>Ga0118677_10004941_pt1 | contig 23789 bp, 15 predicted proteins | sample AliMusrvi5mmetaG_FD_86154 | JGI IMG/M metagenome (GOLD analysis project Ga0118677, IMG submission 86154)
GTCTTTTGTTTCCCGTTTTTTCCTGAGTTCCTGAGTTCCATATTAATTCATTCGGCATCTGCCATTGAAAATGATAATCCCCTCGTCAGGATGCAGACATCCAACTTCTAATGCAATTTTTGGGATTATCGAGCATTCATGAAGCATAACATCATCCCCCTCCCAATCCTTGCCATTCTACTGATCTCGGGTCTTGCACTCGCGGCTCCCCAAGACCCATCTCCCTCTCCCTCCCCCATTGTTTCGCAATCGGCTGGTGTTGAGATCCATGCCGCCAGGGAATTCACTCCCGCGGAGATCGAGGCGGTGCACCGGAGCGGATCGGGCCTCTCTGGCCCCGGGAAGCCTGTGGTCGGCGACGGAGTTCTGGGTGGAAGGGCCTCGGCCATCGGCGGCATCGATGTGACCGCCGAGAACCGAGGGAAGCTTTCCTCGGGCTCGGTCGTGACTAGGGGACTGCTGCCTGCGATCAAGCCGATCTGGGATCTCCACCTCCGGGACACGATCATTATCGTGGGCGGGGACGGGAACTACTACATGACCGGCTCTTCCGGGGACAACATCTGGAAATACAATGACGGCATCGAGCTCTGGAAGTCCGCCGATCTGAAAAGCTGGAACTATCTCGGACAGGTCTGGAACATCGAGAAGGAGGGCGGATGGGAGAAGAAGTGGCGCGACCACAGGGGGCCGGTCCGTTCCATCTGGGCTCCGGAGATCCGTTACATCCATCACAATTACTACATCACCTTCGGTATGCCACCCGGAGGGATGTCGATTCTCAAGAGCACGACCGGCAAACCAGAGGGCCCCTATGTCCATGCGACCGATCCGGCGAAGCCGCTTGTCGGCGGCATCGGGCCGGAGCCCGGTTCCTTCCTGATCGACCCAACGCTGTTCGAAGATGACGACGGTAAGGTCTATTTCACCTACGGCCCCGCTGATAGGATCGCACGGATGAAGGATGATCTCAGCGGCTTTGCCGAACCCCTGCGTCCGGTGGTGCTCAATGATCCGGATCACGACCCCGACACGCATTTCAGGGGAACCAACTCGCTCGGTTACGAGGGGGCGACGCTCTTCAAGGCCAACGGGAAATACTACCTCGGCTCCACGGATCACTACCACGACCGCTACTCCATGTGCCTGGCTGTTTCCGACAGTGTCTACGGCCCCTACACCATGAGGCACGAGAGTGTCCCCTGCAACGGCGGGGGGAATTTCTTCAAGGGAAAGGATGCTCATTGGTACACTACCGTTTTCGGCGATGATGAGAGCGCCCCGTGGCGTGAGAAGCCAGGCATCGTCCGGGTGGAGTTCGACAAGAGTGGCAAAGTGGTGGTGGCCAAAGAGCAGCCGGATTTTATCTGCCTGCCCCTCTTCCCTGACCCGATCTCTCAAAAACAAAACAATAAAAAAACAAAATGATGAAACATGCCGCCCGTCATTCTCTCACCACTCTGTTGCTTGCATTGTTTGCCTCCGCGGCGGTTCATTCCGCGCCTGCCAACGAGAAGGATAACAAAACGGTCAAAGAGGTAACAGTAGTCAGCCCGGATGTGGATGGAGCGTTAGTTTTATCCCTTAATGCAGTCAATTTCCGCACCGATGCTCCCGAAGGCACTCCTAAAGTCATGTCGAATGGACAACGAACTATCGCATGGAGCGAACCTCAGGATTGGATTTTCTGGAAAATCAAGATTCCCGCCAAAGGAACTTACAACGTCACGGTTACCCATTGTTCGCCCAGAGACGGACGAGAGATTTTGATCGGGATATCCGGAGAACAAACGATAGCCTTCAATCCGAAAATGTCCGATAGCTGGGGTGATGCGAAAACCTCGGAAGCTGGTAAACTCACCTTTGACAAGGAAGGGGAATTTGAGCTGAGCATACGTCCCAAGGACGTCAAGAACTGGCACGGGTTGGATATTTATAAAGTCGTATTGAAGAAGACTGAATAAGCAGGCATTCGCATTTTTCCACAATCGCTTTGGACTTTCAGACTAATACAATCACAAGGATATAACCATGAAACCCACTGCCGCCTTGCACGCCTTCTTACTGTTGGCGCCGCTGGCCGTGGTGTATGCCCAGATAAGCCCGCCCCCGGCTTCCCCGCCGACGGCTCGTGGACGGTGAAATGGGAAAACTTAAAAAAGCACCTTAAAAAAACACCTTAAGTGGAATCTAAAATGAAACATTCACATGCAAAAATGAAGGCGAAGATCACAATGAACATAAAGTCCGTCACCATCCTCACCTCCCTACTACTGACACTCATCTCGCTGGGTGCTCTCTATGCTGCGGGGACGAACGACCCCTTCGCGCCCTACCTTGACGGTAAGTCTCCGCAGATTGTCCGCGAGATCGCGCCGGCGCCGCAGGACATCACCGTCCGTAGGGTTCTCTTCCGCATCCGTGACAAGGACGAGATCTATGCCGTCATTGCCTCACCCAAGACGCCGGGCAAGCATCCGGGCATCCTGCTGCTGCACGGCTCCGGTGGCAATGCCGAGGAGGAAAAAGCGATGGCCTGGGCACAGCGTGGCTATGTTGCCGTCGCTCCTGATGTGCCCGGACTCTACAGTCCCCTGACGCATGGCGACCTTCCGATGTCGAAGGGATATGCCGACGGTCGCTACACGATGAAGCCGGGCACCACGAATAGTGTCATCTTCGACGGGATGCTCGCCGCCATGAAAGCGCTCGACCTCCTGCGCTCGCTTCCCGAGACCGACACGACGAATATCGGTGTCTGCGGCATCTCGTGGGGTGGCTCGCTGACGACGATGGTCTGCGGTTTGGCGGGCGACAAGGTGAAGGCCGGCTTTGCCATTTACGGGTGCGGATTCTTTGACAAGGGCAACTGGCTCGCTGGCAAGCCCAACCCGAATGCCAAACCCGGCAGTATGGCACAGAACATGACGGCTGAGGAACGCGAACGCTGGCTTAGTGACCTCGATCCGGGCCGGCGTGCCCCGAATATCAAAGCGGCGTTCTTCCTCGCGGCGGCGGCGAATGATTTCTTCGGCTGGCCGGATGCGGTCCAAGCCACGCTCGATGCGATTCCGGGTGAGAAGAACCATTTCTTCGCACCGAATAATAACCATAAGGCACTTATTCCCGGCGGTAGTTTCACTGGCGAAAAACCGGCGGCTACCTTCATCCCAACCTCCTTCCAACCTTATCCGACACCGAGCGGCAGCAAGGCAAACTGGCTCTCCATGGAGATGCCTTACTTCGACTACTACCTCAAGGGGATCGGCAAACCGTTCCCCAAGGTGACGGTGCAGAAAACCTCAGATCCTAGCCTTGCCCGCTTCAGCGTTGTTGCCACGAATCCACTAATTAAGACGGAGGTCTATTGGGCCAAGGCCTATCCGCCCGGAGCCGAGACTGATCCAGAAGTTTTGCGCAAAGCCGAGCTTGAGCGCGTCTGGATACCGCAGCCCGCCGTGAAAACAGCCGATTCTCTTTACGAGGCGAAGCTACCCCCGGAAGCCGTCGTCTGGTTTGCGCAAGTCTCCGACGACCGACCCGTCACCGTCTCCGGAGACCTGATCCAAATCAGCACAAAGCCATGAAAAGTGGAATCCATCTCATCACGATTTGCCTGCTGTTGATGCCGCTAACGCTACTTCACGCTGCTGAACTCAAATCCACAAAACCCAACATCGTCATCATCTTTGTTGATGACATGGGATATGGCGATATCGGGCCCTTCGGGTCGAAACTGCAGAAGACACCTCGGCTTGATCTCATGGCCAAGGAAGGCACCAAGTTCACCAGTTTCTATGCGGCACCGGTCTGTTCCGTATCCCGCGCGCAGTTGATGACCGGTTGTTATGGGCCGCGCATTTCGGTGCCGGGCGTTTACGTTCCGGCCAGCCGGGGGGGGCTGAATCCAGCGGAGCCTACGATCGCGAAGCGACTAAAAGCACTGGGATACGCCACCGCTTGCATTGGCAAGTGGCACATTGGCGACCAGCCGGAATTCTTACCCACGAAGCACGGGTTCGATCACTACTTTGGCCTTCCATATTCGAACGACATGCAGCTGGCCGCCAAGGGCACCACCACGCGCGTTGTCCCACTGATGCGCGATGACAAGGTGATCGAACTGCTCCCCGAGCAGGAGCAAGCCCGGCTCGTGGAGCGCTACACTGACGAGGCCCTCAGCTTCATCCGCATGAACAAGGACAAGCCCTTTTTTCTCTACCTGCCGCACACTGCCGTGCACTGGCCCCTCCATCCCGGCATGGCGTTCGCCGGGAAGTCGGCCAACGGGGCCTATGGCGACTGGGTCGAGGAGGTGGACTGGAGCACTGGTCGCATCCTTGACACCCTCCGCGAGCTCAACCTTGACGACACTACGCTCGTTGTCTTTACCAGCGATAACGGTCCGGCTTTCTTGGCAGGGGACAATAAACAGAGAGGCAAAGGAAGCGCGGGTCCGCTTCGCGGTTGGAAGGGAAGCTCTTGGGAGGGGGGAATGCGCGAGCCGATGCTCGCGAGGTGGCCGGGGAAAATTCCTGCTGGCAGTAGTTGCGATGCCGTCGCGGGAACCATCGACATCTTGCCCACCTGCGTCGCACTCGCTGGCGGCTCTGTGTCGTCTGAGCCAGTGATTGACGGACGGGACATCTCGCCGCTTCTGTTTGGAAAAAGCACGAAATCCCCACGCGAGGCGCACTATTATAATGCGACGTATTCCTCCATTGGAGCATTCCAAGCCGTCCGCCAAGGGCCGTGGAAGCTCGCCCTCGATCCGCAGAGAGAGGGGATGGGTATCAAAGAAATCTCTCCCGACGCCGCCGGAAACACGCCACGTCTTTACAACCTCGACACCGACATCTGTGAGCGCACGGATGTGGCTGACAAACATCCCGAGATCGTTGCGAAACTCCTGGATCTCGCCACGAAGAAGAACGCCGAGATCAAGCGTGATCGCCGCCCAGCCGGTGTGACTACCAATCCGGTAACACTCTATCCAACCGAAAGCGGAGTTCCCTCCCGGCAAAAGAATAACAAGCTGAAGCAGGGCGATATTGCCGGATCGGAGGCAGCCCTCACGCACTCGAACGGATTGTAGTTCCGGGGGAAGATACCGGGAATTACGTGATGAAACGCGCCTTTCTTGTCCATCTGCTGGCCATGCTTGGAGTCCTGTGCGTGCTTCATGCCGCGGAGCCTCTTTCTGGATCGCCCGCCAAGCCGAACATCATTTACATCATGTCCGATGATCATGCGGCTGAAGCGATCGGTGCCTACGGCGGACGTCTGGCACCGCTCAACCCTACTCCCACCATCGACAAGTTGGCAAAGGAGGGGATGCTCTTCGAGAACTGCTTCGCCGACAACTCCCTGTGCACACCCAGTAGAGCCTCGATCCTGACCGGGCAATACAACCACCGGAACAAGGTCTACGACCTTGACGGCAGTCTCGATGCCGCGCATCAGTTTCTCCCGCTCGAGATGAGCAAGGCCGGTTACCAGACCGCCATGATCGGAAAGTGGCATCTCGGTGCCGAACCGGCCGCCTTCGACTACTACTGTGTGCTTCCCGGACAGGGGGAGTATTTCAATCCCCATTTCCTCGTCCGGGGTGACAAGCCCTGGCCTAAAAACATCGTCAAGCATGAGGGCCATGTCACCGATGTGACGCTCGATCTCGTGCTAGACTGGATGAAACACGGCCGCGATCCGAAAAAGCCCTTCTTTCTCATGTATCACAACAAGGCGCCGCACGATAACTTCGAATTCGCGCCCCGCTACAAGGATTACCTGAAGGATACCGAGATCCCAGAGCCATCCAGCCTCTGGAGTCAGCCTCATTTCGGATCGATCGCCACGCGCGGTGATCATGATGAACTCCTTCCCTACATCGGTAGCTCCATCGGCACGCGCAACCCCATGAGGAACATGGTAGGCCTTTTCGGCTTGGGAACCCTCCCGACCGAGGAGCAGCGCAAGCATGCCGCCTACCAGGAGTACCTGAAGCGCTACCTTCGCTGCGTCAAGGGTATCGACGATAGCCTCGCCCTCTTCCTTGACTATCTCCGGTCCGCAGGCCTGATGGAGAACACCATCATTGTCTATACCAGCGATCAGGGGATGATGCTCGGCGAGCATGACTACATCGACAAGCGCTGGATGTACGAGAATTCCGAGCGGATGCCCCTCATCATCCGCTATCCTAAGGCCGTGAAGCCCGGTTCCCGCACCGACGCCATCGTTGAGAACGTCGACTTTGCCCCGACCCTTCTCGATTTCGCTGGTGTGAAGAGGCCAGGGTGCATGCAGGGGAGAAGTTTCAGGACGATTTGCGAGACCGGCATCGAACCCACCGATTGGACAAAGGACGCCTACTACCGCTACTGGATGCACATGGCTCATCATGACAATCCAGGCTGCCTGGGGCTGCGTACCAAGGACTTCAAGCTCATCTACTACTACGGCATGGCGCGGAACGACGACTATAACCACGGAATCCGCACGCCGCCCGCTTGGGAACTCTACGATCTTCGCAACGACCCGCAGGAACTGGTCAATATCTATGACAATCCTGCCTACGCCCCGATCGTGAAGGATCTCAAGCAGCGCCTCGCCGCGCGACGGATGGAGATCGGCGACGACGGGAGTGACTACCCCCAGATCGAATCGGTGGTCAGGGAATTCTGGGACTATGACGCGGTCGCGCGTGACAAAGCTGTCCAACTCTCACACCAGTACCGCTCGATTAAGGAGTCGGTGAAGGACCCCTGGAACGACAGGCCGGATCAGGGATGGGGGAAGCGCGTGAAGGAACCGACCCCGCCCCCTCAGGCGCCTTGAGTACTAGAGCACTATCAAAAAGGACAAAAGAACGCCACTTCCTTGTCCTCATCTTCCTCGCGATCCTGCCGGCCGCGCAGATCCCACTGCATGCCGAGGCCGACTGCTGCACGACGCCGGGGAAGGGCTCGCTACTCTTTCTCCAGAGCACGGTCGATGACTCGGCGAAAGTAGTGAGGGAATCTGTAGGAGAGAGTTCCTCAGTTTCCCGGACGGCCTCGAAGGGGGGCTTTGACACTTCTCACTGGCCTGCCAAGCCATGGCCCGCCGGCATGGTCTGGATTCCTCCCGGTGAATTCACCATGGGGGGCGTCGGTCCCGAAGCGCGGGGTGATGAATTCCCCAGCCACCGGGTCGCGGTTTCCGGCTTCTGGATGGATGTCACCGTGGTCACCAACGCTGAGTTTCGCCGTTTCGTCAAGGCGACTGGATACCTCACCACCGCCGAGCGCAAGCCCGATTGGGAGGAGATGAAAAAGACCCTTCCTCCCGGAACTCCCAAGCCGTCCGAGAGTCTCTTGAAACCGGGGTCCCTCGTCTTTGTCCCGACGAAAGGACCCGTTCCTCTGGATGACCCTTCCCGTTGGTGGAAATGGACCCCCGGAGCCTCTTGGAAGCATCCCCTTGGGCAGCAAAGCCGGCTCGCTGTGAAAGACGACAACTACCCTGTGGTCCATGTCTCTTGGTACGATGCGGTCGCCTATTGCAGATGGGCCGGGAAACGCCTCCCTAGCGAGGCGGAGTGGGAATACGCCTGCCTTGGGGGTGGGCCAGCGAGGCGCTTTGTCTGGGGGGAGAATCCACCCTCCGACAGCTTCCATCCCGCCAATCTCTGGCAGGGGGGATTCCCCTACGAGCACAAGCCACTCGACGGCTATTTCCTAACGGCTCCAGCGCGCTCTTTCCCTCCGAACGGCTACGGACTCTACAACATGATCGGCAACGTCTGGCAATGGTGTGCTGACTGGTATTCTGAGCGGGCCTACGCGGCGTTAGCCACTGCCGGGGTGACGGCATGCGATCCGAAAGGCCCTCATGAAGGAGACGATCCGGAGGATCCGGCCTCTCCCAAGCGCGTGATGAGAGGAGGTTCGTTCCTCTGCAATGAGAACTACTGTGCGAGCTACCGTCCTGCGGCCCGGATGAAGAGTTCCCCCGACAGCGGCCTGCTCAATGTCGGCTTCCGAGCGGTTCTCTCCGACTCAGACTGGAGGAAGCGACTTTTTGACCTTTCCAAGGCACATTGACTGATCCAGCATTCGCTCTTTGGCCATGAAAAAGCCCCCTCTTATCGCCCCAATCCTTGCAGTCACTCTGCTCACGCTCATCTCTCTCCAAGCCGCCGATGGATCGGCCTCCCCGACACCGGTGGTGAGCTTGAAACAAACGAATTCCAGCGTTAGCACCAATAGCAATGCCAATGCCAAAACAAGCACCAAGGCAGAATTCGAATTGGTCAACCCTTATCCCGAGGCAGTGGAGTGGTGCCAGATCCAGTCTCCGGACACCTCGCGTCACGATCTTCCCAGGGTGCTTATCATCGGGGATTCGATTTCCGGCGGCTACTTCGGAGGTCTCGCCGAGGAACTCAAGGACAAGGCCAGCGTCGTTCGGCTCGGCCATTCCTTATCCCTGGGGCAGCCGGGTGTCATTGGCTACCTCAGGGCGCTCCTCGAGGAGCCGGGTCTGCTTGGAAGCGGCAACTTCGACGTCATCCACTTCAATAACGGCATGCACGGTTGGTTCTATAGCGAGGAGGAGTACAAGCATGATTTTCCTAAACTGATCGCCCTGCTCCGGGAGCGTTCGCCTGATGCGAAGCTGATCTGGGCCACCACAACCCCCTACCGCAAGGGTGCCCCGACCTTCATCGAGTTTCATCCGAAGAATGAGCGGGTGAAGGCGCGTAACGCCATTGTAGCTGAGATCGTGGCCCGCGAGGGGATCCCCACGGATGATCTCTACGCCTTCGAGGAGAACCATCCCGAGCACTGCGGTGACGGCGTGCACTTCAAGCTCGAGGCAAGGCCGGCTCAGGTCAAGCGTGTGGCCGGGTTCATCGCCGATGCCCTACCGAAGTCCACGAACTCCCTGGCAATGCAATCCCCATCCCCATCCTCTTCAGCTTCACCGATCCATGAGATCAATAAGATGTCTGGCAAGGAACCAAGCGAGTGGCTCGACTGGGGTTATCAGGACATGCTCCACGAGGGGTTGCCCCTTGTTCTGATGCTCGGAGACGAGATTTCCAACGGCTACTCTTTCGGCGTTGCAGAGAAACTCCGGGGGAAAGCCATCATCGTCCGTCTCAGCACGACGCGGGCTCTCGGCGATCCCGCCTACCTCGCCCAGATCTCCTCACTGCTGAGCCGTCCGGAACTACTCGGCAATCGGAAGTTCGCAGTCGTGCATTTCAACAGCGGCCTTCACGGCATGAACATCACCGAGGAGGAGTATCGACGCGACTTTCCCAAGCTGGTTGCCCTACTCCGGGAGAAGGCTCCGGGAGCGAAGCTTATCTGGGCCAGTACGACGCCATGGAATGGGCGCAACGGTGGGAATGCCAAGTCCGGCAAGACCCCGGCCCCGGACGAACGGGTGCAAGCGCGCAACGCCATCGCCGGGGAGATCGTGGCTCACGAGGAGATCCCGACGGATGATCTCTACGCCTTGGAGAAGGATCATCCCGAGCATTGCGGTGATGGTCTGCATTTCACCCGCGAGGCGATCGCCGCCCAGTCCGACCATGTGGCCGGTGTGATTTCCAAGGCTTTGGGAATCGCCGTTCCCTTGGGAAATGCTCCCGAAAAAGCTACCCCGGCCGGCAAGTAATAACGCGCGGTATATAGACCGCCCTCAAAAACATCCCCCCCTTTGAAACCCGTAGCACTGGTAACATACCTCACTCTTCTGCTCGCGGAGACGGGAATTCATGCTTACAAACCGTAACCCCATGAGGTCACCGCCGGAGACGGGCCGCGACTGGGCGTCGATTGGCCGGGATTCATGGCCCGGCAGGATCCGATCTGGGAAAAACTCCCCGTGTAATGGAACGAGGGGGCCTTCACCGGTAACGGCCTCTTCGGGATGATGATCTACGAGACACTAGCCGACAACCGCCTCGACTTTCACCTCGGGAGCACAGAAGTGACAGACCATCGTATGGCGGCCGACCGCAAGGACGCCTACTTCGTCAAAGTTTCGAGAACGAGCATGAACTCACCCCGTCTCGACCTGGGGCGGCTTGCACTGCGACCCTCTGATAAGATCCTTCCGGGAAATCCTGTTGCCCCTACTAAGCGAGCAGAATCGGAGTGGGCTCTGCGTTCAGCCGCTGTCGGCCGGGGGGGATTATGCCACCGCATGGATGGAGAAGAGGGAGGATGCCAACCATGCCTGGCTCTATCTCTCCACGGCCAATGAGGTGCCTAAGAATGGTGAGTCCGCCAAGACGGCGAGGTCTTTCACCGAGGCGGCGGTCGCCTCGTCTCCGGAAAAGTTGATTGAGGAACATCGCGAACTCTGGCATCAATTTTACGGGAAGTCATTCCTCTCGGTTCCAGACCGGAAGCTGGAAACCTTCTTCTGGATCCAGCTCTACAAGCTCGGCTCTGCCATGGCCCCGGAGGGACCTGTCCTTGACTGTCTTGGTCCATGGATGCGAATCACAGCATGGCCCTGGCAAACCTGGGACCTGAACGCCCTGATCTGCTACTGGCCGGTCTATGCTTCGAATCATCTGAAACTATGAAGGAGCATGATCCGTTTCCTTGATGCCCGCTTTCCGGACATCTACGCCCTTGTCGGCAAAAGCAAGGAGGGTGTCAGCGATTGGATCTGGGCGCTTCATAATTACTGGTGGCAGGCTCGCTATGAGGGAAATGATGCGTTGCTCCGTGAGGGTTGGTTTCCCAAGGCCTCCCAACTGGCACGTCGAGTCTCAACAATCTCACCAAGGGGGAGGACGACCACCTGCATTTCACCAACTCGGTCTCCCCCGAGTATCATGCTCCGGGGGTCTCGGGATATGGAGGTTTCCAAGATAGCAACTACAGTCTTGCTCTCTGCCGCTGGCTCCTCTCCACGCTCATCGAAACTGATGAGCACCTGAAGATCGGCAGCCCCGATCTGGCTCGTTGGAAGGAGACCCTCTCGGCCATGGCCCCTTTCCAGAAGGACGAGAACGGCTTGCGGATCAGCGCAGATAAGCCCCTTGTCATGTCGCACCGGCATTTCTCCCATTTGCTGGCCCTCTACCCGCTGTTTCAGCTTAACCCCGATCAACCCGCCGACCATGCCCTCGCTGATAAGTCCGTGGCTTTTTGGCAAACCATTGGCGAAGGGAAGGCACTGGCGGGATATTCCTTCACCGGAGGAGTTGCCATCTATGCGTCCCTCGGAGAGGGGGATCACGCTTTGGGAATGCTCGAGACATTCTTTTCCAAGAACAGGCTTTTTCTGCCGAATACCATGTATGTTGAGATGGATGGGATGAGTCCAGTGATCGAGACCCCGTTAAGCGGTGCCTCCGTAGTCATCGATCTGCTCCTGCAAAGCTGGGGTGGAAAAATCCACCCCTTCGCGGCCCTCCCCACGGCATGGGCCGATGCCGATTTCTATCATTTGAGGGGCCAGGGTGGCTTTCTGGTCAGTGCCCGTAAGAGCGGAAGAAAAACGAGATGGGTCGCCGTGGAGAGCCTGGCGGGCGAGCCATGCCTGCTCCGCGTTCCCGACTGGAACGGACCTCTGACAGTGGCAGGTTCCCCCATTTGCCGCATCAGCCCTTCCTCGCCGGGCGAGTATCTCCTCCCGCTTGCGAAAGGGGAGGGGATGACCCTCTTTCCTGCTGATGCCCCGGTCGACGACTTTCGGATCGCCGGTTTGGAATCCCAAAAGGGAGAGACGAACGCCTTCGGTCTCAAGATCAATCAAACCACCGCCCCGAACCGGATGTATCCGGAGAGGGGATTCCTGAATCTAGTCCGACCCCGCCCCCTGATCTTTCTCCGGGTGCGAAGCAACCATGAAACCCGCCGAGGTTCCTTAAAAGTCCTCGGGTGCAAATTTCAAGTTGAAGTAGTCTCTCTCCTCCTGTGATCTATTATCTTCAACGCACTTTTGTCATTTAAACTTCGATTTTCCAATGAAACCCACCCACCTCCGCCTCGCCTTTCTCTCCGTGTTGCTTCTGACCTCGGTTGAGGCATTCGCTCAGACGAACACGCCTGTCGCTGCCTCTTCTCCGATTGCTTCAGCTTCCGCTGTTTCCCCTGCTTCTACAGGCCATGAATACTTCGTGTCGCTGACGGGGAATGACAACAACCCCGGAAGCAAGGAATTGCCCTTCGCTACTCTTGAGCGAGCACGCGACGAAGTCCGCCGTTTAAATTCCGATCACCAATATCCGGCGGGAGGAGTGACCGTCTGGTTGAGGGGAGGAGTCTATCTCCGGGATCATTCCTTCGACCTCGGTCCTCAGGACTCGGGTCAACCGGGAGCCCCCGTCATCTACGCCGCCTATCCCGGAGAAAGCGTCCGTCTCGTGGGTGGCAAGATCATCCCCGCCTCAGCCTTCCAACCAGTCACCGACCGGGCCTTCCTCGACCGGGTGATTAATCACGCCGCGCGCCGCCACCTCCTGCAGGCTGACCTGAAGAGCCTCGGCATCACCGACTACGGCGAGCTCCACGCCATGCACGCTGTCGATTTCGGATCGAGCACCCATTATCTCCCCGCGCCGATGGAACTCTCGATCGACGGGAAGGCAATGACCCTGGCCCGCTGGCCCAACCGCAACGATGCTGATCCCCTGCTGGCTCTCGTGGAGCATGCCACCCAGAACATGGAGATGGGGGAGAACGGTGTCACCAACCAGTTTTCCTCAATCACGCTCAAGGATGTTCCTCTCAAGCCGTGGGGAAGCATCAACGACGGTGATCGTCTGGCCCTCTTTCCCCAGCAGGCGCTCGAAGCCCACGCGAAGCTCTGGGGTCAGCTCGACGACGGCTACGTCGTGGGCGGATTGATCCGGGCGTATGCCTCCACCTCCCAGAAGATTGCCTCCATTGACAAAGGGAAGGGGACGATCACCTTCACCCAACCGATCAGGGTCTGGCCGAAATACACGGATGAGGCGAAATGGTTCTACTTTTCGAATATTCCCGACGAGCTCGACGCGCCGGGAGAATACTACCTCGACCGCAAGACCGGCATCCTGACCATCTATCCTCCCAAGAGCTGGAATGATCAGTCCGAGGTGGTGGTCTCCACCCTCAACGACGTGCTGGTGGCCATGGAAAGCAGCTCCCATATCCGCTTGCGCGGCCTCACACTCGAGAATACCCGCACCAGCGGTGCCTACATCGAGAAGGGTGAGGACAACGTGCTGGAACACTGCGTGATCCGCAACACCGGCATCGTCGGCGTCCAGATAGGACAAGGCTGGGACACCGGACTCCAGGGCCAATGGACGGCTCAGAACCCACGAGGAGCAAAAGTTACTCCTGAAATCAAGGAAGCCGGCCCGGGCAAGCCGCTTCCCCGCCTTCCAGGCTCCTACCGCCACGTGCTCTGCACAGGCCTAGAGAACATGCCCGTCCACATGACCAACGCCACCTCCTGGGATCGCCAGGGGGGACTTACCAACGGAGTGGAGAGCTGCACGATCTATGATACCGGTTGCGGAGGGGTACTACTCGGGGGAGGGGATCGCAAGACGCTGACTCCGGCAGGGAACTTCGTGCGCAACAGCGACATCTACCGTACCGACCGCCGCATCCACATGTACTGCGAATCCGTGACGATGGATGGCTGCGGCAACATTGTGGAGGGGAACTACCTCCATGATAACTTGGGAGGACTTCTCTACTTCCTCGGGAACGACCAAATCATGCAGTACAATGAGATCGCCCACGGACTCACCTCCTCCAAGGACGGTGGAGTGATCGAGACCCGGCAGAACATGAGCATGCTGGGTAACAAGCTCCGCTATAACTACATCCACGACAACCTGCGGAGTCCCGACTTTAACGCCCAGAACTGCGTCATCTACCTCGACAACTGCACCCACGGGGTGGAGGTCTTCGGGAATGTACTCCTCCGGAATTACGGACGTACGGTAATACCGTGGGGTACGAGTGCCATCGGTATCACTGGGGGGCACGACCATGTGATCGCCAACAACCTCTTCATTGACAGCCCCGGGGCGAAGCCCGGCGATGGTGACGATTACAACAAGACCTACCCTACGCTTTCCCGTTCCACCACCATGCTCCGGCAGGATGTGGATGTGACCGTGCCTCCCTATTCCACGAAGTATCCCGAGTTCTTCGCCACCTACAAGGGGGTGGCTCTCGATAAGGATACCAACACTCCGCTCTACAATCGCGTCTACGACAACGTCCTGATCGGCGATAACGAGGGAATGAACAAGAGCCGCTATCCCGACAAGGAGTACCGCCATCACAATGTCGAGATTGATACGGATCCCGGCTTCGTGAACGAGGCTGAGGGGGACTATGCGCTCAAGACTAATTCTGTGGTCTACAAGCTCATCCCGGACTTCCAGCCGATCCCCTTCGACAAGATGCAGCGTGCCAAGGCGCTGCGCCATCCTGCTACCTTGACCCCCCTCGAGGTTCCCTCGGGGCAACTTGGTCTCTAAGCCGAGAAATGGCCAATTGAGTTCCGCAACGTGAAGTTCAAGCCCGCCGGCTAGGGATCCCTAGTCTTTGCCAGCTCCCTCCCACTCAGCTTATAGTCTCTCCTTCCCCCATGGAAAAACAAACATCTCTCCTTAGGCCCCTCTCCACGTTCTTCGGATCACTCCTTCTCCTAGCCACTCCCGCTCTTCATGCCGAGGCAAGGCCTTCGATGGAGGAGGGCTTCACAACTCCTCCCGAGTCTGCAAAACCTTGGACTTGGTGGCACTGGGTGAGCGGCAATGTCTCCAAGGAAGGGATCACCGCCGATCTCGAGGCGATGAAGAAGATCGGCCTCGGGGGAGTCCAGAATTTCACGGTCGATCAGAGTGAGGTGAAGGGGCCCATCAAGTTCATGAGTCCTGAGTGGAGGGCGCTGATGCACCATGCGCTGGAAGAGGCCGCCCGGTTGAAACTTGTCTTCTCGATCGAGGGTTGCGACGGGTGGAGCGAATCGGGAGGTCCCTGGGTGACGCCCGCCGAGTCGATGCAGAAAGTGGTATCGACCACGCAAAAGGTGATTGGAGGTAAGACCGTTCAGATTGCTCTTCCCCAGCCCGAGATTGTCCGGGATTACTACGAAGATATTGCCACGTTCGCCTTCCCCACGCCCTCCAACAGCGTCGTTCCTGCGGCGGCGAAGGTCACTTCGAGCGATCCCTCCTTCGATGCTAGTCGACTGATCGATCCCCAAGGCAAGCCCGTCGACATGCCTCTGAAGGAAGAGTCGCAGTGGATCGAGTTCGAGTATGCCTCTCCGGTCACGGCCTTCTCGGCATTCGAGTCGGCCAATGTCACCCCTCGCTATTTACCACTACTTTTCGATGAATTGCAGGTGGCGGATGAAAGTGGAAATTTCCGCAAGATCTCCAAGTTGGCAAACAACACGTATTCCACCTTCCCGGCTGTCACCGCCAAGAAGTTCCGTTTCCGGCGTGGGATCTTGGACAAAAAGCTCATGGATAAATACAAGGGGATCCCTCTAGTGGAATTGAGTCTGGGAGGGATCAAACTGGATCGCCTCAAGGCACAATCGGGAATGAACCAAAGTCTCGACTCCAATCTCTTTCAGGATCTGCCGACGACTCCGGATCAGGTCGTTGATCCCAAATCGATCATCAATCTCACAGGCAAGAAGGAATGGGAGGCACCTGCCGGCAATTGGACTGTCGTGCGTATCGGTCACACCAGCACCGGTGCAACGACCCATCCTTCCACGACTCCTGGTCTGGAGTGCAACAAACTGAGCACCACCGCGGTGCAGCATCACATTGCAAACATGTTCGGCCCGGTCTTCGCTGATTCACCGGAGACGGTTGGCAAGGCTCTTAAATATGTGTTGCTTGATAGCTGGGAATGCGGCTGTGAGAACTGGACGTCCGAACTTCCAGAAGAGTTCAAAAAACGCCATGGCTACGACTTGACCCCGTGGCTTCCGGCGCTGACGGGAGCAATCATCGGTTCGGCCGACCAGACCCAGCGCTTCCTCTGGGATTACCGCCGCACCTTGGCCGATCTACTTGCCGAGAACCATTATGGAGGGATTCAGGAATTCGCCCATAAACACGGGATGGGACTCATCTCCGAGGCGACGGGGATAGATATGCCAACAGTGGCCGACCAACTTCTCTGCAAGAAGTACTGCGACATCCCGATGGGCGAGTTCTGGGTCAACTATACCCGCGATCGCAACATCGACGATGCGAAGGAAGCCGCCTGTGCCGCCCATCTCTACGGGCAGAAGATTGCGGCTGCCGAGTCCTTCACCTCGACAGACGGAAAATGGAACAAAGATCCCTATTCACTGAAGGCGCTGGGGGATCAGGAGTTCTGCCTCGGCGTGAACCGCTTCATCTTCCACCGCTATGCCCATCAACCCTGGAGCGACCGCAAGCCCGGAATGTGTATGGGTCCCTGGGGCATCAATTTCGAGAGGACCAACACCTGGTGGGATACCGGATCGGCCTGGATCAATTACCTCACTCGTTGCGAGTACCTGCTCCAGCAGGGAGTCTTCCGGGCCGACCTCTGCTACTTCTACGGCGAGGGAGCCCCTGCCACCGTCCATCACGGTTCTCTCTCGCCCGCCGTGCCGAAGGGTTACGACTACGATGTCTGCAACGCCGACGTGATCCTCAACCTCATGGAAGTGAAGGATGGGAAGATCACCACGCCAAGCGGCATGAGCTACCGGGTGCTGGTCCTTCCAGCGATCGACCGGATGACTTTGCCAGTGCTGAAGAAAGTCGCCCAACTCGTCCATGACGGAGGAGTGGTCTACGGCCCGAAGCCGCTTCACTCACCGAGCCTCAATGGTTATCCAGCCTCTGAAGATGAACTCGTCAAGCTGGCCGACGAAGTCTGGGGGAATTGCGACGGGAAGAGCGTTACCGAGCATCCCTACGGGAGTGGAAAAATCGTCTGGGGAGAGCCGCTTGAGAAGGCACTTGGCGTCCCGCCTGACTTCATGGCCAAGCAGGGGGATCTCCTTTTCATTCATCGTCAGGAGGCTGATGCAGAGATCTATTTCCTCTCCAGCCAGGAGAAGAAGCCCCTGACCACCGACTGCTCCTTCCGCGTGAGTGGGAAGATCCCCGAGCTCTGGCATCCCGACACCGGTAAGCGCGAGACCGTCGCCCTCTATAATTCGGAGAATGGAGTCACCACGCTCCCGATTCACTTCGATCCGGTCGGCTCGGTCTTCGTGATTTTCAGCAAGAAGGCTCCAGCTACTCCACCGCTCAGCGCGATCACTCTGAATGGCAAGGATCCCTTCTCCGCTGGCACCTCCACGAATGAGGCAGCCCCGGTTGTCGGTATTCCGAGACTCTCCGACAATAAGGTCAGCTTCACGGCCTTTGAGAGCGGCCCCTACACGGTCACTACTGGAGCCGGCAAAACGCTCACGGGAACGATCCCTCAAATCCCGGCCCCCCTTGAGCTGACGGGCCCGTGGAACATCACCTTCCCTGCGAAGCTGGGGGCACCTGAGAAGGCAACCTTCGATCAGCTCATCTCCTGGAGTGACTCCCCAGTCGATGGGATCAAGTACTTCTCCGGAACGGCCACCTACACCAAGAGCTTCGAGATTCCGGAGGAATATCTCGGCAAGAACAAGCATCTCTACCTCGATCTGGGTCAGGTGAAGAATCTCGCCGAGATTAGTATCAACGGTAAGCCGCTCGGCATCCTCTGGAAGGAGCCATTCCGGGTCGAGATCACCCAAGTGGTGAAAGCGGGCAAGAATCAGCTGACCGTCCAGGTGACCAATCTCTGGCCCAACCGTTTGATCGGCGACCAGAAGCTTCCTGAACAGGAGCGTATCACCTGGGCCTCCACCTCACTCTTCAAGCCCACCGATCCGCTCCTCCCCTCCGGTCTGCTAGGACCGGTGAAGATCCTCTCCGCTAGGACGATTGCACCGCAAGAGGCCAGGTAGTAGAGACTTAATCACAACCATCTAACCTATGAAAAATACTCTTACCCTGTTTTCTTTGCTTTCGGTATTGCTAGGCCAATTTTCCGCCATCGCCCAACCGACCAATCCAGCGAAGACGCCGGCTGATATCAACCCGCGTGCCTATGGCGCCAAGGGGGATGGCGCGACCTATGACACGACCGCCTTGCAGAAGGCGATCGATGCCTGTGGTGGAACCGGAGGCAGGGTGCTCCTCGGCCCGGGCCGTTATCTCACCGCCCATCTCACGCTCCATGGAGGGATGACTCTGGAACTTGCGAAGGGTGCCGTCCTCCTGGGAGGGACGAATGCCGATGACTACCCGGTGCAGATGCCGACCAAGACCGCGGCCACCGCCAATTGCCGCAGCCTGCTTTTCGCCGATAAGGCCGACGGACTAACCATCAGGGGAGAGGGGGAGATCGACGGCCAGTGCAAATTCGTCAATATGATCGGCAAGGAAGCCGACAGGCCCTCGCTGATCCGAATTTTCAGCAGCCAGGGGGTCACTGTCCGCGACATCACGCTACGCAATCCAAGGATGTGGACCCAGGTCTACAGCGAGTGCTCCGACTTGCTGATCGATCATGTCACCGTGATCGCACCGCCCGATTGCCCGAATCTCGACGGAATGGACATCTGCGACAGCCACGACGTCATCATCCGCAACTGCGATGTGAAGTCGGAGGATGATGCTATCTGCCTTAAGTCACATGGTAAGGAGGGACTGCATAACATCCTTGTGGAGAACAACACAGCTCTCTCCTATAACGCCAATGGGATCAAGCTCGGCACCGCCACGGTGGGACCGATTTCTCATCTTGAGTTCCGCAACAACTGCATCACCGGCGCGAAATACGGAGGCCTCTGCATCGAGTCGGTGGATGGAGGTGCTGTCAGTGACATCCGGGTGACGGGACTCGATCTCTTCCGCGTCTCCCAGCCCCTCTTCATCAGGCTCGGACACCGGAGCGGAAACAAGGAGGTAACCGATCTGGAAGTCGCTGACCGGCCCACAGGATCTATCGATGGAGTCTTCATCGAGGGTTTAAGGGCACTCGGTACCCATAATGCCACCAAGGCCTCCTGCTCCATCACCGGCATTCCAGGTCACAATGTCAGCAACATTACCCTGAAGGACTGCTACTTCGAGATGCCGGGTGGCATCGCCCAGGTCCCGGCCATGCCCGAAGAAAAGGAGGGGGTCTATCCCCAGTCGAATATCTTCGCGGAGACTCCCGCAAGCGGCATCTTCATCCGCCATGCTAAGGGAGTCATCTTTGATCATGTGGTTTTCGGATTTTTCGCGAGAAGATTTATGCAAATATGCAGTTCTTCCTTTTCCCAATCTTTATCAACAGAAATGTTCTTGACGCCTAAACCGAGAAGGATATCCGGCAGGTCTGAAATCTTAATCGCATCGTCTTCTCGCTGATTTTTAAGTTTTTCGCGGAGCAGGGCTTTTTTTTCTAATTGGGCAAAGACAAGAGGAGCCTCCTGTCGCAATATATCCACAAGGTGAAGATAAAGCATTTCAATGGAATTCGTAATCGTGGAATTGACAGATTGATGTAGTTGCGCGTTCTTTATAACCGAATGTATTTGAACGAGTGAGTCAATCGCTTTAAGTTGTAAATCTGTGTTTGCCACTATTTCCTCCCGATAAAAAAGTGAGGTTTTCTTCTTTCCAGGTAATTCTAAAATTTTTTTAGTGTGAAAAGTTTCTATTACTTTTCGTTGGACAGCAACTTTGTTGATATTATAACATTTTGAGGTATTGAAAGCAAATGGTCGAATCCGCGCGAATTGCCTCAAATAAAATGTTACCGAAGAGTTGCATAAAAGGGATACGTTGACTCATAAACCGATGTTACCGAGAAAAGATTCGGAAACGGAGGTTTAGCCATGAGTCCCAAATCGAAGGAAGAGTATTTTGAGGTTCTTTATAAGCGATATAAAGAGGCATCTCGTAAAGAAAAGACAGTTATCATCGATGAATGTTGCGCTGTTTGCGGTTATCATCGGAAACACGCCATCCGACGATTAAAAGGGTATAAACGGTTTACAAAGCCCAAAGCTAAGAAAAGAGGAAAGCCTTCTGTTTACAATAAAGAGGCTATTGTCCGGCCACTAAAACAGATCTGGCTGGCGGCCAATCTTCCCTGTTCCAAAAGGCTCAAGGCCATTTTACCCTTGTGGCTGCCTAAATACAGCGAGCATTTCGGCAAGCTGGCAGAAGATATTATCAGGGCTCTTTGGGCCATATCCCCGTCAACCATCGACCGGATTCTCAAGCCCGTCCGTATTCAGTATCAAAAACGGGGGAAATCAACGACCAAGCCGGGAACGTTGCTACGAAAACAAATCCCCATTAACACCAACCAGTGGGAGGAATGGCGGCCGGGTTATCTTGAGGCCGACACCGTCGCCCATTGTGGTAATTCTCTCATGGGCATGTTTGCCTACACCATTGACTTCGTCGACATTGCCACGGGATGGACAGAACAAAGAGCGGTATGGGGAAAAGGAGAAAGAGGTGTTCTGGAACAAATCAAAGATGTCGAAAAAATGCTCCCGTTTCCTCTCCTGGGCTTTGATTCAGACAATGGCAGTGAGTTTCTCAACCATCATCTCCTGCGCCACTTTACGGATCGTAAACAGCCCATAAACTTTACCCGCAGCAGGGCCTATCACAAAAACGACAACGCACACATCGAACAAAAAAACTGGACGCATGTCCGTCAATGGCTGGGTTATCAAAGATTAGACAAGTCCAAGGTGGTCCCGCTCATCAACAATCTCTACCGCAACGAATGGCGTCTCTTCCATAACTTCTTTCTCCCCTCGGTCAAACTCATTGAAAAAGAGCGCATCGGCTCTAAAACCATCAAGAAACATGACGACCCTAAAACACCCTATCAAAGAATCATGGAATCAAAATACATCGATCAATCGGTCAAACTTGCTCTCACAAAACAACTTGAAAACCTGAACCCTTTTGAGCTAAATACTATTATACAAATGAAGCTCAAAAAGATTACCCGGCTTCGGTAACATCTTTTATGAGGCAACGTTCTCTCCACACGCTCTTCTTTCGGTAACATTTATTAATGAGGCAACAGGTGCAAAATATTTATGATTCAACCATTAATAAACTACCCTGATTTAGCGGTTTTAAAATATGAACTATTCCGCATGGCCATGATAATTTCCTTGACAAATTATCAGGTTATGCTACCCGTCTATCATTAGACGTTTAGCTAGTATAATTATTGTGAGACTCAAATTTCAAAAATGAAGTGAATTGAAATTTGTAAGTCGAACAATCCCGCAAAGCGGAGGGTTTAATACCCCGCAGCTTGCTTTGGGGTATTAAACCCGTGATTTCTTATGCCAGGCTGTATTCAACAATATCCTACGTGGCATGGAGAACCTCATGAATTCAGGTAACAAGAGTGTTCTGATTGATAACGAACATGATCTTGACAAACTATTGAAGACCAACGATAGAGTGATCGCCCTCGTTTACGCGTCCTGGTGCCCTTTTTGCAGAAAATTTCTGCCTATATTTCAGAAGTATGCTCAAGAAGAACAACAATATTTTTTGTGTGTTCAGGATGACGAGGAACGCATAGGGGACAAGTATTTCATAGACATTTTCCCCACCGTTCTTTTCTTTGAGAAAGGTTCCCTCTCCAAACGCCTGGACGGAAAACAGGGTGTGGGATTAAGCGAAAAACAATTGGAGGAATTTATTAGTGAAACTCATTGATATTAAAGGAGGCATCAGAAAATGGCGCTAAAAACCGCTGAACAATATGAAGAAAGCCTGCGCAAAATGAATTTTAAAGTCTATCTACTGGGCGAATTGGTAAAAAATCCGGTGGATAATCCGATAATAAGACCGTCGATGAATTCCGTAAAAATGACTTACGCGCTGGCTCAAGATCCTCTATATGAAGACCTGATGACGGCGAAGTCCCATCTTACCGGAGAAAAGATAAACCGCTTCTGTCATCTTCACCAAAGCACCGATGATCTGGTTAAAAAAGTGAAAATGCAGCGCCTGCTGGGGCAAAAAACGGCGTCTTGTTTTCAACGCTGCGTCGGAATGGATGCCATCAATGCCGTGGACAGCGTAACTTTTGAGATGGATAAAAAACTCGGCACTAAATATCATGAACGCTTTATCAAGTTTCTCAAAATGATCCAGGAAGAAGATCTTGTCGTTGACGGCGCCATGACCGATCCCAAAGGCGACCGCAGCCTGCCTCCAAGCAAACAGGCTGATCCCGACCTTTACACTCACGTCGTGGAAAAAAGAAAGGATGGCATTGTCGTGCGGGGCGCTAAAGCACACCAGACAGGAGCCATTAATTCGCACTGGATTCTGGTGATGCCGACTATCGCTATGACGAAAGAAGACGCCGATTACGCCCTCTCTTTTGTCGCACCTGCCGACGCGGAAGGCATATCCTATATTTATGGCCGGCAATCCTGCGACACGCGGAAACTCGAAGGCTGTGAAATCGATGTGGGCAACCGGCAGTTTGGCGGTCACGAAGCGCTCATGGTTTTTGATGATTTATTTGTTCCCTGGGAAAATGTTTTAATGTGCGGCGAATATGAATTCAGCGGCGCTTTGGTGGAAAGATTTGCCGGGTATCACCGCCAGAGCTACGGCGGCTGTAAAGTCGGCGTCGGCGATGTGCTCATCGGCGCGGCGGCTCTGGCTGCCGATTACAACGGCGCATCCAAAGCATCTCACGTCAAAGATAAACTGATTGAAATGACACATCTGAATGAAACGCTCTACTCCTGCGGTATTGCCTGCTCCTCTCAGGGACATAAAACCGCTTCCGGCACCTACCTGATCGATTTGTTGCTGGCCAATGTCTGCAAGCAGAACGTCACCAGGTTCCCCTATGAAATTGCCCGGCTGGCCGAAGATATTGCCGGTGGATTAATGGTTACCATGGGTTCAGAAAAAGATTTGCGTCACCCGGAAATCGGCAAAATAGTTGAAAAATATTTTAAGGGAGTCGCTTCGGTATCCACGGAGAATCGCTGTCGCATTTTGAGATTGGTGGAAAATATTACGTTAGGCACGGCCGCGGTCGGCTATCGCACGGAATCCATGCACGGAGCGGGTTCACCCCAGGCTCAGCGCATCATGATTTCGCGCCAGGGTAATCTGGAACAGAAAAAGAAACTGGCCAAAGAGATCGCCGGAATCAAAGACTGAATTAAGTGTTATGTCCTCTGAATTCCGAATTCTTCTTCTGCCAGCCGACTGCGAATGACGATGGCTAAGAGGTTGGCCCAAATTTTATATGCAAGTGCTCCGGGGTGAAAACCGTCAGCTGCCACATAAACTGCCTCCATGGGAAAGTTTATCGTGACAAACTCACACGCCTTGCAATCGTTCGCAAATAAATTTAATGCACTATTGAACTGCTTTGCTCTGGAGCCAAGATAAAATCTCAGTGGCTGTGGCAATGCAGGAAAAAGGTGCATGGGAGGAACACATGATAAAATAATATGTCGCGAATGAAACTTTGATTGGAGCAGTTCAACCATCTGACGTTGTTGGTTAATCCATCTTTTGGTCCTTGTCCCATGCGTCACATCATTCACACCTATGGAAGTAACCACAATGTCAAACGACTCCGGAGAAGCCATGGTAAGTTCTGCCAGAACATCTTTCGCTTTATGGCCCGTTTGGGCAATTAATTTCCATGACACCTTAAATTCAGCGCCAAGAGCATTAACCAGTTGACCTGACAGGGATTGAC
>Ga0118677_10004942_pt1 | contig 23784 bp, 29 predicted proteins | sample AliMusrvi5mmetaG_FD_86154 | JGI IMG/M metagenome (GOLD analysis project Ga0118677, IMG submission 86154)
GTATAATTATATACTGATAGCGTTAAGCGATACGAGCCGGAGGCGATGATTCATGACACTCGGTTCAGGTAAAAACAGGTTGAAGATCAAAGGTAAATTTCTTGCGTTCTTCAGCATTATGCCCCTGCTGCTCGCTACTGCTCTAATCAGGGTTCCCTGCCCCATCTGCGGAGGCAGCGGTTCCGTTTCCAGCACCGGAATGGAGGGCGTGAGAATCTCTAAAATCGAAAGTTCCACGCAGTCGACTTCACTGCAGGCATGCGCCAACTACCGTCTCTACAATATGGAAATTACGATGACCCTATTCAATTCAGGTACACGTGACGCTGACGGTTTTATCGATCTGTACCTGTTAAATTATTCTACGGGCACTATCCTCGATAACGAATTTACTGTCGAGATAATCCCCGCAGAAACGGAGATCACGGATACATTTAACTCATATTTTAAAGTGGAAGTCGATACCACCGGGCCCGTTACGGTAACCGCAGCCGTCGAGAAAAGCGGTGTAGCGTGCAAGGCCTGCAACGGCGCCGGCAAAGTAGCGCTTAACGCCTGGCCGTTCTATAACAGCATGAAAGCCAATTTTACGGAGACCCAGCGGATATTTAAACCTTACGTAGCGCCGGTATTCATCCAGCCGGAGCATTAAAATGCAAACACCGAGTGTATTTCAAGTTGAAAATATTTAGGGGTGAATCGATATGCCGGAAAAGGAAGAACACGAACCCAGAGTGAAACGAAACATATTACGGGGCACACTATTTTCAAGGCGGCAATTTTTGAAACGGACGGGGGTCGCGGCGGCCGGTGCCCTTGTAACATCCCTTGCGATGACGGTGGCCTGTAAAACCGGTCTTGTTACAACAGAAACGACAACCGGAGGCAAAACCAATCAGACCGTAACATCGAATCCTGGCACCCCTGTTTCGTCTTCAACAGTACCATCTTCGTCTCCGGCCGTTTCGACATCCAACCCGGTAACTCCCACCACAACCACTTCAACGACGCAGGTATCGACCACGCAAGCAACAACGACGCAGGCATCAACCACGCAAGCATCAACAACGCCGGCAACCAGCGGATATTCTTACATCGCGCCTACATCACCGCCGCCGCTTTTACCAATAGCCGGAACAACCTGCAATGTAGCCACGGACCGCAAATACTCTACGGACAATATATGGGTCAAATCCCTGTCGGAAACCGTCGTGGTTATCGGGGTTTCTACCACGATGGTGGACATTCTTGCCAACCCTTATCATCTTACGTTGCCGAAAGTCGGGGCAACGCTCGTGATAGACGACGTTTTCGGAGCCATGGAAGGCACTAAAATGAGCGCCGATCTTATCAGTCCGCTCAGCGGCACAGTCCTACAGGTTAACGAGGTGTTGAATTCGCTGGTAAAACAGGGCTCTCCCCTGACTCCGCTGATTCAGGACCCTTACAACAGCGGGTGGATGATGGTAGTTCAACTGAACAAGCCTGCTGAATTGGATAACCTGGTTACCCCTCAGAGGTATATAGAGCTGGTGTTAAAAAAATACTAACCTTTTACATCGATTTCTGATAAGTTAGCTTCTTTGCCATATCCGATACTCCGAAACAGCAATCTGGTAACGGAAAAAACGAAGGGAGCCTTGTTTCTAAGCCCATACGCAGCGAGGAACTGGGATGACGGGAATGAATGGAGCCAGCGTGGAGATTCGAACTCCAGACCTGCTGTTTACAAGACAGCTGCTCTACCAACTGAGCTACGCTGGCACCAAACAGCATTATAGCAAAACTGTCCTCAATACGAAAACCCGGCAGGGGTTTTTCCTGAGCAAAACCTCCCGGATTGAGTAAGGGACAATCGAATAGCCTGGCTGAAGATTAAGTGTCATTCTCTTTAATTGTTCCACCAGTTGATTTTCTAGAAACGGGCACATCCCGATAATGGTGTTTTACTATTTCCGGTTTTTGGTCATCCATGACGCAGCGTAGTCCACCAGTGCCTGCTGGCGCATGAGCCGCGCCTGGGTTTCCCCTACCCTGGAGGACCTCACGGATTCCGGTCTATTTATTTCAAAGGCGGAACCGATAATCTCGAAGTCCTCGTCATTTGAAGCATATTCCTCGTAGACCTGCCACACTCTGGATCCGTTAACTGATATCGGACTACCTGTTATCTCCGAGTGTTTTGAGCCATAGTTTGCCCTGCATTCAGCCAGATGCAAAGATGTGTTATTGCGGTAACCTACTCCCAGTAGAAGGACACTTCCGTCGAGGTCGTAAACCCTGGCCAGTGGAGAGTGTTCTCCCAAACTGTAACTCAGACTGTGTTCACCGGTGATTTCGGCAGAGTATTTACCCCGGGCGCAAAACGAAGAACTGGGATGGCTGCTCCGCATTACTCCAGACTGCTTACGGAATGTTTCGGCGATGGCTCCCATAAGGCGCGTGGGGGTGAGTTCCGGATCGAAAGCCGGGGTTTCGTTGCGGATTACAGGCCACCAGGACTCAGGTACGGGCGGGTGGCTCCAGTTGCCCGGTTCGCTCATGCCGCCCGAGTGCGACGGCATGACCAGTGTGCCTTCCGGCCCCAGGATTTCCTCCAGAGCCAGGATGACGGCTACCGGCCCGCCGCAGACCCATCCCAGAGCAGAGAGTGACGAATGCAGCAAGAGCACCATCCCCGTTTTGACTCCCAGTTGCATAAAATCGCATTGCAACGACGCCATGGTCAATGGCATACCCTGCGTGTTACGGATTGTATCTTCTTCGCTAATTTTATTTGCCTTCCTTGGCTTATCCACTAAAATTGAAGTGCATCATGGCTGAACTCAGCACGCATACAAAGCCAAATAAACAGAATGAGCGAGTTGTGATATAAAGGAAACGTGGGTTATTTTTCTCCGCATGGCATGGTCTGGTGTAAAAGCGCCATCAGCTCTTCTTTTGGTTGTCCTTTTCGCTTTTAAAAGTATCTGCAACGCTCCTCCCGAATTCTTCAGCCGCTTTGCCGACGTCCCTGAATTTGGCTTTCACTTCCTCATCCTTGAAACGGCCTGCCAGGGTTTTTGCGGAATCGGCCGCGGACTTGCCGAAGTCTTTTGCCTTCGCTTTGAGTTCGGGGTCGTCGAAGATGCCGCTCAGAGCTGAACCGAATGACTCGAATATATCTCCGAATTTGTCTACGGGCGTATTTTTGCTTTGTTTACCAGTTTCCGACATGATTTTCTCCTTCCTATTTTGCCTATTTTAAATCCTGCCACGATGGTATGCAAACGCCGTTTATCCTTGACAAACCGCCCGAAACGCTATATTCTATTCATAGTTAGCATCGTCGCGACCGAGGCTATTTATATCTGTTTCACGAGCCGTCTGTTGCGACGTATTTTGTTGTTCGTTATACTTTGTTGACTTTAGAACCGGGTTTGAATTAAAATACAGCGGTAATTCTGCCCTCATAGCTCAGCTGGTAGAGCACGTTCTTGGTAAGAACGGGGTCATCAGTTCGAATCTGATTGAGGGCTTTATACACAAAAGGAGAAGGAAATGGCGAAACAACATTTTGACAGGACTAAACCACACGCTAACGTAGGCACCATCGGTCACGTTGACCACGGTAAGACTACCCTGACGGCGGCCATCACTATGGTGTTGTCCAAGCAGGGCCTGGCCCAGTTCAGGGCCTATGATACCATCGATAACGCCCCTGAAGAGAGAGCGCGCGGTATGACCATCGCCATCTCCCATGTGGAATACGAGACTGCCAAGAGGCACTATGCCCACATCGACTGCCCCGGACATGCCGACTTCGTTAAGAACATGATCACCGGTGCCGCCCAGATGGACGGCGCTATCCTCGTAGTCAGCGCACCCGACGGCCCCATGCCCCAGACCAGAGAGCACGTACTGCTGGCGCACCAGGTCAATGTGCCTGCCATCGTCGTGGCCCTCAACAAGGTCGACTCCATGGAAGATGCTGAGCTGCTGGAACTCGTTGAACTTGAAGTCAGGGAGCTTCTCAAGAAGAACTCGTATCCCGGCGACGAGATCCCGTTCCATCGCGTGAGCGCCCTGAAAGCCCTAGAGTGCGGTTGCGGCAAAGCAGAATGCAAATGGTGCGGAGCCATCCTCAAGCTTATGAACTCAGTTGATACCTACATTCCTATCCCGCCCCGCCCGAAGGACAAGCCCTTCCTGATGCCTGTTGAAGACGTATTCAGCATCAAAGGCCGCGGTACCGTTCCTACCGGACGCGTTGAGCGCGGAGTTATCAAGGGCGGCGACGAAGTTGAAATCGTAGGCCTTCATCATGAGCCGAAGAAAGTCATCGCCACCAGCCTTGAAATGTTCCACAAGATCCTCGATTCAGGCGAGCCCGGCGATGCCGTTGGCGTCCTCCTGCGCGGCGTAGAGCGCGAAGATATCGAGCGCGGCCAGGTTCTGGCTGCTCCCGGCTCCATCAAACCGCACACCTATGCCATGGCCGAAGTTTACGTACTGACAAAAGAAGAGGGCGGACGCCATACCCCGTTCTTCAATGGCTACAAGCCCCAGTTCTACATCCGCACCACCGATGTTACCGGCAGTATAGAGCTGGAACCCGGGGTTGAAATGGTCATGCCCGGCGACAACACCCGCATGAAGGTCAAACTGATCTATCCCGTCGCCCTCGAGTCCGGGTTACGCTTCGCTATCCGCGAAGGCGGCAAGACCGTAGGCGCAGGCGCCTTTACCACGATCCTGGAGTAATATGGCAAAGAAATCGGAAGCCCGGGTAGTGATGGATATGGCATGCACCGTATGCCAGAACCGGAATTATACGACCAGCAAAAACAAGAGGAATGACACCCAGCGCATGGAGTTGAAGAAATTCTGCTCACATTGCCGCAAGGTGACTCTTCACAGGGAGACCAAGTAGCGCTCTGCGCTGCTGGTGAGAGAACCGATCTATGGTAATGCCCGAGAGTAAAAAAATAGGCTCCGGTTTTTTTTCAGACACCGTAGCCGAATTGAAAAAGGTTACCTGGCTTTCATGGAACGAGGCCATCAGGTTGACTGCCCTGGTACTTGGCATATCGATCGTGGTGGGGCTTATTCTGGGAGGGCTGGATTTCGGTTTTTCTGCTCTCGTGAATAAGCTTTTCGTGGGCGGTTAAAGGTGGCTGAAACACCCGTAACGGCAGCCGGTTACCAGTGGTTTGTCGTGCATACATATTCCGGCTATGAAGAGCGCGTACGCAAGAATCTTGAACAGCGCGTAAAAAGCATGGACCAGGAGGGCGATATCGCCCGGGTCGTGATTCCCACCGAAGACGAGGTGGAAGTCCACAGCGGTCAACGCCGCACGATAACAAACAAGATATTGCCGGGATATATCCTGGTTCAGATGCGCATGAACGACCTGAGTTGGGGCATCGTGCGCAACACACCCGGAGTAACAGGTTTTGTCAGTGCAGAGAACAAGCCTGTCCCTCTCAGGGAAGAAGAATATAATCGAATAATGAAACAGATGACGGCCGAATCCCCCAAAGTCAAGGTGGGCTTCAAACCGGGGCAAAGCGTCAGGATCACCGATGGGCCGTTCATAGACTTTATCGGTACGGTGGACCAGATTGACCAGGAGAAGGGCAAAGTCAAAGTTCTCCTGTCTCTTTTCGGACGTGAAACACCGGTGGAACTCGACTTCCTGCAGGTGGAAAAGCTTTAACGGCGTCAGGAGAATTACGTGGCTAAAAAGATAAAGACGATCATCAAATTACAAATCCCGGCCGGCCAGGCAAACCCTGCGCCCCCGGTTGGTACTGCTCTTGGCCCTCACGGTGTCAACATCATGCAGTTTGTTAAGGAATACAACGAACGCACCGCCAAGCAGATCGGTTCCATCATCCCCGTCGAAATTACGGTTTATGTGGACCGCAGCTATACTTTCGTTACCAAGACCCCGCCGACCAGCGACCTCCTGAAAAAGGCTCTGGGGATCGAAAAAGGGTCCGGAACACCGAGCCGCGGCGAGGCTAAAATACTTCCGAAATCGAAATTAAAAGAAATTGCCGAATTGAAGGCTAAGGACGCGAACGCCAACAGCATCGAAGCGTCTGAGCGCGCAGTAGCCGGCACAGCCCGCAGTATGGGCATAAAGGTAGAATAGAAATGGCTGAACATGGTAAGAAATTTTTAGAAGTCGCAAAACTCGTCGAAGACGGTAAAGAGTATTCGCCCGAGGAAGCGGCTGCACTGGTAAAAAAGACCGCACGTGCCAAGTTCGATGAGACCGTAGAACTGCACATACGTATGGGTCTTGACCCGCGCCAGGCTACACAACAGGTGCGCGGAGTGGCGCTGATGCCGTTCGGCCTTGGAAAACAGGTGCGCGTGCTTGTATTCGCCCAGGGTGAAGCCGAGAAGGTAGCCAAAGCCGCAGGAGCCGACTTCGTCGGCGCTGACGATATCATCAAGAAGATCGAGGATGGCTGGTTGGATTTCGATACCGCCATCGCAACCCCCGATATGATGGGCAAGGTTGGTAAACTCGGTAAAATGCTCGGCCGCAAGGGGCTGATGCCCAATCCCAAAAGCGGCACCGTGGTCGCTTCTTCCGACCTGGCCCGCGTGGTCAACGATTCACGCAAAGGCCGTGTCGAATTCAAGTTGGACAAACAGGCCATCATTCACGTAGCTCTGGGCAAGGCGAGCTTCGAACCCGAAAAACTTACAGCCAATTTGGGAGCTGTGATGGAAGCCGTGGTACGCGCTAAACCCAGCGGCGCCAAGGGCCAGTACATCAAAAGCGCCTATGTAAAGACAACCATGGGGCCCGGCGTACCGCTGGACCTTAAGTCCGCCGCGGCCATGACCACGGCATAGTTTTTGTAAGTTTAACAATCAGAGTTTCCTGAGACAGCGGGTGTCCGCCTTTAGCGGACTTAATGCGGCCTGCCGAGGATAAAGACCAGATATCAAGTTTGTTTTGGTTTTGAGTCCTTGTGCCCAGGCGCAAGGACTTTTTGTTTTTAAGGAGGTGAAAATGAAAAAAGGACTCAAAAAAGGAGTAATCAGCGAGCTTAAAGAAGCTATCGGGAAATCGACCGCCGGCGTTGTAACGACGTATCAGGGCGTACCGACTCCAGAGATAGTGAATCTGCGCCATAAACTGCGTGATTCCAAACTGGAACTGAAAGTCGTCAAAAACACGATGGTGAGGCGTGCTGCCAATGAAGCCGGGAAAGAATTCATGAATTCACATTTCGACGGCCCGCTGGCAATGGTGCTGGGTTATGGCGACGTGTCTGCCCCCGCGCGCGTGTTGACGCAATACATCGCCAGTTCGGGTGTTGGCATGAAAGTTGGAGGCGGATTTCTCTCCGACAGATGGCTGACCCCGGCCGAAATCGGCACACTGGCAACCCTGCCCTCGCACTCGGAATTGATATCCAAAGTGTTGGGCGGACTGCAGAGCCCCATCGCAGGGCTGGTACAATCGCTCTCAAGCCCCATCATGGGCATTGTTTACGCATTGAACGCTAGAATACAACAGATGGAGGGAAAATAAAAAATGGCTAAAATGACTGTCGATGAAATGGTATCTGCCGTCAAAGAAATGACGGTCCTCGAGCTTTCTGACCTCGTCAAGGCTCTCGAAAAAGAATTCGGCGTACGTGCTGCCGCCCAGGTTATGGCTGCCGCTCCCGCCGCCGGTGGCGCCGGTGCCGGTGCCGCCGCCGCAGAAGAGAAGACCGAATTCAACGTTGTTCTTACCGCTGCAGGCGCCAACAAGATCAACGTGATCCGCGTCGTTCGCGAACTCACCAACCTCGGCCTCAAAGAATCCAAGGACCTGGTTGAGGGCGCTCCCAAGAACGTCAAGGAAGGCATCAGCAAGGACGAGGCCGCAGCGGCCAAAGCCAAACTCGAAGCCGTCGGCGCTACCGTCGAACTCAAGTAATAGAAACTTAAAGAAACTCAAGGCAAGGCTGAGGCCGCCCGAAAGGGCGGCCTCAGCTGTTTTTCGCAGGGGGAACGGGGCCGGGGGCACTGGATGTGAACCTGCCGATGTTGGCGATTTCAAGGGAATGGGGGGCGATGAGCACGCCGGAAATGACCATCTTGAGCGCTTCATCGACGGTTATTGTCGTGCGGGTTATCATGTCTTCTGTCACAATGCCTGAAAACCCCGACCAAGGGACAGGGGTGGACGGCATGTACACCGCGAATAATTTCCGCCCGTCCTTTGCCGTAAACTCGTTGGTGATGAAAGCCACGTGGGTCATCCCGCCGGTGGGGAACTCTACAAGCACCACTTCCCGGAAAGCCGCTTTGGTTATGGAACCGGTCCCTGAAAGCCCTTCCATGACCTGCTTGGCGCCGGAATAAATCTGCCGGAACAAAGGGACCCTTTTCAGCACGGAATCTCCAAGGGAAATCAACCGCCTTCCGACATAGTTGCCGGCGAGGATACCGACAACAAAAACCAGGACTATCGTGATTCCGAAACCCAGCCCTGTTATGGGATGGCCTACGATCACCTTGATGACGGGTTGAAGGATGTCGTCGATGGTGCGGAAGACCCAAATCAATACCAGGATACTGGCGGCGATGGGGACTACAACAAGCAGTCCTGCAAGAAAGTGCGTGCGAAGCCTGCCTATCAGCCATGAAGAAAAGGATTGGTTAAGTTTTTTAGCCATAATAACTATCCCCCAAAATGCGTTTTACAACGGGTATATCACCCTGGTAAAACCAAACCCCTGTTGCCGGCTTTAAACTATTCGCCTTGGGCGGTACTGGACAGCTTCGGCGATATGCTGGGCCCGTATTTCGCCGCATTCTTCCATGTCGGAAATGGTGCGGGCCAGTTTTAATATCCTGTGGAAGGCTCGTGCTGAAAGATGCATCTGGTTCATGGCTGCTTTAAGCAGGCTCTGCGCGGAATCGTCGGTGAGGCAGAAAGCCCTGACCTCGGCCGGAGTCATCTCGGCGTTGCACACGAGTTTCGTTCCCTTGAAACGCTTGAGTTGAATCGCTCTCGCCGCCGTTACCCTGGCCCTGACATCAGAAGATGCCTCGCCTAGGCGGGTGTCCGACAACTTGTCATAATCGATGTGCGGGACTTCCACAAAAATATCCATCCTGTCGAGGAAAGGACCGCTTATCCGTTTCTGGTACCGTGCTACCAGCCCGGGCGCACAGGTGCAGGGGCGGAGGGTATCGCCGTAATAACCGCAGGGGCAGGGATTCATGGCCCCGATCAGCATGAAATTGGCAGGGAATGTGACGCTGCCCTTGGCGCGGGATATGGTTACCATTTTATCTTCAAGAGGTTGCCTTAACACCTCGAGCACTGCGTGACCGAACTCGGGCAGTTCGTCCAGAAACAGGACTCCCCGGTGGCTGAGGCTGATTTCACCCGGCCTGGGCCAGTGTCCGCCACCTACCAGCCCCGCATTGGAAATCGTATAGTGGGGCGAACGGTAAGGCCTTCTGCGGAGCATCGGGCTGTCGGACGGCAGAAGCCCGGCGACGCTGTAGATCTTGGTGACTTCGAGAGCTTCAGCTTCTGTGAGCGGCGGAAGTATCGACGGCAACGCCCTGGCAAGCAGGGTCTTGCCGCTTCCGGGTGGGCCGCTCATAACCATATTGTGTCCGCCTGCCGCGGCTACCTCAAGTGCCCTTTTAACGTGTTCCTGGCCTTTGATATATGCCAGGTCAACACTGGCATAATCGGGGATGTGGTTTTCGGCCGGTTCCAACACCGGTTCCGCAGGTGAAATCTCGCCGCGCAGGTACGCGGCGACCTGTTTGAGCGAAGAAAGAGGGATTATACGCACACCGCCGACCAAAGCGGCTTCCCGGGCGTCAGTTTCCGGCACCACAACATTCGCCAGGCCCATCTGGCGGGCGAGGGCGACCATCGGGAGGATGCCGCTGGTATGCCTAAGCGTACCGTCCAGCGACAGTTCGCCCAGAAAAAGGGTTTTAGAAACGTCGGCCTCGATCTGTCCGGAGCTGAGCAACACACCCACGGCGATGGGCAGGTCGTATGCCGGGCCTTCTTTCTTAAGATCGGCAGGGGCCAGGTTTACGACTATGCGCCGCATCGGAAAGGTAAAGCCTGAATTTTTAACGGCTGCACGGGCGCGTTCACGCGCTTCGCGCACGGCGTCGTCAGGCAGACCGACGACAAAAAAATTGGGCAGACCCGGAGCGATGTCGACTTCGACCTCGACTAGAGCGCCTTCCAGTCCTACCAGGGCACAGCTGATAACCTTGGCCAGCATATTCAGGCTACATGTTAGCCAGATGGCGGGAAGGTGTCAATGAAGCCCCGTGTAATCGGGTTGATCCATAATCTCTTTTCCCGTTCTCCCGGCTAAATGTCCAACGCGCTGATTGTACTCTTTACAGTACCTACTATTTCAGGTACAATCACACGTATTAAATAATCCTCTCCTGAGGGCTGGTTTCCTATTGCATGCCCGGGGGGAGTGTGCTATACTTTACATAGTATAAGAAGGGTCATGGAAGTGGGTTCAAGCCCACTTTTTTGTTGTACGAGAAGTTGTATGGCAAACAGAGATGCGGGAGGTCTGGATAAGGGATGAAGAGCGATTTCTTGCTAGCCATCACGCAATTGTCGGCGGAAAAGGGGCTTTCCAAAGAGGTTGTGCTGGGTGCCGTGGAGTCGGCCCTGGCGTCAGCTTACCGCAAAAACAATTTTGCCGCCAACCAGGTGGTATCGGTCAAGATAAGCCCTACTACAGGGAAAGTGGAAGTCTGGGCGGAAAAAATGGTGGTCAAACAGGTGGTCGACCCCCGTGCCGAGATTTCGCTGGCTGAAGCCAAAAAGATCAAAAAAGACTCCAAGCTGGAAGATTTGATCAACGTCGAATCCACTCCTCAAAATGCAGGGCGCATCGCTGCCCAAACCGCCAAACAGGTTATTTTACAGAGGCTGCATGAAGCCGAACACAGCGCCATTTTCGATGAATTTTCCGGTAAAGCCGGGGACATAGTTTCCGGCGTGGTACGCCGCGTCGAACCCAAACAGGTATTTATCGACCTCGGGCGCACCGAGGCCGTCATGCCCTTCACCGAACAGTCTCCCAGTGAACATTACCGCGCCGGCCAGCGGCTGCGCGTTTACCTCGTGGAGGTGGCCCAGTCCCCCCGCGGGCCTCAGCTTATCGTCTCCCGTTCTCATCCCAACCTCCTCAGACGCCTCCTGGAACTTGAAGTGCCCGAGATATTCAGCGGCACGGTGGAAATCAAGGCTGTCGCCCGTGAAGCCGGTTTCCGCAGCAAAGTGGCTGTCGCCGCCAAGCAGGAAGGGGTTGACGCCGTCGGATGCTGCGTCGGCCTTCGCGGCATACGCATCCAGAATATCGTAAGCGAACTGGGCGGCGAAAAGATAGACGTGGTCAACTGGAGCCCGGACCCGGCGATATTTATCGCCAATGCCCTGTCTCCGTCCCAGGTCGTGGCCGTCAAAGTCGACGAAAAACGCGAGTCAGCCATAGCTGTCATCCCCGACAGGATGCTTTCACTCGCCATCGGCAAAGAAGGTCAGAACGTTCGCCTGGCTGTGAAACTAACCGGTTGGCGCATCGATATTAAAAGCGCCAGCGATTTCGAAAAGGAAAAGGCCGAGGTTGAATCTCAGAAGGCGGCCAAGGCCGCCCTCGAAAAACCCGGGATGGTTGAGACGCCGGTTCCCGCCGCTGCGGAACCCGTTCTCGCCAGGGCTGGGAACGTGCCGGCTGCGAAACCCGTAAAAGGCCTGCGTTTCGCTGAAGACCTGATTATACCCCCGGTCATTGTGCCCGAAGGGATCCCGGACAAGAAGAAGAAAAAGAAGACAGGCAAGGAAGTGTCCGAAGACGGCATACGCCTGAAGAAGGCCCGCCGTGGAACGGATATCTATGAAACAGACGAAGACGCCTAGTATACGGGTCCCGCAAAGGACGTGCGTGGCTTGCCGGGCAGTTAAAGACAAGCGCGAATTGACGCGTATCGTAAAAACCCCTGAAGGGACAATCATCATCGATACACGGGGCCGGATTGCCGGGCGGGGCGCTTATTTATGCCCAAGTCTCGTTTGCTGGCAAGCCGGGCTGGAAAGCAACAAACTGGATTACGTACTGAAAACCAAGATTGCTCCTGAAGAGCGAAAAAGGCTGCTGGCCGAAGGCCGGAGCCTGATAGGGGGTGGCTAGTGGCTGAGGCTGAAAAACAGGTTGCCGCCGGGGCTGAATTGCCCAGACTGGAATTACCGCATAATATAAGCGTTCGCGCACTTGCCGAAACGCTGAAATCCTCGCCTGTAGATATCATCAAGCAGTTGATGCGCCAGGGGTTGATGGCAAATATTAACCAGGTCATAGATTACGAAATGGCGGCCAAGGTTGCTGTGGGCATGGGATTCGATGCCCATCCACAGGCTCAGGAAGCCAGAAAAGCCAGTGTTATCTCCGAGATCAAGAAACAACAGCAATTGAGCGAGGAGTCCGGCAGTCTGAAACCCCGCCCGCCCGTAGTGACTATCATGGGACATGTCGACCACGGCAAGACGCGCGTCCTCGATGCTATCCGCCAATCGAATGTCATGGAAGGGGAAGCGGGCGGCATCACCCAGCACATCGGCGCCTACCAGGTTGAAATTAATGGCCAGAAGATCACTTTTCTGGATACCCCGGGACATGAGGCCTTTACAGCCATGCGTGCCCGCGGGGCACAAGTAACCGATATCACTGTTCTGGTGGTCGCCGCAGACGACGGCGTCATGCCCCAGACTTTGGAGGCCATCGCGCACGCAAAGGCCGCCGGAGTTCCCATTATCGTTGCGATCAACAAAATCGATAAACCCGGCGCAAATCCTGACAACGTGAAAAAACAGCTGGCAGAAGCCGGGCTGGTTGTAGAAGAGTGGGGTGGGGAAACCATCTCGGTTCCCACTTCAGCCAAAACGCGCCAGGGCATCGAAGAATTATTAGCTAACATTCTCCTGGTGGCAGAGATGGAAAATCTCCGGGCTGATCCCACACTCCCTGCTAAAGGCGTGGTAATCGAAGCCCGCATGGACAAGACCAAGGGCCCTCTGGCCACCATCCTGGTACATGACGGCACTTTGCGCACCGGTGACATGGTCGTGGTAGGCACTACGTCTGGCAAGGTCAAAGCCATGTTCAACGATGCCGGTAAACAGGTCAGAAAAGCTCCCCCGGCCACCCCTGTGGCGGTCCTGGGGCTTCGCAGCGTCCCGCAGGTAGGGGATTCGGTGACCGTTGCGACCACCGAACGGCAGGCCAGGTTGCTCGAAGAAGAAAATCTCAGGGAATCCGCCCTGGTAGCGAAACCGGTCAACCTTTCCAACCTGTTCGACCAGATAACCACTGGCCAGGTCAAGGAACTGCCCATAGTTTTGAAAGTGGATGTACAGGGAAGCATGGAACCTATCAAGACTTCGCTTGAACGTCTCAGCACCTCCGAGATTAAGGTCAACATTGTTCATGCAGCCAGCGGCAACGTCAACGAAAATGACGTCAACCTGGCGATTGCGTCAAAAGGCATCGTAGTCGCTTTTAATACCGGGATTGAGTCCAACGCTCAAAAATTGGCTGATACCGAGAGTATCGACATCCGTCCGTATCGCATCATATATGAGCTGGTAGACGATGTCGGGAAAGCCCTTAAAGGACTGCGTGAGCCCGAGTTCAAAGAGGTTATCGACGGCCGGGCCCAGGTTAAAGAGGTGTTCCCGGGAGCTAAAAAGACACAGATTGCCGGCCTTTACGTAACCGAAGGCAAGATCCGGCGCGATTCCCAGGTCAGGGTCAGGCGCGGCGACAAGGTGGTTGCCGACACGACAGTCCTAAGCCTCAGGCGGTTTAAGGAAAATGTACGCGACGTGGCCACCGGCTATGAATGCGGTATCGGTTTGAATAACTTCAACAGCTTCCAGGTCGCCGATATACTCGAGTTTTACCGCAAAGAAAAGGTGTTGATCTAATATGGCGCACCGTCTGGAAAAACTCAACAGCCTCATCAGACAAGAGCTCAGCGAACTCTTATTGCGCGAAGTAAAAAACCCGAGGCTAGCCTCGGGTTTTATTTCTATCACGGAAGTTGAGATCGCGGCTGACTTGAAATATGCCAAAGTGTTCGTCAGCAGCCTGGGCGGCGTCGAAGAGAAAGACTCTGTACTTGCATCGCTCCGCAGTGCCGGGGGTTTCTTGCGCGGCGAATTGGCCAGGAACCTTCGGTTGCGCATCGTTCCCGAGTTGGACTTTCAATGGGACGAATCGATAGAACACGGTGCCCACATCCTCGAACTTCTCGAAAAAGTTAAAACCCCTCCCGACAAGACCTAGCCATGGATGGCATCCTCAACATCCACAAGCCTTCGGGGCCTACCTCTTTTACAACCGTTGCCCGCCTGAGGGCGTTGTTAGGAGAACCAAAGGCCGGGCATGGCGGTACGCTTGATCCTCTCGCCAGCGGGGTCCTGCCTGTGTTCCTGGGACAGGCCACCAGGCTCGCGGAATACCTCATGGAACACCCTAAAAGCTACCGGGCAGAAATCGAACTCGGAGTTTCCACCGACAGCTATGACGCCGAGGGGGCAGTCACCGGGCGAAACGACGCATCGGGTATCGGACGTGATTCCTTGGAGGATTGCCTGAAACGTTTCAGGGGAGATATCACGCAGACCCCTCCGGTCTATTCCGCGCTTAAACAACATGGCCAGCCTCTTTATAAACTGGCCCGCCAGGGCCAGGCGGTCGAGGTTGAAAGCCGCCCGACCTCGATCTACCGGCTAGAACTGACGGCTTACAACCCTCCTTTTCTGACACTGGACGTGGAATGCAGTAAAGGTACTTATATCCGCTCGCTCGCACACGACATAGGGGCCGGGTTGGGGTGCGGGGCACACCTCTCCGGGTTGATCCGCACGTCGTACGGGCCCTTCAATTTGAAAGAAGCTGTTACTCTCGAAAAAATTGAAACCGGCGTTTCGGATGGATCGTGGTCTGTCTTCCTTCAGCCGATGGATTCGGTACTGGCATTATGGGAACAAATCATTCTGACTGAAGATCAGGTGGAGACCGTGCGTTGTGGGGTCGGACTGTCTCTGGAAGCCAAACCCGGTTCACTGCGTCTGCGGGCTTATGAAAAAACGGGCATGTTCCTGGCGCTATTAAAATTCGACGGCGAAAGCCGGCTATGGCATCCGCAAAAAGTATTCCATCCAGCTATAACCGTGCCTGAAAAACGACCAATCCCTTGACAACAGGCGTTCTAAAGGGCTATATTTCTTTGGTTGTCGTTCCAGTAATGTCTTCTCTTTTCAGGGCGAAGCCTGAAATTATAACGCTCGGGAGGAAAACTAATCATGGGAAAAATTAACGTAGCTATAATAGGCATTGGGAATTGTTGCTCTTCGCTAGTGCAGGGCGTCACTTTTTATAAGAAAGCCAAGGATGTCGATTTTGTCCCCGGGTTGATGCACGTCAATCTGGGCGGTTATCACATAAGCGATATCAATTTCGTGGCGGCTATCGATATAGACAAGAACAAAGTCGGCAAAGACCTGTCTCAGGCCATCTTCACCAAACCAAACAATACCATCAAGTTTTCGGACGTAGCAAATCTCGGGGTCAAGGTAGAGCGCGGCATGACCCACGACGGCCTTGGAAAATACCTTTCCCAGATAATTGAAAAAGCCCCCGGCCCTACCGCCGACATCGTTAAGATACTCAAGGACACCAAGACCGATGTAGTCATCAATTACCTGCCCGTCGGCAGTGAAGAAGCAACCAAGTGGTACGTGGAGCAGATCCTTGAAGCAGGCTGCGCCATGATCAACTGCATCCCCGTTTTCATTGCCCGTGAGAAATACTGGCAGCAGCGTTTCGAGGCCAAGGGCCTGCCCATCATCGGCGATGATATCAAGAGCCAGGTCGGCGCGACCATAGTTCACCGCGTGCTGACCCGCCTTTTCATGGACCGCGGTGTGAAACTCGAACGCACCTACCAACTGAATTTTGGCGGAAATACCGATTTTCTTAATATGCTTGAACGGGAGCGCCTTGAATCCAAGAAGATTTCAAAAACAAACGCCGTCACCTCGCAGCTTAATTACAAGATGGATCCCGATGACGTCCATGTAGGGCCCAGCGATTATGTGCCGTGGCTTCTGGACCGCAAATTCTGCAATATCCGAATGGAAGGGCGCACTTTCGGCGACGTACCATTGCTGCTGGAAGCAAAACTGGAAGTGTGGGACAGTCCGAATTCCGCCGGAGTGGTTATCGATGCCATCCGATGCGCCAAACTCGCCATGGACAGGGGCCTTAAGGGAGCATTGATCGCCCCGTCATCCTACTTTATGAAGTCTCCGCCGGTACAGTTCACCGACGATGAAGCGCATACTAACGTGCAGGCATTTATCGCTGAACCCTCGAAGCCAGGCAAACCGGGCGATATTACGGCTAAATCCTGACGTCTTCAGGAACACTTCTACCTGAAACCGAGGGGCGGCACGGATGAAGATAGCGCTGGTCTCACCCTATGATTTTGCCCACCCCGGAGGGGTAATCAACCACATCCGTGCGCTTGACGAAGAATTTACCAGGCTGGGGCACGATGTGCGCATAATCGCCCCGGCCTCGCGTAAAAACATCGCAGGGCTCGGTGCACGTTTCATCCAGATTGGCAAGCCCCGCCCGGTGCCCGCCAGCGGTTCCATAAGCCGCATCAGCCTTTCACTTCACCTTGCGCCGGATATCAAGGAAGTCCTCCTTCGTGAACAATTCGATATCGTTCACCTCCACGAACCTTTTATGCCTATGCTTTGCAGTGCCGTTCTGCGTTTTTCTGACGGTATCAATGTCGGTACCTTCCATGCCTATTCAGGAAGCCCCGGGTATGCGCTGGGCTGGCCCATTACTCCGGTCCTTCTTAAACGTCGCAATCGCAAGTTGTCGGGTCGCATCGCTGTTTCTGCTCCCGCAAAAGCCTACGCGAGCAAATACGTCGCCGGCGAATTCACAGTTATCCCCAACGGGGTAGACCTTAAACGTTTCAATGAGACTGTCAAACCTATTTCCGGTTTCGACGACGGAAAACTGAATATCCTTTTCGTCGGGAGGCTTGAAAAGCGCAAGGGAGTCAATTATCTGCTGGATGCTTTCAGGAAACTTAAAAGGGATTATCCTGAGATACGCCTTATCATCGTTGGACCGGGTTTGAACCTCCGTAAACGCTACGAGATCAAGGTCAGGGTGCAGAGGATCAAGGACGTGGTATTTACCGGCGGTGTTCCTTATGAAGAACTTCCCCGTTATTACCAGGCAGCTGATATCTTCTGCGCTCCCGCTACGGGCAAGGAAAGTTTCGGCATCGTGTTGTTGGAGGCCATGGCGCTCGGGAAGCCGATTGTAGCCACTTGCAATGAGGGCTATGCCTCGGTGATAACAGATGGCGAGCAGGGTCTGCTTGTGCCTCCACACAGCAGTAAGGCTCTGGCTCAGGCATTAAAACGTTTTATTGACGATCCATCGCTTAGATCCAGATTTGGCGCAAGAGGGTTGGCGTCGGTAGGCCAATACGACTGGTCCCTGGTAGCCAGGCGCGTTCTAAATTATTATATTCAGGTTTCCAGTGAGATTCACACTGCCTCCGCCTTCAGTGGGCATTTAGATGCCAGCGCACACCGCAAGGTAGGTTTTTAAAATGACCGAAACAGACTGGCGCAGAAAAATAGGGGTGCATTTTACCATACCCGCGGCGAAGTTGATCGCACATACCCCTGTGACTCCCGATTTTATCACGTGGCTGGGGTTCTTTATGACCTGCGGAGCCGCTGGTTTGATAGCAGGTCATCATCTGCTTTGGGGCGGCTTAGGGGTGTTGATCGCTGCCTTGATGGATACTCTCGACGGCGCATTGGCGCGCCAATCCGGGCGGGTAAGCAAATTCGGGGCTGTGCTCGATTCGACACTCGACCGGCTCTCTGAGGGTGTAGTTCTTCTTGGAATCATATATGTGCTGGCCAGGAATGGGTCCGCACCCGGCGCCGTGCTGGCCGGGGTAACTCTGATGCTTTCTTTCATCGTCAGCTATATCCGTGCCCGCTCCGAGGGCATGGGAGTGCAATGCTCGGAAGGGTGGTTCACCCGCATGGAGCGTGTTATTGTCATCGCGCTCGGCTTGATATTGAACCAGATAGTAGTAGCCCTGTATATCATTTCTGTGCTTAGCTTGGTTACAGCTTCACAACGATTGTTGACAGCCCGGCGCAAACTGAGGCCGGTGGACACCGGAAAATGATGCGAGGGCTCAGTTAGGAAGGGGGGATTATGCCTGTTCTAGTTATTGTTGGCGGCCAATGGGGGGATGAAGGCAAGGGTAAGGTGGTTGACCAGCTTGCAGAGAACGCAGATGTCGTAGTTCGTTTTTCTGGAGGCGATAACGCGGGTCATACCGTCATTAATCCTCTAGGAGAATTTAAACTTCACCTAGTCCCTGCCGGAATATTCTCCAGCCGGGTGCTTTGCGTTATCGGAAACGGTGTTGTAATCAATCCCGCTGTGCTTATGAGCGAAATCGCCATGCTCAACAAATCGGGCGTGGATACGACGCGACTCGCTATAAGCAACCGCGCGCATTTGGTTATGCCCTATCATATTATGCTGGATGAACTCGAAGAAAAATCCAAAGCAGGGAAAGCCCTCGGCACCACCAAACGCGGTATCGGCCCGGCTTTCGCTGACAAAACCAATCGCCTTGGCATCCGCACATGCGACCTGCTGGACAAGGTCGGGCTCAAAGAACGCCTGAGTATGGTCCTTGAAGGCAAAAATACATTATTCACCAAGGTCTATGGGGCCCCGCCGATGGCGCTCGAAGAGATTTACACAAAATACTGCGAATATGCTGATTTTCTGGCGCCTTTCATCAAGGATACAGAGATGTTGCTGGACGAAGCTATTCGGCAGAAGCAACTGGTTATTTTGGAAGGGGCGCAGGGAGCCCTGCTAGATCCGGATTTCGGCACCTATCCGTACGGTACTTCATCTTCACCTCTTTCTGCAGGGGGTTGTCTGGGGGCCGGTATCGCGCCCAACCGTATCGATAGTGTGCTCGGTATTTTCAAGGTCTATTGCACACGGGTCGGAAATGGGCCTATGCCTACCGAGTTGATGGATGAAACGGGTCAGATGATTCGCGAGATAGCGCACGAGTACGGGACGACCACAGGGCGGCCGCGACGCATAGGATGGTTCGACGCCGTAGCCGCGCGGTTCAGTTGCCGTGTCAATGGGCTTACAAGCGTGGCCCTTACTCGTTTGGACGTGTTTGATACGATGGGGACCCTCAAGATTTGTACCCATTATATGCTTGAAGGTAAAAAGATAGACTATTTCCCTGCCAGTGTGGCCGAACTTGAGAAGTGCCAGCCGGTTTACGAAGAGATGCCAGGATGGGGCGTCCCAATCACTGAAGTAAGGCGGTTCAAAGACCTTCCCAAACAAGCGCAGAAATACCTTAAGCGGATCGAGGAAGTAATGCAGTGTTCTGTGAACATGGCTTGCTGTGGCCCTTCCCGCGAACAGGTCATACAATTAAAGACGGTGATTTGATACAGTTTTGATACTATCAAAAAGGGGGGAGTGAACTCCCCCCTTTTTGGTTTTCATAAACATTACACTATTGGTGGAAGGTGGGACTTGGAAGGACTGGAAAACGCGCGTCCTTTCGTGAGCATATCGGCGGTCTCTGACGTATAGAATAAACAGCCTCAATAACGATGGCTGTATTCCGGCTGTGGATATAAGAAGTGCCCCTACCTATTGCAAGGAGCAGGTAAACACAGAGCCTGACCTTGAGGGCGGATTCGCTCGAATTTTCAGGTGGACGGCGGCTGCGGCGCGAGTAGTGCCGCAGCCGCGGCTCTGCATTTTTGTGCTTCTGCAACGTTGCCCAAGCGTTGGTAAATTTCACCGAGATAAGTGAAATACAGGGGGTTTTGAGGAATAAATTCTATCAGTTTAGTGTAGAGATCCCTGGATTTCCTCAGATCTCCTTCGGCCAACGCTTCACGGGCCATTCGTTCCGTTTCCATGATATCCATGTTATTCGCCTCGATATTGAAAATTCAGTTTATTGAAAAACAGGTCACCACAGGGGTTTGCTCTTGTCCATGGGTTAACCATGATTGAAGACACAATCGGATGTTCAGCATCTTGCTTAAAGGCCTAATGAGTCTCAGCGTACCCATTTTGAGCAATCGTCATGGCAAAGTATCATATACCGGAAGCCGGAGAGTTGTAAACCGGTAGGATGTACGAAAATCAACCGAAATCGAACCGTAATCAAACCGCCTAAAAGCCGTTCGCAGAAGATATAATCTCGGGGTGCGGAGATTTGTCTCTTAGCATCAGGTAGAGGTGCTGTACGGTTCCCGGGATGAGCGTTTCGTGGACCAGTCTAAAACCGAAGTGTTTGTACATGTCAACGTTTTTCATGTTCTGTGTTTCGACGTAACAGGATGTATCGTCCAGGTCGAGCTTTTCGAGCATCGGTGCTAACAGGGCTCTCGCGAAACCCTTACCCTGGAATCCGGGATCCACAGCCAGTGTATTAAGGTAGTAGTGTTTGGCTGGCGCTAGCTTCTTCCTGAGCTTTTCGCAGAGTGACATCATTCTGCTATCGCGCAGGAGGTATCGCCAGCCGCATCGTAGCGGCAATTGGGGGTATCCAGCCTGTAAGAGTATACCGATGGGCTGCTTTGCCCGGGCGGGCATCCAGATCGCCACGCCCTCGCATTCAGAGGATGTAGCGTACGCGTCGGAGCCGCCGAGCACAGCTACACGGAGGATGGTCTCGAACGCATAACGCAGGTTGGAACGTTTTGAGGTGTCCGGAATCATCCATAAGGTCAAAGGGTCCCCCTCAAAAGCGCGGGCACACGTTATCGAGGCTTTCTCGACCAGGGATTCGTTGATGCGGAAAAGGGATCCGAATTTTGTCTCCGCTTCGTGCGTCAATGCTGGCCCCCGAAATCGAGGAAATTTTCGACGAACCAATACGAACGGCGAAAACCGTGAATGTCGGGCCGTTTCTTGTTGTTATCGATAACGGGCTTGTAACAGTCGTCGGTTTCCCCTGTTTTCTTCGATGATCGGGAACCTACAACTGGAGGTTGGTTGTAAATACAACCGGGCTCTTTTACAAACCTTGTGTGCCGGCGGTTGCCCTTGCTTTGCGCGGGTTGCGATACGCAGCGGTTCTTCGCAAATGCCCAGGAGACGCTGGATGTCAGCCAAATGCGGATATGCGCCATTCCAGCTACCTCGGCAGGTCAATCTTGTAGCGTTTGAGAGTTTCGCGCACAACTGTGGCTGTTTTTTCGTCAGCCTCCGTGAGCGGGAGGCGGACCCCGCCGACCGGGAAACCAACGTGGTTAAGAGCGAACTTCACCGGGATAGGATTTGAAATAATGAAAAGGTCTTTGAAAAGAGGCACGAGATCGCGGTGAATCTCGGCGGCCTCCGCGGTATTCCCGGAAGCGAAGTTGTTTATCATGTCCTTAATCTGGTTGCCCACCAGGTGAGAGGCTACGCTTATGACTCCGTAGGCGCCTATGGCCATCATGGGTAGGGTGTCGGCGTCATTGCCGCTCCATACTACAAAATCGTCCCGGATTTCGCGTGTTCCCCGGATTACCCTGGCGACCTGTTCCATATCGCCTGAAGCTTCCTTAAGGCCGACTATATTTTTAATCCTGGCTAGGCGGATAACCGTGTCGGAAGACAGGTTGGTGACCGTTCGCGAAGGTACGTTATACAGAATGCACGGCAGAGCAGTGCTCTCAGCAATGGTCTTGAAATGTTGGTAGAGTCCTTCCTGTGTGGGTTTGTTGTAATAGGGAACCACCAGCAGGCAGGCGTCCACGCCCCATTCTTCCGCCCGGATGGTGTTTTCCCTGGCCTCTTCTGTGCTGTTGGAGCCTGTACCGGCAATGACTGCACCGCTCTTTCCAACGACTGATTCTATCTCGCGGAAGAGACGATGTTCCTCTTCCCATGTTACTGTAGGCGATTCGCCGGTGGTGCCCACCACAACGATGCCGTCACTGCCGGAATCAATGAGGGCCTTTGCCAGTTTGCGCGCCTGAGGATAGTCCACGGCCCCGTTTGGGTCGAAAGGCGTAACCATGGCCGTGATAAGCCGGCCGAGCTCTTTACCGCTTTTCATTTTATGCTCCCGGATGCAGCCACTCATGGCGCACCAACTCTTCGGCTATCTGTACTGCGTTAAGGGCCGCCCCCTTACGCACGTTGTCAGCAACTATCCACATCACCAGGCTATTGCTGGCCGAAACGTCGCGGCGTATGCGCCCCACATAGGTGTCATCAGTGCCAGCCGCCATCCAGGGGTGGGGGTAAAGGCTGATGGCCGGGTCGTCCAGAACGCGCACCCCCGGTGCCTGGGCGAGGATACGCCTCGCATCATCGGGAGATATCGAGTTTGTGAATTCCACGTTAACAGCTTCGCTATGGCTGATAAATACAGGTACACGGACACAGGTAGCCGATACGAGGATATCGTCGTCATGCATTATCTTGCGTGTCTCTTCCACCATCTTCCATTCCTCTTTGGTGTAGGCATTATCGAGGAAGACATCGATCTGGGGGAGTACGTTAAAAGCTATCTGGTGGGGATAAACGTGGGGTACGACGTTCTGGGCGCCCAGTATCTGTTTGGACTGTATGGTCAATTCGTCGATTGCTGCCGACCCTGTCCCAGAAACTGACTGAAACGTGGTGACGACGATCCGCTTGATGGGATTGATTTTATGAAGCGGGTTGAGGGCAACCACCATCTGGATGGTGGAGCAATTCGGGTTGGCAATGATGCCTTTATGCTTTTTGATATCCCCGGCATTTATCTCAGGAACCACCAGGGGCACGTCTTCCTCCATGCGGAAGGCTGCGCTGTTGTCGATAACCACCGCTCCGGAACGTGCAGCTATCGGAGCGAAATACCGGCTGATGTCGGCTCCGGCTGAAAACAGGGCGATGTCCACGTCGCGGAATGACTCTGGCGATGTTTCTTTAACTTCGTACTCCCTGTGGTTATAGAATAGTTTTTTACCGGCGGAGCGATCGGATGCGAAAAGCTGCATCGTGCTTACCGGGAAGTCACGCTGTTCAAGTACCTTGATAAACTCTCCACCGACAAGCCCGGTAGCGCCCACGATGGCCACCCTGTATCCGTTCATCTGACCTCCTATAGACCGAGTAGGGTTTCCAGGCCGAAAACAAGGCCGGTTTGTTTTGAAACTTCCCTGACAGCGAGTTTAACGCCAGGCATGTAGCATTCGCGGCTGATAGCATCATGTTTTATGCTGAGAGTTTGGCCGTCGGCGCCGAACAGCACTTCCTGCCTGGCCACGATGCCTGGCATCCTGGCGCTGTGAATATTGATACCCTCAAACTTGAGGCCGCGGCTTTCTTGCGGGCCTCCCTTTTGTTCGGGATTGAGAAAAGGCCGCCCCCGTTCTGCGGCCATAGCTTTTGCGGTCGAAAGTGCCGTTCCGGAAGGGGCGTCAAGCTTGAACTGGTGGTGTTGTTCGGTGATGTCCGAATAGTCGAAATACCTTGCCGCTATGCGCGCCAGGTGTATCATCACGAGTGCGCCGATCGCGAAATTGGATGCGATGATGGCCGAACTATGGTGTTCTTTTGCCATCATGTCTATTTCGGAGAGTGAATCCGGTGAGATGCCCGT
>Ga0118677_10004943_pt1 | contig 23781 bp, 19 predicted proteins | sample AliMusrvi5mmetaG_FD_86154 | JGI IMG/M metagenome (GOLD analysis project Ga0118677, IMG submission 86154)
GCTTTTATCTCCTCTGTTTTCAGTATTACATATCTCATAATGAGATAAATGTACGAATATTATTTAACATTACCAAATAAATACGACATTATATTATTCTTATTACTTATTATGAAAAATCTATCTTTAATCTTTGTAATCGGTTTATTATTTATTTCTACTGCCTCCTATTCACAATATCAGGCAACTGTTGAAGGTAAAGAAAAAATGCCTAATTTTTGGTTTGGTCCTAAAGTCGGCGTTAACTTATTTACACCAACCATTGATCAAAATGAAATTCAAACTCAATTCCAATCAAACTATCAGATAGGAGTTTTTTTTCAATTTGGTCGTAAATTCTATTTTCAGCCTGAGTTCTATTATGCTACTCAAAAAGAAAAATCCAGTGTCTTAATGTCAAAAGATGTTACTGTTAACACGTTAAAAGTCCCTTTGATGTTAGGAATGAGATTAATAAACCTAAAGGTAATTAGTGCGCATATCATGGCAGGTCCATCTGCATCATTCCTTTTGAACGAGAGTTTCACTGATCCAAATAATGCGAGGCAAAAAAGCAATTTTGCGATTGAGGCAGGTGGAGGTATTGATCTGATAGGATTTATAACATTGGATGTTCGGTATTCTGTTGATATGAGTAAATCTATGAATGACCAGATTAAACAATTAGGTTGGGATAGTGGAGTGAATGTTACTTTAGGTTTGAAAATAAGATAATATTATTCAAGATGAAATCATTGGTATGTTTGTTTTTTTCCATATTTACAATTTGGAATCCGGTTTTCCCTCAAAAGAAGATAACTGTTCATGTAACACCTATTGATGCTACAATTTACGAAATGGGAGTTGCAACCAAAGAATTGAAGCAATTGGGTGTTGGTACTGCCGTTGTTGCGGTACAAAAGAACACAGAGACGATGATTGTAGTGCAAAAATCTGGTTTTGCTGATCTTAAGAAGGTCTATAGTACAATCAAAGGTGAGAAATTGCCCAAGGAAGACATTTTAGTTATGAAAGATCGTATGGTTAATCTAAAGGTTTTACCTGACGATGCAAAAATTATTGTCAATGGAAGTGAATTGGAAAAGGGTATTTCTAAGGTTATAGTTAAGGATGGTGCAAAAGTGAATGTGGAGGTGAAAAAAAGTGGGTATGTTTCAGTGAATAAAACCTATGTAAATCAACCAGATGCAGAACTGATTCCGGTAAATGAAGAGGTGAAATTAAAAGACCGCATTATTCAGGTTGTTTCTTCACCTTCGGATGCTAAAATACTTGTTGATAATCAAATATCCGGAACAGGACATAGTGATATTGTGGTTCCTTTTGATCATTGTGTGGTAGTTAAGGCTATAAAAGAAGGGTATATCGAATTTGAACAGACTTATTGCAATAAGGATGGTGTTGTTGATTTGCCTTTGAATGTATCTTTTGCATTACAGGATAGACTTGTGATTGTTAGAACGACACCCGAAGATGTATCTATAAAGATTAATGGCCGCTATGTTGCAAAAGGTGAGTATAATGTAAAAATTGCAAAAGGTGATTGTGTAGAAGTCACGGCAGAGAAAGAGGGTTCAGTTGGTGTTCGGAAAAAATATTGTAATCAGGATAATGCGCCTTTACTGCCAATTATTGATCATATTGACCTCGTGGCTGATGAAACATTTGCTGTTTCAATTCCTTCGGAATTCGTTAATATTAACAATATTGTTGATATTGGGAACAAGGATATTGATGCATGGAAAGTAATGAGTCAGATTGTAATGAGTTATTTTGATGTGATTGAAGTTACTGACAAGGCAACTGGATATTTACGTACTGCATGGTCTGTTAAATCATTTCCAAATAATACTATCCGAACAAGGATAATCGTGAAGGTTGCTGATAGTTCAAGTTTAAAATATGTTGTGAAGTTGTGTAGTGAATATTCCGGGAAAAGCGGGTCAAATGTAAATGACGACAGTTTATATTCTGAATGGCATCGGGTACTCGAAACATATAAAAATGTTGTAAACGATATTCAGACACGACTGAAATAAATGCATATTGCCTTTGGAGCTAGCCAAAAGCTAAGACTTTAACCATGAGAAGGTACCTTCATAAACTCAAAAAATTGATTCCTATTTGGGTGCTCATGTTTTTTGTAAATAATGCTTCGGCACAAAAACCAAAAATTGTATGGGAAGAAATTCCTGCGGGTTCATTCTTAATGGGTAGCCCGGCAAGTGAACCTGACAGGAAGAGCAATGAAATTCAACATCTTGTTATTTTAAGTGATTATAAGATTGGTAAATATGAGGTGACCTTAAGGCAATTTAAAGCATTTATAGATTCAACAGGTTATATTACAGATGCAGAGCGAGGCACCGGAGGTGTAAAAGGTAGTGTAATATGGACTGGTACGGAATTTGATTTTAAGGCGGAAGCAAATTGGAGATATGATGAAAAGGGTTACTTACGACCCTTAACCGAATACGACCATCCTGTTATACATGTTAGTTGGAATGATGCAATCGCATTTGCCCGATGGATGGGATGTCGTCTTCCAACTGAAGCAGAGTGGGAATATGCTTGTCGTGTAGGGACAACAACCCCTTTTTATACTGGAAGTAACCTAAAAACGTCGCAATCGAATTACGACGGTAGCTTTCCATACAACAATAATGTAAAAGGGGAATATAGGGGAAAGATAATGCCAACAGGAAGCTTTGCTCCAAATGAGTGGGGATTGTATGACATGCACGGAAATGTTAGTGAGTGGTGTTATGATTGGTTTTGCGATTACACTGAAAATAAACAAACTAATCCGATTGGGCCTTCAATTGGGGAACGGCGCGCAGCTCGCGGAGGAGCGTGGATCTTTGGAGCATTGTATAGCCGGTCCGCTCAAAGAAGCTCTGGTTTTCCTGCCGATCGTACCTGCTATCGTGGTTTCAGGTTGGTTTACTCTGCAAATTCAGGCAATAATTTTGTGAATGAAGTTATTAATACTGAACCAAAGCAAGAAATCATATCAATTATTTCAGCAAAAGAGACTACTCAGAATCCTACAATTGAATGGGCCGGTATACCTTCGGGAACTTTTATGATGGGTAGTCCCGTCACTGAATTTGACAGGAAAGATAATGAAAATCAACATCAGGTAACCATAAGTGCTTTCAAAATGAGCATTTATGAGATAACTGTTAAGCAGTTTAAGGTATTTGTAGATTCAACTCGCTATATTACAGATGCCGAAAGGGGGACTGGAGGATTTCGGGGAAGTATTATATGGAACGGAAAAGAAATGGCATTCAAAGATGGTGTAAATTGGAAATGTGATATAAAAGGTTATCCACGGACAGAAACGGAATATAACCATCCTGTTGTACACGTCAGTTGGAACGATGCTATCGCATTCGCTAAATGGATGGGATGTCGGCTGCCAACTGAAGCAGAATGGGAGTATGCATGTAGAACAGGAACAACTTCTCCTTTCAGTACAGGCAATAATCTGACAACCTTACAATCGAATTACAACGGCAATTATCCATATAGCAACAATTTAAAAGGTGATTACCGTGAGAAAATCATGCCAGTTGGTAGTTTTAATCCAAATGATTGGGGGTTATATGATATGCATGGTAATGTGGCAGAGTGGTGCAATGATCGGTTTGGTAGTTATTTAACAGCTGCCCAAACTGATCCGAAAGGAGCCGGATGGGGATCCTCATATGTCTTCCGTGGAGGCAGTTGGTACACAAGTGCGAAGCGTTGCAGATCAGCAGTACGATATGATGATACACCATCCTTCCGCAGCAACGATTTAGGTTTTCGGATCGTAAAATAATTTTTAAAAATAAAAGGAGGCCCATTTGTTGAGCCTCCCTGAAAATATATTGAGTCTACGAAAAATCATCCGCATTTGGAAGATCCACAATCCTGACAGATGAGGCAACCTTCCTGATAAATGACATTTAGTGATCCGCAACCTTCACATTTGGCATCTTCGGCTGCCGTTCCATTTGGAATGTATTTCTTCAAAGCACGTGCTACTCCGTTTTTCCATGTATTGATTGACTCGACATCGAATTGAAGACTGGTTACCAGTTCAACAACTTTTTGTATCGTCATACTATGACGTAAAACGCTGGATATTAGTTTTGCATAATTCCAGAATATAGGGTTGAACTTGTAGGAGAGACCCTCTATTGTAGTTTTGTAACCTCTTGAATTACAGTATTGGAAATCATATCGCGTAGCGCCTGATTCGTCATGGCTTTTGATAATCCAACCTGAGGTAACAGAACGTGGAAGAAGTATTCCATCTTCATCATCGGCTAATCCAGTAAAAATTTCATAAGGTTTTCCATCAATCAGTCCGATAAAGGCGATCCATTTTTCCTTATTATTTTGAAGTCTTACAATATCAGCTTCAAGTATTTCGGGACGTTTTGTCGGGAATATTCCATCCTTCTTTTTGTCTTTCGTCGAAATCAAAACACCCGATCGCGATCCTTCACGATAGACAGTAACTCCTTTGCAGCCACTTTCCCAAGCTGCAAAATAAAGTTTGTTGACCAGTTCTTCGGTGGCTTCCTCAGGAAGGTTGATGGTGACGGAGATGGAATGATCGACCCATTTTTGAATTTGACCTTGCATTTTCACCTTTGCCAGCCAATCGATGTCATTAGATGAGGCTTTATGATATGGCGATTTTGCAACCATTGCATCCAGTTCGTCGTTCGAGTAATTTCTCTTAAGCTCAAATCCATTGACTTCCATCCATATTTTAAACTTGTGATGAAATACAATATATTCTTCCCAGCTGTCACCCATATCGTCCACAAAGTCGATACGGGCATCTTTATCATTGGGATTTACTTTTCTGCGGCGCTTGTAAACAGGCATAAAAACAGGCTCAATTCCCGATGTTGTCTGTGTCATCAAACTTGTAGTTCCCGTTGGTGCAATAGTTAGCAAAGCAATATTTCGGCGGCCAAAACGGGTCATATCTTTGTATAATTCAGGATCAGCCTTTGCCAGACGTTGGATGAATGGATTGTTCTTTTCGCGTTTTGCGTCATATATCGGAAAAGCACCACGTTCTTTAGCCAGTATAACTGATCCTCGATAGGCTTCCAAAGCTACAATTTTATGGACCTCAACCGAAAATTCAACGGCAGTTTCAGAACCATAACGCAATCCAAGTGCGGCAAGCATATCTCCTTCAGCAGTAATGCCAATACCTGTGCGCCGTCCATTGATTGCCATCTTTTTTATCTTTTCCCAGAGATTAGTTTCAACCCGTTTGATTTCAGTATCTTCTGGATCGGTTATGATTTTATTGTAGATCGCATCTATTTTCTCAAGTTCCAGATCAATGATATCATCCATGATTTGTTGCGTTTGGCGGATATGTTTTCTGAAAAGATCAAAATCAAATTTTGCATTCGCAGTAAATGGTTCATCAACATACGAATACAAATTAAGTGCGATTAATCGGCAGCTGTCATATGGACAAAGTGGAATTTCGCCACATGGATTTGTTGACACAGTTTTGTAACCCAAATCAGCGTAACAGTCAGGAACTGACTCACGGATAATAGTGTCCCAAAATAGAATTCCTGGCTCTGCTGATTTCCACGCATTGAATACAATTTTCTCCCATAACTTGACTGCATCGGTCTCTTTGGAATAGGTCGGTTGAGCGCTGTCTATCGGATATTTTTGATGATAGTTCGTTTTGTTGCGAACGGCCTGCATAAACTCATCATCAATTTTTACTGAAACATTAGCGCCAGTTACTTTACCTTCATCCATTTTTGCATCGATAAACTCTTCAGAGTCTGGATGTTTAATTGATACTGACAACATTAATGCTCCGCGTCTTCCATCTTGGGCTACTTCGCGTGTTGAATTAGAAAATCGTTCCATAAAAGGTACAATTCCTGTTGAGGTCAAGGCCGAATTTTTTACCGGCGATCCTTTTGGGCGAATGTGTGATAAATCATGTCCGACTCCTCCACGGCGTTTCATTAGTTGCACTTGCTCCTGATCGATCATGATTATTCCACCATAGGAATCTGCCCCATTGCCTACAACAAAGCAGTTTGATAATGAACCTACCTGGAATTCGTTTCCGATACCTGTCATCGGACCACCCTGAGGTACAATATATTTGAAATCTCTGAAAAGTTCAAATAATTCATCCTCTGTCATAGGGTTAGGATAATTTTTTTCTATTCTTGCAATCTCGGAGGATAAACGATGATGAAGATCGTCGGGAGTTAGTTCAAATATATTCCCGTATGAATCTTTTAACGCATATTTGTTGACCCATACACGAGCCGCAAGATCGTCGCCCTTGAAATATTTAACTGATGCTACAAATGCTTCATCCGGCGAATATGTTGTCGGGGCATCATCTTTTTGTTGGGGGGTGATCTCTTTTAATTCCATTACTATTGATATTAGGTTGATTTAATAGGGATTATTTATGCACATAAATCCCCTTTTTCATTGACGCAATATAACTACATCAATAGTGTTTTTGAACACAATTTTAATGTGTAAAAAAAAAAGTTATCAACTAAATGCTGTTAGTTATTTGAAAAACAAATGTATATGTATTTGTAAATTGGGGAAAGTTTACAAAAATAAATATTTCTGAAAAGATTAGGAATAATGAAAGGTACAGAGTGAAAGTCGATAAGACATCATGAAAGATAGTCGGAGAAACTAAGTACGCTTTAGTTTAAAGGAAAAGATATTTCACGATTTCTTTCGAAGCGCCCCGATTTTTATTGACATATCCTTGTGCAATGGCTGAGTCTTTAAGTAGTTTTTTTGGATTTGACAAATAACCGTCGATTTGGGTTTCGAGTTCTTCGTAATTATTTATACAGGTGGCTGCACCAAGACTTAACATGTCGTGTGCCTCCTGAAATTTTTGAAAGTCTGGACCGAAAATCACAGGAAGTCCAAAAGCTGCCGGTTCTAATGTACTATGAATTCCGGAAGTAAACCCACCACCTACATAGGCGAGCAATCCATATCTGTAAACAGAAACAAGGTATCCATAGCCGTCTAGAATGAGAACTTCAGCATCTTTCAATTCTTTCATTGTAGCTGTTGAATATAATACATAGGATTTCTCGAGCGCATTACAAATCCGCTCAAGTGATTGTGGTGTGACCTCATGGGGTGCAATAATGAATTTTTGACCTGATTGACAATTGTTAAGATAGGGGATAAATAGGTCTTCATCTTCTTTCCAAGTACTACCTGCAATGATTGCTTTTTGACTGCCACAAAAAATCTCCAGTTTATCAAGCCTTGGAGCTGCATCTGCAATTTCACCTACGCGATCTAGCCGAGTATCTCCTGAAACAGATACATTTATAAACCCAAACTTGTGAAGGATATTAAATGACTCCTGATTTTGTACAAAAATGTGTTCATAAGTAGTAATAGCCTTTAAATACCACCTTCCCCAAGGTTTAAAAAAGATTTGTGATGGCCGGAACAAGGCAGAAAAGATATAAGTTGGTATGGACTCTTCTTTTAATTGTGTTAAAAAGTTGTACCAGAATTCGTATTTTATAAAAAAGACCTTTTCTGGTCTTACGATATCAATAAACCGGGTAGCATTCTTTTTTGTATCTAAAGGGAGATAAAATATGTAATCAGCATATTGGTAGTCTTTTCTTAATTCATAACCAGAAGGTGAGAAAAATGTGAGAAGGATTTTATAGTCAGGTTTAAGTTTACGGATTAGCTCAATAACTGGTCTTCCTTGTTCGAATTCGCCAAGCGAAGAAGCGTGAAACCAAAGAATCCGTTCGCCAGGAGTAATTGTTTCACGTAAACGTTTGAAGATATCTTTACGACCCTCAATCCATTTACGGGCTTTCTCGTTTCTAACCGAAACAATTTTAACCAGCAGGTAATATGTGAGTATTCCTAAGTTGTAAAGCCACCTCATTTTATTGACGATTTTGCCTGACAAATGTATTTCATTTCGGTAAATAAAAGAAACTGAAATTGTATTTATTTATTAATTTGATATCCTGTATCTTGCGGCAAGTTTGGCATAAATGATGCGGCAACTGCCAGCTCATCGCAACGTTCATTTTCCGGAATACTTGCATGTCCTTTCACCCAGACAAATTTTACATGATGTCGGACTGAAATATCCAGAAATCTTTTCCATAGATCGCTGTTTTTCTTACCTTTAAAATTGGTTTTTATCCAGTTATAAACCCATTTTTTTTCAACTGAATCAGCAACATACTTCGAATCTGTATAGATTGTCACTTTGCAAGGTGCTATTTTAAGTGTTTCAAGTCCTACAACAGCTGCCATCAATTCCATTCGGTTATTGGTTGTGAGTTTGAAACCTTGTGAAAGTTCTTTCCTATGTGGCCCAGACATCATAATAACGCCATAACCTCCAGGACCGGGATTGCCACGTGCTGATCCATCAGTGTAAATAGTGATTTCAGGATTTTCGCGATGCATTATATTTTCTGGTTAAAAAGCTGAAAGACCGGTATAAATGCCGGTCTTTCAAAATTAATTGTTTTTTTTTCCGGATATCTCTTCCGATGAATGAAATAAGTTTCAACTACCTGATCAATTTCATCTCATTAACCAAATGGCTTGCACCTGCGAACTTATCGATTGTCCAAAGTACAAAACGGATATCCACATTGATACATTTCTGTAATTCAGGCTCAAAGGCTACATCACCGCTCATTGCTTCCCAATTGCCATCGAATGCAATACCTACTAGTTCGCCATCTCCGTTAATTACTGGACTACCTGAATTTCCGCCTGTTATATCGTTATTTGAAGTAAAGCATGTGTGTAAAGTTCCATCCTTGTCAGAATATTGACCGTAATCTTTTGCATTGTACATTTCGATTAGTTTTTGAGGAAAATCAAAATCAACATCGCCAGCAATCCCTTTCTCCGAATAACCTTTAAGCGTGGTAAAATAATCATAGTATGTTGCATCACGAGGTACATATCCGTCTACAATTCCATAAGTGAGACGCATGGTTGAATTTGCATCAGGATAAACCGATTTATCTTTGTTCATTTCATTCAATCCGGCAACGAATAACCTGCGGGCTTTGTCGAGACCTGAAGTTGTTTTGCTGACATCGTGTTGAATCGTACTCAATGTTGTATAAATAGAACGCATCGCATTGAATGCCATGTCTTTATCAAGAACTTTCCTTGACGGGTTTTTCAGGAAGGATTCCAACTTTTCCTGATTTGCAAAAATCGATTTTTCAAACATTTTTTGAGTGTAAGCAGCAAAATTGCCTTTGTACTTTCGTTCAATTTCCTTGAAAAACGAGGGAATATATTTTAGATTAACTTTTGCAGCGTATAGTTTTAGTAATGCGCTTGCCACTTTTTGGTCGGTATTGGCATCATAGTCTTTAAAATATTCATCAAGTGAACGCCTTAGTTCTTCCGCGTCACCTTCAATTTTAACTTTATCGTTACTTTTTAACGACTCGTAAAGAGACGATGACTCTGCTGCAAAAGCAAAGATTTCTGCCCCACTTAGCAGAGCTTCGCGTGCAAACTGAAATGCAATTTTTTCGTCTTTGGTTTTATAAGCAGCATTAATTGAATCGAGCGCGCTACCGTATTTTGCTTTTCTTTCAGGCGATTCGTTGACCCATTTAAGAAAGTCGTTTTCTATAGTTTCTTTTTTGCCAATTACGTTTAGTGCTGCTAATCCTTTGTTCTGTCCAATTGAATATTTATAATAGTTAGAACTTCGCGCAAATTTTGAAGAATATTGTAATTTAGCTCTTTCACTTGTAGCCATATAGTCTTGGATGATACTTAGTTTAGCTTCTCTTGTGTTAATTCTGGCTACATTCACAACATCCATTGTATATTTTACTTCGTTTGAAGTCCGGTAGCGGGTGGTATTACCCGGATATCCCATCACCATTGTAAAACTATTTTTTTCGACACCTTTTAGCGAAATTGGCAGAAAATGTTTGGGATGGTAAGGAACATTATCTTTGGAATAATCGGCAGGTTTACCATCAGGAGCGCAATAAACTCTGAACATTGAGAAATCGCAGGTATGGCGCGGCCACATCCAGTTGTCGGTTTCGCCTCCGAACTTTCCAAGAGACTGCGGTGGAGCTCCAACCAGACGAATATCTTTAAAAGTTTCTGTAACAAAAAGATAAAATTTATTTGATTCGAAAAGGCTTCTGACACGGGTTTCGTAAGACGTTTCCCCTTTGGCTTCTTTCTCTATTTTAGCTACAGCCTCCCGAACTTTAGATAGCCTTGTTTTTTCGTCCATAGAGTCGGTGACATTTTTAAGCACTTGATCGGTTACATCTTCCATGCGGATCAGAAAAGTGACGGTTTTTCCTGGATTTGAAAGTTCATTCTCATGTTTTGCTGCCCAAAAACCGTCTCTCAGATAATTGTGTTCGCCGGAACTGCTGTGTGCCTGAATTTCACCAAACCCGCAGTGATGGTTGGTCAATAGCAATCCGTCAGCAGAAATTATTTCTGCAGTACAAGAACCACGATCGAGCGCAACCACAGCATCCTTTAAACTCGACTGGTTAATGCTGTAAATCTGCTCTGCGGTCAGTTTGCAGCCTAATGAATTCATTTTTTGGATGTTCAATTTTCCAACTAGTGAAGGAAGCCACATCCCTTCATCGGCTTTAGAGCTAAGGTCCAAAAAGAAGACAAGAACAAAGAGTGCTATAAAACTGTTTTTCATCAAATAAATTATTTGTAATTAAGCATATACGGTGAAAGAAAATGAATGAAGAACTAAACTAACTGAGTAAATAATTATTGTTAGTATTTGGCTTTGTCCGTACTTCTCAATTGATTTTGGCGCAAATTTAACTTTATTTATAAAATAACGCCTTTGAACGCGTAATTCTTATTGAATCCCATTTTTAAAAATCTTTTGAATAAAGCTGTACACCTTGGTTTTTATTGTTCCATCACCTTCAAGTGCTTTGACAAATGCACTTCCAATAATTGCACCATTAGCATATATGCAGGCTTTCTCAAAAGATATCTTGTCGTAAATTCCAAATCCGATGAGTCGCCTGGATCGAAGATTCATACTCCGGATTCTTTCGAAATAGGATATTTGTTCCTCACTGACTGCTCCTTTTACACCGGTTGTTGATGAAGAGGATACCATATAGATAAAACCCGTTGATAATGAATCTATTTTTCTGATTCTCTTATCGGAAGTTTGGGGTGTCACAAGGAAAATATTGCTTAGTGAATTTTTTTCAAAGATCTCTTTGTATTCTGTTTCGTAAATCTCAAGTGGAAGGTCAGGGATAATTGTACCGTCAACTCCGATTTCTTTGCATTTTATGCAAAATTTTTCAACTCCGTACTGCATCACTGGATTAAGATATCCCATTAATATTAAGGGAATAGATAAACTTTTGCGAATTTCTTTAAGTTGTTCGAATAACACCTGGATGGTCATTCCATTTTTAAGGGCAATTTCGGAACTTTGCTGTATGACAGGACCGTCGGCAATGGGATCCGAGAACGGCATTCCGATTTCAACTAAGTCAGCACCACTTTTCTCGAGTTGGCTGATAATTTTAAGTGTATCATTCAATTCCGGGTATCCTGCAGTGAAATATATTGAAAGAATGTTCTCTTCTTTTTTTTCGAAGAGTGCAGTTATTCTATTTTTCATGATGGAAGATTTTATGAGAATTATTTAATTGATTGATAGTAGTTTATATATGCCTCCATGTCTTTATCTCCACGTCCCGAGACATTTACTACAATAACATCTTCTTGGTTAAAATCAATCATTTCGAGGGCGGCTAAAGCGTGTGCCGATTCGAGGGCAGGGATGATCCCTTCTTTTTGAGTAAGGTACAGAGCTGCACGAAGCGCTTCGTCATCTGTGGCACTAAGAAACTGTGCCCTTTTGTTGACAAACAGGTTTGCATGCATCGGTCCGATCCCAGGATAATCCAATCCTGCCGAAAGCGAGTAGGGTTCGACGATCTGACCATCTGGCGTTTGCATCAATAAGCTTTTGCTGCCATGAAGAACTCCTGGGCGTCCGAGTTGAGTAGTTGCTGCTGATTCGCCCGAATCAACTCCTTTACCAGCAGCTTCAACCGCAATTAACTTAACCGAGAGATCATCCAGAAAGTGATAAAAGGCGCCTGCTGCGTTACTTCCGCCACCTACACAGGCGATTACGTAGTCAGGCGTTTCTTTACCCGTCTTTTCCTGAAGCTGAACCCTGATTTCTTCGCTGATGACCGACTGAAACCGTGCCACCATATCGGGATATGGATGTGGTCCTACAACAGATCCTAAAATATAGTGTGTATCAACCGGATTGTTGATCCAATCACGGATAGCCTCATTTGTAGCGTCTTTCAATGTTTTGTTTCCACTGTAAACTGGTCTCACCTCAGCACCTAACATTCTCATTTTTTCGACATTGGGTGATTGTCGTGCAACATCAAGTGCTCCCATATACACAATACACTCCAAACCAGCTCTTGCGCAGACCGTTGCAGTGGCAACACCATGCTGACCTGCACCAGTTTCAGCAATGATCCGTGTTTTGCCTAAACGTTTAGCCAGTAATATCTGACCTATTGTATTGTTGATTTTGTGTGATCCTGTATGGTTCAGGTCTTCTCTTTTAAGGTAAATTTTCGCGTTGTAATGATCTGAAAGACGATCAGAATAATAGAGAGGCGAGGGCCTTCCCGCATAGTCACGAAGTAATTGTTTAAACTCCTGCTTGAATTCCTTGCTTTCGATGATCTCAAGGTAGCAGTTCTGTAATTGATCGATGTTTGGATACATCATTTCGGGTATAAATGCTCCCCCAAATGACCCATAATATCCGTTATGATCTGATTGATAGTCCATTTTAATGTGATTTTACTATTTATGCTCTATTTCTTTCACTTCCTTACTTCCTCAATGAATGATTTCAATATTGGAATATTTTTTATACCCGGCTCCATTTCAAACCCGCTGTTTACGTCAATTGCATGCAATTGGTTGTGAGTAATGCCTTTGATCTCATCGACATCTGTTGATTGAATTCCACCACTTAAGAAGAATGGTTTATCTTCCTTATACTGATCAAGTTTTTTCCAGTCAAATTTTATCCCTGAACCTCCGCGAAGTTGGGTTGCAGTGTCGAAAAGGTAAAAATCGCAATAACGATCATATGGTTTTACAGTCTCAAAATCGAAATTGGAATCAATACTAAATACTTTTATTACAGGAATATCAAGGTTTTTTAGCCTTTCGCAATATCCAGGTAATTCACTTCCGTGAAGTTGAACCATTTCAAGTTTATTACTTCTGAATTTTTCAAGCAGATTATCGAATGGTTCATCAACAAAGACACCTACTTTCTGTATGTAAACCGGAATCAATGCCTGAATTTCAGATGGAATTTTCTCCCCAATAAAACGTTTCGATTTCAGATAAAAGATAAAGCCAATGTAATCGGGCTTCAATTTTACGAGATCTTCAATATTTGACTGATTGCGCATTCCGCAAACTTTTATTTTCATAGTATGTTAAATATGAAGCATTTTAATGTTTTAATTTTGAAATAAAATCAAGGCAGGCTGATGCTGGATTTTCCGATTTCATAAAATTCTCGCCCATCAAAAAACCCTGAAAACCACGATTGCGAAGAAAATCAACTGTTTCCGGATCACTTAGACCACTTTCAGATATTTTTACCGCTTCGGTTGGAAGAAGTTCAAGCAATTTGATCGATCGATCCATATCAACTTTAAAATCTTTGAGATTCCGGTTGTTAATACCGATTATATCTACCTCTTTTGCAATTTTTTCAAATTCACTTTCGTCATGAAGTTCAAGTATTACTTCCATTCCCAGTTCATGTGCGATAGCTGTAAAACGGCTGATCTCCTCTTTTCTTAAGACAGCTGCAATCAGTAAAATGACGTCAGCATTTAAAAGCCGGGATTCAAAAAGCTGGTATTCGTCTACAATAAAATCTTTCCGAAGCAGCGGAGTTAATGGGTTAGCTGTTCTCGCAGCTATAAAATCAGCGGTGCTGCCTCCGAAATATTTCCCATCAGTCAGAACAGACAATCCTGACACACCTGAATCTGAATATCCTTTTGTGACTATTTCAGGTTGAACACGATCATTGATCACCCCTTTTGATGGAGATCTTCTTTTGAATTCTGCAATAATTCCACTTGCTCCAATAGTTTGTAATTTTGCTGATAGCGAATTGCAATTGAAATTAAAATCAATTTTTGATTTTATTTCCGTAAATGGAATTCTCAGCTTCTGCTTCGAAACCTCATCTTTCCGGCTAGCTACAATTTCATCCAGTATCGTGCTCATTGCAATGAGATTAATTTTTTGAAAACATTCAATGCTTTACCTCCCAGCAAGGATAATTTGGCAGCTTCGAGGCAATCTTCAATTTTTTTCTCACGAAAATAAGTTGCTAGGGCCATCGCTGCATTAGCGATGACAACAGCGTTTTGCGTGTTCGTCCCTTTCCCATTAAGAATATTCATAAAAATGGCTGATGTTCCGGGTACATCACCCGATCCAGCCAATTCTACTGCTTTTACAAGCGGCATTCCCATGTAAGATGGTGAAAGTATCCGGTCAGATTTGTTTGTAAGTACTTTAAAATCTCCCGTAAGTGAAATCTCGTCGTAACCATCCAAACTGTGAATAATGCAATAATTTATATCGCTCTTTTGATAAAGATAGTTATACATCCGGGCCAATTCGAGATTGAAAACACCGACAATCTGATTTTGTGGCCTGCCGGGATTCACCATTGGACCGAGCATATTAAAGAAAGTTTTCAGCCTTAATGCGCGCCGCACTGGTCCAACGATTTTCATTGCAGGATTGAAAAGTGGTGCATGGAGAAATGTGATACCGCAGTCAGCCAACTCATTTCGCAGCCTGTCGTGATCATTCGAAAATTTATAACCAAGATGTTCCATCACATTTGATGAGCCACAACCAGATGAAGCCGCATAATTTCCATGTTTGGCCACAGAAGCACCTGCTCCGGCAATAACGAATGCAGATAGCGTTGAAATGTTGAATGTATCTTTTTCATCCCCACCTGTTCCGCATAAATCGATTGTGTTAAATGCTGATAAGTCAATTGGGATAGAGGTTTTTAATAGTGCATTGCGAAAACCTGCCAACTCGTCAATACTAATCGTGCGCATGTTGAACACGGTTATGAATGCTGCAATCTCTGATTCGGAGTGTTTACCTCCTGTAATTTCAAGCAGGATTTCTTCTGCTTCTTGTATTGTTAACCTTTTGTATTCGAAAAGGTAGTTTAGAATATCTCTCATCTTAAAGTTTTTGAAATAGGTTGAAATGCAATAAATTGAAATATTAATTACTTTATGTGATGCATCAATTTAATGTCTGACCCAGTTCTCAAGAATTTTTTCTCCAATAGGTGTTAAAATCGATTCCGGATGAAACTGAACACCTTGAATATCAAATTCACGGTGCTGAAATGACATGATACGTCCCTCCTTATCGATACTTGTAATTTCTAGCACAGATGGAAGTGTTTCTTTTTCAACAATCCACGAGTGATATCGGCCTGCATCAAAAGTTTCGGGAATGCCATCGAATAGGTACGATTTGGCAACCACTGTAATAGGTGTAGCAATACCGTGAAGAACATCGTTCATATTTTGGAGTGTTCCGCCAAAGGATTCTCCTATAGCCTGATGTCCAAGACAAACACCAATCATTGGTTTTTTGCCTGCGTAGTTTTTAATGATTGAAAGCATCGAACCGGCTTCTTCAGGTAGTCCGGGTCCTGGTGAGAATACAATTTTGTCATACAAATCGAGTTCTCCTTCAGCTACATCATCATTTCTTTTGACTTCAACGGTAACCCCTTCAAACTTTTTCAAAGCATGAACGAGGTTATAAGTGAAAGAGTCATAATTGTCGATTACTAATATTTTCATTTGGATATTTTTTATGTCTTAAAGGACCATTATTTGATTTCTTTAGCTATGATGATGGCTTTTTTCAAAGCGGCCAGTTTATTTCCGACTTCCTGCAATTCACTTTCTTCGTCGGAGGCTGCAACGATTCCCGCACCTGCCTGGTAGAAGAGGGTATTGTTTTTGCTTAAGAACGAACGAATCATAATAGCATGGTTGAATTGGTTGTCGAAACCGATAAATCCAATACACCCACCGTAATAACCGCGATTCTGATTTTCATATTGATCAATGAGTTCCATTGCTTTGAATTTTGGTGCACCTGAGAGTGTTCCTGCGGGAAAAGAATCGCCCATTACACGAACAGGATTCGATCCTTCGGGAAGTATGCCGGTTACTTTCGAAACCAGATGAATCACATGAGAATAGAATTGTACTTCGCGAAAAAGTTCAACCTCGACATTCGTGGCATTACGGCTCAGATCATTGCGGGCCAGGTCGACCAACATTACATGCTCGGCATTCTCTTTGGGGTCATTCGAAAGTTTTTCAGCCTGCAAACGATCTTGTTCGTCATTTCCAGTTCTACGGACGGTTCCAGCAATGGGGTTGATCGATACTTTTCGTTTATTGATCTGAAGTTGAGCTTCGGGAGAAGATCCGAAAATCTTGTAATTTCCATAATCGAAGTAAAACAGGTAAGGTGACGGATTGATTGAACGAAGTGCTCTGTAAACATTAAAATCATCTCCGGAGAATTGCTGTGCGTATTGCCTGGAAAGAACGATCTGAAATACATCACCTCTAAAACAATGTGTTTTCCCCTTCGTAACCATCTGCTTGAACTCCTCATCATTAATGTTGGAGCTTTCTCCGTTAATTGTGTCAAAAGAAAAGGTGGCAAAATTGCGACTAGTTAGTAAATCCTCAATTGCACCCAAGGAAGAGGTTTCTCCATCGAAGAGGTTTTCAATCAGCTGAATACGATTCTGGTAATGATTTATTGCGATAATATAGTGGTAAAATGCATAATGAACTTCCGGAATAGCATAAGCAGGGTTTACCAGATTATGAAACTTGATTGTTTCGAAATACTGTACCCCATCGTAACTCACATAACCAAAGAAACCATTGGCTGGAAGTTCTGGTAAATGACTTTCCGATTTAAAGCTGTCAAAAAATGCTTCCATTTCATCGGCAAGTTGTCCGCTTTTAATAATATGCCCTGTTTCGGTTTGTCCATCGGGATATTTTTTGGTGATTCCAAATTGCTCAACTTCAATAGAAGCCTCAGGTTTGAGACAGATAAACGAATAGCTGTTCTCAAGACTGTGATGATCAGAACTTTCGAGGAGGAGCGAATTGGGAAAAATATCTCGCATTTTGAGGTAAACACTTACTGGAGTGACTGTGTCAGCTAAGACTTCGTGAACACTGGTTTTAAAATTGTATTGTTTCATATTCGGTTTTTAATTTGAAATTCATAAAAAAACGGCTTATCGTGATCCGATAAGCCGTTTTCGCCCTGCAACAGGGAGACACGAAGGTTATCCTTTCACGTTTGTAAAAAGTAATCTTGCCACCGCCAAGACCAGTTATTTTGAGTTAAGTTTTTCATTATTAATACTTTTTGTTTTAATATTAAATGTAATCTATAAAAAATTAAAAAACCGGCTACCTGTATTAGGTAAGCCGGTTGAGTATTTTAAAAAATACAATATGGCTTCACCTCTAACAGAGGAAAGTGTTGCCCCACCAAAGCCATATTGATTTAAAAGTCTTCATTTCTATATTTCTTTGATACAAAGAAAAGCAAAATTTATTAATACAGCAATAATTTATCGTCTTTTTTTAATTGACCGGTAAGTCGTATTTCTGATTTCCAAAATGTATTGGGTGGTTGGGCCTCTACAAGTTCGGGAAACCCAATTAAAGACGTTTGCCAATATCGTTTTTTGTCAGCAAGTTCTTTCTGTTCAATTTATATTAATCACAATTTGACGTTTTTTTGATTAACAGAGAATCTTTTAGTATAATTATTCAATCTGTCAACATGCTGAAATATATTGAGTTATATGGAGTACTGTTTTTTATTGAAAAATAATTGGCGAAATCAGGTAACAATTTTAGCCCTATTCCAATTAAGTAGTATAAATGTTCAAATTGAACGATAAATTATTGCTAAATATGAGTAGATTGAAATATTTTTGATAGTAACAGTATCGTTTTGCGGATAATTTATATGTGAAGGTTCTTTGATAAATAGATTGGAAATCAGATTAAGCCAAAGTGATTATCTTTTTATTCTAAGCTGCATTGATTAATTTAGTTGTGTTAAAATGATTGGTAAAAGGCGTAAACAAATTTTCTAGATTTTGCATAAACAAGTGCAATGTTGGTAGTAAATATCTTTTTATTTTTATATATATTTGTTGCAAAGAGATATCTGTACTAATTGCTTATTTTGCACTATTTAAGATTAGGCAAAACCACTGAATATTTTGTTTCAAATGAAAAATTATACCGATCAGGAAATTATTCAAGGCTTAAAATCCGGCGAATCATATGCTGTGAAACACTTGGCTAAAGAGCATCTTCCTGTAATCAGATATTTTATATCAAAAAATAATGGTAGTGATGAAGATGCGAAAGATATTTTTCAGGACGCATTATTTATCATTATCGAAAAGATTTACAATAATGACTTTGTTCTTCAGGGTACGTTATCAACCTACTTATTTGCTATTTGCAAAAATCTGTGGTTGATGGCACTTGACAAACAAAAGGCTGCAAAGAATTACGAACTTCGTAGGTCTTTAGAACACAATGAAAACGATTTTACAGAATTCGGTGACAGTGTTTTCTATGAAAATATTTTCAGGCAGTGTTTTGATTCAATGGATGATGTATCGCAGAAAATTCTCAAAATGTATTGGATGGAGATTCCTCCAATTGAGATTGCTGAAAAGCTGGGATACAGTTATGGATATGTTCGCAAAAAGAAAAGTGAGTGCATGAAAGAATTGAAAAGCAAGATCATGGAGCATCCTGATTTTAGTGAACTGGAGAAAAATTTAAACATAAAATAAACAACCAAAAATAATTATGAACAATTTCACAGAAATCATTCTCGACTATCATTCAGGAGAAATGACTAAAACTGAAAAGGAAGAGTTTAAGCGTAATCTTAATACAGATGAACGTTTGAGGAAGGAATACGTCTTTCAGCGTAAAATTGATAAGATTATGAAGCAAAGCTTATTGCTCGAAGCTATTGAAAACGACCCAGATCTAATAAAAGCTGAAATATTGGCATTAAAAGATATTGATAATTATACACATTCAGATAGAAACGGGAATATTAAAAGAGACTTCAACATTGTTGAAGTAGATACTGAAGTCGAATTACGGAAAAAGATTGCGAAAGCGGAAGTTGAAATGATTCTTTCAGGTATTGATGATATTTCGGAATCTTGGGTTAGAAGTTTTGAGCAAAACAAACCTACTCATGTAGGTGATATGGAAGCACAACGGATTATTGAATTTGTTAAAAATTCGGATCCTTTCGAAGAAAAGGTCATCCAATTGCCAATTCTGCATCACAACAGGTTCTCAAGAAAAATTGTTTACCAGATTGCTGCAGCAGTGCTGATATTGTCTCTTTTATTGATAAGACCTTTAACTTCATCATATACAGGCGATTTTGTTTATGGACAATATTATGAACCGTTGGAGGCAAATTCTTTTCGATTGAGGGGAAATTCCAACGAAATAAATGGAAAATTACAGGAGGGGGTAGATTACTATTTATCAAAAGATTATACTCATGCTGATCTGGCATTTAAAGAATTAATAAAAATGAATGAAAACTTACCAGAGGTTCTTCTATTTTCAGGGTTGAATCAAATGGGGCAAGACCATTTTCCTGAAGCTATTACAGTTTTTACTGAACTTCTTTCAGCGGAAGATCAATATGTCCCAGAAGCACAATGGTATCTTGGATTGTGTTATATTAAAACTGGGGAAAGCCTGAAGGCGCGTTCCTTAATGGAAATATTGTCTCAAACCGAAGGTATCTATAAAATGAAGGCTCACCTTATTCTCAAAAATTTTAAACGGTAAAGTATAAGAAATGTGATTATTAGTATGAGTATTAGGCTTATTACCCATGGTTCTTTCCACCAGGTTATTTTTATGGGCGAAACATCACCAATTAGGGTATAAGCAGCCCAGAAACGGGGATTGACAAAAGAAGGAGATGTAGTGTAAATATAATCTAATTTGGCTTGCCTTAAAGCTGTATTCTTTGGTTTTCCAGTCGAAAGATATTTGTAAAAGCTGCCCATTATCTTCGAACCTGCAATATCCTCGACAGGCCAAAGGGTTTCAATCACAGATGGAACTCCGGCTAATACAAAATTACGTGCAAGACTTATTAATCCTTCACCACTATAAAGCTTTCCATTTCCTGTATTGCATGCACTAAGTACAACCATTGGAGAACTAATATTCATTTGTCCAATTTCGTAATTAAAGAGTCGGTAATTACCAGAGTTTTTTATATCGGCCGTGAATATTAAACTTGATGAACCTGATTGTAATGTGTCTAATTCTGAATGCATAGCGAGGTGTAATATTGCACCGCTGCTCAAATTTGATTTGAAATTGACTATTGTAGCCTGACTCGCTTTTAAGATAGTTCCTTCAAAATGAGTGAGGATGCTTTCAACTTCTCTTGTATTCGAATTTAGTTCACTGTATTTTTTCCCATCCGAAGATTTTTCATTTGAATAATCTGGCGCAAATCCAATAACTTTAGGATGATATTGAGCCCTTATATGATTATTCCACAATGTATTGGTAGAGTAAGCGTACGAAATAGAGTAGTCGAAAATGAGGTAGTGTAATTCTGCATAATTAATCAGATTTTTCCTTGTGCTCAATGATGTTAAAAATGCATCGAACGGCAAATATGAGATCTCCTCATCTGGAATAATAATAAGCTGTTTGCCTGCAAAATGCTTTTCGAGTGGCTGTATCAAAATTTTGTACGCATCAAAAAGGAACTGATTCAAATGATTATAATTGGCAAGACTTTTCCCTTTAGTAAATTTGCCGGTTATTTGATTCTTCAGAACAAATAAATTGGCCGAACAAATGCTGTCAACTAATTCTGTGTGGCAAATCACGTCTTTTGGCGTAATAACGAATTCGTACAATTTTCGATCTCCCTTAGCATTCTTTTCAGAGAATAAATATTCAATTAAACTATCATCTGGTTTTAAATTTGCCTGAATTGTCTCTATAGATATGATGTTTCCGTGCTTAATTTTATCAATATACCGGGGATATTTTTTTTCTATCGTTTCAATTGTTTTCTCGAGTATCCTATTCAAATTAAACTGTTGATCCTTCCAATATGCAATTTTGGAAGTATCTGGTAGGGCCATTGCAACTTCATTCCGGATAAGTGCATCATAAGCTGCAATATCCGTAAGTAGTTTCTTTTCTTTATTTTGAAGCGAATCAGGTATTTCGTTATTTGTAAATGACTGGTTTTTGGCAATCTCATATTTAAGTTCATTTGCTTTGGATTGTTGTGTAGTTTGATAGGCAAGATACAAATAGCGTTTTTCGCCTGAAAGATCATAAAGTTTTATTGCAGTTTCAAGTGCAGTGAGAAACACATTCTTTTGCTTCTCATTAAATATCAGTCGACTTTCTGCATCTTGATAATCAAACCTGATGGCGTTGGTCATTTCTATAGTAAGGTTGATCGTATTCAGACTTATGGAAAAATAATTGATTTTATTGTTTTTATCTTTCTCTTGGTCTGCACAATTTGTCAAAACTTCAGCTTTACTTTGCAGCAACCTTAACTGCCATAAATTGAGGGAAATATCACTCATTAAAGGATTCACATTGATTTTAGGATCATTAAAAGTTATCGATCCGGATATTAATGCTTTTTGATAATAAATTAATGCATTTTGAAAATCCTTGACATTCCTGTAATAATCTCCCAATAATTGATAACAATTGGCTGTAAGTTGATTCTTCATACCGTAGTTTTGAAGAGTTATGGTTAAAGCTTTTTGAATGATTACTAAAGCCTTGTTATTTTCATTGATTGAAATTAGGAAATTACCATATTCTAAATAGGCATTGGAAAGATGGGTTGAGGAATTATTAATTTCATATTCATGCTCTCTGATACTTAGATTAAAATACTTTTCAGCTATCTTGATATTGTCCAACTTTGCGTAGGTTTTCGCAAACTGAAGATATACACTTTCTTTCCCTGGAAAGTTGAATGAGATTTTAATAGAAATACTTTTTTTTAAAGCAATTAGCGCTTGATTGAAGTCGTTTAGTTCATAATAAACAATTCCTGAGTTAAGGTAGAGTGATGATATATATTGCTGCTTAAATAATTCAGTTCCAGTAATGTTTGTTACTGATCGGGTAGCTTTTTCGATGTATTCCTGAGCTTTATTGAAATCTCCTTTTATAGAGTAAATATTCGATTTATTGCCATAGATTTTAACCAGAGAAGAGTAATCCGAAGAATTGTTGGAGATAAAGATCGCTTCTGCTGCATCGTAATATTTAAGTGCGGTCTCGAATTGGCCAAGTTTTTTGTGCAAAATGCCAAGATTATTGTAAATAGCCAACTTTTTATCATCGCTCATTAGGATGTTTGGCTTTATAAGACCAGAAAGACATTCGACAGCTTCGATGAGGTGTCCGGAATTCTCCAGTTTGTGATAATTTGCCATAACGGTTCGGATGGAATCCGTCGGGTTCACCTGAGCATTTGAGACAAGGCTTAATGAACTGAAAAACAATAAATAAATAAAAGATAAAATTTTCATTCCCAAGGATGAATTTGCCAACTGATTCTCTGGCAAGATAAGAATTAGTTAAAAGATTTTTTGGTAATCTTTTAACCCGCTAAAAAAAACATGTAACGTCGGGAATTATAATGCAAATTGTTTACGTGTGGATAAGTTATGATTCTTTTGTATCCTGTAATTTCATTTTCTTAAATGAATTTTAACCATAACTTTAATGGGAAAATAATTTGCTATTTTTTGTAAGGATCAATCGGAAAATCTTCTCCGCCACTTGGTGGTAGATCGGGGCTGGTAGCGACTCCACCTCTGAGGTTATTCATCTCGTCATTATTAAGACTTTTAAATTGAGTATTGAGGCCTTTGCTTATTTCTGAATTGAATAAATTGTTTTTCATACGAATAGGTTTTAGTTTTTTAACTTAAATAATGTGAAACAAATAATGACGAATTATTTACTATGTGTAATGATGGACTACTTTAACTGGATTTTCTTCCTGCCTTCCCTATACCTTCCCTATATCATGTCCGTATCACGCTCTATTGCGTATTTCATAATATAAGATTAGGAATTGGGTTTAGAAGCCTCTAATTCGACTTTTGCAAATACTTCATTATTTAATTTTGAGTACTTATTAATCATTTTAATGAAGAATAATATTTGCAGAAAAATATTGTCGAAATTTTTCGGACTATTTTTTGTAAGGATCAATCGGAAAATCTTCTCCGCCACTTGGTGGAAGATCTGGGCTAGTTGCGACTCCACCTCTGAGGTTATTCATCTCGTCGTTATTTAGGCTTTTAAATTGTTTCATTGAACCATTGTTTTTTTCTGAATTGAATATTCTGTTTTTCATATGGAGTGTTTTTTGTTTTTATATCTGTTAATAGGAATAGCCTCTTATTTGTTACCTTGCAAATAG
>Ga0118677_10004944_pt1 | contig 23780 bp, 23 predicted proteins | sample AliMusrvi5mmetaG_FD_86154 | JGI IMG/M metagenome (GOLD analysis project Ga0118677, IMG submission 86154)
GGATGGACTGACCTCTGGTGTTCCAGTTGTGTTTCCAAATGCAATGCTGGGTAGCTATGTCGGGAAGTGAGAAGCGCTGAAAGCATCTAAGCGCGAAACACCCCTCAAGATGAGATCTCCCTATGAGACCCGTGGAAGACCACCACGTTGATAGGTCGCATGTGTAAGGCCGGTAACGGCTTAAGCTGAGCGATACTAATCGGTCCACAGACTTGACCTTTCATCAATCAATTGCATTACTTCGAATACCCACGAGCGCTAAAGAGCCTCGCCAAATCCCTTCTCATCCTTCTCCCCTTCGTCGTGGCTTTTCCCCAAGGGTCACACCCGTTCCCATCCCGAACACGGCAGTTAAGACTTGGAGGGCCGATGATACTGCTCTGCACAGGAGTGGGAAAGTAGGTCGCTGCGACGTTAATATCACCCTCCGGGCCATCACCAAGATGGCCCGGAGCCGTTTTTAGGGACACCTAGGGTGTCCTGTTTTTTGCACCCCGCCCCCGGATCCCCGGGGGCTTTTGGCTTTCATGCGGGCTACACTGAGAAATCCGCATGGAGGAGTCCAATGAACAAAGGTGTTTACACCTTCGGGGGGAATCGCAACGAGGGCGGCGCATCCATGCGCAACCTGCTGGGCGGCAAAGGCTGCAACCTGGCAGAGATGGCCGGTCTTGGAATTCCGGTTCCGCCCGGGTTCACCCTGACTACGGAGCAGTGTGTCGCCTACTACACCAATGGACGCCAACTGGTGGCGCCCCTGAAAAAGGAAGTCACCGACGCCCTGGCCTGGCTGGAGGGTGTGCGCGGCTGCGGCTTCGGATCCACTGAAAATCCTCTGCTGCTTTCGGTGCGCTCCGGCGCGCGTGTCTCCATGCCCGGCATGATGGACACGGTCCTCAACCTGGGTCTCAACGATCAGACCGTCGTCGCCCTTGAGAAGGCCAGCGGCAATCCGCGCTTTGCCTGGGACTCCTACCGCCGCTTCATCACGATGTATAGCAATGTGGTGCTGGGCGTCGAGCACGGTCTCTTCGAGGCGGAACTGGAGCGCGCCAAGGAACGGGCTGGCAAGCACCAGGACACTGACCTCACCGTGGACGAATGGAAGGTCCTCGTCACGGCCTTCAAGGAAATCGTCCGTGATGAAACAGGCCATCCATTTCCGCAGGAGCCCATGGAGCAGCTCTGGGGCGCCATCCGCGCCGTCTTCGAGAGCTGGAATACTGCCCGTGCCATCACCTACCGCCGCCTGAACCGCATTCCCGATGACTGGGGCACCGGCGTCAACGTGCAGAGCATGGTCTTCGGCAACATGGGCGATGATTGTGGCACCGGCGTCGCCTTCACCCGCGATCCCGCCACTGGCGAGCGCCTCTTCTACGGCGAGTATCTCATCAACGCCCAGGGTGAGGATGTGGTAGCCGGCATCCGGACGCCCCAGCCCATTACGCGCAAACAGGCTGATGGCACTGGCTTGAAAAGCCTCGAAGATGCAATGCCCGCCTCCTTCGCGGAGCTGGACGCCACCTGCAAGCGCCTGGAGACCCACTTCAAAGACATGCAGGACATCGAGTTCACCATCGAGCGCGGCAAGCTCTTCCTCCTCCAGACGCGCACCGGTAAGCGGACCGCCATGGCGGGCATCCGCATCGCCATCGACCTGGTGGATGAGGGCCTCATCGACAGCAAGACCGCGCTCAAGCGCATCGACGCAGACAGCCTCTCGCAACTGCTCGCTCCGGTCTTCGATCCCAAGGAAAAGGATCGCTTGCGCCAGGAAGGGAAAATGCTGACCAAGGGGCTGAATGCCGGTCCTGGCGCAGCCACCGGGCTCATCGCTCTCACGGCAGAAGAGGCCGAGCGTATGGCCCCCGAAGGTCCCGTGGTGCTGGTCCGCATCGAGACCAGCCCTGAGGATATCTCCGGCATGGTCGCTTCCCAGGGCATCCTTACCGCCCGCGGTGGGATGACCAGCCACGCCGCCGTGGTCGCCCGCGGCATGGGCAAACCCTGCGTTTGCGGTGCCTCGGCGCTTCAGATTGATGTGGCCCGGGGCATTGTGCGCGTGGGTGACCGCGAGCTCAAGGCCAACCAGGACTGGATCTCCATCGACGGGTCCACGGGCGAGGTGTTCGCGGGCAAGCTCAGCGCCCATCCCTCCGAGGTGAACCAGGTACTGGTTGATGGCCGCCTCAAGGCCGAGGACAGCGAGCTCTACCAGCGCTTCGCGAAGATCATGACCTGGAGTCACGCGGCCAAGCGCCTGAAGGTGCGCACCAATGCCGACACCCCGCATGACGCCGCCGTAGCCCGCGCTTTCGGCGCCGAGGGCATCGGCCTCTGCCGCACGGAGCACATGTTCTTCGAGGGCGAGCGCATCATCGCCGTACGGGAGATGATCCTGGCCACCGACACCGAGGGCCGCAAGAAGGCCCTGGCCAAGCTCCTGCCCATGCAGCGTGAGGACTTTGAAGGCATCTTCACGGCAATGAATGGCCTGCCCGTGAACATCCGCCTGCTGGACCCACCTCTCCATGAGTTCCTGCCCCAGGACGAGCATGGGCAGCGGGAGATGGCCGAGGTGCTGGGCGTGGATCTGGGCACCGTGGAGCGGCGTGTGACCCAGCTGCATGAGTTCAACCCCATGATGGGCCACCGGGGCTGCCGCCTGGGCATCACCTTCCCGGAGATCATCCGCATGCAGGTGCGCGCGATTGCCGAGGCCGCCCTGAACGTTGCCGCCAAGGGCATCAAGGCCATTCCCGAGGTCATGGTCCCCCTCATCGGCACCGTGAAGGAACTGGCCTTCACCAAGGCCGAGATGCTGGACGAGATCGCCCAGGTCAACAAAGAGCGGGGCACTCAGTTCACTTGCCCCATCGGCACCATGATCGAGATCCCACGGGCCGCCATCACTGCGGACCGAATTGCCGTGGAAGCTGAGTTCTTCAGCTTCGGCACCAACGACCTCACGCAAATGGGCTTTGGCTTCAGCCGGGACGATGCTGGGACTTTCCTGCCCGAGTACATTGGCAAGAAGATCCTGGAGGAGGACCCCTTCCAGAGCCTGGATCAGGAGGGCATTGGGGAACTGGTGCGCATCGCCTGTGAGAAGGGCCGCTCCGTCCGCCCCGGCATCAAGCTGGGCGTCTGCGGCGAGCACGGGGGCGATCCCCGCAGCGTGGTGTTCTTCCACGGCGTGGGGCTGGACTATGTGAGCTGCAGTCCTTACCGAGTACCCATTGCAACCCTGGCGGCGGCCCAGGCAGCCACCGAGTAGCAGTTCCGGTATCCTGGAAAGGCCGCGCCACGCGCGGCCTTTTTTGTCGGATACAGCCATGGCCAAGAGCGTCAGCGATCAGCCCGAGATCATCTACTCGATGATGCGGGTCAGCAAGATCTACAACAACAAGCCCGTCATCAAGGACATCTCCCTCAGCTACTTCTACGGCGCCAAGATCGGCGTGCTGGGCCTCAACGGGTCTGGCAAGAGCACGGTGCTGCGCATCATGGCGGGGGTGGATCACGACTTCAATGGGGAGGCCGTGCTCAGCAAGGGCTACACCACGGGCATTCTGGACCAAGAGCCCAAGCTGGACCCGGACAAGACCGTGCTGGAGATCGTGGAGGAGGGCGCCGCAGAGCAGGTGGGCTGGCTCAAGGCCTACAACGCCATCAGCGAGCAGTTTGCAGACCCCGATGCGGACATGGATGCGCTGCTGGCCCAGCAAGGCGAGTTGCAGGAGAAGATTGACGCCCACGACTGCTGGGATCTGGACTCGCGGCTGGAGCAGGCCATGGACGCCCTCCGCTGCCCGGACCCGGACACCAAGATCAGCGTGCTCTCCGGCGGTGAGCGCCGCCGCGTGGCCCTCTGCCGCCTGCTGCTGCAGAAACCCGACATTCTGTTGCTGGACGAACCCACCAACCACCTGGACGCCGAGACTGTGGCCTGGCTGGAGAAGCACCTGCAGGACTACGCGGGCACGGTCATCGCCGTCACCCATGACCGCTACTTCCTGGACCACGTGGCCCAGTGGATCCTCGAGCTGGATCGCGGCGAGGGCATCCCCTGGAAGGGCAACTACTCCAGCTGGCTGGAGCAGAAATCGGGCCGTCTGGCTCGCGAGGAGAAGTCCGACCAGAAGCGCCAGAAGACCCTGGAGCGAGAGCTGGAGTGGATCCGCATGTCCCCCAAGGGACAGCACACCAAGAGCAAGGATCGCATCGCCAACTACGAGCGGCTGGCGGGGGAGGAGGGTCGCCAGAAGGAGCAGGAGCTGGAGATCTACATTCCCAGTGGCCCGCGCCTGGGCGACCTGGTGGCGGAATTGGACGGCGTCTCCAAGGGCTACGGCGATCGGATGCTTTTCGAGAACCTCAGTTTCGCCATCCCCCGCGCCGGCATCCTGGGTGTCATCGGGCCCAACGGCGCCGGCAAGTCCACGCTGCTGCGCCTGCTCACGGGGCAGGAGACGCCGGACAGCGGCAGCATCCGCCTGGGTGAGACCGTGCGCATGGCCTACGTGGACCAGCTGCGGGCCAACCTGAATATGGAGAAGACCGTGTTTGAAGCCGTCTCCGGCGGCTACGAGCAGATCGAGCTGGGCGGCAAGCTCATCAATGCCCGGGCCTGGCTGAGCCGCTTCGGATTCAGTGGCGACTCCCAGCAGAAGAAGATCGCCGAATTGAGCGGCGGTCAGCAGAACCGCCTCAACCTGGCCCTGACCCTCAAGAGCGAAGCCAACCTGCTCTTCTTCGATGAGCCCACCAACGACCTGGACGTGAACACCATGCGTGCCCTGGAAGAGGCCATCGAGTCCTTCGCCGGCAGTGCGGTGCTGGTCAGCCATGACCGCTGGTTCCTGGATCGCCTGGCCACTCACATCCTGGCCTTTGAGGGGGACTCCCAGGTCCAGTTCTTCGATGGCAACTACAGCCAGTACGAGGAGTACCGCAAGGATGTGCTGGGGCTGAAGCCCTTCGATCCGCACCGCATCAAGTACCGGAAGCTGACCCGATGACCGACACCGTGCCCCGTGCCTCAGGCTTGGCGCTGCTCAGCGCCGGGCTGGGTCTGCTCCTGGGCGCCGCGGCCCTCTGGGTGGGCCTCGGCGATGGTGCCATCGCCCAGTGGGCATTCGGAACCGCCTGTCTGCTGCAGGTGCCCCCGGCCCTGAGCCTGCGCGGCCGCGTGCTGGATGGCCTGGGTAACCGAGGCCTGGAGCGGGAACGCCGCACCCTGCGCAGCGTGAGCTACCTGCTCCGCTTTCTGGCCCTGGGCACGGCCATGGCCGCGGTCTCGGCCCTGCTGGGCGAGCGCTCACCCAGGCTCAATGTCCTGCCTCTGGGCCTGTCCCTGATGGCCACTGCGTCCCTGGGTGGCCTGTGGCTGGTCAAGCGGTCCTTGGAGGCCCTACATCCGGCCCTGGCCCAGGATGCCAGCCGCAGCCGCACCCTCTTCGAGCTGGCGGCCCTGCTGCTCGCGGGCAGCCTCCTGGGCCGCTGGTTCCCCTGGGCCGACGCCTCCACGGCGCTGGTGATGGCGGTGGGCCTCTTCGTGGAGGGACGGACCCTCGGCAAGGGGTCCACCCTGGCACCCCCTTCCTGCGCGGGCGGCTGCGGCAGCTGCGGCTGATGCGCGTTCTGGAGCTGTTCTCGGGCCTGGGGGGCTGGCGCTTTGCCCTCCGGGAGCGGGGCCAGGTCCTGGCAGCTTACGATGTGAACGAAGCCGCCAACGCTACCTACGTCCTGAATCACGGCGAGGTGCCTGTCCCTCGAGAGCTGGCCCACCTTAGCCTCCAGGAGCTGGCTGGCCATGGCGCTGACACCTGGCTCCTGAGTCCGCCCTGCCAGCCCTTCTGCCGCATGGGCAACCACCAGGGCCTGGAGGACCGCCGCTCCCGGGCCTTCCTCCACCTCATGGACCTCTTCCGCGAGGCGCCCCCGGAGCGCTTGGTGCTGGAAAACGTGGGTGGCTTCCTGGGCTCCGATGCCCACGCCCTGCTGCTGGACCGACTTCGGGCCCACGGTCTCCATTGGCTCGACCTCCAAGCCTGCGCCAGTCATTTCGGCTTGCCCAACCTGCGGCCTCGGGTCTTTGTGGTGGCCTCGCGGAAACCCTTGATTGCGCGGCCCCTGCCACAGCTGCAGCCCGAACCCCTGGGCGCCTTCCTGGATGCGGTGGAGGACGAGCGTCTGTACCTCGACGCCGAGACCTACGCACGCCACGGCTTTGGCATGGACCTGGTGCGGGCCGAGGAGCGGCGCAGCACCTGCTTTATCGGCGGCTACGGACGGCGCTTCGTGGGCAGCGGCCCCTTCTTGAAGACCGAGCGCGGCGTGCGGCGTTTCTCGCCTTCAGAAGTTGCCCGGTTGCTGGGCCTGCCTGCCACTTTCCGCTTCCCGGAGCAGCTCTCCCTGGAGGTCCGCTACAAACTGCTGGGCAACGGCCTCTCGATTCCTGTGGCCGCCTGGGCTCTGGACCACCTGACCTAAACGAGGGGGGACCGCCTTCGCGCCTTCGCGTGCGAATGTCCCCCCTTGTGAACCCCTGTGGGGTGTCCAGGCAAGGCCTGGTCACCACGCCTGTAGAATCATCCCATGCGCCTCCTCGTCTCCGCCTTCGCTCCCGAACTGGGCCCCCTGGCCGCCGCCACACCACCGGGCTGGGAGATCGCCACTGTGGGTGTGGGGGCTGTGAGTGCCGCTGCGGCCACCGCAGCCCTGGTGGCGGACCGCTGGCCCGAGGCTGTTGTCTTCCTGGGTACCTGCGGCCGCTACGACCAGCGCCTGCCCCTCTTTGAGTGCCTCTGGGCCACCGAAGCCATCGCCACCTCCCAGGAAGAGGTCCGGGGTGGCGCCTACCGTCCGGGCATTGAGCGGCGCCGCTGGGTCGCCTCCCTGCCCGGAGCCCTGCCAAGACACACCGTGGTGGTGCCGCCCGCCATCACCTGCACTCGGGAAGGCGCCGCCCTGCTGGGGGCCCTGGGCCCCGTGGAGCATCTGGAACTCACGGGGGTCTTCGAGGCCTGCCGCCTTTTGGGTGTGCCCTGCGGCGCGGCCCTGGTGGTGGTCAACGATGTGGGGCCGGAAGCCCAGACCCAGTGGACCGCCAACCATGAAGAGGGCAGCCGACGCCTGGTGGAGCGGCTGTGGGCTACGGGCTTTTTCGGAGAGGCGTGAAGGCCGCAGCGCCTTCGCCGGTCTCGATGCGCCAGCCCGCGTCCAGCGCCGAGACACGCACGCCGCCTGTGGCGCCGGTGACCCAGGGGCGCAGCCCCGCTGCCTGGAAGGTCGCCAGCGTCTCGGGGTGAGGGTGGTCAAAGCGGTTGTGCAGTCCCGCGGAGATGAGCACCACTTCGGGTGCCAGGGCCTTGATCCAGGCGGGGTCCGAGGCGTTGCGGCTGCCGTGGTGGCCCGCCTTCAGGAGACGGTGGGCGGGGGGTCCGGGCTCCCCCAGATCCAGCAGATCCCCCTCTTGAATCGTCATGGCATCGCCCATGAGCCAGAGCTGCCGGTCCCGCCAGTCTATGCGCAGCACGGCAGAGACCATGTTGGCGTCCAACAGGGCGAAGGGGCGAGCCGGCCAGCGCACGCTGAATCGCGCCTCGCCCCGGGTCCAGGCATCGCCGCGCAGCAGGCCGACTGGATCCGCGTCGGGCTTGGGCAGGAAGGCCAGCCAGGGGTCCTCGTCCTCGGCGGTGGTGGGAACCGAGGTCGAGGCCAGGGGCCAGAGGCGCGCCAGGGTGGCCCAGCCTCCGGCGTGGTCCCCGTGAGGGTGCGTGAGGATCAGGTGCACGGGCTCCCGCACGCCCCGGCGGCTGAGCACCCGGGCCAGGCGCCGGGCAGGCCAGGGACCAAGCCCCGTATCGAGCAGGTTCGCGTCCCCGTCGGGCACCCGCAGCAGCAGGGCGTCCCCCTGGCCGATGTCCATGGCCTCCAGGCTGAGGGTGCTGGGCCTCCGCCCCGTGCCCCGACTGGCCAACAGACCCAGGGAGAGCAGCACCAGGCCCGCCGTGAGGGCCCGGGTGCGGGCCAGCAGGCCCTGCCGGTGGGCGAGGGCCAGCCAGCCCACCAGCAGGAGCAGCCAGGGTCACAGGATGCCCGTGGCCAGCGGGGCGATGCCCGTGAGGGCAGGCACCAGGCGGCCCCCCATCCAGTTCAACACCAGGGCTGTGCCCTGAATCAGGCCGGGGATGGGCAGCAGGATCAGGGTCAGGCTCAGGGGCGTGAGGAAAGCCACCAGGGGCAGCACCAGCAGGTTGGCTAGGATGCCCCACCAGGGGGCGCCGCCATACAGGAGGGCCAGCAGGGGCAAGGTGGACAACCAGGGTACCGCCAGGCGGGCAAAGGGCAGGGCCAGACAGCCCAGCAGGGGGGACAGCAGACCCGCCAAGGGCTCGGCTCCCCAGAACACGCCCAGCAGGGCCCACCAGGCCAGCAGGAAGCCGGGTTCCACGCCCGCACCGGGGTGGCCCAGCAGCCAGAGCAGCAGGGCTAGGTGCAGGCCCGCCACCGGGGGCAGCTTCCAGCCGCTCTGGCGCCCCAGGGCCTAGGCCACACCCATGAAGAGGCCCCGTCACACGGGAGCGGAAAAGCCCAGCAGGGCCGCGTAGAGCAGTCCTGCCAGGATCGAGCCCAAGGCCGCTCCCCGGAGGCGCAAACGGCGCAGCAGGGCCTCCAGGGCGGCCATGACCAGGGTGACCTGGAGCCCCGAGACCACCAGGATGTGGATGGTGCCACTTTCCGTGAAGACGCTGAAGTGGGCCTCATCCGCAGGCGGGATGCCCAGGGCCAGGGCGCCCCAGAGATCCCGGGCCATGGGATCTAGGGCCAGGGCTTCGAAACGCCGCCGCACGAAGACCTGGAAACGCAACAGGGGCGAGGGCCGGGCAGGCCCCAGCACCTCCAGCAACTGGGCCGAGGCCAAGCTGAGGCGCCGGGGGGCCTCGTCGCTGCGGGCCCGCCAGAGCGGCCGTTCCGCCAGGAAGGTCGGCCCCGGAGACACGGCCCGCAACTCCGCCCGCACCGGCGTGCCCGGCTCCGGTGGGGGCTGTTCACCTTCCGCGGGGAGGCTCAAAGGCAGGTTCAGGCCCGCCATGGAAGCCGGGGCGCTGAGGCCGAGTTGGCCCCGCAGGCGGTCTCCCTGCAGCGTCCAGGGGGCCGAGAGGCGGCCTTCCAATTCCTGGAAGCCTGTGGGCAGGGCGGCCTCCCAGCGGGCCCTGGTGGCCAGGCCCAGGAATGTGAAGGCCACCAGGCCCAGAGCCAAGGGCAGGAGCTTCCAGCGGCGGGTCCAGAACAGGGGCAGGCTCAGCAGCAGACCTAGCCCACCCAGGATGAGCCAAAGGCCGCGGACCTAGCCGTTCCAGCGCTCGGGCAGGAGCCAAGGCACCAGGCAAGCGAGTGCCAAGGCCCAAGCCAGGGGCCAGAGGGTCGCTCCAGACAGGCGCAGCCACAACTGGGACCGGGAAATCATGTGGGCATTCTATCCCTCCTGTCCAAACCTTGACAGGGGTCGCCAACGCGAGGAATCTGGTTGGATGAATCCGGCCCGGGCCCTGCTGGTGGACGATGATCCAACCATTCTCGACGTGGTGGGAGCACTCCTGTCCCAGCACGGCCACGAGGTGGTGGGCACCGGCTCGGGGCTGCGGGGCACGCAGTTTCTACGCAACGAGCACTTCGACCTGGCGGTGGTGGACCTCATGCTGCCAGACCTCAGTGGCCTGGAATTGGCCCGCCAGGCCGTGGCCAAGCCGGACACGGTGGTGGTGGTGCTCTCGGGCTCAACGTCCGTGGAGACGGCCCTCCAGGCCATGAAGATGGGCATTTACGACTACGTGCCCAAGCCCTTCCGGGCCGAGGAGCTGGAGCACACGCTCCTGCGCGCCATCGAGAAGTCCCAGTTGAACCAGGAGAACAAACGGCTGCGGGAACAGATCCAGGGCCAGGTGCCGGGCCCGCAGATGGTGGGCCGCTCTGAGGTCTGGCAGAACCTCCAGACCTTGTTGCGCCGCGTGGCGCCCTCGCCCTCCACGGTGCTCATCACGGGGCCCTCGGGCACGGGCAAGGAACTGGCGGCCCGGGCCATCCACCAGTGGAGCCCCCGAGCCCGCGGGCCCTTCGTGCCCATCCACTGCGGTGCCATTCCCGAGAACCTCCTGGAAGACGAGCTGTTTGGTCACGTGCGCGGCGCCTATACGGATGCGCGCACGGACCGCCCTGGGCGCTTCCAGCAGGCGGAGGGCGGGACCCTCTTCCTGGACGAGATCGGCACCATGCCCATGAGCCTCCAGGTGAAGCTGCTGCGGGTCATCCAGGAGCGGGAGTTCACCCCCCTGGGCTCCACCCGCACGGTGAAGTCGGACTTCCGGCTCCTGGCGGCCACCAACGAGGATCTGGGCAGCCTGGTGGAGCAAAAACGCTTCCGTGAGGATCTCTTCTATCGCCTGAACGTCATCCCCGTGCAGCTGCATCCGCTGCGGGAGCACCCACAGGACATTCCTGTGCTGGTGGCCCACTTCACCCGGAAGTTCGCCCGGGAGCTGGGCCTGCCCCTCAAACAGGTGGAGCCTGCAGCCTTGCAGGCCCTGGAGGCCTATGGCTGGCCGGGCAATGTGCGCGAACTGGAGAACGCTGTGGAGCGGGCCATGGCGCTGGGCTCTGACCCTGAGCGCCTGCTCCTCCAGGATCTGCCCGCCGCCATGGTTGGCGTGCTGCCCTCGGTGGCCTTTCCCCGGTTGCCCCAGGACCAGGATCTAGGTCGCTTTCTGGAGGATCTGGAACGGCACCTCATCCTCGAAGCCCTCCAGAGCACCTCCTGGAACAAGAGTGAGACCGCCCGGCGTCTGGGCATGCGGCGCACGACACTGCTGCACCGGCTTCGCGCTCTGGGCCTCCCCATGGACCCCATGGGCGAAGCCAAGTCCACCCTGGCCCGGGAGTCTCAGTGAGCCTTGCCCCGCTTCGTTCTGCCCTGGTCCTGCTGCTCTGCCTGGGGCCCCTGGCCGCCTGGTCCCCCCGAACCCATGAGGCCCAGACCGTCAAGGCGATGCGTCTGGTGCCCAGGCGGATGGCCGCCCTGCTGAAGGCGCATTCCCAGGCCCTCCTGGAGGGCGCCCGCGGTGTGGCCAACGACCAGCCTCCCACTGTGGAGACAGTGGAGGCCCAGTTCCGAACCCTTCTGCGCCTCAGCGAGGAACACCGCCCTGCCGAGGACATCGTGCGCGATCTGGGCGTGCTGGCCCACCAGGTGCAGCTGCTCACAGATCCCTCCGCCACAGAAGGTGTGAGCCCCCTGCGGGAATCCTTCGAGACCTACGCCGAAGACCATGCGGCCCATCTGCTGGTGACCCAGGAGCCCTATTGGGCCGCCACCGGCGGCCTGGAACCGGCCCCGGCCCTGCGGCAGCTCTTCGCCCTCAAGCTAGAGCGCAATCGGCGGCTGCGGTCCCACTTCAATGAAGCCACCGGCAAGCGCATCGGTCCCTGGGACGATCTTTCAGTCCCCTTTGCCCAGATGCAGTTGAGCTTCTCGAATGGAGTCTATGCCACTGCGAACCTCTGGATCCTGGTTTGGCGGGCGGCGGGGGATCAGTGGGAAGTTCCTGCCTCAAACTAGAGATTGCCAGGCTGTTGTAGGCCCATGTCCAGGATCCGTCCCTAGGCAAAACCCGAGTCTCAAGATATCTTTCCAATCATTCCCTCTGGAGTAATGGCTATGGGCACCTACACCCGCTTCGGGTCCTACCTGCTGGCTTCCGAACTTGCCAGCGATCCGTTCGGCTCGGTACACCGCGCCGTGGTCATCACGGGGAACGCCTTCGACCGGCACGTATTAGTACGGACCTTTTCAGAAGAGCTGTTCCAGGCGGGTATGAACAGCCGACTGGCCGAGGCCGGTCGCGTGGTGCCGCTCCTGGGTGGTGCCCGCATCTTCGGCATTGGTTATCGCATCGAGGGCGGCAAGTCCCCCAACGTGGCCTGGGATCACGTGCCGGGTCGAAGCCTGGCCCAGCTGATCGACAAGGCCCGCCAGGAGCAGATCCCCTTCGGTGTGGACCATGCTCTGACGGTGATCCAGGGCGTGGCTCAGGGCATCGTGCAGATGCACGCCAAGGGCGTCAGCCACGGCGTGCTGAGCCCCCACAGCATCTGGGTCAGCTTCGAGGGTGCCACTCAGGTGGTGGATGCGCCCTACGCCGCCTTGGTCAGGAGCATGCTGGCGAAGGCACCCCTCGCGAAGCAGAAGCTGGCGGCCTATCAGCAGGGCCCCGAGGGCGATGCCCTCCAGCAGGATCTGTTCGCCCTTGGCGCCGTGCTCTTCGAGCTGCTCACCTTTGAGACGCTGCCTCTGGGCGCCGACCTCCAGGGCGTGCTGGATCAGGCCACCCTCAAGGCCGCGCAGGAAGAGGCCCCGATTCCTGCGGAAATCCGCGCGTTTTTGGGTCGGCTTCTCCTGAACCGCCAGCCCTTCGCCACCGTGGAGGCCTTCAACGCCGAGCTGGAGCGGGTGCTCTACGACGGTGAATACAGCCCCACCACCTTCAACATGGCCTTCTTCATGCACACGCTGTTCCGGGAGGAGAACGACCGGGACTCCATGGCCATGAAGGCCGAGCAGATCGACAGCTACCTGGCCTATACCGCCGCCGGCGAGTCCCTGCGCAGCGGCCCCGCGGCCGTGGGCTCGGGCAGCGGGCAGCCCCAGGCCGAGGGCGCCTCAAAGAACAGCACCCTCCTCATCGGGGGCGGCCTGGCCGCCGTGGTGATCCTGGGTCTGGGCTACATCTTCTTCGGCCGTAACAAGGTGGATCCAGCTCTACAGAAGCAGCTGGCTGAGCTGCAGACCCTGAAGTTGCAGTTCGAGCAGCAGAAAAATGAGCTGGATGCCCGGGCCAAGCTTGAGGGCGAGAAGACCGCGCAGCTCCAGAAGCAGCTGGGCGAAAGCAAGACCGTGGAGGACAAGGCGCGGATCCAGAAACAGCTGGACGACGCCCTGGCCCGCAAACTGGAAACGGAGCGCCAGCAGAAGCTGGCGGAACAGCGGCTGGCGGATCAACGCCAGGTCGAGCAGAAGCTGGCCGAGCAGACCAAGGCTGCCGAGGTCAAGGCGCCACCGCCGCCGCCCCAGCCCGAAGCGCCCAAGCCCCAGCCCATGGCCGAGGCCGCCCGGCCGGTCGCCGCCCCCGCGCCTTCAGCGCAGCCCGCCAGCAGTGGTCTCACGGAGCCTGCCCGCGTGGTGAACCAGGTGGCTCCCGTCTCGCCCCTGCGAGCGGCCCAGATGCGCTGGGACGTGGGCAACGACCACTATGTGCGCCTGAAGGTCTTCGTGGGTGAACAGGGCCAGCCTCTGAAGGTCTCCCTTATCGAGGGTGTGCCTGGCGCCTACGGCTTCGACGAGGCCGCCATCGACGCCGCCAACAAGTCCACCTTTGCTCCCGCCACCAAGGACGGCAAGCCCGTGCGCGGCTGGACCCCCGAGATCTCCTACAAGTTCCCCAAAAAGAGGTAGGGCCCAGGGCCCTCTTAAACCAGGGTCTGGGCTGCGGCGTTGGCCAGACGATCCACGCGCTCATTTTCCGCGTGGCCCGCGTGGCCCTTCACCCAGCGCGCCTCTACGTGGTGCTTCGCCAACTGGGCGTCGAGGGCCTGCCACAACTCCGCGTTCAGTACGGGTTTGCCGTCGGCCTTCTTCCAGCCCCGGCGCTTCCAGTCCTTCAGCCAGGAGGTGATGCCCTTCACCACGTACTGGCTGTCGCTCTGGAGCAACACCTGGCAGGGCTTCGTGAGGGCCTCCAGGCCGCGGATGGCGGCCATGAGCTCCATGCGGTTGTTGGTGGTGTCCGCCTCGGGGCCTGAGCCTTCCTTCTCCTGGACGCCCGTGGCCAGGTGCACCCGCAGCAGGTACCCCCAACCGCCGGGGCCGGGGTTACCTAGACATGCGCCATCGCAGTAGAGCTCGATCTTCATCCCACCAGAGTAGGCGAAGTGGCCGCCACCTGCGCTACGGCCTGGCGGAGCAGTTCCACGCCCAGGTCCAGGTCGGCCGTGGTGAGGTTCATGGCGGGACGGAAACGCAGGCCCTGGACACCTGTGGAGAGGATCATCATGCCCAGGTCGTGGCCCTTGGCCACCACGGCGTTGCGCTGCTCCGTCGAGACGATGTCCAGGGCACAGAAGAGGCCCCGGCCGCGGGGATTCGAGGTGAACTCCGGGAAGTCGCGGTGGATCTCCTGGAGGCCCTTGAGCAGGCGCTGGCCCTGCACCACGCCGTGGTCCAGCAGGTTCTCCTCGCGGATGACGTCGATGATGCGCGTGCCGCGGACCATGTCCACCAGGTTGCCGCCCCAGGTGCTGTTGATGCGGCTGGGCACCTTGAAGACGCCGTCCACCTCGTCCAGGCGCGTACTGGCGGCGATGCCGCAGGTCTGGCTCTTCTTGCCGAAGGCGATGATGTCGGGGCGGACATCAAACCACTGGTGCGCCCACCACTTGCCCGTGGCGCCAAAGCCGGTTTGCACTTCGTCGAAGATCAGCAGGAACTCATGACGATCTGCCAGCACCCGCAGCTTCTGGAGGAACTCGCCGCGGAAGTGGTTGTCGCCACCCTCGCCCTGGATGGGCTCCACGATGAGGCAGGCGATGTCGTCGGGGTTCTGGGCCACGGCGGCCTCGATGGCGGCGATGGACTCGGCTTCCGCCGCCTCGATCTGGGCCAGGTCCATGGGGAAGCTCAGTTTGGGATTCGGCACCCGGGGCCAGGGGAACTTGGGGAAGTACTGGTGCTTGCGGGGATCGGCGGTGTTGGTGAGGCTCAGGGTGTAGCCGCTGCGGCCGTGGAAGGCCTCCCGGAAGTGGATGACCTGGGAGCCCTTCTCACCCTTGCCCGCTGCCAGGTTCTTGCGGACCTTCCAGTCGAAGGCCGCCTTCAGGGCGTTCTCCACGGCCAGAGAGCCGCCGTCAATCCAGAACAGGTGGGGCAGATAGTCCGGGGCCGCGTGAGTGCCGAAGGCCTCCACCCACTCTGCGAAGGCCGTGGTGTAGATGTCCGAGTTGGCGGGCTTGTTGACGGCTATCTCGCCCAGGTGCTGCACGAAGGAGGCCTCCCGCAGGCGCGGGTGGTTGTGGCCCAGGGGCGTGGTGGCGAAGAAGGTGTAGAAATCGAGGTATTTCTTCCCGTCCCGGGCATCCACGATCCAGGAACCGTGGGATTTCTCCAGATCCATCACCAGGTGGAACCCGTCCACCAGCATATGGCGGCCCAGGGTATCGAAAACAGCATTGGGATCTAGGTGCGGGGTGGACATGGCAGACCTCTGTGTCGTTCAGTGTATGTTTGGGCCTGAAGTGGAGACACGCATGATTCCCTGGATAGCGGTTCAGGAAGCGCCTCTGGACGCAATGGCTTTACGAAGTGTCATGGAAGATCCCCACGCGGGCGCTCTCGTCCTCTTCGAGGGCCGGGCCCGGGACCACCATGAAGGGCGCGCCGTGCTGGAGCTGGCCTACGAGGCCTACGTCCCCATGGCTGAGAAGGAGCTGGGCCTCCTGCGGGAGAAGGCCATCGAGCGCTACGGCCTCACCCGCTGCGCCGTCCACCACCGCATCGGTGTGGTCCCCCTCACGGAGGCCGCCGTGATTGTCGTCACCAGCAGCGCCCACCGCGCCGAGAGCTTCCAGGCCGCCGCCTGGATCATGGACGAGATCAAGCAGCGCGTGCCCATCTGGAAGCGCGAACGGTACAGGGACGGTTCCGAGAGCTGGGTGGAGTGCACGCATAGGTTTCAGATGGATTCATAGGTTTCAGCACGCGCGCAGGCTGCGCCTGCGCGATGGAAAAAAGCTGAAAAAGGCTCAAGACCCCGGCTTCCTTTTACTAACTCGAAACGCGAATGCGTTTCGAGCCTGGACTAGACTGAAACATGGCCAAACCCACCAAACCCACCGTCCCCTCCGCGCTTCTCAACGCCATTGCGGCCGTCGGTGCCGCCAAGAAGGGCCCCATCCCCGGGGCCAAACCTGCGGAGGCCAGCCCCCAGGAGCGCCTCACGGAGCGGCAGAGCATCCGGCCCGCCCGCACCGCCATCGCCCACCAGCGGGGGGGGAACAAGGGGAAGTAGGGGGCCTGGCGGCAGATCGGCTCACCGCGCCCATCGGTTGCATTTCGCTAAAAATTCGCCATACTTGGATCCCTTCTGGAGGTTCCGGTGCTGGCGATGTGGGTTCCCGAGCTGCCTTTCCAGCTGGCCTGCGGCCGGGACGGGGGCCTGAAGGCGCGGCCCCTGGCCTTTTTGAATCCTGAAAACCCCCGCACGCCCAGCCTCTGGTTCGTGAACCGCCTGGGCCGGGCCGCAGGGTTGGGACCGGGCCTGCCCATGGACCAGGCCCTGCGCCGGGTGCCGGGGCTGCGGGTGCTGGATCCCTCCCCCCAGGTCTGGTGGGAGGCCCAGGGCAGCCTGGGGGACCTGCTCCAGCACTGGACGCCCCAGGGGCAGCTGGGCCGACTGGGTGAGGCCCTCATCGAGCTGCAGGGCACCCAGAAGCTCTTCGGACCCCTGGCCGACACCGCCCAGCTCATCCGCCGGGAACTCACGGAGCGGCACGGCTGGGAGAGCCACGGGGGCCTGTCCCTGAGCGCCACCGCCGCCACCCTGGCCGCCCATGCTGAACACCGCCTGGAGCAGGTGGCCGAGGGGGGCGAGGCCGCCTTCCTGGGGCCCCAGCCCCTGCGCCGCCTGCCGGACCTGGCCCCGCGCCTCCAGGACCGCTTCCACCGCCTGGGCCTGCGCCACTTCCTGGACCTCCAGCCCATGCCCCTGCCCGTGCTCAGCGAGCTGGTCCCCAGCTGCCTGGCCCCCAAGCTGCTGGCCCAGGCCCGGGGCGAGGACCGGCCCCGCCTGCCGGCCCTGGCGGACCCCCCGGGCTCCAGCCGCAGTACCAGCCGCCTGCAGCCCCCCCGCCTGCCCGAGGAGGTCCACCTGGGTGCCTGGTGCCTGGAGCGCCTCTGGGCCGATCCCCGCAGCCCACGCCGCCTCAACCTGCGCTGGTGGGACGTGGACGGCGAGCCCCACATCTGGCGGGCCCCGGAGGAGGACCTGCTCCAGCCCACCCTGGCCCTGGCCCGGGCCCTGGAGCGCGCCTTCCTGGCCCTCTGCACCCGCCGCATCCTCGTGCGGGAGCTGGAGCTGCGTGTCCACTGGGGCCTGGGCCTGGCCCGCCCCCTCTTCCAGGATCCCCGTAACCAGAAGCTGGACCGCCTCGAACCCGTCCTGGCCCGCCTCCGCCGCCGCTACCCCGGCCAGACCGTGCTGCCGGGGTGGGTGGAGGACTTGAAACAACCTAATAAAAGCCTAATATTTAAGGAGGCCCGATGAGTCCCACCGTCTACCGGGAGGGCCCCTTCCGGTTCTTCTTCTACAGCCATGAATCCCGCGGGCCCCCCCATGTCCATGTTGAGCGCGACGACGCCATCGCCAAGCTTTGGCTGCACGACGGCAGCATCGCGGATGCGGGCGGCCTTTCCGCTCGGGACTTGCAGCGCGTGACGGCCATCGTGATGGTGCAGCGGGATCCCTTTCTGGAGGCGTGGCATGAGCACTTTGACCCAGCCTGAGGTTCCCCGCGCCACCCACCTCTGGTTCGAGCGGGGACGTCTGGTCGTGCAACTCCAGGACGGGCGGGAACTGGCCTGTCCCCTGGCCTTCTTTCCCCGCCTGGCGGCGGCCACGGCGGAGGATCTGGCCCAGTGGCGCCTCACGGGTCGGGGGCTGGGCATCCACTGGCCGCGCCTGGACGAGGATCTCTCGGTCCAAGGGCTGCTGGAGGGGCGCCCGGCGCCTGCAGCCGATGCACGAGCCCAGGCCCTGGCTCCGCGCCTGCTGGCCGCCCGTCGCCAGGCGGGCCTCACCCAGGCCCAGCTTGCAGAACGCCTGGGCCGCTCCCAAGCCCTCGTGAGCCTCGCCGAGCGGGGTGCCCTGCGCACCGGCACCCCCTACCTCCACGCCGTCCTCGAAGCCTGTGGTCTGCCCACTGGCTGGAAGCCCTGAGCGGTTTCGCAGGCGTCAAGGCTTTACCCACAGCACAAAACGCGAAGGCGCGCCGGCAGCGGGTCTCTGGTCGCGGCCTGCTTTGCGCCTTCGCATTTTGTGCTCCCGCCCTCACCTTCATTCTCCGATCGGCCCCCCATGTTCGCCCTCGGCATCTCTGACTTCTCCCCCGGTGAGGGGGTCTACCCTGCGGCGCAGCTGCTGCGGGTGGCCCGGGGGCTGGGCTATCGGGACCTGGTGGCCTGGGACCGGGGGGTGGCGGGCTATCCGAAGCTGCGGGAGGCCCTGGACTGGATCCACCGGGCCCGGGAGCTGGAGGGCCTGCCGCCGGATCCAGCCTGGGCGGACTTCCGCGTGCACCTGGGGGCCCGCTTCACCTGGCGGGGCCACGAGTACGGGGCGCTGCCCCACACGGACGATGGCTACGCGGCCCTGAACCGCCTGCTCACGCACCAGGCCCATGAAAACGACGGCGAGGGCGGGGACGGCGGCGAGCCACCCACGGACTGCCTGCTGCTGGCGGAGGACCTGGCGGGCCTGGACGCCCTGCTGCGGGAGGGCCTCTACGGGGCGCTGCTGGCCCATCCCCGCCGGGTGCAGGAGGCCCGGAAGGCCCTGGGCGCGGGACTGGAGGTGATGGCGCCCCAGGTGTTGCGCTTCCGCACGCCTGAGGGCCTGGAGATCCACCGCCTGAAGCGGGCCATTGCCAGCCAGGCCACCCTCATCCGCACCGAGGCCCTGTGGGAGCCCAGCGAGGCCGCCGTGCCGCGCGCCGACTGGGAGACCCGCTTCCCCGCCGCGGAGCCCGCCGTGGCCCACGCCACCGCCGCCGCTCTGGACCGCATGGCGGGCTGGCACATCCACTGGGGCGCCTGGGTGGTGGCGGAACCCCTGGGCCAGGAGGGCGCGGATCTGAACGCCCTACTGCGCCAGCGGGTGCGGGCAGGCGTCGAGGCGCGCTTCCCCGTCCTGCGCGGCGACATCCTGGCCCGCATGGACCAGGAGCTGGACCTCATCTCCTTCAAGGGCTTTGCCCGCTACTTCCTCCTGGTGCAGGACATCGTCCAGGCCCTGAAACACCAGGGCATCCCCACTCGCATCTGCGGCCGGGGCAGCGGCGCGGCCTCGCTGGTGAGCTACGCCCTGTGGCTCAGCAACGTGGATCCCGTGGACACCAACCTGATGTTCGAGCGCTTCCTCACGAAGGAGCGTAAGGATCCGCCGGACATGGACATCGACTTCCCCTGGGACGAGCGGGACCGGGTCATCCAGGCAGTCTTCGAGCGCTACGGCCGGGACCGGGTGGCTATGGTCTCCAACCACACCTTCTTCAAGGCCAAGGGGGCCCTGCGGGCCGTGGCCCAGGCCCACGGGCGCCCCGAGAGCGAGCTGAAGCAGCTGGCGCGCCTGGTGCGCGGCTGGGAAGGCGGCCTGGGCCGTGCCGCCGAGAACCCCGCTTGGGATACGATCCTGCGCCAGGCCGTGGCGCTGAAGGGGCATTTCCACCAGTTCTCCGTGCACCCCGGCGGCACCATCGTCACGCCGGGACCCCTCTGGGAGCATGCGGCCTTCCAGCCCGCCCCCGCCAAGGAGAACACCTCCATCACCAGCTGGGACAAGGACGGCGTGGAGAACTACGGGCTGGTGAAGATCGACCTCCTGGGCAACCGCAGCCTCGCGGTGATCCGCGACGCCTATGCGGTGCTGGGGGACCGCGTGCCGAAAGACCCCGGCACCCACTCGCGCAAGGACCCGGCCACCCAGGCCCTCCTGGCCCGGGGCGACAGCATCGGCGTCTTCTACGTGGAGAGCCCCGCCACGCGCCAGCTCCAGCAGCGGGTGGGGAAGGGGGACTTCGAGACCCTGGTGATCCACAGCAGCCTCATCCGCCCCGCGGCCTCGCGCTGGATCGACCGCTACGTGAAGCGCAGCCGGGGCGAGGAGGCCTGGGAGCCCAGCGATCCAGTATTTGCCAACCTGCTCTCCGAGAGCTTCGGCGTGCTGGTCTACCAGGAGGACGTCATCAAGGTGGGTGTGGACCTGGCGGGCTGGAGCCACCACGAGGCGGACCAGCTGCGCAAGCTCCTGGGCAAGCCCGACTGCGAAGCCAAGCTGCCCCTCTTCGAAGCGCGCTTCCGGCGCGGATGCGCGGGGCGGGGTGTGCGGCAGGCCATCGTGGACGAGGCCTGGGACATGATCCGCACCTTCACGGGCTACTCCTTCTGCAAGCCCCACTCCGCCAGCTACGCCCAGGTGAGCTTCGAGAGCGCCTGGATCAAGACCCACCACCCGGCGGTGTTCTTCGCGTCCGTCATCACCAACCAGGGGGGCTACTACCCCGCCATCGCCTACCTGGGCGACACCCGCCGCCACCGCTTGGTGGTGCGGGGCCCTGATGCCAACGAGTCCGTCTGGCCCTTCCGCGCCGAGGGAGAGCAGGCCCTGCGCGTGGGCCTCATGCAGGTGCGGGGCGCCCTGGAAAAGGAGGTCCGCGAGCTGCTGGCGGAGCGCGAACAGAATGGCCCCTTCGCGGATCTGGACGAGCTGCTGAATCGGGTGAAGCTCTCCGTCACCACCGCCGAGGCCCTGTGCGCCGCCGGCACTTTCGACCGCTGGGCTCCGGACGGCAACCGCACCCGTCTCATGTGGTCCCGCCTGGGCGGCGTGCCCCCCGGCGTACGCCCGCGCCCCACGGACCCCTTCGACCGCGCGGACCTGGAGATGGAGACCATGGGCCTCACCCTGGAACTGCATCCCGCCGCCCTGGCCCGCTTCCGCAAAGGCGGCGGCCCCGACCGCGTGGCGGACGTGGGCGGGAAAGCCGGGCGACGCCTGAAATTCTGGGCCCTCGTCGTGGCCGACAAAGACGTCGTCACCGAGAAGGGCGAGCGCATGCAGTTCATCACCTTCGAAGACGAGACCGGCCTCTGCGAAGCCGTGGCCTTTCCTGATACCGTGCGGCGCAGGCAGAGACCCTTCCGCGTGGGTGACATCCTGCCGGTGAATGGGATCACCACAAGACAGGATGGGCTGGCGGTGTTTGAGGTGCAGTAAGGGGAGGGGAAATCAGCCCCCGGATTCCCTGTGCATGAGATACAGCCGCAGATCGAACTCCAGCTGGTGGTAATCGGGCTCCATGTGGGTGCAGAGCTGGTAGAAGGCCTTGTTGTGCTCGATCTCGCGCAGGTGGGCCAGCTCGTGGACGAGGATCATGCGCAGGAAGGGCGCGGGGGCGTCCTGGAACAGGGTAGCCACGCGGATCTCGCGGCTGGCCTTGAGGCGGCTGCCCTGCACGCGGGAGATGCGGGTGTGCAGGCCCAGCAGCTCGCTCATGACCAGCAGTTTGGCGTCGTAACGGACCTTGTGCAGGGGCGGGGTGTTCTTCAGGAAGCGGTCCTTCAGCGCCTGGGCGGCCTGGGCCAGGGCCTTGTCCGTGCGGATGGCGTGGGTCTCGGAGTAGCGGTCGCGCAGGTAGGCGCCCAGCTTGTCCTGGTCCAGCAGGGTTCGCACCCGGGCCTGCACGGCGGGGCTGTAGCCCTCCAGGTAGGGCAGGGAGACTTCGGGGTTCATGGCTCCTCAAGCAACCGGATGCCGCTCTCCTCCAGGGCGATGCGACGCTGCTTATAGAGGGCACCCAAGGTCAGCTTGAAGGTCTTTTTGCTGATGCCGAAGGCGGCGTAGATCTGCTCCGGGGCGCTCTTGTCCGTGAGGGGCAGGAAGCCCCCGCGGCGCTTCAGCGTGTCCAGCAGGGCCTGGGCCACGGCGTCCACCTTGGCGTAGCCCGGTGCGCTCAAGGACAGGCTCAGCTTGAGGTCCGGGCGGGGCGCCTTGACCCAGCCCTCGTGGGTCTCACCCCGGCTGACCTTCTTGAAGAGATCGGAATCGTGGACCATGCCCCAGTACTGGTGGTTGACGATGACGCGGAAGCCCAGGTCCGTGCGGTCCGCGATCATGAGGGAAACCTTGTCCCCTTCGCGGAAGCCTTCGGCCTCATCCACCAGGAAGTCCGCCAACCGCGTGGAGGCGGCCATGTGCCCCTTCTCGTCCATGAAGAGGAAGACCAGAGCCTTCTGCCCCGGTTTGATGAAACGCCGCAGCTCGTGCTTCACCTCTTTCCAGGGCATGAAGAGAGGATTGGGCAGCCCCCAGTCCAGGTAGGACCCGGCAGGGTTTGTGGAGAGCACCTTCAGGAAGCCCACCTCGCCACCCAGGGCCAGGGGCGGGCGCAGGAAGGCCACTAGGCGCCCCTCGTCCTCGCGGTAGGCGAAGACCCGCAGCACCTGCCCCACAGCCACGTCAGGCGGCGCCTGAGCCAGCAGAATGGGCCCCTCGGGACCGCCGTCAAGGATGGCACCCGCGGGTTCCAGGCTCAGGATCTTCAGGTCGTTCAGGGTGCCGAGGGAGGCCATGGCAGATTCCAGAAAGTCAGGAGAGAGGGTAGATGGACACCACCACCGCGGGCGTAGTGCCGAAGGCGGCACGGAGTCTCAGCTCCGGCGCGGCATCGGCGGGGTCGAGGCGGAGGCATTCCCGGGAGTCCAGCTCCAGGTCCAGGGGGTCCACCCACACGGGCCCCCAGGGGGCGTAGAGCAGGGTCGTGGGGGCGGGTACCAGGAGGGTGGCCTCCCGGCCCAGGTTCAGCCACTGGAGTGTGACGCGGACCTGGGTCGGATCGCTGATGACACCGAAGTCCACGCAGGGGCCCTGGATGAGGGTGGCGCCCACGGCGGCGTCGCCAGAGAAGGAGACCACCTGGCCTGGGTGCTTTAAACGCAGTCGGCCCTGGCCCTCGATATCAAGGATGAAGCCCACCCCCTCCACCAGCAGCAGGGAGCGCTGCAGGCCCGAAAAGGCGGAGAAGGGCCCGGAGGCCGCCACGGTCGCGGAGCTCACCCGCCAGAGGAAGGGCTCCCCCAGGCTTGCGCCCTGGGGCTCGATGGCGATCTCGGTGGTGCTACCGCCTCCATTCTTCCAGGGCATGAGTCGGTAGTCGGCGGGGCGGAGTTGCAGCATGAGAACAGCTTCTCATGCCGACCCAGGGGGATGTGGGCCTAGTGGATGGTCCGCCAGGTGCGGATCTTGGGATGCTGCGCGATGGCGCCTTTGCCGAGGAAGGTCTTGAGCTGCAAGGCGGTGGCAGATTGACCCGCAGCGGATCCGGTAGTTGTCACACCGGCTTGCAGGACGCCTTGGGTGCCGACGGCAATGAAATCCGAGGCCACGCCGGACAAAATGTAAAGGAGGCCGCTTCGGTTATCCATCGGGGCGGGAATCAGCCCCTCGTAGATGAGGCCGGTGGTGGTGGTGCCGATGCTGCCGCCACAGGAGTCCACCTTCAGGGGTGTGAAGTAGGAATAGAAGAGGCTCCCGGCCACCACGATGGGAGGATTAATTCCCTTGGGCACCAGGCCGTTGGCGGCGGGGGGTAGGTTCAGGTAGTAACCCAGTTTGGCTGTGGAACCATCGCTGGGCGCCAGATATGTAGGTGCTTGAGCCTGGGGTGATGAGGGGGTTTCCGGCTTGGAGGGAGGTGGCATCCAGCAGATCGGCGTCGGTAAAGAGGTAGGTGTGAAGCAGGGGCTTCGAAACGAAAGGGATTGATAAATTTATCTGATTATCGGCGAGCCTCAGCTTAAACGGCTTGGCCCATCCAGGCGAGTTTCAGAAGCGGCTGCGGCATGGCAGGAGCCCTGACGGCCACATGGAGCAGGCGGGGCAGAATTGACGCCA
>Ga0118677_10004945_pt1 | contig 23779 bp, 29 predicted proteins | sample AliMusrvi5mmetaG_FD_86154 | JGI IMG/M metagenome (GOLD analysis project Ga0118677, IMG submission 86154)
GTCATACTGATACGGCACGGGCAGACAAGCTGGAATGAATCTCGCCGCATTCAGGGCGGAAACAACGATATCTCACTCAATCAGGAGGGGGAACGGCAGTGCCGTTGCCTTTCCGAAAGATTGAAAAAAGAGAATATCGAAGCCGTATATTCGAGCCCCATGACGCGGGCACTGGGTACCGCCCAACGGATTGCCGATGACCATGGTCTTGAGGTCATTCAGGAACCTGCACTCCGGGAAATCGACTGCGGCACAATGGAGGGCACGGCGAGCAGGGACGTCGGCTCCCGTTTGCAGCTGCTGGTAAAGGGGGGTGATGAGGACGAGCTCCTCTTCAAGGGCTGCGGGGGCGAGTCCCTGGATGAGCTTCAAAGGCGTTCCTGGAACGCCGTGCTGCGGATGGTGGAGAAACAGTCGGACGGCACGATCGCAGCGGTCAGCCACTATTTCGTCATTGCCGCAATTCTCTGTTCCGTGATGGGTCTTCCGGCGAAACAATTGGGCAGATTCAGGCTGGGTGAAGCCAGCGTCAATATCGTGACCTTCGATGCGTACGGTCCTTTCCTGACCCTGTACAATGACCGGTGTCACCTGATGACCACCTAGCTCCGGGGCAATGCTCCATCCCGGGCCCGGTGGGATCAGAAAGGTAGGACATCCCGATACTCCACCTCGTTGCGGAGGCGCATCTCCGGAAGTGCGGCTTCGATCCGGTCATCGGACAGCCGCCCGATCTGCCGAAGATCAACCGTTCCGTCGTTGACCTTGTGCGCCAAGTCGGCAACGTAGGATGCCTTCTGCGGCGACAAACCGACCGACCGTAGTTGCTCCGCCGTGAACCGGGCGAGGTTCGACGGCTTCATGCCATCAGGCCCGACAAATTCCTGCAATCGCCTGCGGATCGAACGGGCAGCACTTGTCGAAATCTGCTGGGAAATGATGGATCGAACGAGCATGCCGAAGCGGTCACGTTCAAGGCGCAGCGTGAATGGTCCCACGGCGTCGATCACCGTCTTCATCACCGGATCGGCTGCCCGGAGATGGCGGCGTGCTTTCTGGATGGAGGTGGAGTCTAACATTCTGGCACGGATGTTTACCAAGCCGCTTCCTTGGGCATGGGCGTGCTGCGGCACATCGAAATGCAGTCGGCAAGGCTGATCTTGGGACGATTCCAAACTTCTCGCCAGCGTGGCAATACGTCGATCCTCTCCAACTTCGGACGGCGTTTGAGACAAAGGCCGAGACTTATCCAAATCCAACCCCACGCAACGCGTCTTTCCGGGGCAATTCTCTTCTCAGCCTCCCAGAACTCAGGCGGGTGATCGGTCTTCCTTCCATTGACTTCGGCTGGCCCAATTTGAAGGTGCAGGAGTTCATGCTTGCATAGTAAGCTGATGACCTAAGCGGGCGTATCGTTGTGGTTTACGATTTGGTGAAGGTAAATCGTAGCTGTCTTCTCTGAGCTTACGATACACGCCAGCGAGCCTCGATTCACGGCGTAGATGTCAACCGTCTTCTCCAATTGCCGAAAGTGGCGGGCACGAACCTCCTGCAACACGTCGGTAATTGAGAACGCTGTGAACCACAGGTGCGGCTGGACCCTCGCTCGGCGTAGCTTCTGCTCTTCGAGGATGTCGTGTATAAGCATAGGCTATTCGCCATCCATGTTCTCGCCGTCGATCACTTTCTGGATCGATTCACGGACCTTATCATCGGGCTCCCGATCAAGAGCTTCCGCCAATCTGTGTTCCATGCCTTCCGGCCAATTTGGCTGGCCCCATGCTGCCAACACCTTTAATGCTCCGTGCCTGTTGCGAACAACGGGGCTTCTCAGGCCAATCTCTATCAGCCCACCGCCATGTCCGGGGTGGGGCCGCAAGCCCTGAAGAATAAAATCGAGGCACCGGTGGGGTTCGTGTTCGGCCTCTTGCCCGTGTTCTTTGGCAGGCCCTTGGGCGATATTGGCTAGCGGCAAAGACTTTTCGGCCAAAGCGACTACTTCATCCACATGATGAACGCCGCAATCTTCCATGACGTAGAACCAGCGTCCCGACTCCAGAGGCTCGGCCTGGACTCGTTCCCAGTGGTAATCCCAGGTGTCGATCCCCAAGGCTGAGGCCGCTTGATTTGCATCCGAGAACGCCTGTTCGTCTGAAGATCTCAAGTCCGTTTGCACCAGTTGCCGCCACAAGGGCATTTTCACCACCTCATCGCACTGCTCCAGCAAGGCTGCCCGAACCTCAGGCGTCCAGCCACGGGATGCACGGTCGTCCCAATCGGCCTCATCATCGGCCAGGAAGCCCCGAACCGCAACGGCAACTAGAAACTCGGGAACGGTGGAAGCCCTGGCCGTCAGGTGCTTCAGGTAGTGTGCGACAACTGCCGCTCCGTCGTCATAGGAATCGATGTTTCCGGCAGGACCATCGACGGAGAGAAGGGCCTTGACGATGCCGCCCGACGATGCCAAGAGTTCAGCGTCAATGTCCTCATTCTCCAGGGCGGCGAGCAAGCCGCCGCCGGTCGCACAGGTGTACGCCAAGTATTCGTTCATCACGGAATTCTTGTAACCCTCTCGCAGGAGCCAGTCCTTGATCTGAGGGTCGGCGGTCTCGGCAAGGCGTTCAACGACGTGAATTCTGCCCCAACCATGAACATGCTTCGCAAGCTCCCATAATTCCTGCTCGGTATCGCCTTCGCTATTGGCAAGGGCCACTGCACAAAATAGGGTGAATTCATCGTGCCGCCCCAAGGTGCGAAATATGGCTTTGTCCGTCTCTTGCCGGAACAGGCCCAGGACGGCAATCCCAAGTTTCACGGGTTCCCGATCCGTGGCATCGAGGACCAGAGATTTTGCGAGATCATAGAAGCGGTAGAGATCCATTCCCGTTTCCTGTCTCAGTCCTTTGATGAAGGGATCGATTACTCTGGCAATCGGATTCTGGACGACTTGTTCGTAGACCTTCAGTTTGTTCTCGCTGCTTGGGGCTCCGCAGTAATCGACGACAAGTTTCAAGAGGGCCGTTGCTTGGTCTTGCTCAGTCCCGACCATGTGGTGCGTGGCAACACCATCCCTCGCCCCTGCTGCCCAACGAATGCCGGAACCTTCCGTCACCCTCTCCTCGTCGGGCAAGTCTTCGCCATCGTCGTCAAGCTCACCGGATTGAATATGTGCGACGATGTGATCGAAAATTGACGGCTTCCGCTCCCAAGGCAGGGTAGGAACCGGCTGTTCTGCCTCGTTGTCGCCGCCCGAGCTAGGGTTTTGGTCAGAGTTGCTCATATCTCAGTCCCTTCTGTCATGCTAGGCCGCTGGTCTTCGCCCAGTGTATTTCGCCATCAGCCGTCAGCGTCATCGCCTTTCTCAATGCCCTTGATCTCGGCCATGCTTTTAGCACCGTACCGGCGCAGGAGGAACAAATGATCTGGCCGCCGATAATTGTGTTTGATGGCCAACCTGTCACAAAACGATAGCCAGGATTCGGCGTCCTTCATGTCATCTTCGGTTGGTTCTTCAGGCAGTTCACGAGGAAGTGCGTCAAAGCCATAATCACGCTCGGCCCAATCATAAAACGATTCGTCCTCCCAAAACCCACCAATCTTGTTCGGGTCCGCTCCCGCTTCCAATAGGATCTGCAACATCTCGGTGTCCATGCGGATCGTCGGAGTAGTCAAAGGAGATCCGCCTTCGTCGTCATGCATGTTTGGATCGGCCCCCAGTTCCAGCAATGCCCGCACAACAACATACCTGAAAGGCTCCACATCGACGCAGAGGTTCAAGACAGCTTCCTCAAGCAATGTCCACTCACCCGGATCGCTTTGATTGAAGTCGGCACCACGGTGCGCCAGTTCACGAAGCAAGGCCACGTCGCCTTTGAACGCCGCCTGAAGAATTTCTTGACGACTCGGTTTCATGTCTATGGTGCTGCCGTTATGCCGCCCGCAGCATCACCTTCCTCGGTGCCCTTCATTTCGGTCATGCTTTTCGCACCGTACTGCCGCAGGAGAAACAGGTAATCGGGCCGCCGAACATTGCGTTCAATCGCCGTCCGGTCAAGGAATGCGAGCCATGCATCTTCATCCTTTTTGTCGTCCTCGGTGGCTCCGACCAGTCGATCAAGCTCCAATGCTTGATACCAGTGATCGAATACAGCATGGTCATAAAATGACTCACTCTCCATAAACCCAGCAGCCTTGTTTGGGTCTGCGCCTGCCTCCAAGAGAATCCGCAGCATCTCAGTGTCCATGCGGATCATTGGCGTGGTCATTGGGCTCCTTCTCTCCTCACCAAGCGCATTGGGATCGGCCCCCATTTCCAACAATGTTCGCACGACCGTGTACCGATGCGGAACGTCGTCACAACAAAGACAAAATACAATGTCTTCGAACAGCGAGTCCTTTCCCGGTTCGAGCTTATTCAGATTTGCACCACGTTGCACAAGCTCCCGCATCAATTCCAAATCGCCTTCAACGGCTGCGTGAATCATCTCGGCACGAAGGGCTGGTGTATCGGCAATCTTCTCGGCGGTCCAGCCATCGCCAACCGGTTTGATCCATACGGTGATGTGGTGAATCGAGGATTTCAGGTCGATCTGAATTGACGACAATCCCTCCCCAGCGTGGAATATCCGTGCCTCGGTGAATACCAGGTGCGGTAGCTGGTCTGTTCTGAGAAGTTGCATGCGTTCACGGCGTACATCGTCGTTGCATTGCCAATCGGGTCGCCACTCATCTCCCAGGAGTTTGAGGACGGCGGGAACGCACGCACCAAAGTCGTTGAGGAACTCTTCTTCTTTATCGTAACGGCGTTCTACGTGCTCGAACATTGGTCAACTATCTGCCGCAAACCGGGCGTCTGCTGTCTTGCCATAGCTTCGGTCTTAATTCATCCAGGTCACGATGCGACGAATGGCCGAACCGTTCCTGACGAGGGCATAACCGGCCCTGCCAGCAAGGATCTGCCAAGTAATAGGTGGGCTAGCGAACTCGCACACGTCATCCCCTTCGAGCATCGCTGCCTTGAAGTCTTCCCAGTCGGGAGCCTGACACCCGAACGGAACGCCATCAACCAGATTGTCCTTTTCGACATCTTCCAACGAAACGACAGCGCCCAGCCACTCCTTCGGGATCACGTCTTTCATGGGTTAACAGATGCCAACCCCGGTCGTCCCCAGCAAAGGCGTGGAGTTCATCGATTACAGCCCTTGCACTCGATGAGCCAGAATCCTTGTTTGGTCAGGACGAGGAGATCGACCTCATAGATGGCACCATCGGCCGTCTGGAACTCGAAGTTCGTCCATGCCCGGTACGGATCGTAGTCCGGCAGACCCAAGCGGATGAAATCCAGCGCACGCCGCTCCCATGCATATTGCGACGGCGTGATGATGTTCCAGCGTGGTGATTCCATGCCTGTGTGTCCTGCGTCGTCCGATTTCTATGGCTTCAGGAGTTCAACGCCTTTAGCTGAAGGTTTGCAATCGGCCTCCGACCATTCACCTCACTCCACCCTTCTGATCCTGGCAATCGCCGCCAGGATATATCCCAATTCGTCACCGTCCAGGCCCGCCGTCTTGGCAAGGCCGTGGACGTTGCGGATCAGGTCTTCCTCGGCCCCAATCAAATGATTGAAACCAGGCTCGCCCTCGTTTCGGGCAAACAGGCAATTGTCGGTCACATTCAATTGCTCGATCCGGGGCTCGGCCCAGTCCTCACCGAGCAGGCAGCCGAGGATCGCCGTGAACATATCGCTCATTTCAATCGGGCGCAGCTTGCGAACGCAGTCCTGGCGGATTTGTTCGGGTTCTCGAAGGATCGGTTCGGTCATTGGCTTTTCTGCGGATACGTGCCTTCAGTCAGAACTACGCCGACGCTATTTTGTCCATCTTGCCACCTCGGTCTGCACTCCGTTCCCGTGGGTTGCGCACCGGGTTTTTACAGTGGCCCATTTCATCGTCATTCCTGTAATGCTGGCGTGGCACAGGCATTCCAAAAGCAGGCGGCCCATGATCGTCGTGAACATGCTGTTCGAGCGGGAGTCAGGGCTACTACTGGTGGGGATGGCGACCTACAAGTCCGGGGAAAACCCGATTTTACTTATTTTGAGGCACTGGTGCAATAATTCACAAGTGCTTCAAGTACCGCTATGCAAGGGATTTAGGTCCGTTTACGCAGGGCTGGCAAGGCGTACCGCCTTGCTAGCCCTCAAATTACCTAAATTCCCATTCTATCCATGTCAGAGACAGTAATATATGGGGCCAAAATTACGGCTTCACACCCTGGCGGCGTGGAGCCGTTCCAGCCTCCTTGTACGAGGCCAATAGAGACTTCAACTCCGCCACGATGTCGTCCCGAAGCGATTCCGGCTTTTGCACGACGGCGTGCTGCCCAAAACTCATGATCCAGCGTTTGATCTCCTCCGTGTCGGACAACTCGAACTCGGCCACGACGCCCCCGTCCTTCTGCGGTATGAGCTTCTGGCTTTCGTGCCAATTCGATTCGCACACGTACCGGGCCACCGCAGGTGCGAACCGCACCTTGATCTTCACGTCGCCATCGCCGTGATAAGCCCGCAGCCTGGAAAGTCTCCAGGTCACGGCGGATCGTCTTCTCGCTCACGCCCAGTTCATGGACCATATCCTGCACGGTCACGCCGTAGTGGCAGGAACAGAGCTTCCGCAAGAGAATCCATTGACGTACAAGGGGCAATTGCTCGGCCATCACAGCACCAAATCGGTTGAGGTAACATCGGATCAGAATATGAGCATAGTCCACCGGTGCCCCCAGGGAAAGCATGGAGGGGTTGTCAAGCAGATCGGTACTCGCTTCTGTCAATGGAGTCATCGTTATTCTGCATCGCTGAATGCGGCCAAATGGCAGACCCCGCCGTCATAGAGCAAGGCAGCGCCAACCAGTCCTTCGCCGTTGATTTCCAGTTCGTCGCCCAGGGCCAGGGCCGGAATCCTCGGCTTGGCCGAACTGCCGAGCCGCTCAATAAATTTGTGGGCATGGCTTGCCGGGGTCGGCTTGGCGGCGGCCGGATCACGCAAGGCATCGAAGAAATAGGCATCCGACAATCGATCCCAAAGCGTCTTGAGCGTCGTCGGAGAATCGAACAGGTCCATGCCGATGATCCGGCCGTCACGACCGACCAGAACACCCGCTGCCCCTTCCGGCAACACCAAGCGCTTGGCGTGCTCCTTCAATGTCTCCTCGGCGGCATCGAAGGCATCGGTCAAAGAGTTCGTTTCGGATTGAGCGGAGACGCCAGACAGGCAGGCTTGCACTTCATCCCAAACTTCGCCCTGGTCGCTGGCCGCAATGCCGCTGACCGAACGATTCCGGTGGACCGCCTTCAGTTTCTTGTTGCGCAGCGATGGCGGAGCACAGCATTTCGTCTCGAAGTGCCGAGACTTGTATTGCCAACGGCCGGATTCCACGCAACTGACCGGCAGGACGAACTTGACGCCCGCCGCCACCAGAACCGTGATGTTGATGACCCTGTTCTGCTTGGCCCCCATGAGAATCTCGCCTTCGGGGATCAAGAGTGGCCGCTTGCACTTGTTTTTGACGGCCAGGTTGGGAACGCTGCCCGACTCGTTGACCTCTTCGACGACCGCCTCACCCGCCTCAATTGCCGTGCTGAGCAGAGTATAAGACGGCTCATGGGTTTCCGGCCAAAGCAGTGGGAAGAACGTCAGGTTGTGGTGATGACTGGGCTCGCCAATGGTCAAGGTGCCGAGCAATTCACGGAACTTCACCGTCGTCCGCATTCCTTGCGACATGCGAGCTTCACGGGCCATCCCCGGCAGCAGGGCCAGCAGAAGCCGGGTCTCAGGCAGCAACGCTTGCTTTTCCAGCGGATGCAGTCCCTTGGCGAGCCCGACGATCAACTCGGGATTGCGATAGCCTTGGGCATTCTGATATGCCTGGAGAACGGTTTGATGGAGGACTTCAAGCTCGCTCTCTGGCTCGGTCTTCTCCAGCAGGCGACGGCCCTTCTTACCTTGGAATACCATGAGATTCACCGGGTGTGAAGTTTCTTCGCCGGTGTCCTTGGATTCCTTCGGTACATAGCCATCCAAGTGGATCTTCCCCTTGTCGATCAACGGGGCCAGCCAGGAAGCTGTGCTCTTGGGCAGATAGCCCACCTGCTCCGATTGGCCATTCGCCACCTTGATCGTATGCCGGTCATGGGTGTTTTTCGGTTCCCGCTGCAGGTTGATTTGCTCGCCAGGATGTACCCTGGCTTCGTGGTACTGCATCCCGACGATCTCGGTTTCGATCTCGCCAAGGAACGGGCTTCGGACTTCTTCTTTCAATTCTTGCTCAATCATTGTCGTGCTCCTCAAATGGAATGGTCTCAATCAAGCCGCTTTCCGTCTTCGAAGCGGTGCTGGGTATGGAACGCCGCCGCCCTGACGTAAAGCGGCGAATCGACGGGGAATTTCCACACCTGAAAAAGGATAAAGGCCATGTCTTCGGCGGCAGATTCCTCGTCTCGATACAAATAGAGCTTTTGCAACGGGTTCCGCTTCAGCATGTCTTTCCAGTTACCCCGGACCCAACCAAGGTCCGGTCGGTCTTGCGCCCAGAAGAACCCCATGCTGCCTCTGAGAATCTGCTCAACCTCCGGGGGGAAGACGGTGTTGTTGGGTAGTTCCATGTAGAAGCAGTCCTGCATGAAGGCGAACTGGAGATAGCGTGGCTGAGCATCCCCGCCCTGCCAATCCTTCGACGGGCTTTCACCCAGCTCCCCTCCGCCCGATGCCGAGCCTCCGCGACTAAAGTAATCGACGTTCACCACGACCGATTCCTTGAGCTTCGGTGACTTGGCATCTTCGGGAGGTGAGTCGTCGAAGACGATGAAGCAGTCCTCATGGACGACCTTATGACGGCGCAGCCTCATCAGCCGCAGGTACTCGGCAAACTGGGTGATTCGGCGTTGTTTGTCGTCCGTGTAGGTTGGCATGATGCTCTCCTGATAATTCCCTTGGAACTTCGCCCGCTACTCATTTTCATCCGTTTTTCCCAATGCCGCCGCAGCCCTCTTGTGATAGCCGCCCGCGGCACCACGAACCTTCGCCACCTGCTCGTGTCCCTGCTTTCCGTACTTGACGACTTCCATCGTGTCCAGCAGCATGAACGCCTCCCCATAGCCGCTTGCGAGTTCCAGCAGCTTCTCCGCCGCCATCACCTTGCGGGTTCTGAACTCCCACGCCTCACAGTCCACCCCGTATTCCACTTCGGAATCGTCCTCGTCTTTGCTCGCCCCAGCGTTGGCTTCGTCGGATTCTGAAGCGACAAACCACACTGCATCCGCCAAGACAATGGCCTCCTTGTAACCGCCTGCCAGTTCGATCAAGTCCCTCGCCGCCCGCACCTTGCGGGCCGTGACCTGACATGCCTCGAAAGTCTCTCCATAATTCACGGCGGCGGCGATGTCTGCCCTTCTTTCCTCCTCGGGCTCAATGTCTTCGCCTTCATTTGGCCTATCTGAACCGTCTTGCTCATTCTCTTCTGACATCGCAGCACCCTTTCGTTGAAATGGACCTTGATTTCGTACCACAGCCCTGGCTAGCGAGTTCCGGCGACCGAGCCTACCTAGATAGTACAGAGGTGCTTGGTCAGATCCCGACCAACCCGTACAAATTTTCAGGTGGTTTGGCGTTATTTGGCCGGGTTTGGGCGAGAAAGAAGGGCCGGATTGCACCATTCTGCGGCCCGAAAAAGAATTCGAGGCTCAGGAAGTTCTCAATAAAACAGCCGACTGGCCCCCGTGCTTTTTCAGGCGAACCATCGAGACGCCTGCCGTGTCCTCAATTTTGGCGACCGCTGTAGGTCGTTTCCCAGGAGATTCATGATGCTGACTTTTGAGCCAGTTATAGAAAGCAGACCGCCCAGGCAACCCCGTCCCGCATTTCCATGCGGACCTGGGCAATTCGCCCACTGTACTGGTTCAATAATCGATGACAAGAAAACGAACACGGAGTCCGAAAGTTCAGGTTGACCCGGAGGCTGAAACAAGCCTCCGTCAGCACCTTTGCGCCCTCGGCCTGGGCAGCACACAGGAATACAAGACTTGGTGCCGCCAGCACGGCTTCAGCAGCCATCTTTACAAGGGCTCGCAGCAACAGCAAAGGGAACGTCTCGTTGTCACCCGGCTCATTGCGACGGCCAAGCTGGCGGAATCCAGTAAGAAGCCCAACTTTTCTAAGATCATTGCCGATGCCTTCACCGGCAGTCTCCGCCCGGTAGAATCCCGATCTCCGTGGTTCTCGGCAATTCGGCGGGTGAGCGAAACCGCTAGCAAGGATCGGCACGTCAAGGCAAAACTTCTCGATCTCTTACTCCACGTGCAGTCTCGCACGGAGTTCTTCGACTCGTCCCCGGCCATGCCGCACCTCGGCCACCAGCCCGGCAACACCTGGATCGATGGCCTCCTGGCCCTGGCCCATAGTTGGCGGTCGTGGCAGAGGCCGGTTGAGGAATGGACTCCACGCACCCACAATACTCGTCGGCAGTTTGCCAGCTTGGCCCGTCACCTCCTGGCCGAATATCCCGTGCCCACCTTCATGGACGCCGTTTGGTTCATGAGCGGCGGGGATGCTGCGATTCAGCGTCAGCGTTGGTTCTCGCACATCGGCATGGGCAACAACATCCGCATGGCGGATACGCCGATTCCCCTGACCAAGCGGATGGCCCACTGCTTCATGCAGGCCCCTGGCGATTGCACGGTCGATCAGGCTTTGCGGTGGGGGCAGATCGTCGGCCTGGGCGGAACTCCTCGACTTGCTCGGGCTATCATGGCGTCACGGCTTGGTGAACATTTCAAGGACGATGACTTCTGGATCACCGTCATCCGTTTCTTCATCGACAACCCGATGCTGGATTTGGCCCACGTCGGCCCGATCATCGACTATCTGCACGATCAGCGGTTCGTCAGCCGGGAGGAGTTCGTGGTGGCGGGCGTTTTTGAGCGTCGTCCCCCGGCCCAGCCCAACCTCACGATGAAGGGACGCAACCCGGCGACCTTGCTGCGGCAGGTTGAGCAGTGGCATCGCCGGTTGGGCAAGGAAGCAGACCATATTAAGGGCGAATGGGCAGCTTCCGGCATCGGCGGCTTTGACGGAATCGAAGGCCGGGAAGGTTCGGCAAGCCTCCGTCGCTGGACGATCCGGGAACTCACCAGCGGCCGGGCGCTGGCAACCGAAGGTCGGGTCATGCATCATTGCGTGGCCAGCTATGCGCATTCGTGCTCCCGCCGTGCGACTTCCATCTGGTCGCTCCAAATGCACAACCATGAGGGCAGCCAGCGCATCCTTACCGTCGAAGTCCGCTTGTCCTCCAAAACCATCTGCCAAGCCAGGGGTAAGCGGAACGTGATGCCGGATGCCAAGGGAAAGGATATTTTGCGGCGGTGGGCGGCGCAGGAAGGGCTGCGGCTGGGTATTCCGTGATTCGTTGTGGTGGCGGGAGTGTACCGGGATTATCATAGAGGAAAGAGGAATTGCCCAATTCCCAGTCAAGTCTCGCAATGCCATTTCTGGGAGGCATGGCATGGATCTAACACTAGACCTTATGGGGGCATTTGTACGCTGTCGCTACAAGGCATTCCTGAAATGCACGGACCAGACGGGTTCCCCCACCGAATACGAACTGCTCGAAAGCAGGTTGGCCGTTGTGTACCAGGAAAAGGCGGTTCAAAGGCTGGCAGAAAGATGTTCCACCCGTGAAGTTGCCCACGGCCCGGTGTCCTTGGAAGACGCTCTCAAAGGCCGTCACCGACTGATTCTGAACGTGTCCAGCATGGATGAACACGGTTCGATCACCATTCCAGCCATCGAGCGTCTGGCCTCTGGCCGTCAACGGGACTACGCCGTATTGACCTTCTCGCCCGGCAATAAAGTCACAAGACCCACAAAGCTCCTTGCCGCTTTGCTAGGAACGACTCTTAGGGCCGGGCACGGCCTGCCGGTTTCATGTGTGAAGGTCATGTTCGGCCCACGCTTCTCCACGACACGCCTTGGGTTGTCTAGCCCGAATGGTCCGACCCACCTCGGAAAAGAAGCTGCATCGACTCTCCTTGATCTTGAAGCGATGGTCACGACGCCAGCGGCTCCCAAGCTATTCCTTAATGCTCACTGCAACGTCTGTGAATTCAGAGACCGCTGCCGGAAGGATGCCATCGAGCGGGATAACCTGAGCCTTTTGACGGGATTACAGCCAAAGGAAATCGAAGCATGGAACGAACGAGGCATCTTCACCGTCACCCAGCTTGCCCATACGTTTCGCCCAAAGACTATGGGCCGTAGCTCTTACAATCCCAAGCGCCATTCGCAGCAGCTTCAGGCGATGGCGATCAGGGACAAAACGACCTATGTACGCAAACGTCCCGACATGCCTGCGGCTTCGACCAGAGTTTACCTGGATGTCGAGGGCATACCCGACACAGGCCTGTTTTACCTGATCGGCTTGCTTGTAGTAAAGGATGGGGAACAGGTGCGGCACCAATTCTGGGCCGACAGCGAGTTGGATCAAGCGGCCATGTGGCACGATTTCTTATCGGTTTTGATGCATCTTGATGATTATGCCCTGGTTCACTATGGCCGCTACGAGAAGGATTTCGTTAAAGAAATGTTTCAACGATATGGCGGGATCAACGGGATATCCGAAGAAGGGACTCTCTCCCGGCTATTTGATGTCCATGCAGCCATACGCACAAACGTCTTCTTCCCCGTGTACAGCAATGGCCTCAAGGAAATTGCCCTGTTTCTGGGGTTTCAGTGGCAAGAGCCGATTCTATCAGGAATTGATAGCATCGTGTGGCGGTACAAATGGGAAGAGGCAAAGGATGTTGCGGTGAAGGAGGCTCTGCTCCGGTACAACCAGGAAGATTGTCTTGCAGTTATGACTGTTTTCGACCACTTGGCCAATTTATCTCAACCGACAGGGAAGTCTACCGCTCAATTCACAGAAATGGATGCGCTGCCCAGTCGCAGGGGAGATACCTTCGGCCAATCAGCTTTTGCCCTACCTGCCATGAAGACGATCACGAAGGCCGCCTATTTTAGCTATCAACAGCGTAAGGTCTTCTTCCGTACCGACAAGAATGTTAGGAGGAGCATTCGGCGCAAACGACAGGTTTCGAGAGCACACCTCAAAGTGAACAGGGTAGTTGACTGCCGGTCTCCCACAGAATGTCCGAAGTGCGGAAAGGGGCCAGTCAAGCCCAATCGTTGTACTCTTCAAGTGAAAACAGTTCGAGACCTGAAGTTCTTTCGGGGAGGCGTGAAACGGTGGGTTATTACGTATTCAACGAGGCGGCATCAATGCCATGCTTGTCGGCACACATGTTATTCGCCTGAATATCCGACAAAACAGCCGACCTTTGGCCACGGTGTTGCAAGTTGGGCCGTGTATCAGCATGTAGGGCTACGGCAGTCCTTTGAAGCGGTTACGGCGAGCATTAACGACATTCTTGGGTACTCGTTCAGCGTTGGAATGGCACAAAAGGCGCACGTGATGTTGGCACAGAGACATACGGAAACCGAGAACTTCCTCTTGTCAAAGCTACGTTCAGGCAGCCTGATCTGCGGAGACGAAGCTAAGATCAAGATCAGGCGAGGTGTCGTCGGCTACGTATGGGCATTCTCCGGCCCTGAGATAGTGATCTATCGTTTCAGCAAAAGCCGGGATAGTATGGTCTTGGATGAAGTCGTAAAGGGGTTCACCGGAGTTCTGGTGTCGGACTTCTACAACGTCTATGATTCGGCACCGTGTCCGCAGCAGAAGTGCCTCATTCACTTGGTACGGGATATCAATGACGATCTGCTGAAAGCCCCATTCGACGAAGAACTGAAGGAATTGGCGACCCGCTTCACCGCACTCATGACACCGATCATCGAGAGCATCGACCGCTACGGGCTGACGAAGCGGCATCTCGGAAAGTTTAGTGTTGATGCCGACCGATACCAGAAATGGGTGGCGGGGCAGCAGTTTGCCTCAAAGGTTGCACAAGGCTATCAGAAGCGGATTGGCAAGTATGGGGAGCGGCTATTCACGTTCCTATCGCACGATGGGGTGCCGTGGCACAACAATCTCGCAGAGAACGCAGTCAAACTCGTTGCGTCTCGTCGAAACCTCTTGGATGGCCTGATGTCCGAGGACGGGATCAGAGACTACCTGATCTTCCTGAGTATCTATCAGACCCTTCGCAGGAAAGGCGGCAGCTTCCTTCGGTTCCTGCTGTCTGGAAAGACAGACCTCTTCGAGTTCCTGGGCGAGAAGTGCTGAAAGCACAGCCTGAGGTGAATTCGATTATGGCCAACTCATCGTTACCCTGACCACCGCTTGTCTCCTTGTATAGGACATCACCAATAAACTCGACCGCCTCCACACCGATATGGCGAACGAACGTACTTAAAAACACGGATCAATCTAAAGGTTTATCGACGATGCCAAGAGAGCCCTGGAATATCCGCCCGGCAAGGAAACCAGCATCCGTAACCGCCTCGCTCAAAACCGAGGTTGAAGTGAAGGCCAGGGACTTGATCGAGAACGTATTGAAGCCCAAGTACGTCAAGCCGCCGAAGAAGGGCGAGCAATTCAACTACATCACCGACATCGAGGCGAAATGGTTCAGGAACAATTTCTACTTCTTCTCGACCTACGCCTGCCCAGGTCCGAACGCTCTTTCGCCCACGTTCGAGGCAAAGTTTGCTCGGATGGAACCACTTGGTAACAGCACCTTTGCCCTCTATGCCATGCGGTATACGGGAAACGAATGGGTCGGCGTTTTCGACGCCCTGAGTGTTGATGAGTGCATGACATCCATTCAGGATGATCCCTGGTTCGTACTTGCGTAATGGCCCGGTGACCGAGTAGAATTATTCCTCTGGGCTGACGGCAATCGTGTGCCCAATCAATCACTACGGAAAAGGCAGAAATGGCAGAAGGCACTATCAAGACGTTGACGAAAAAGAACTTCGGGTTCATCTCCACGGGCGGCGAAAAAGACCTGTTCTTCCACGGATCGGCTGTCCAAGGCGTAGATTTTGAGGAATTGGAAGTAGGCCAGAAGGTGTCCTACACGGAAGGCCAGAATGCGAAAGGCCCCTGTGCCGAGAATGTTACACCGGTGTAGTCGGGCACTTCGCATTGGCCAAGAGGTCGTGAGACGAAGCCACGGAACCTCGTCATGACCCGATATGCAAGGGAGAATTCAATTGGACGTATCTGAAGAAGAACGCAGAGAGGCGAACCGAATTGGAGCGTTGGTCTGCAAAAAACTATTCGAGATCATGGACTTGCAGGGTGACATCGATGCCTTGATACGAGACAAGCACCCTACGCCATTTGGATCAGCCCCATACAGGAATTCCCGTCCCGAAACGCTGCAACGGGTGGTGACAATGACGGCGCTCCAGTTCATTCTCTTTGAGCCAGTGCATTTGGTGAAGGGTAATGAGGAAGTCCACGCCGCTGGCGGGAAGATGATCGACTTGATCGTAAAGCAGTTGAGGCTGCTGCGGGAAACCGAGCCGAAAGGGTAACTTTGCAAGGAAGCAAAAAAGAATGGCCGAAAACACCTTTTTCCCCGGCCCCACGCCAAACACCGTCCGATCAGCCGATGGAGAAATCCTGACACCACCAGAAGGTTGGACACTTCTTCCACCAGGAGATGCCGCCTTGACCCGCAGGGTCAAGGCGGCTCACTCCCATTGGATCGTACAGGAGAAAAAGGGCAGGAAGATTTTCTCACGTGGAGTTTGGGCACCAGCCTCCACCATCGATAAAATCCGTGCCGATCTCGAAGTCGAGCGATCCACCGAGGGATACGCCAAACGCAAAGATGCAGATGCTCGACGCAGGGATAAAGCCCAGGCCGAGTACGTCGAGGATTTCTACGGAGCGGTGGTGGCGTTCCTGGCCTTCCATCCTGCACATGCTGAATTCGCCGGTAAGCTGGCCCGTGCGGTGGCCGATCATGCTACCCCGGTCGGCAGCGGCACCGTCGCCAGGACGAAACGAATCCCCGTTGAACAACGTGCTGAGGCAGCCGTCATCGCATGGTTGCGGCACCAGACTACGGCCTATGATTCCATGAAGATCGCCCGGATCAAAGGCAAACGCCGGGAAGTTCGACGAATGTTGGCCCAGCGATCCAAGGAATTGCTTGGCCGTTATCGCAGGGGAGAATCGGTTGGGGTGGAATGTTCGCTCAAAAAGGCTTTGGCGGGTGGCAAATGAATCCTACCCGTACTTCTTGATGGCCTGCTCAAAGGCTGGTCCTGCCTTCTTGAGATCGTCGGGAACCATCACGGGGACGATCTCCAAGCTGGCGTTGAAGGCAAGGAACCAGGGTTCCGCCAAGGCCGGAATCTGCGAGGCGTCGTTCATGTCCACAATCAGCAGTGCGGTTCGCTTCCCGTTGGACGCCAGGAAATAAGCCGCCTCGGGCTTCAGGTCGTCCAGAATGGACTCGATTGTTTTTGACAGGCTACCGTCCTTGATCGCTGCATTGCCTGCCTCTACCGGCCATTCTGCCTTCAAAAGAAATCGCATGGGGCACCTCGATGGATTTGGTACATTGATTGCCGGAATTATACGGCAAATCCGTCAGCAAGCAAGGAGAAACCGATGGTCGGTGGCGACTATTCCCAGCCCGGACGAACAGAAAATCGACTTCCCTGAGAACTTGGTTACATACTGGCCCTATTTCTCAGCCTGTACGGCGGTTTTCTTTGGGACTTCAGAAGGAAGGATTGATATGAGCGGTGAAGGTAATTCGGTCCTGGTAATCCTGGCAATCATCTTGGTCTGCCTGTTCCTGTTCGGCCCGCTGGAATGGCTGGTCGGATTGTTTCTTACGGCCACGTTCCTTGCCTGGGTAGTTGTCCCGGTGGTTTTTGTGGCAGCATTTATTTGCACGTTCATGGGAAGGAAATAGCATGGCCGACCAAGGAAATGAAGCAGGCGTGGCGGTCGGCATTGGCATTCTGCTGCTTTTCGCCTTCCTATTGTGCAATCCGTCGCTGTTGATTGGGCTCTTGGTCTACTTGACCACGGCCATCGTCGTGGTCGGCAGCTTCGCAGCCGTGGTCTTCCTAATGTTTGTCGTCCTGAAGCAGATTTTCAAGTGATGCGACCTCGCCTGCCGACCGACCCGATGGCACCGACCCCGCCCGACGTGCTAGATCAGGCTGCCCGTCGTGCCAACTTCGGCTGATGGACGACATGTGACGGAAAGGACAGAAGTGCCGGGCCATCGTCATTCAATTCTGTTCGGACTGTTCTTGGATCTGCTCGTCGCCTTCGCCACTTATAACCGACAAATCCGATGGCACCAGCGGCGAGAAGGGCGAGAGTGCTGGGTTCGGGCACGCCCATAATGAAGTCGGCACCAAGACCCGTCGTATTGAGTGGCACTGTTTGGGAGTTATATGTTACGGTGACGAGTCCTTGCGTTTCTCCTTCAGGAACCAGCGTCGTCCATGATTCACCAGGAGCCAGCGTGCCGATTACAGCCGTACCAACACCGTTGATTGTCAAGCCAAGATTGTGAATCGAGCCATTGGAAATGTTGCTGACGAACAATTCGTTGAAACCAGTGAACGAAGAATTCTCGCCGGCAAGAATTAGCTGGTAGTTGTTGGCTCGCAAGGTTCCTTTGAGCGAGTCGAGTTGGGATTGGCCTTCGAAGCCTGCTGACTCGGTGACTATTCCTAATGCTGCTGGACCGCCAACCGTATCGGGGAGATATGGGGTTGCAGCCGCCGAGGTCAGGAAGGAGTTGGTGACCTGCGGGCCGGAAAAAATGCCAAGCCCTTCGCCATTGGAAAGCGTTGGTGAGGTGAATGAATTGTTGCCAGCTAGGAGAACACGACCTGCTCCCGCATCACTGCCACCCGCTGCCGAAAACGACGCTTGATTTACGCCGCTTAGAAGCGATGCCGTAAGGCAAATCGTTCCGCCAGAACCACCGCCACCTGCACCGCCATTGGCACCGACACCACCTGAACCTCCATGCGAGGAATTTGCTACACCACTGCTTCCGCTGTTACCATTTGTTCCGTTTGTCGGATCACCACCATCTGTGAAGAACTTAGAATTGTAGTCAAGGGAGATTCTTCCATTTACACCAATGTAAATGGCACCACCTCCACCACCTCCATTGCCACCATTGCCACCATTGCCGCCATTCCCACCGTTACCGCCATTGCCACCCACGTTGCCCCAATTGCCAACACCGGTGGAAGATCCACCCATGCCGCCTGCACCAGTCGAGTTTCGGCTGATCGTACAACGGTTCAATGTCAGGGTGCCTACATTGCAAATGCCCGCACCGCTACCGCCCACGCCGCCAGGGCCTCGGTTTGTCGAGCCGAGGTCGTTCGGGCCGAAGTCCCCCGCACCGCCTCCGGCTGTGGTGTTTTCACTCACCATGCAGCGGTCGAGCGACAGCCAGCCAGCATTGTAGATGCCCGCTCCGTGACCGCCGTTTCCACCGACAAAGCCACCGGCACTGGTCGCAGTGGAGTTGCTCCGGACGACGCAACCGTGGAGCCAGAGATGACCGGAATTGAAGATGCCGCCACCGCTTTCACCACCGGAAGCTGTGCCGCCGCTGAGGGTGACGTTGTCGAGCATCAACTGCGCGCCGGGCAAAACGTGGAAAACCCGGTCACCCGAACCGCCAGCGTCTATGATCACCTTTGCGGCAGATACCCCAACGATGGCAATCCGTCCCCGGGTGATGTCCAAATCGCCGGAGCGAGCGGCATCTTCGTCCGAGCCGGGGATGGTCAACCGGTAATTACCTTTGGCGAGAATGATGGCGTTGTCTCCGCCCCGGCGGTTCGCGGCGATGATGGCCCCGCGCAGACTCTTTTCGTCGGTTGTATCCTGAGTGTTCTTGATTATGAAGGTGTGGGCGTGCGCCTGGGACTGCCATAGCGAGCCAAAGCAGACCCAACCGAGAAGGAACCTGGAGAGCAGCTTTTTCATAGATGATACCCTATCAGGATTCCTAAACCACGCAAGGCAATCTCCCTACCATGCGAAGGGCAGGGTGGGTTGCGACATGTGCGGGAGCTAGCCAACCCTGTCCCCGCCTGCAACGCTCTTGACACTACCGCCGTAGCGCACGTTTCCAAACCCGCAGATCGCGCGAAGGTGCGTGCTTGCCGACTTGGAAGTCGGCGATCCAGCAGGTTTGGAAACCTGCGCTACGACGAGTTGTGTCCTACTAATGGGAGGCAGTCACCAGCTACTCAGAGACCACCAGCAGAGAATTCCTGCCGCCAAAGGGGTTCTCTACGCTTTCCTTGGCGGACGGATCAGGCAGCCACTGGCCATCCACCACAAAGAGGTATTCATGCCGGCCGGGCTTCATCGCCAGGTCTCCCGTCCACCGTCCGTCCCCAAGGCGCTCCAGGGGCGATTTTTCAGGCTGCCACTCATTGAACGAGCCCGCCACGAAGACGTTCTTCGCATCCGGCTTAATCAATTCCAGCGAAACACGGTTCGCTTTGGGCAACTCAGTCTTTGGTGCCGCGGGGCTGACGGCCTTGGTCAATGGCGCCGCATTCTTTACGGTCGCGCTGCTTGTTTTCTTCTTGGTCTTAATCATAGTATTCATTAATACAACTTTCTCCCGAAAACGTTCAATAATATTTCCGATTCCCGCGTTTATAGCAATGGGCGTGCCAACCGGCAGCCGTGCTGCTTAGGCCCCAAATCCCTGAGGAAACTTGGCCATATTTGACCGAATCATCCTTTTCCCGTGCCCTGGGGGGGCTGGCTGTTTTTGGGCAGCGTGGCCAAAGCGCTGCCTCAGCCGCGGCCGGCAGGGGCATTCGGCCGGCTGTATCAGTCCCTGCGCTATGGCCTCCTGCGAGCCCTCTGGATACCAGTGAAAGAAGAAACAACCCTGCGTGACGTCGAAGGTGACCACCAGGCGCAATGGCCCCGGCCCCGGAGTTCCCTGGGAACCTCCAGCGGTGTTGGAAAACTCAGTTTGCTCCATGCCCTCGCGACCGCTACTTGCCAAACCCTTTCCCGAGAAGCTTCCCCAACCCGGTCCACGCCAGCAACCCCAGGCCTATCGGAGTGCCTGTCACGGGTGTGGGGATAGCCGCCAGGACGGCGAGAATCGTGGCAAAGGTCAGGGCGCGCCCGTTGGAGTCTTTCCGGAGATTCTTCTGGATCAGAAAGGCCGGGATGAAGACCGCCAGGAAGCAGAACGGGATGGCAACCGGCCAGATTGGGGGCGCCCAATCAAAAACCGCCCAGAGACTGTCCACCGCGACAAGTATCAGCGCCGAAAGGGCATGGATCGGCGGCCCCTCCGCGGGCGCGGCCAGAGGAATCATCCGGGGCGGTTCCGGGGGCAGAACCTCAACCAGTGCCTCTTGGGCCGACACATCGCGTATCTTCGGCGGCTCGCTCATCATCTAACCGCAAATATCATGGCACCCATGCCCGGGGTGCAATCAATTTCCGATTGCCGCGAGCGAAATCAGTGTTGAATTCATGCCGCAGCGCGGTTATCTCTCCCTCATGCGTCGGCTATTTGCATGGTTGTTTTGGGCGGGCTGGCTCGCCGTGGCCGCCAAGGCGGACGGTTTCGCGGGCGCGCCGGGCGGCTTGGCATGGGCGGGCGATGGCAAGCACCTTTTTGTCTCGGAATTCGGCACCAGTCGCATCGCCGAACTCGACCCTGCCAACACGCTCCAACCCACGCAGGTCGGCGTGTATTTCGGAACTGCCGGGCGTGAAACACCCGACCCGTATTTCAACGGGGATGGCCCAGCCCGCACTGGATGCACCCATTGCGGCGGCTGCATGGTGGGTTGCAGAAACAACGCAAAAAACACGCTGGTTAAGAACTACCTGTACTTCGCGGAGAAATTGGGTGTGCAGGTGCGCGCCGAGTCGGAGGTGCGTGATATTCGCCCGCTGGCTAACGGTCAGATGGCTGACAGTCAGCCCGACGGCGCGCGGTACGAAGTCACCTACCGCAGCTCAACCGCCATACTCAACAGACCAGAACAGCGCGTGCGAGCTCGCAACGTGGTTGTCAGCGCCGGCGTGCTTGGCACGCTGGGTGTTTTGTTTCGATGCCGTGACATCACGCGTTCGCTTCCGGCACTTTCGGACAGACTCGGCGACTTCGTGCGCACCAACAGCGAGGCCTTGCTCGGCGCAATATCCCGCGAAGGGCAACCGGATTATTCGCAGGGCATCGCGATCACTTCGGTCGTCAAGGTCGATGAAACCACGCGCGTAGAACCTGTGCGCTACTCTGCTGGGTCGTCGTTGATGCGTTTTCTCGCGGCGCCATTGATCGAGTCACGCAACAGCCGCGCAGTTCGCCTGCTAAAAAGCCTTGCGCAAATCATCCGTCACCCCCATGACGCGTGGCGTGTCTGGGTTGGCCGAGACTGGGCAAAGCACAGCACGATTCTACTGGTCATGCAGACCACCGACAACTTCATGCGATTGCGGTTAGGCCGCAGTCTCTTCACGCTGTTCCGCAAGCGCCTTGTGGTGGATCGCACTGGCGACGGCGGGCACGAGGTGAGTGCTGAAATAGATATAGCGCACCGAGTAACCCGCGCTTTCGCCGCGCGAACGAATTCGGTCCCGGCGGGATCGCTGCCGGAGAGTCTCTTGAATCTGCCCACTACGGCCCATGTGCTTGGCGGCTGCCCAATCGGGCGTCATCGACAGGAAGGTGTGGTGGATCTCAACTGCGAGGTCTTCGGATATCCAGGGCTGTATGTGGTGGATGGATCGATCATGCCTGCCAACCCGGGCATCAACCCAAGCCTGACGATCACTGCGCTGGCCGAATACGCGATGAGCCGTATCCCTGCCAGATCGTCGGGACGCTAATGCGCATCGCGGATACAATCCGCACAAACCATATTCGGAGGAAGTAATGAGCACACGAGTCCTGCGCTGGGGTCTGCTGAGCACAGCCAATATCAACCGTTCGGTCATTCCACCGCTGCGCCATTCGGCGCGCAACCAGTTGGTCGCGGTCGCCAGCCGCGACAAGGCGCGCGCGGATGAATACGCGCGCAAGTGGGAAATCCCGCAGACCTATGGCAGTTATGAGGAGCTTCTGGCCGCGCCTGATATCGATGTGATCTATAACCCGCTGCCGAACAGCATGCATGTGGAGTGGACCATCAAGGCGGCACAGGCCGGAAAACACGTGCTATGCGAGAAACCAATCGGTGTAACACCGGCAGAGGTGGACGCGATGGCCGAGGCCGCCCGGAAGGCAGGCGTCACTGTGACCGAAGCCTTTATGTATCGCCACCACCCGCAAACGCTCAAGGCCAAGGAACTGGTGGATAGCGGCGCGATTGGCAAGCTGCTCCTGGTGCGCGGGGCGTTCACATTCAACATTGCGCGTGAAACCGACATTCGGCTCAACAAGGAACTGTCTGGCGGGAGCATCTGGGATGTTGGTTGTTATCCCATCAGCTACATCCGCTACATCGCCGGCGCTGAACCTGCCGAGGTGTTTGGCTGGCAGACCACGAGCGCGAGCGGTGTTGACGAAACGTTTGTCGGACAACTGCGATTTGCCAACGGGGTTTTGGGCAACTTCGACAGCGGCTTCCGCGCCCAATTCCGCACGCATATCGAGATTGTCGGCAGCGCGGGCACGATCACCGTCCCGCGACCTTTCAAGCCCGATACCGAGGGACGGCTTCTGTTGACCAAAGGCGATCAGACGGAAACCATCACCAGCGCGCCCGAGGAACTCTACCTGGGTGAAGTCGAAGACATTGCTGACGCGATCCTGAATGGCAAGTCGCCGCGCATCAGCCTGGCGCACAGTCGCGCGAACGTGGCCGTGATCGTCGCACTGCTGCAATCTGCGCGCGAAGGCAAGCCAATCTCAATGGGCCAATAACGGCGCTGTACCCCAATGTGCGCGCCCTTTGACGCTGAGCACGGCATCGATCCCCCGCAACCGAAGGTGGCGTATGGCGCGCCCAGCGTGGAAACGACACGAACGTCTATCAGGAGATGTCAGCGGCATTTGGCGGGAGAGTGGGCATCGGGCGATAAGAATCGGGCGATAAGAATCGGGCGGTAGACAGTCATAAGACACGGGCGGGCGCACAACCCGCCCGTGTTGGGCCAATGAGCGAATTCACCTGAATGGATGAAGGAAGCACAGCATAGCCAAACACTACAAAGCGTGCTGGTGAATAGCTTCTTCAGCTCGCATTCACTTTACCTGATTTCCAGTCTCAAAACTGTCGGATTTATTGGGTCCGCTATACCTCTCGACCACGCGCAGTGTGCGCAATCGTCTCGATCTCACCCGCCCCGTCCCTGACGCCGTCATCGACGAGTGCATCCAGATCGCGATATAGGCGCCATCGGCCAGCAATTCGCAACGCTGGCATTTTGTTGTCGTGACCGATGCCAAACAGCGCGCCGCCGTTGCGGGCTGTTACCAGCGTTCATTCACGATCTACGCAACGCCGCCGGCGGGCCAGCCGGAACCCGATCGATCCGATCCACGGGTGGCGCAAGCGTTGCGCGGCGGCGTTGTTGCCGGTCGCGCACTACCTCGACGATGATTTCAAACCGGCTACGGTTACACGAATGCTGATTACTGCACGCCGGAGTCCATGAACATGACATTTGAGCCGGCGACTGCTGCACTGATGAATACCGTCAGTGTGCGCATGCCCCGGCTGTAAATGGCCATGTACTGCGGAATCACCAGGCTGGCGGTTCCATCCTGGTA
>Ga0118677_10004950_pt1 | contig 23772 bp, 22 predicted proteins | sample AliMusrvi5mmetaG_FD_86154 | JGI IMG/M metagenome (GOLD analysis project Ga0118677, IMG submission 86154)
GTTATACATCTTGTGGCTATAACAATAATTACAATAATGGTTTTGGTAACAATTATAACTATAACAATGGTTTTGGTAATAATTACAACTATAACAATGGTTTTGGCGGTAATTACAACAACGGCTTTGGTAATAATAATTACAACAATAATCATGGAAATTACAACAATGGTTATAATTCCAAAAATTGTTCTGTGCAAATAATAATTGTTTCTCATAATTTATAATTTTCTATGTTTAATATTTGAAAGTATTGAAAGTGTGAGTAAGAAAAGAGCTATAAAAAATCCAAAAACCAACAAGCTCGGACAGTTCATTTCCATAGCCTTTGAGCCGCCATACATTGAAGGCGGCACAACCCCTAAAATAAAATTTATTGTCTTCATAGTGTTTCCTTTATGAACTATACAAATAAACAACTGATTTCATAAGGGTTTTATAAAGATGTGAGGAACAGGTATAAAGATTTCATAAGGGAGGGGGAAACAAAAAGAGAAAGAGAAGAGATCATGTTCAATTTAAAGCAAAAAAATCTTTAATTCTACGTCAACCGTAGAACTAAAGATTTCAAGACAAATGTTATAGGCTTTCCCGGAATGCCCTGAACATGAATTAAAATATATTCAAAATAAACCTTACTCTAACTTGATTGGGAAGATTACAATGGGTATCCCAAATTTAAAAAACCTTTTCTGAATAGAGAAAATGGTGTGGTTATGAAGCAATTGGGACATATAGAACCTTTTCGAAAACACAAGTTGTCCGCCAAAAAATGTTGAATTAGGAAACATTGGCATGAGTTTTTTTACCATATTATATACTTCGTCCACAGGGTCAGTCCCTATCGTCCAGATGCTTTTCCCATAGAACCCAAATTGATTGGCAATGGATACATATTTTTTTCCATCCTCTTTAACCGAGTTTTTGAAATGATCGAGTTCGTCTGAACCGGTGTAAACTTTTGAGGTTACGATACCTACCCGTATAAAAATGAAATTCTGATAAATCCCTTTGAAACTCTCATTGATTTTTAAAAAAGCATGAAGCCCTGTTCCGCCAAAGCCTTTAACTAATAAAATAGCCGTTTTGGCATTCGGATTGAATTTTATTGCTGCAGGATCTTGTTGTTTTATATGAGCAGGCAAATTATCAAGAGCCTCATGAAGCTCTGATATAGCTGTCAGGCGAACTCTCTTAAACCGAACAGTTATTTTATAATAATGCCGCTTAATATTAATTGCCAGAAGAACGAAAAGACCAGTAATAACCAAAGTAATCCAGCCACCTTCCTCAAATTTGATAATGGTTACAGAAACAAGGATAAAGGATGTTAAAATAAAACCGATTCCATTGATCAATAGTTTTCTTTTCCAATGGCCAAGCTTGGCACGTTCCGTCCACCAATGCTTTACCATACCGAGTTGAGATATGGAAAAGGTAATAAACACATTAATACTATAAAGCACAATCAAAAATGCCACTGAACCTTTGGAAATGGCCATGAGTACAATGGCTGAAATGCCCATCAGAAGCACACCATTCATAGTAACCAGGCGGTCACTTAGGGATGCATATTTTTTAGGGAACCAGCGGTCAAGAGCCATATTGGCCATAATCCTTGGGCCATCTATAAAACCGGTTTGTGCAGCCACAAATAACAATGCAGCTTCGGAAATAAGCGTAATCAGAATAAAACTCTTTGACCATAAAGGAGCCCACCCTCCTGTAACAGCTTCAAATAAAACTGCATTTAAAGTTTTATGATCACTTATTTGAACATTGTAAAGTGCATATGCAACCATTAAGCCTAATACCAGGAATGACAATGAAACGGCCATTAGTATCATGGTTTTCCTGGCAGTAGCAACCTTTGGTTCACGAAGTATAGGCATTCCGTTACTGACTGCTTCAATTCCGGTAAAAGTACCGGCTCCCATGCTATAAGCTTTCAGGATGATGAATAAGGTTCCCAAAATACCTATCTGGCTTACTGAGGAGTGAAATTGATTAGTTGTTTCGTTCGCAACGACAGTAAAATTACCGGCATGTAAGGCTATCGCATAAACGATTATAAAAACATGCATCGCGATAAATATAACAAAGATAGGCGTAAGCGACATAACTGATTCCTTGACTCCCCGCAGATTCAGCAGAATCAGCAGGCAAACCCCGGCAATTGCAATACCCAATTTATAAACCTGCATCGATTCTGGGAAGAAACTGAACAGGGCATCCGAACCACTCGATATGGATATAGTGATCGTAAGCACATAATCAATGATGAGGGCGCATCCAGACACCATACCCACTGTGGGCGATAAAAGCTTACTTCCAACCAAATACCCGCCGCCTCCATGTGGAAAAAGCTTGATGATCTGGCTGTAACTCGAACTGATGATGAAAATTGTAAACACTGTGCCAAAGGCAACGAATATAGCCAGCATTTGATGCCCCTGCAGGTTTCGGAAAGCCTCTTCAGGCCCGTAACACGACGAGGAGATACCATCAGCACCGAGACCTATCCATGCAAAGAAGGCTACCAGAGAAAGTTTATGAAATATCGATTTATCTTGTAATGTCTTTGCCCTGCCAATGAAAATATTCTTTAATTTTCCACTGATCTTATTCCCCTCTGCGTCATTAGTCATGCATCAAATCATTTAAGAAAGTAATAATTTTATTGATCGTTTATGCCAAAAAATCCGTTGAGAGATTACCGGGGGAGAGTTAAATATAAATTAAAAGGTACCTGTTCCAATTAAACCGCAATACATTGAATTTCTACTTTCTCTTCAACTCATATTTGAAGTCACAAAGATAAAGAATTATTGCATAAAGGAATTATCAATTTCGCAAGAATAAGTATAAAGATTTTATAAAGATTTTGGAAACAAGCCCGCAATCCATCATCTTAAATAAACATATATACCTAATTTAGTGATACTTATACAAACTAAAGGTTTACTATTTTTTTATTACCACCATCTATTATTCAGATAAGAATCGATGTCAATTTGTTTTGGAAATCCGAAGTATCGTAATCCGTTTATCCGGACAAGCTGCTTTGCCAGATAATTCCCAATCAAGTTTTACTAAAATTGGAAATGTATCCTTTTGCAAATCAATGTTTGAATTGCCTGGCAACATATCAAATTCATAAGTCAGGCTGTCAATTTGAATATACCAGCCCCCGCAGCACGCACACATCCGATCGTCTGACCCAATTATTTTGCCCGTTGATTTGTAGTCAATTACACCTTCTTTGTGACAACAAAGAAAACTCAGGATGATCATGCAACTTATTACAATAAATCTATATTTCATTAGAAAGTTCATGTTAATTTGAATAGTAATTCATTCTTATACAGAAGATTACCTATTCAAATTTTATACTCAATGCTTATTGTTAAAACTACATTAAATTTAATTCTACAGCTTTATCCATTTCATAGGACTAAATATCATACAGATGATTAACCTGGGTATTTGGTTGCGTTTAATTGTTCGTCTTAACAATTAATAACTGTTCAGGGATAAAACCACTTCAATTATATAACAACTGGGCCAAATCCCATAACCTATTCTTCAAATTATATATTTTACCAGACCATTAAATCTTGAAGTGTTCTTTTACCAATTTTATTTTGCTTTCCAGTTGCACTTTCAATACTTCGTTGACTATTCCTTTTGCATCATCAAAGTTTTCATAAAAGTCAGGAAATGAAAACGTGTCTAATAGTTCAGTGCCACTTCGTGGAAATCTGGCTTTTGCTATTTCCAGAATAGATGCTCCACCTCTGGGTCCAGGTGAGCTTGCCATCAATAGCATGGGTTTTTCTCCAAATACTTTACGTTGAGGGATTCGGGAAACCCAATCGAAAATATTCTTAAAAGCTGCCGAATATGCGCCATTATTTTCGGCAAGCGATACAATCAACAGGTCACTGCTATCAATTTTTTGAGCAAAGTTGTATGCAAGCTCCGGAATACCATTATCCCTTTCCCTGTCCATGCTGTATATCGGCATTTCGTAATCATTCAAATCAAGGATTTCTACTTCCTGATCAACAAAATAGGAAGAAACGTATTTTACGAGTTTTTTATTAATCGAAGCAGAACTGTTACTACCTGCAAAGCCAAGTATTTTCATCATTTTCATTGGATTAAATTTGTTCAACATCCTAATCCTATTCTAACAAATAAAACTTTTCAATTGTTGATCAATAAACCTTCCTATAGATTTCACCCTTGAATTTGATAAATCTTTTTATACAATAATGTTATACACTGGGTATCTGGTTCATTTGCCAGGAGAGTTGTTATACCTCCTTCATCCAGTCATTTTAGTAAGCATAGTGCATATTCGAAGTAATACCAAATTGTCACCTTGTGTATACCTTGTGTATACCTTAAGTATACCTTGTGTGTATCTTATGTGTTCAGGAATAAATAAGGTATACCTATGGTAATCTTATGCTATACTTATTTTATACACAAATACATAATCTGATATAGACTTGAAGTCATCAGGGACTTTGGAATATAAGCAGCGGCTGAGAGAGATGGATTTTACACAATATTGGCTAAAAGGGAAAAGTCATTAGTTTTTCGGAAAGTTGATTTCAAACTTTTTCAGAAAGACTAATGACTTTTTCCTTTCGTTTTGCAATTTTATTCTATTTCAGTGCTTGCCGGTAGGTTTCAATAGCCCTTAAGCGGGCAAAGGCATGATCGACGATGGGTTTGGGATATGCCGGAGTTTCATATTCGGGAACCCATTTACGGATGTACCTGAATTCGTGATCGAACTTTTTAGTCTGCAGGTCGGGATTGAAAATGCGGAACCAGGGTGCAGCATCGCATCCTGAACCTGACGCCCACTGCCATCCGCCATTATTGGAGGCCAATTCGTAATCGAACAGTTTCGAAGCGAAATAAGTTTCGCCCCATTGCCAGTCGATTAACAAGTGTTTGGTTAGAAAACTGGCCACGACCATACGGACCCGGTTGTGCATATAACCGGTTTGATTCAGTTCACGCATACCGGCATCAACCAGTGGATAGCCGGTTTGCCCGGCACACCAGCATTCAAATTCATTCTCATTATTTCGCCAGGGAATATTCTCATAGGCAGGCTTAAACGATTTCACGGCGGCATGTGGAAAATGCCACAGAATATCCATATAAAAGTTCCGCCAAATAAGTTCGTTCAGGAATACTGCGGAATACTGTTGTGCGAACAAGGTAAGTTTACGAATTGAAATGGTTCCGAAACGTAGGTGAATACCCAGCCGGCTGGTGCCGTTTTCAGCAGGGAAATCGCGGGTTTGGGCATAGTGCTCGAAAAGTGTCCGATCGAACGACCGTTCGGGAAAATGGATGTTTTGAACCCTGTAGCCTATCTCGTGCAATTCAGGAAAATAATCAGATGATAAATGTTTCAGCCCAGACAGGAGTTTTTTGCTGTCATAAAAAGGAATATCGCCAGATGCAAGCAATTCCTTCCATTTCCGGCTGTAAGGTGTATAGACCGTGTATGGCTTTCTACCGGCTTTTACCACTTCATCGTGATGAAAAATAACCTGATCCTTAAAACTCAGGAATGCAATTCCTTTCGACTGCAACAACTTTTCAATCTTCTGATCACGGCTGATGGCTGCCGGTTCGTAATCGGTATTGGTAAACACACTTTGGATGGAATACTTCGCAGCCAGCCGGCCAAATACCACTTCGGGAGATGAAGAATAAACCTGTAGGCTGCTGTTATATTGTCTGAATTCCTGATCTAGTTCTGAAAGGCATTGGTGAATAAAGGTCAGCCTTGTATCGTTCGGATCGGGGAACTGAGTGAGGATTGCCGGATCAAAAATAAATAGTGGGAAGACCGGCAAGCCTGCATTCAGCGCTTCATAGAGGCCATGGTTATCGTCCGTCCGCAAATCACGGCGGAACCAAAACAGGTTTATTTTTTCCATAAGTGAAGTTAAGATTACACGGATTACACAGATTCCCCTGATAAAGATGCAATGCACCGAAATCCATATTCATATTCATTCTTCAACATGAGAACGAAATTCTCATGGATCGTTTCAAAAGTAAGCAAAAGTAAATTTGCCAGCAAGACATCTGTACCTCATTTATCCATAATGTCTTTACCCTTTTACTTTTTCCTGTTTCCCTTTTCCTGATTTCTTATACCGCATTCCTAGGTCACTACCGCAAACACAGATTCATGCATCATTACAATAGCCTCCTGAACCGCCTTTGAAATTTCTGTTTCGGGTAGTTTTTTCAGGTTGCGTATGGCAAGCTTTCGCCTGACTTTGTCAGGGAAAATTCGCCGAAGCAAATTGGTTTTTGCAGCCATCATGGCCAGAATCAGTAAATCATCGGATAAAACACTGGAGCCTAAGAGTGCATTTTCAACATCTTTCCGGATGTGATCAACCATTACAGGATCCTTCAGGAAGACCCTGTTATACGGAAAGAAAAGCATATGTCTTTTTTCTATCCGCAGGACATTCTTTTGTACCAGGTGGTGGATAAACAATTTCTGTATTTTCCGTCCCCTGGCATGAAAGTAAGCAATCCAGGTCCTCATCCTGCGATCTTTGTTTTTAAGCCGGAGACGGTTAAGAAAAAATTCAAGAATCTCATCGGATTGAATTATTGGATTAACCAAATGAACCATTCCCCTATTGATAAAAACAAACCCTTTCTGCTTCAACTCGACAAACACCGATCCGGTTAAGGTCATAGTTATCGCCGCTGTTGCATTTAGATAAATGCCGCCTTTCTTAGGATTGACAGCCAGACAAAATAGTTTTTCGCTCAGTTTTAATGATTTATCCATTTTGTTTGATTTGTTTTTTTCAGTTCATTTATAGTCTGAAATAAATATAGGTCAAGCAAACGTAATCCGTAAATTAAACAAGGTAAAAACCGATATTTGTCCAGCAATTTTCAATCTTTTACCTGTGACCAAACACCACACTAAATTTACTAAAATTCATTTATGAAACGAGGTTTTGCAAGCGATAATAATTCAGGAATTCATCCTGAGATTTTAAAGGCCCTTTCAGTTGCCAATGAAGGACATGCAGTCGGGTACGGTGGCGATCAACTCACTGAAATGGCGGTAAATAGATTCAAACAAGAGTTCGGAGAGAATCTGGATGTTTATTTTGTGTTCAATGGAACCGGTGCCAATGTGTTGGGCCTTTCAACGCTGACCCATTCCTTTCATTCGATCATTTGTGCCGATACCGCACACATTCAGACGGACGAATGCGGAGCACCAGAGAAATTAACCGGCTGTAAATTACTTCCGGTAGAAACCCAAAAAGGGAAAATTTCGCCAGAGGGCATAGCCAAATATCTGCATGGGTTTGATTTTGAGCATCATTCGCAGCCTAAAGTCATCTCCATTTCCCAGGTTACCGAACTGGGTACTGTATATTCAGTTGAAGAAATCAATGCAATCACCACATTGGCGCATGAATATGGTCTTTTCGTACATATGGATGGCGCGCGGATTGCCAACGCTGCCGTGGCACTTGATCTTCCGTTCCGGGCCTTTACTGTTGATGCCGGAATCGATGTTCTTTCGTTTGGAGGAACAAAAAACGGGATGATGCTGGGCGAAGCGGTATTGTTTTTTAATCCTGAACTGGCCGGGAATGCAAAATATATCCGTAAACAAAATATGCAGCTTTTCTCGAAAATGCGGTTCGTGAGTTCACAGTTCCTTGCCTACTTTAACGATGATCTCTGGAAACGAAATGCCACCCATTCGAATAAGATGGCTCAGCTGCTGGAACAGGAAGTGCGAAAGATTCCCGCTATACAGCTCACCCAGGAAGTGGAAGCCAATGGGGTGTTCGCTATCGTTCCCAAAGAAATTATTCCATTGCTTCAGGAGAAATATTTCTTTTACATGTGGGATGAACATCGCTCGGAAGTACGCTGGATGACTTCGTTTGATACCCAGGAAGAGGATATCATCAACTTTGCTGCATTGATTAAATCACTGGTCTAAATGCCTTTATTCGATTATTACCCCCGGGAACACAAGCCTGTTGACAAGGAAACGGAAAAGAAGATTTTTAAATATAGTCTCCTGATACCGATAGTCATCGTTGGCCTGTTCTGGTTGGTAAAAATCATTGAAAACATTTATCACCTTGATCTGACTACCTTTGGTATACTGCCATTAACCCTTGAAGGGCTGCCGGGAATCATCCTGTCGCCCTTTATTCACAGCAGCTATGAGCATTTGATGTCGAATAGCCTGCCTTTCCTGGTTCTCATGTTTGCCTTACTCTATTTTTACCGCCATCTGGCTTACCGTATTTTTTTCCTCATCTATATTCTCTCCGGCATTTGTGTGTGGCTTGGAGGACGTGAGTCCTGGCACATCGGGGCAAGCGGTATCGTTTACGGACTGGCCTCCTTCCTGTTTTTCAGCGGGGTGTTCCGAAAAGACGCCAATCTGCTTACTATCGGGATAATCGTGGTTTTTCTTTATGGAGGCATGTTCTGGGGATTGCTTCCCATCAAACCTGAGATTTCATGGGAAAGCCATTTGTGGGGATCGGCAAGCGGATTAATGCTGGCCTTTTATTACAGGCATCAGGGGCCGGTACGCCCTGTATCAAGCTGGGAGAATGAACCCGATGAGGATGAAGACGAATCAGAGGAAGAGGAATTTAATGAAGAAATAATTCCTGAAGAAGACCAGGATATAAACCACATTAACCCACAGGGCACATTAGATTAATTGCATTCTTGTATATATGATTTCGATATTGTTTATTAAACATATTTGATATTCCATTTTTACTTTTACTATTGTGACCTATGTGTCTATGTGGTTAAGAAATAACACTTCGGTCAATAATTTATATTCGTGACAATATGATTTGAGAAAAAATTCTAACTTTGCCACCCAATATATTAACCGGTTCTAAGATAATGATTAGCAGAAGAATAATTCGAATCAAGGTATTGCAAATATTGTACGCGTTCTATACTTCACCTGATACATCGATTAACAATTCCGAAAAGGAACTGTTTTTCAGCCTCCAGAAAACGTACGATCTGTACCATTACCTGATGGCTCTTATTGTTGAGATTGAAAAGTTTGCAGAAGACCGAATTGATCTGGGCCTGAAAAAACACCGACCTACAAGTGCAGAACTGGATCCAAACACCCGCTTTGTAAAAAACCTCCTGATATACCAGTTAAAAACCAATATTCCCCTTACCAAATATCTTGAATCGGAGAAATTGAGTTGGGCCGACAACGAAGACCTTATACGCAAACTTTATTTTTCGCTCCTTGAACAGGATTTCTACAAGGAATATATGACTTCGGAGCAAAACAGCTATGTGGAAGACCGCAAACTGGTTGAGGACATCTTCAAATATATGATATTGGGCAATGCAGACGTTGAATCTCTGCTGGAAGAACAAAGTATCTACTGGAATGACGATCTCGATTTTGTAGTCAGCATGATTCTGAAGACGTTTAAGAAATTCAAGGAATTCAGCGACGACCACCAGTCCTTACTTCCCATGTATAAAGATGACGAAGATCGTCAGTTTACCAAGGACTTGTATCGGAAAGTGATACTCAACCATGCTGAGAACATGGAAATGATCAAACAACACACACTGAACTGGGACATCGAACGGATTGCATTCATTGATAACCTGATCCTTGAATTAGCCTTAAGCGAGTTTTTGTATTTCCCTTCTATACCTACAAAGGTTACCATGAATGAATACATCGAACTATCGAAGTACTACAGTACCGAAAAAAGCCGGAATTTCATCAACGGGATACTTGATAAAGCACTGAAGGATCTGAAGAAATCGAATAAGATTCTTAAGGCCGGACGTGGATTGATTGGCGAAGAAGAAGAATGAGAAAAAGTCAGAAGATAGAAGTCAGAAGTCAGAAGTCAGGAGACGGGAGACAGAACCCTGTAATTTGGTTATACCCAATTTTCCTTATTTCTCATTCCTTAATGCTTTTTCCTTTCTTCGGTCTCCGGTCTCCGGTCTTCGGTCTTCGAACCTGGTGCTTGGTTTTTTTGAGTCTGTTGCTTTTTTCATGTAATGATGGAACAAAAAAAACGGTACCTGCAAGTAAATCTGATGAATCAGGTGTCGCTAAATTTGTCATTTCAGAAGAAATCCATAATTTTGGATCATTAAAAGCCGGGGAGGTTGTATCTTTCACCTTTGTTTTCAGGAATGAAGGAACAAAAACACTAACAATTACCGATGTTGATTCCGGATGTGGATGTACGGAAGTGAAAATTGCAAATAAATCCGTTGAGCCGGGACAGGAGGGACGAATCGAAGTGATTTACGACTCGTCAGGAGAAGTTGGAAAGCAGTTGAAGACCATTACGATCACCTCGAATGCAGAAAAAGCAAAAGTACAGCTCTTTTTAAGGGCAAATGTTACAAATGAAATTATAAAATTAAACAGTTAACTTAATACAGATACAAAATGAATTATTTATTAATGGCCCAACCGGCATCTGGAGGTGCTGCACCTAATCCAATTATGACTTTTCTTCCTTTGATTTTGATCATCGTAGTGTTTTACTTCTTCATGATCAGACCTCAGATGAAAAAACAGAAAGAAGTTGCTGCTTTCCGCAACAGCCTTGCAAAAGGAGATAAAGTGATTACTACCGGAGGGATCTACGGAAAGATTGTCGAAATGAAAGACAATACCGTTTTACTTCAGGTGGATGACAATGTTAAAATCAGAGTCGACAAATCAGCAATCGTAAGGGATATGACTGATGTTAGCGATCAGAAATAATTGTTGCGCTTGAAATAATCGCAAGTCGGGAGACAGAAGTCGGGAGGCAGGAGACGGGAGACAGGAGACAGGAGACAGTCTTCGATCTTCAGTCTCCGGTCTCCGGTCTTCTGTCTTCTTTTTTATATATTTGATGCCGTGAAGACAAGTTGGATTTATAGACTATTAAAATACCTTAAAAAGGTATATTTCAGGAACGATAAGCGGGTTGCTGCATATATCGTCTGTATTGTCATAGCTACCGGATTCTGGTTTCTGAACGCGCTAAGTAAAACCTATACCGTTGAAATAGTTGCACCGGTTCACTATGTCAACTTACCAAACAATAAAACGTTATCCAATCTTCTGCCCGAACAATTTACACTGACCATTGAAGCGCACGGGTTCACTATTCTGAGGCATAAGCTTATTTTTTTGATCATGCCTTTGGAATTTAACGTAAATGATCTGACGAATAACCGAATGACCGAAAGTAAAAAGAGCAATTTTGCTTTCCCTACCCGGCAGTTTCTTAGCGAATTGTCATACCAGTTGTCAAATGAACTAAAAATTGTAAGTATGAATCCGGATACCTTATTTTTCAAGTTCGGACAGATGGGACATAAACGGGTTAAGGTAAAACCAAATGTTCAGGTAAACCTAAAAAAACAATACCAAATCTCAGGCAACATACAAACGATACCTGACTCGGTATCTGTTAGTGGGCCTCAATCGATGCTTGACACGATTCACTTTGCTTATACCAGTGCTCAGAAATTCAATGCTACAGATAAGACCATTCAGTCGGTGACTTCGGTTATCCCTATGAAAGAGTTGTTTTTTGAACCAAAATCAGTGAAACTGAATATTCCGGTGGAAGAATATACTGAAGCACAACAATCAGTACCGGTTATTCTGAATAATCAACCAGCGAATACGAATATCAAATTATTTCCTTCAAAAGTAAAAATCTCTTTTCTGATTGGACTAAGCCGTTTTTCGGAAGTTCATCCTGAAGATTTTAAATTGAGCGTTTCCTACAAGGACATTGTCAATGGAAAGCAAAGGTTGAAAATCAAAGCTGAATCTTTACCGGCTTTTCTATATCAATTGAAAATTACTCCTGAAGAAATTGAATATCTGATTGAAAATTAAAAGCATGATCAAAGTTGGAATCACTGGTGGAATAGGAAGCGGGAAAAGCACCGTTTGCAAGGTGTTCAAAGGATTGGGCATTCCCGTATTTGAAGCTGATCCTGTTGCAAAACAACTCATGACGAGTGATCCTGAAATAAGGCTAGCATTGATTGAGGCATTCGGAACCGCTGTTTACCTGCCTGATGGGACCGTCGACCGAAAATACCTAGCCGCTTTGGTTTTTAACGACGAATCTTTGCTGGCAAAATTGAATAGTATTGTACATCCTGCAGTTTTAAAAGAATTTAATGAGTGGTGCAGCACCAAACAAACTACCTATATTTTGCATGAAGCTGCAATCCTGTTTGAAAGTGGGTTTTACAAATTGATGGATAAAATCATTGCAGTAGTAACAGACGAGGATGAAAGGATTGAGCGTGTAATGAAACGCGATAAGACAACCATCGAACTTGTCAGGCAACGCATACAAAATCAGATGAGCGATGCAGAACGAATTAAGATGGCCGATTTTGTAATCAGTAACAACGACAATGAACTAATCATTCCACAGATATTAATTATTGACAAAAAATTAAAAGCAAATGGCTAGCATAGGTAAATGGATTACAGGCGGTTTGGGATGGGCTTTCTTTGGACCAATAGGAGGAATTTTAGGCTTTGTAGTCGGATCATTGTTCGACCAAAGTTTCTCGGTCCAGTCAGGTACACATTATCAGGCCGGACAGCAGACTACCCAGGGAGGCTATATCATGAGCCTGCTTGTACTGGTATCAGCAGTAATGAAAGCCGATGGCAAAGTGCTAAAATCGGAACTTGACTATACCAAAGATTTTTTTGTACGTTCTTTTGGACTGGAGGCAGCAGGTGAAGCCATTAAAATACTTCGTGATTTACTTAACCAGGATGTCCCGGTTACAGAGGTATGCCAGCAGATCCGTCAGAATATGGATCATCCCTCCCGCTTACAGTTGGTTCATTTCCTTTTCGGGATTGCTGCCGCTGATGGACAGATTCATGAATCGGAGCATAAACTGATTTCATACATTGCTCAGCAGATGGGCATCAGCGAGAAAGATTACCAATCGATTGAATCAATGTTTATCGCCAATACAGATGCTGCCTACAAAATTCTGGAATCTGAAGCCTCTGCCACTGACGATGAAATGAAAAAAGCTTACCGAAGAATGGCATTGAAATATCATCCTGACAAAGTACATTACCTGGGAGAAGACGTTCAGAATGCTGCGAATGAGAAGTTCCAGAAAGTTAATGAGGCCTGGGAGACCATTAAGAAACAACGGGGGATAGTATAATTCAGGAAAGAGGAAAGAGGAAAGGGGAATGAGGAATATGGCAGGCAACATAAAAGTTCAACTATTTTCCCATTTCCTCTTTCCTCTTTTCTATTTTCTAACCTTAGCCAAATCATTTGCAGCGGTCTCCATAAGCAAATAAAAAGCCTGTCCTTCAGGAGCAAAGTAGGCCCTGTCGAAATTAGGCAACCCGCATACATTATGCACGTACCCAAGTTTATCAACCTGATCGTTGGCAGCCTTACGCATGATATCTGTTTTTTGCAGATACGACTTATCGAGATAACCCGCTGCAACACCCCGGAATATGGTATAACACAACATTTGACTCAGATTCACTTCCGGAAAGGTCTCCGGATTGTTGATCACATCATGAAACATGCCATCCGGCCTTAGATATTTCAGGCACCCATCAACAAGATCACGAACATATCCAATCAGCATTTTCTTTTCTGTGTCCATTGATTCGGGCAATGCTTTAATTACACGGGTTATTCCTGCAGCTGACCATCCATTTCCTACCCCCCAGTAATCAGAACGGTTTAAACGCTTATTCTCGTCATCCCACATATGAGAATAAAGCTGATCTTTGGTGCTATACAAGTACTTCCGGTATCCTTCGATCTGTTTCAGGGCTTCCTTGTAATCTCCTGCAGCAGCGAGAAATGGGGGCAACATATAAGTGCCATCAGACCAGATTCCTTTTTGTGGTTCCTGTGTATGGTAAATAATTCCATCGCTTGATTTATGTCCAGTGGTTTTAATCACCTTCAGCATTTCATCGGCACCTTTCCGAAAAATCGGATCACCAGTCAGGCGTCCTGCAAAAAGAACAGATTCACCAACACTGGAACAATCGTTGATGGGACCATTGCCTTTAAGTACCGAAAACCGTCCTTTTTCCTGACGAAGGATTGCTGCACGGGCAAGGGAAACAACCAAATCTACCTCTCCCATTTCAAGAAAGGCCTGAGCCACTGTACCTTGTTCCCAATCGTAGCGCTGCATTCCAAGAGTTGCAATTTTGACCCTTTCAATGCGGTCTTTCGTTCCGCTTAATTCGTTGGTAAACAATTTGCCCAGGTTTTTCTTCTCAGGTATTTCAGAAGGCAAATTGGAGCTTAATGCAGTTATACCGGCCATTCCGAGGGTAAGGCCACCGGCATTCTTCAGAAAACTACGACGGGAGTTTGAAGGTTTGGAAATCATTTATAAGGTATTTTAGTTAAGTTCAGTTGTCCAAATTTAATCAATTATTCCACGGATGAAAACCATGCATTTAATATTTCAGAAAATGATTGCCAAATTCATGAAACACACCTTTCTTTGCTTATATATTCCCAAAAGTTCATAGCTACTGTGAACATTCGGGCCAATGCTAATAATCGACCTCAAAGAAATATAAATATGGAAATCAAAGTATTGGGAACAGGATGCGCCAAGTGCAAATCGCTTGAAAAGGCAGCTATACAGGCTGTAAGTGAAGCTGGGATTGATGCCACAGTAACTAAAGTGGAAGATTTCCTTGAAATACTAAAACTGGGAGTCATGACCACTCCGGCATTAGTTATAGATGGAAAAGTTATTGTTACAGGAAGGGTTCCTTCAGTAGCTGAGATCAAGACTTTTATAGCCGGATAAGGTTAGTTTCATGCAAAAGACTTTGACGATCATTGAATAGAATGGCATCTTAACTTTCCCGAAAATATATGTCAGATATATTTTTAACTGAGTGTTGTAATTATTATATTTAGAGATACTAAAATCAATACTCCATGAAGACAAAAGCACTCGGTTTTATTGGCGGAGGCAGAATTACACGAATATTTCTGCAGGCCTTTGTGAATAAAAAAGCCATTTTTGATTCAATCTCAGTATTCGACAGTAATCCGGAAACGCTACAAGCGTTGAAGAAAAAATTTCCCTTTATCCAAACACTGGATTACGCGTCGGAAGCAGCTCAAAAAGACATTGTATTTCTGGCACTGCATCCACCCGTAATTATGGAAACACTTCAGAAAATCACTGATGTAGTGAGTGAACAAACGATTTTTATTTCCCTTGCACCAAAAATAACCATTGCACAGATTGCAGCAGCACTAAAACCTGTTATTCAGATTGTCAGGTTGATTCCGAACGCTACTTCGGTTATCAATCATGGATACAATCCGGTGAGTTTTGGTCCTGAGATCTCGGAGATTCAGAAATGGTATATCCTGGAGATGCTAAATTTAATGGGACAAACATTCGAGACTGCAGAAGTAAAACTGGAAGCCTACGCACTTATTTCAAGCATGCTGCCAACCTATTTCTGGTTTCAATGGACAGAACTGGAAGCCCTGGGTCAGCAATTTGGTCTGAGTGACACTGAGAGTAAGGAATGCATTTATGAAACGATGAATGCGGCTCTAAATACTATGTATCACTCCGGAATGAAGCCCGAGGAAGTGATGAACCTGATTCCTGTAAAACCGATTGGTGAAAATGAAGATCAGATCAGGGGTATTTACCAGGAAAAGCTGACGTCCCTTTTTGAAAAGATTAAGCCATAAGAAAATATTAAGTAATGAGAAACATAAAATTTCGTATTCTGATACTGTCAATTGTATACTTTTTACATCTTGTCAGGTGTGGTACATATAATTTTATCCACCACAGATTACACAGATAAACACAGATTTAAAATTTGAGTCTACTCCGAAAACCCTCTAATCAAAATTAAACGCGAAGACACGAAGTAATACAACATATTGATTATATTTGTTTTATAAATATTAATTCTTTGCGTCTTTGTGCCTTCGCGTTAAAATTGACTTTTCGGTGCAGACACAAATTTTAATTTTCAATTAATTAATCTGTGTTTATCTGTGTAATCTGTGGTGTTAATTTTTATTTGTGAATACAGTACAACGACAAAATAATCATTTTATGCTTTGATTAAAAATACGACATTATATTATTTCAAGTACTTATCAAGGGATTCCATCCCTAAAAAGAAAGGAATCCCTGAAAAACTATTTTATTTCATAAGCCATCAGCGCATTGCCGTGCCTGATATACAACACCCCATTTGCTATAACAGGATTGGAAAAATGTTCTTTGGTTCCTTTTTCAACCTTGAATTTGCTGACCAATTCCATTTTAGCCCCGGTTGGTCTGATCAGCGCCATATTGCCATTATCAGAATAACAATACAATTGATTATCTGCAAAAATAACACTACCACGTAAATTTGAAATGGAGTCAACCACTAATCCGGTATTTGTATCGAGACTCTTCAATTTATTGTCTTTTGAGGCACAGAAGAGTTGATCCTGCACTTTTACAAAGCCACCAAATGAGTTCTTTATCTTGCTATTCTTCCATATTTCCTTTACAGACATACCATCCGAAGCTAATTCAAGTTTATAGGCTCCTGTACCTTTTTCAACTCCTGACACCTCATAAATGAATCCACCGGAATAAATTGGTGTATTGCAATAGGTGCCTTCCTGCTTCACCGAATCTTCCTTAAACGACCACAATAAATTACCATTTTTGGCATCCAGGGCCAACAGGTATTCACGTGACAAGGTAACAAGTAATTTTCTCTCCTTAAGTTGAATCATCAGCGGGGACGAATAGGACACCTGATCTCCAAGCGCTTTTGAGGTCCATACTACTTTTCCTGTAAACTTATCGAGTGCCGCAACATTCGTTTCCGATCCTCCGGGGAAGCAATAAACCAGCTTCTCGTCAACAAAAAGGGATTCAGAATAACCAAAATAATTTGCTTTCCCACCCAGATCGCTGATCATATTAACCGTCCATTTTTCTTTCCCGGTAGCCGCCTCGAAGCAGGCAATCCTTCCAATGCCAGATGTAACATATATCAGATCATTATAAACCGTAGGGGCAGATCTGGCTCCGGGGAAATTAGCGCCATAATCTTTTCCAGTATATTCAGGGCCATTCGGCGATTTCCATAAAAGGTTTCCATTTAAATCGAAGGCAAATAAATAACTGGTGCTATCCTTTCCTCCATTGATATAGATTTTATCTCCTGAAATCACAGGCGAGGCAAATCCGCTCCCCAGGATTTCTGTTGACCAGAGCAGTTTGGGACCAGCTTCAGGCCATACTTTCAACAGGTTCTGTTCGGAGTAATTCCCATCACGGTTGGTTCCGCGCCACTGGGCAATGTTTTGACTCTGAGTGGTTTGTGCAACTACCAGCAAATAAAAGAGAACAGTTAAAGCATTAATTTTTTTCATTGATCTTGGTTTTTGGGTCAATCATTCAGAAACTTAATCTATAATTTTAAAAAAGGAAATTCATCAAATAGCCTACAAAGGTGATGCCTGTTGCAATGATACCAACAAAAGTCAGTATAAAAGGCAGTTTCAGTACTTTTTTCAGAATAATCAGCTCAGGCAAAGATATTCCGATAACTGACATCATAAAAGCCAGCGCTGTACCAATCGGCACACCTTTTTCAATCAATGCGCTGGCAATAGGCACAGCTCCTGCCGAACAGGAATACAAGGGTACACCTACCAGTACAGACAACGGAACTGAGTACCAATGCGATTTATTCATAACCGATGCCATGTAATCTACAGGAACATAGCCATGAACGATCGCGCCAACAGCAATACCCAGGATTAAATACAACCAGATCTTCGAGAAAATATCCTTAACAGCGCTAATTCCTATCTGTATTCGGTCATTAAAGCTTATTGGTGCCGAATGCGGATCATTTAAACCAAACCTGGTTTTCAGTACCCAATCCTGAAGCCATCTTTCAAGCTTTAGTTTACCAATCAGCCAACCGGATAATATGGCAATAGCCAGGCCTGAAACGATATAAATTACACCTACTTTCCATCCAAAGAGACTAAAAAGCATGATCACCGCCACTTCGTTAATCATGGGTGAGGCAACCAGGAATGTAAAGGTGACTCCAAGCGGTATTCCGGCTTCTACAAACCCCAGGAAAAGGGGAATTGCCGAACATGAACAAAACGGTGTCACAATCCCCAATGATCCTGCAAGGATGTTACCGGTAAACAATGATTTCCCTTCAAGTGCTTTTCGGGTATTTTCGGGTGAGAAGAATGAACGCAGAATCCCAGCCAGAAAGATCACCAGAACCAACAATAAGGATATTTTCAGCAGGATGCTGATGAAGAACCAAAGTGTTTCCGAGAAATCAGATTCATCAGGAAGTGAGAGTACATGATATACAATAAAGTCCGTTATGACCTCCTTATAAAAAAAAAGGAGCATCCACGTTATAGACACGAACACGTACCGGATAGTTCTTTTTGACATTGCTAAATCAACAGATTCATTTCTTCTGTTTCTATTGAAACGTTTTTATTGAGCTGACCTATTTCAAGTCAAATGTAATTGGATTGGTGACAAGTACAAACAGCATTAACCAACGTTAAGAGAAAATTGCAATATATACGTTGGTATTTTATTCATCAATCTGACATTTATTAAAACTTATTAACGTATAGTGACGTTGTATGCATTTATGAGGTATGTTTACGTTGGAATAAAGATTTCAAGACATATAAATTAAATACTTTTAAAGATGAAAAAATCAATTTTTATTATTTGTGCTTTTGTAATTAGTTCAATTGGAATTTATGCCCAGGCACCAGTGCCAGTTCCGGTACCAGCACCAGCACCAGTTCAGGCCAGTACTCAGGATTCAATCGTGTTTGCAAAAACAATGTATGATTACGGTACAATTGTTCAGGGCAGCGATGGCGGATGCGAATTCAAGTTTACCAATAAAGGTAAATTACCTTTGGTATTAAGCAATGTTAAAGCATCTTGCGGATGTACAGTACCTGAATGGCCTAAAGAACCAATCCTGCCAGGGAAAAGCAGTAGTATTAAAGTAAAATACAATACTAATAATCAGGGCAACTTCAATAAGTCGATTACAGTAAATTCGAATGCCCTGAATAGTACAGTGATTTTGCAAATCAAAGGAAATGTAACTCCCAAGCCTTTGTAGAAAATCTAAAGGTCCTTATTCTTTTTACCCGAAACAATTGTCGCCGCCAGAGGACACACAGCTTTTGCAGTCGTTCGACCCAAACTTTACAGTTTATTCTGCCGGCACTTAGGCTTCAGTCGCGGGAGTCCCCGGGATCAAACAAAAAGCAATTGCCGTGATGAATGAATTTGGCATCGATATCAGCCATTACACTTCAGATTCGGTTAATATATACCGGGGTGAAGAATGGGATTATGTCATAACTGTTTGCGACGGAGCCAACGAAGCTTGTCCTGCGTTTATCGGTAAATTCAAACACCGGTTACTCATGGGCTTCGATGATCCGTCGCATGCAGTTGGGACCTATAAATTTATCCGGAGTGAGTTTATTAGGATTAGAGATGAGATTAAGGATGAATTCTGGATATTCTATATTGAAAATATGAGAACTCAAAATAGTCTTTTTTTGCCACAAAGTCATTAAAACACTAATTTTCAATAAGATTACTAAATTGAATTACAACAATTTGTGCATCTTGGTGTCTTGGAGTCCTGGTGGCATTTCTTTGTTTTAGAGTTTTCGCATTGGACTCAACATTGAAAAGGAAGGATTGACTTAATATCCCAACGCATCCATTAGCTTTTCATACAATTTTCTGTTTTGCCCTTTAAACGGATAGCAATGAATATGAATGGCCGGATTGAAGTTCAGTTCAATGATGGCATAATTATCAGGAGTGGCTTCCTGCGAACTATCCGGAATAATCATATCCAGACCGGTGATGACTACATTCAGGGCTTTGGCCGCCTGTATTGCAATTAGACGGTATGAATCCGGTAGTTCATCAGTAACATCTATGCTGTCGCCACCGGTACTGATGTTCGAATTTTCCCGTAAAAAGACTACTTCTCCTAAAGCCGGAATTGTATTAAAATCCTTACTTTGATGATTTAGGAACATCGTTTCTGCTTCACCCAGCTGAATTTTCTCCAAAGGGGTATGATACCCTTTTCCCCGCAGTGGATCCTGATTTTTAAGTTCAACCAGTTCCCTTACTGACCGCTTGCCATCGCCTGTTACATTGGCCGGAACACGATGCAAAATACCTGCAACTTCATTTCCGATCACAAAAAACCTGTATTCCTTGCCCGAAACGAACTCCTCGATCAGGATGGTTGAATCATGTTCAAAGGCAATGTCAACTGCCCTGTTAAAGTTTTGCTCATTTGTATTTTCCTTCAGAATGGTGATTCCAATTCCAAAATTGGTTTGATTCGGCTTAATAACTATCGGTTTACCCTCATGAATTATAAAATCTGTCTTTGCTGCCGCAGCACTGGTATATTCCACTCCTTTGGGAACCTTGATTCCATTCTCTTCCAGTATCTTCTTGGTCACCAGCTTGTTTTCCATAGCCAGAATACTAGCATAATTATCGAACGATGTTTTGGTGGCCTGTTTGACGTATTGAGTATTCCCATCCTTCCTGAACCGGATAAAATTCTCCTTACGATCCAGTATCTCAAACGAAACACCTCGTCTTACCGCCTCACGCAATAAAATTTGAGTGGATAGTTCCAGGTCTTCCAATCCCCCGAACTTGTAACTTTTATTTCGGCTTTCGTTCAGATAGGAAATAGCCTTTTCAATATGGAAAGGAATATATCCCATTTTCTCAACACCCTTCAGCACTTCATGAACCTTACGCTCCTCCGGATTCTCAATCAGATCCGAAGCCTGATTCAGTGATTGAAGATAATCAGTATCTCTGATTTCAAACCTATCGAATACATCTTTAATATCTCGGATTATTGTCTTTGCTTTACTCCAGATATCGGATTGCTCCACATCTTTATCCACCAGAAAAGGCGAGGTATTCAGACCATGTAAAGCAACCCCGAACTGATATTTATTTGCCACAGATTGTTCTGTGGCGCCAAAATCATCAGGTTCATCGGTGAGTAATCCATAGATGGCAATTGAATGTATAAAACGGAGTGCTTCAGGTGATATTCCAATCTTTGATAGTGGATCGATATCAATAAAACGAAACTCAAGATAGGATATATGATCAGGACTTTTTATAAACTTAGGCCGAACGGGCGAATACAATTCTTTGGCAGCAATAATTTTCTGTTTAAGTATCATTTGGTAGACACTTTCATTAAAACGAGCAACCGAGTTGTAATCCGGGAAAAGGTTATCAAAATTCTGATAACCATAACAACTGTTCCGTATCGAAAGTGCTGTTATATTGCTGTCAATCGGATATGGCGCCATTTTACATTGAAGCTCCAACGATGGATCAGCTATCGGACTATTGCCATACAATAAAATGTATAGCCAACGCAGCCGGAGCATCTGTCTCGTAGTTTTCAGGTATACTTCATCCTTGAAATCATCGAACGATAAGGACGGATTGATCTTTCGGTAAAGCAATTCAAGTAACTTTTCGCTGTATGAGAAATTGAAATGGATACCGGAAAACAACATATTCTTCAGACCATATTTTTCTGCCAGATATTCACGGTATTCACGTGCTTCTCTTCCGTCCTCTTCGAACCGGGCAATCGGAATCAGCCCATCGTAAGGCAAAACGGGAGGAATGCTTTGAGGCCAAAGGTACTCGTCCTTTAGTTCTAGACTTACGATATCGTATAAGGCATCCAGGAAACCAATAGTCTGCCTGATCTCCGGAAGAGGTGGGGTAATCATTTCAACCTGGCTCTCAGAGAAATCAGTAGTGACATAAGGATGTTTCAGCTTATTGCCAAACACTTTAGGGTGTGGTGTCAGCGCCAGATTGCCTGTCCGGTCCACCCTGATGTTTTCCTTTTCAACACCAAACAAGCCCTCCAGCCATATATTTCCTATTAGAAAATTGAATTCCAATTGTTTCATTTGTATATATTTTTTTGAACCACCTGGACACACAGGCCACATAGTTCTTTCATATTTTTTATTCTATGCGGTCTATGTGGTTTTCATACCTGGTTTTCTAATAAACGATTTAAATAGAACGATATATAACACAACCAGCACTGTACCCTTTGCCATACTGCTGATACTGATACTCCACCAGACTGACGAAAGTGCATTCTGCCAAAGACTGATAAAAGCATAGGCCATTGGAATTCTCATTACAGTAAGAAAAATTCCTGTAATTGCCGGAATATTGGTCTTTCCCCAACCGAAAAATGCCCCGGTAGCCATTAACTCCAATACCATAAACAGTTGTGAAAAACCAAGGATTACCAGGTATTCACGCCCCATTGCAACACTTTCCGGATCGCTCAGGAAGATGGAGAAGATCGGTTCTGCAAAGGCAATTAAAATCGCCGAAGTTATTGTTCCAAGTATAAAAGCAAGAAGTATACCGGAACGAAAAGCCTGCCATTGTTTCCGATAATCTTTGGCACCATAGGCCTGTCCAGAAATGGAAGATAAAGCTGCCAGAAATCCTGCTGCAGTCATGTAAGAAATGGCCTCAACCTGTACCCCTATTTTCTGCACCGCAATGGCTGTGGCTCCCCAGTTGCTGATAATCCGGGCCATGAAGATCGCCACTATAGTGAATGAAACTCGCTGAAATGTTGGACTTATTCCCAATAGCATGATATTTTTCAAAAGCGAACTCCGGAAAGCTGTACCTCTGGGTTTAAGGATAGTTGAACGGTTCAATCTGAAATAAAACAAAATGGTTCCGGTAGCCTGCGACAGAATAGTGCCAAAAGCTGCACCGTTAATTCCCATGTTAGCCCTGAAAATCAGGATATAATCAAGCACGATATTAATTGCCAGAGCGGTAGCATTTATGCGGAATGGTGATTTACTGTCGCCTGAACCGATAAAGACACTGGTAAATAAGAGATTCTGAAAGGAGAAGGGAATACAAAGTCCTATTAAAAGCAAAAAACCGGACGAAGCATGTTCAATTTCAGGATTGTTGAGGCGAATCAGGCTGATCAGTGTAGTACTGGTAAAAAACAAAAAAGCATAATAAATCAAGGCAATGGTAATAATCGCCAAAATACCGCTCCTTACATAACTTTTGGCAAGCTGTGTATTCCCGTTGCCAATGGCATGAGATACACGAATTCCTGCACCAACCGAAATTAAGGACGATAAACCCCAGCCCAGATTTATGAAAAATCCGGCTGAGCCTACTGCTGCAACCGCATTGCTGCCCAGTCTCCCTACAAAAATCATATTGATGAAATTATAGGCCATCGCCATAAACGATGATCCAATCACCGGCAAGGCAAGTCGTATCAGCTGTTTAAGTATAGGGTATGATCCTTCAACAGAACTATTAATTAATCTATGTTTCTTAATAAAAATCATCCAATAGCATTGATTTACGATAGACAGACCCAATAGGGAACAAACGGACACAATAAATTCCGATAAAATACAGTTTTTATTGTAATTTTATCCAAATGAGCATATAATATTCCGGGAAATCTCTTTAAAAGAGAAGAAA
>Ga0118677_10004952_pt1 | contig 23768 bp, 28 predicted proteins | sample AliMusrvi5mmetaG_FD_86154 | JGI IMG/M metagenome (GOLD analysis project Ga0118677, IMG submission 86154)
TTCTCCTTCCTTGACATGGGTGGAGGTGTTTGATAACTCCGCCCGCGCCATGGAGAAAAAGAAACACGTAACGGTCGATGAATTCCCAGTAGTGAAGGTGCTGGCTCCTGCCAAAATAAACCTCACGCTGGAGATCCTGGGAAAAAGGCCGGATGGCTATCACGATCTCCGGAGTCTGGTGGTGCCGGTGTCGCTTTATGATACTCTCACGCTTGCACGGAAGGCTGGGCCAACGATTGAAGTCTCCTGTGCAGTGGTCGGCTTGCCGGGTGAGCATCAGGTGTTGTTGCCAGCCCCGGGGGATAACCTGGCCGTTCGCGCTGCCAGGTTGTTGCGGGATGTGACTGGGTATTCCGATGGGGCACATATAGAAATTCAGAAAGAAATCCCGATTGGCGGCGGAATGGGTGGGGGCAGTGCAGATGCCGCAGGAACTTTGGTTGGCTTGAACCGGCTTTGGCAGACGGGGTTGACGGTGGAGCAATTGATGGAATTGGGCGCCCAACTGGGAAGTGATATTCCCGCCATGGTATATGGAAAGCCGGTTTGTATGGAGGGGCGCGGGGAAAAGGTGCGTCCGGTGCCCTGTCGCTGGCCTGTCGGCGTCCAATGGTGGATTGTGGTGGTAAACCCCGGGTTTAACGTTCCCACCCGGGATGTCTACCGTCGATTTAGAACAGGGTTGACTTCACTGCAAGAAACCTTTATCAATGCGTGCTTTGCGCTCGAAAGAGGGGACGTGAAACTGGCTTCGGCCAGCCTTCAGAATTCTCTGGAAGCGGTGGTTTTTAGTAAATATCCACTCCTGTCGATGGTGGCTGAAAGGCTGAAATCAGCGGGTGCGTTGGGGGTGTTGTTGTCGGGTAGCGGGGCCTCGGTGTTTGCCGTAGCGGCCAATCACGACCAAGCCCTGGCGATTGAATCGCAGGTAAAGCGTGAGTTGGGTTCATGGTTATGGACGAAGATTGCGCAAATATTGCCCGATAGTGTAATGGTAGCACACGGCCCTTTGACGGCCAGAGTCTAGGTTCAAATCCTAGTCGGGCAACCATCAGGCGTTGGTTATGGATAAAAGAGTTTAGAGTGAATATGAAGATTTTTACAGGGACAGCGAATCCGAAGTTGGCGCAGAACATTGCCGACTCGCTTGGCATTCCGCTTGGGAAGGCGCTTGTCAACCGATTTCCTGATGGTGAGACGGCCGTCAAAATCCTTGAAAATGTCCGTGGCCGTGATGTCTTTATTGTCCAGCCCACCTGTCACCCCGCGAATGAGACCCTGATGGAACTCCTGATCATGGTGGATGCGTTGCGCCGTGCGTCCGCCGCCCGCATTACGGCGGTGATGCCTTTCTATGGGTATGCGCGGCAGGATCGCAAGGATCAGCCCCGGGTGCCGATTACAGCCAAACTGGTCGCCAATATCCTGGTGGCGGCCGGGACGAACCGGTTGCTGACGATGGATTTGCATGCCCAGCAGTTGCAGGGCTTTTTTGATATTCCCGTGGATCATCTTTATGCGTCACCCGTGATTGCCAAGTATCTGATCGATAAAAAATTAGGCAAGCTGGTGGTGGTTTCACCCGATACCGGTGGACTCAAGATGGCGCATGCCTATTCTGAGATGCTTGGGGCTGGGTTGGCCATTGTGGCTAAACAGCGTAAGGGGCCCAGTGAAGTTGAGGCCATGACCATGGTAGGTGATGTCCGTGGCTGCAATTGTGTGTTGGTGGATGATCTGGCGACCACCGCTGGAACACTGACTTCGGCGGCGCGCATTCTCAAGGAAAATGGGGCCGATAATATTTATGCGGCGGTTTCGCATGCGGTGCTGACGGATCTCGGGGTCGAGCGGTTGAAGAGTTCGCAGATCAAGGAACTGGTGGTCACCGATACGGTGCCGCTGCTAGCCAAACCGAATGGATTCCCCGTGACGATTCTCTCGGTGGCAGGCTTGCTTGGGGAAGCCATTATGCGCATTCATGACAATCAGTCGGTATCATCGTTATTCAAAGTTTAGGTTAAGTTGAAAGGGAAAAGGTAAGTATGGCAAAGGAAATTAAATTATCTGCGAGCAAACGCGAAACTTCCGGATCATCGGCCTCCAAGGTCATGCGCCGGACAGGTATTTTGCCTGCCGTTGTGTACGGGGAAAAGTCCGCTCGTTCGATCAAAATCAATGGTCGTGATTTCGAGTCGATGATCACTCACCATTCCAGCGAAAATCTGATTGTGGATCTGGATGTCGACGGGGAAGTGATCAAGGCGTTATTGCGGGAAGTCCAGCACGATGTCATCAATGGAGCGGTGTTGCACGCGGATTTCCTGGAAATTTCCATGACCAAGAAGATGCGTGTGACCATCACGATCGAACTCCGGGGCGAGCCCGCCGGGGTATCCCAGCAGGGCGGTATCCTGGAGCACTTGTTGCGTCAGATTGAGGTTGAGTGTTTGCCTGGCGACATCGTGGAATCCTTCGAAGTTGATGTGAGTGAATTGGGCTTGGGCAAAGTCATGATGATCCGGGATATCAAGTTGGGCGATAAGTATACGGTATTGACTTCCGGTGATGTGGCCTTGGCTACCGTTGTGGCTCCCCGTGAGGAGAAGGTGGATGAAGCCGCAGTTGCGGCGGCAGCTGCTGCCACGCCAGAGGTTATTGGCAAGAAGAAGGAAGAGGCGTCTGCTGAGGGTGCGGCTCCTGCGAAAGGTGCGGCTCCTGCCAAGGGCGAGAAGAAGGAAGAGAAGAAGCCTGCGGCCAAGAAATAACCCGTTGTGCCGTTTGAAAAACGGCAGGGTGTGGGCGCGTGCGGCCCGGAGCGATGACCGTGAAAATAGTAGTGGGTCTAGGCAATCCGGGGGCGGAATACGAGCGAACGCCGCATAATATGGGTTTTTTGCTGGTGGATTATCTGGCGGAACGTTTGGGTTGCAAACTGAAGGCCAGTTCGAAGTTTGAGGCGTTGGTGGGGTCGGCCGTGCTGGCCGGCGAGGAATTGCTCCTCGTGGAACCACAAACGTTTATGAATAATAGCGGCAGGGCGGTCGGGGCGGTGTTAAATTACCGCAAATTGAGTCCTGCGGATTTGTTGGTTGTGGTGGATGATGCGGATATTCCGCTCGGAACACTGCGCCTCCGCAAAAAAGGGGGGGCAGGCGGGCATCGTGGATTGGCGTCAATCAACGAGGTCTTGGGGACGACGGAATACGCCCGGGTGCGGGTCGGGATCGGACGCGGGGCAACCCGCGATGATCTGGTGGAACATGTACTTGGAAAGTTCGGACGCGAAGAGTGGGCGGTGGTCCAGAAAACGATCGAAGAAACGGCGGATGCTGTTCAGGTCATTTTGGAAAAAGGCATGGATTTTGCGATGAATCGTTTTAATGCCAGGCAGGAATATCCGGCCGGTGTAGATGTTGTAATGGCAGGAGGAAAAAAGCAGTGAATACGTATGAAGGATTGTTCATTTTTGGTGAGACCGTTCAAGAAGAGCGTTTGAAGGATCTGGCAGCCTATGCGACCGGTGAGATCGAGAAGGCGGGCGGCAAAATTATGGAGTCCCGCGATTTGGGACGTCGGCCTTTTGCCCGGATCATGCAGAAAAAGGAATCCGGTTTTTATCTGTCGGTTACTTTCAAAATTGCAGCTGATAAGATCAGCGTGCTGACCTCCCGTTATCACTTGAATGATGACGTTTTTCGTGTTCAGATCACCCGTCTGGATGAGAAGTTCATGAATAAGGCACCGGTTCTGGCACCCGTAACGCCGGCCTGATGCGGAGGGTAGTCTTGCTATGGCCACGATGAATAAAGTTTTCCTGGTAGGTAACCTTACCCGCGATCCCGAGGTGAGTTATTTGTCGTCGGGAAAGGCGTTGGCCAAAATCCGGATGGCGATCAATAATAAATTCAAGACCGCGGCCGGTGAGGAGCGCGAAGAAATTTGTTATGTGAATGTGGTGGTGTGGGGCAAACAGGGTGAGGCGTGCGGGCAGTATCTTTCCAAAGGTTCGCCGCTCCTGGTGGAAGGCCGCCTGAAATATGATGAGTGGGAGAAAGACGGGCAGAAGCATAACCGCCTGGAGATTGTGGCTGAGCGGACCCAGTTCCTTGGCACTCCGAAACGCAGTGCGGAGTATAGTGATTCTGCGGACGCTCCTGCCGGCGAGATCCAGCCGTCGCAGGTAACGCGGGGAGGGGCTCCTCCATCTTCATCAGGGGATGGGGCTCCGGCCGGGGATGACGATAATTTGCCTTTTTAATTTTTAAGGAGAAAGAAGACTAGTTATGGCTATGCGAGAGAATAATACGGTAAACATGGTGTCGAAGCGTCGGGTGCCTCAGGTGGAGAGCATCAAGCATATTGATCCGCGCGATTACGAAATGCTGCGAAAATTCACCTCTGAACAGGGAAAGATTCTGCCGGCCCGGTTGACCGGCGCCGCACCTCATTTGCAGCGTTCAGTGGCCCGTGCGATTCGTCGTGCCCGGGTGATGGGTTTGTTGCGCTAAATTGATTAGGAGTAGAATATGTCAGTCGAAATGATTTTGATGCAGGACGTCAAGGATCTGGGTAAGGCCGGGCAGGTTGTCAAGGTGAGCGAAGGCTATGCCAGGAATTTTCTGGTTCCCCGCAAGATGGCGGCGGCCGTCACGGAAGGCAACCGTCGCCAGCTCGCCAAACTCGAGGTGCAGCGTGAAGTGGAACGCAAGGCTTTGAAGGAGAAGGCGCTGGACTTGGCCGCGGCCATTCAGAAGGGGTCTTACACTATTCCTGTCAAGGTCGGCGAAGGGGATAAACTCTTTGGCTCTGTCACCAGCGGCGATGTTCTTAAGTTGTTGGCTGCCCAGGGTTTTGACTTGGACAAGCATGCGGTTGAACTCGAGCAGCCCATCAAGGAATTGGGCGCGTTTGATGTCACAGTCAGGCTGGGTGGCGATGTTGAGACCCTCATCAAGGTGTGGGTCGTGCAGGAATAGTTCCTATGGCCAATGAAGCCCCTGTCTCGTCCAAGGTGACGCCGGTTGAGCGCGTACCACCGCATAGCGAGGACGCGGAGAGGGGGGTGCTGGGAGCCGTGTTGCTCGATGCGGATAAGGTCATGGACCTCTGTATCGAACGACAGTTGGCTCCCGATTCTTTTTACATCCCCGCTCATCGCCTCATCTTTGAAGTCATGATGGAACTCTCCCGCGGGGGGCGTCCGCTTGATCTGTTGACGGTGGGTGAGCGCCTGAAGAGTGCGGGGCTTCTGGACAGGATTGGCGGACCCACCACGCTCCACCGTATTGTGGATGCGACCCCGACCTCGGCTCATGCTGAATATTACATCAATATCGTCCGGGATCGGCACTTGCTTCGTGAAGTGATTGCCACCTCCCGCCGGGCGGAACAGAGTTGCTACGACCCCTCGGTTGAAGCCTCCCAGGTTTTAAGTCATGTGGAGCAGGCGTTTTTCGATATCACGGCCCATCAGCACGGACAGATGCGTCCCTGGCCGGTCATGGTGGATGAGATCATCCGCACCTTCGATAATGAACAGAAGGGGTTCCAGGGAATTCCCACCGGATTTCGAGATCTGGATAAAGTGGTCAAGGGGCTTAAGCCCGGCAACATGGTGGTGCTCGCCGCCCGTCCTTCAATGGGTAAAACGTCGCTGGCCATGAATGTTGTTGAAAATGTATCCTTGGGAAAAGGGGATATCGAATCCCGCCCAAGACCGGTCGGGGTCTTCAGTCTTGAAATGTCCTGTTTGGACCTGGTTAAAAGGATGATCTGTTGTCATGCCGGAGTGTCCGGCCACGCGATTTCGGACGGGTTCATATCCTCGACAAACCATGCCCACCTGATTAATGCCGCCAATCTCCTGAAACATGCGCCTATTTATATTGATGATAGCGCCGGCCTCGACATCATGGAATTGCGGGCCCGGGCCCGTCGGATGAAAAGCAAACATAATGTTGAGTTGATTGTGATCGATTATCTCCAACTGCTTCGCGCTCCGGAATATTCCCGCCATGGTCGTCAGGTTGAAATCACCATGGTTTCCGCCGGGATCAAGGGAATGGCCAAGGAATTGGGGATTCCCGTGTTGGTCCTAAGTCAGTTGAGTCGTGCCCCTGAAGCCCGTGGGGGCGAGGAAAAACCGAAGTTGTCCGACCTCCGTGACTCCGGCTCCATTGAGCAGGATGCCGATATTGTGATGTTGCTGCGTCGACCGTGCCGGACTTCCAATGATCCGGACCGGGAGGATCGCACGCTGGCCATGGTGGAGATCGCGAAAAACCGCAATGGGCCGGCGATGGAAGAGATCCGGATGATTTTTGATGAGGCGTTCACCCGTTTTCGTGACGCCGCACATGGCGTCGATGAGACTGCCGTTCAACCGGCGTATATGCATCAGGAGGTTCGATAACTGTTATGACAACGAAGATTCTCAAGCTGATTATAGTCCTTTTGGTCTTGGCGGTTCCGGTCTGGGCGGAATCCGTCGTTAAGGTAGTGAAAATCAAAACAGTGGGATCAATCCCTGCCGATGAGCAGATGGTCCGATCCTATATTGCCGTGCGCGAGGGGGCTCCATTGAATCGGGCGGAAGTGGCGAACGACGTGCGATCCCTGTTGGCGTCAGGCAAAATTACAGATGTCAGCGCTGAAGTTGAAACTGTGGGCGAGGGGGTGGCGTTGTCGTACGTTGTGCGCATGAAGTATAAACTGGTGAATCCGGTGCGCGTGAGGGGAAATAAGGAACTCAGTGTGTCAAAGGTTCAGGATATTCTGGGTCTGAATCCCGGTGATTTTATCGATGACCCTACGATTGCCGCCCGGGTGGTAAAGTTGGTTGAGGAATACCGGAAAAAGCTTTATGCCACGGCGAAAATTGATGCCAGTATGGACCCGGTCCCCGGTCATCCGGAGCAAGTTTCCCTGATGGTCAGTATCCGTGAGGGCAATAAAGCGCAGATTGTCCGCTATGTGTTTCCTGGCCGGAAATCGGTTGAAATGTCGGCCATCCGGGAGGCGATGGATATCATGGCCTGGTATAATCCGTTGAGCTGGTTTCATAGTACCCCCTTTGACACCGAGGCGTTGGCCGCTGGTTGTGAACGGGTCCGGGCGGTCTATAAAGACGCCGGCTTTCTGGATGTGGAAATTGGGACTCCCTTGAAAAAAGAGGAAGCGCCCGGGCGTTATTTGATTACGGTGCCGATTCAGGAGAATTTGAAATATACCATTTCCAGGGTCACCCTTTCGGGGGCAACCCTTTACCCTGAGGGCTCGCTGCTTAAGGTGGCGGATTTGAAGTCGGGGGGCGAAGCCTCCACCACCGTCATCAATAAATCCGCCGATGCGATCCGCGATTATTATGAAAGTCGCGGCTATATGGATACCTATGTTCAGCCCAAGCTGGATCTCCGTGAGAAGGCCGGGGAAGTGGATGTCCGGTTTATCGTGAATGAGGGGCGTCTGACCACTATTCGGAATGTGCTTATCCGGGGTAATAGCGTGACAAAGGACAAGGTCATCCGCCGTGAAGTGCTGGTTTATCCTGGCGAGCAATATGACGGGGTGCGAGTGCGGACGAGTGAGAACCGGCTTAAAAATCTAGGCTATTTTTCGAGTGTGAACTGTGATCATGAGCCTGTGGGAACCACCAATAAGGCGGATCTCGTGTTTAATGTGGAAGAACAGCGCACCGGTCAATTTATGACCGGGGTCGGGTTTTCAAGCATTGATAAACTCATCGGGTTTGCCGAAATCAGCCAGGGAAATTTTGATATCCGAGGAAAGCCTTTTGTGGGGGCCGGACAGAAAATCAAACTGCGGGCGGAATTTGGCTCCACCCGGGAGGCCTATACCTTGTCGTTTGTTGAGCCCTGGTTCCTAGATAAAAGGCTTTCGTTAAGCACCGATCTGTATAGTGTGAAGCAGGATGACCGGGATTATACCGTGTTGCGGCAGGGGGGGGCGGTCGGGCTGGGCGTTCCTCTCCAGGGGCCAAACCGTTTGGATTTCAAATACCGACTGGAACAGGTTGAAACGAAGGATTCCGCCGATACGAACGCCTATGTGGTGATCGATAAGGACGGGGCTACGAATCTGGTGTATTTTTCTGACCCCCGCCGGGTGGCCAGTTCTTTCAGCACCACCTGGACGAGAGATACCCGCGACAATTTTTTTGTGCCGACGCGCGGGTCAAAGTTCTATGCGCAGGGAACCATCATGGGAGGACCGCTCGGGTTTGACACGGAGATCTACGATTTGGAAGCGGGTGGCCAGTTGTATCTGCCCTTGTGGTGGAAGCATGTGTTGAGCCTACGGGGGCGTGCTGAAGTAGTGGATGTCTATGGCTCGCAGACGGAAGTGCCCATCTCTGAACGGTTGTTTGCGGGTGGAGCCCGGACGGTAAGGGGGTTCCGTTATCGCTGGGTGGGCCCCAAGGCGATTCGGGCGGATGATTTCCCGGAGGTGCGTACGCCGGGCGGACAGAGCCTTGCCATTGCCAATGCGGAGTACACGATTCCGGTGCCCGGAATCCCGAAATTCAGATTTGCCACCTTTTACGATGTCGGAAATGTGTGGTATGATCCCTACCAGTTTGATTTCAAGCAATACGCAGCAGGTGCAGGAATTGGTTTGCGTCTGGACATTCCCGGTTTTCCCATGCGGTTTGATTATGCCTGGCCGGTGAAAAAGGATGATCCCAGGTCGCAAACGGAAAATTGGAGTTTTTCAATTGGGTATGGTTTTTGATTAATGGAGAAGATACGCATGAAAAAAAGAATGATGATGGGATTGTTGATGGCGGGACTTTCAACGGGTATGGCCGGGGCGGCGGATCTTAAGGTTGCCGTCGTGGATACCGCGCGGATTCTCAAGGAATATTACAAAACTGATCTGGCTGAAGCCCATATTCAGCAGCAACTCGATGATTTTTCGGCGGAGCGTGACAAGCTGATGGCGCAGCACAAGAAATTGAAGCAGGAGTTTGAGACCCTGCGTGCCGAGTCCCAAAACAAAGCCCTCACCGAAGAGGCGCGTGAAAAGAAAAAAGAACTCGCGGAAGAGAAGCTCACTGCGGTCATTGAATTTGAAAACACCATTCGCGACAAAGCGGCCAGCCGTAAAAAAGAACTCGAGGGCGAGGGCCGCAAAATTCAGGGCGAATTGGCCAAGGCCATCAAGGCGGCTGTGACCGGTTGCTCCCAGAAGGGCGGATATACCCTGGTGCTGGCGGATGGCGGATTGCTGGGAAATGGTCTGGAGTCGGTCCTGTATGCCGATCCGAAAATGGATATTACCGACGAGGTGCTGAAAGTGTTGAATGCGGATAAGCCTGCCACGACAAAGGAGTAACCTCCATGATGCTGACGGTTGATGAGATTGCCGGAAAATTGAATGGGAAAGTGCAGGGAGATAGATCCCTGACCATCAAAAGCGTTGCCTCCCTGAAGCAGGCTGAAGCTGGCGATTTGGCCTTCCTAAGTAATCCCCGCTATATTCCCGATATGGCGAAGACGAGGGCCAGCGCGGTCCTTGTGAATGAGGATTGGCAGGGGGAGTCGGCGGTTACCTTGATCCGGGTCAAAAGTTCGGATAATGCCTTTGCCCAGGTGGCCTTCTGGTTGGCGCGACCCCCTATTGTTCATAAAACCGGAATCCATCCAACGGCGGTGATCGCTCCGGATGCAAAAATTGGGAAGGAGGTCACGATTGGACCGCATTGCGTTATTGAAGCGGGAGCCGTGATTGGGGATGGCACGGTGCTGGTGGCCCAGTGCTACATCGGTCATTTTTGTGTCGTGGGAAATCAATGTCTTTTTTATCCGCATGTTTCGTTGCGAGAACATTGCAAGGTCGGCCACCGGGTGATCCTGCATAACGGGGCGGTTGTCGGTAGCGATGGCTTCGGTTATGTGCAAGAAGCCGGCCACTGGAAGAAAGTCCCCCAGGTTGGGATTGTGGTGCTGGGGGATGATGTCGAGATCGGGGCGAATACCACGATTGACCGTGCCCGTTTCGGGGAAACCCGCATCGGCAATGGAACCAAACTGGACAACCTGATTCAGGTCGCCCACAACGTCACCATCGGCGAGGATACGGCCATGGCGGCACAAGTGGGAATGTCGGGGAGTTGTCATATTGGAAACCGGGTCCAGTTGGGCGGCCAGGTGGGTGTCGCCGGCCATATCGAAATCGGCGATGACACCGTGGTCATGGCCCAATCCGGCGTTTCCAAGGATATCCCCCCCTCGTCCATTCTGCTCGGGTCACCAGCCATCCCGGTGCGAGAAGCCAAAAAATTGCATGCCCATTCGATGCGCCTGCCGGAATTGAAACAGAAAGTGACAGAACTTGAGGCCCGGATCAAATTGATTGAGGGGAAATCATGAAAGTATTCCTGACCGGTGGAGCCGGCTATATTGGTAGTGTGACAACAGAGTTGCTCCTTGATGAGGGACATGAGGTAATTGTATTTGATAATCTGGAGCGGGGGCACAAAGCAGCTGTCGATAAACGGGCCAAGTTGGTGGTGGGTGATTTGCGCGATGCAGGCCAGATTCACAGGGCCATGAAAAATGCAAAACCGGATGCGGTGATGCATTTTGCCGCCTATGCCTTGGTCGGGGAGTCGATGACGGATCCCGGGATGTATTTTGCCAATAACACCACCGGCGCAACGAACCTGGTGGACGCCATGGTCAAGCAGGAGGTGCCGCGGATTGTCTTTTCCTCAACCTGTGCCACCTATGGATTCCCGGAACGGATTCCGATTACGGAGGAGACGCCTCAACACCCTGTCAATCCGTATGGCGAAGCCAAATTGATGTTTGAGAAAGTGTTGCTGTGGTATCAGAAGATCCATGGCATCCAGCCCGTATTCCTCAGGTATTTCAATGCCTGCGGCGCCACGGAGAAATTCGGCGAGGACCATGATCCCGAGACCCACATCATCCCTAATGTTATCAAGGTCGCTTTGAAGCAACAGCCGCATGTCAATATCTTCGGCGATGATTATGATACGCCCGATGGGACCTGTATCCGCGACTATATTCACATTGTGGACCTGGGGCGCGCGCATATCCTGGCCCTGACCGGAAAAGCCACCGGTCCCTTCAATCTGGGGACCGGGAAAGGGTTCTCGGTGCGGGAAGTCATCGATGTGGTACGCACGGTGACGAAGCGGGACATCCCTGAAGTGATCTCACCCCGGCGCCCGGGTGATCCCGATCGTTTGGTGGCTTCGGCCCAGAAGGCAAAAAAAATCCTTAAATGGACTCCCCAATATTCTAATTTAAATGATATAGTAGCTAGTGCTTGGGCTTGGCATCAGGCCCATCCCGAAGGTTATAAGAAATAATACATCTCTGCATCGATGTGCAGACAAAAAAGGAAGCAATAATTTATGAGTAAAGCAGCCGCCTCTAAAGCCACTCAGGAAACCTCAACGAACTCCGCCTTGAATGCCGTGTTGGCCCAGATTCAAAAGGAATTTGGTGATGGGGCCATTATGCGTCTCGGCGAAGCCGAGGGAAGACGGGAAATCAGCGTGGTTCCCACCGGCGCGCTTTCTCTGGATATGGCGCTGGGCGTCGGTGGTTTACCGCGAGGGCGTGTCGTCGAAATATTTGGACCGGAATCCTCCGGGAAAACCACGTTAACCCTGCACGTGATTGCCAATGCCCAGAAGACCGGTGGCCTTGCGGCGTTCATTGATACCGAGCATGCCATGGACCCGGGCTATGCCAAGAAGATCGGGGTCAATTTGGATGACCTGCTCGTGTCTCAGCCTTCTTCCGGTGAAGAGGCCCTCAGTATTTGCGAGACACTGGTCCGGAGCAATGCCGTCGATGTGGTGGTCGTGGATTCTGTCGCCGCCCTGGCCCCCAAGGCTGAGTTGGATGGCGAAATTGGCGATTCGCATGTCGGCCTTCAGGCACGGCTGATGTCGCAGGCTATGCGGAAGCTGACGGCAGCCATTTCCACCTCCAAGACACTGTGTATTTTCACCAACCAGATTCGTGAAAAGATCGGCGTCATGTTTGGCAGCCCGGAGACCACCCCCGGCGGACGTGCGCTTAAATTCTACGCCTCGGTGCGGTTGGATATCCGCCGTATTGCGGCCATCAAGGACCCGGCGGGGAAGGTCATGGGTAATCGCACCCGTGTCAAGGTCGTCAAAAACAAGGTCGCTCCGCCTTTTGTGGAGGCCGAATTCGACATTCTTTTCGCCCGCGGTATCTGGTGGGATGGATCAGTCATTGATAGTGCCATTGAGCATGGGCTTGTCGAAAAACGCGGTTCCTGGTTGTTCTATGATGGCGCCCAATTGGGGCAGGGGCGTGAATCCGCTGCGGACAACCTGGCGAAAGATCCCGAGTTATCCAAAAAGATTGTCGATGCCGTCAAAGCCAAGGTGCATGCAGCTCGATGACAGGTGGTCCATGGCTCTATTAGCGTCCTATTCTGATTCTGCCGATGCCGCGCTGGCGCTCAATGCGCTCCAACTGGGTCAGATTCCCGTGGAATGCCGCAAGGTGGATGATCAGGGGCTTGAGTTTGTCGAAATGCATGTTGCTGACGATTGGTTTGAGCGGGCCTGTGATGTCATCGAAAAACATGACGCCGAGCTGATGGAGGTCCGTCAGAAAGAAGCCCATCAGCAGTCCGGGTGCCCTTCCTGCGGGGCACCGGAACTGCAACATCGAAATGACATCGATTGCAGCGGCTCCATTACCGGTATTACGGCTGTTGTGGAGTGTAAAAAATGCGGCAAGCTTTTCCCCCGGTAAGCGAAGCCGGCCGGGGGCACAGGTTTGTTTATTTATCTGCCTTCACGGTTACGCTGGTGGCCGACATGGTATATTCGATCGTCACCTTGGCGCCAACTTTGAGTTCACCCTTGGCTTTGGTGTCTGCCGTGCGGGCAATCTCCCATTTCTCGGTGCCTTTTTGGACCACGATTTTGGCATCGGTTAATTCCAGAATCGGGCCTGTCACCTGATAGGTTTTTACTACAGGCGCTGCCATGGCCGCTGTTGAGAACCCGAGCATCGCCACCACCAGCATTGAACCACACAGTTTCCGAATCATAGGTTTCTCCTTTGGTAATGTTTAATAACGTTCAAACGATAGCTGAACATTTTAGGGATGAAAAGGTCGTTTTTTAGACTTTGCCTGAGCCAAATCGTACCAAAACAAAAGACCCTGCGAGATCTCCTCGATCAGGCGGGACAGCTTGACACTATGATCATGTTGAGTATTATAGCTATCGATATACACATAGAGGTGAGTCCATGAGAACTGTCCAAATGACGCTCGATGATAGTCTGGTCCAAACTGTGGACAAGGTTGCGAAATACCTGCATACGACCCGTTCGGCATTTACACGCGAGGCACTCCAACAGGCCGTGGCCCGGGTCAAAACGCAGCGACTCGAGGAAAAGCACCTGAAGGGGTATCTTAAACACCCTGTAAGTGCAGATGAATTTGGGGGCTGGGAGAATGAGCAGAAGTGGGGTGATGAGTGAAGCGTGGCGATGTCCGATGGTACAAGTTCGATCAACCGGATAAAAACCGCCCCGTTGTCATTTTGACCCGCGACTCAATCATCCCTCACCTTGGCGAAGTGACCATTGCCCCGGTGACCTCTACCATTCGTGACATCCCCAGTGAAGTGCTGTTGGACAAGACGGATGGGATGCCAAAAGCATGCGCCGTCAATTGCGATCACATGCAAACGATTGCCAAAGCGAGGATTGGGTCACTCGTTGCATCGCTTTCAACTGCTCGTATGCGTGAAATCCGATCCGCCATATCGTTTGCCATCTCCCTGAATGAATAGAATAGTGTCGCAGTCTAAATGGCTTAAGGACTTCACTTGCGACGTGGCGCGTAATGTGCTACATTCTTCTCAGATTAAGGGACATACAAAATTGAGGTGCTCCAATGAGTTCAGCCAAAACAACAACCGCCAGGGCTCGAATCAGTCCAGAAATCAAGAGTGAGGCCGAGAGCATCATTCATGAACTAGGTCTATCTGTTTCGATGGCATTTGAACTTTTTTATCGTCAAATCATAATGAATCGCGGCTTGCCTTTTGATCTTCGTATTCCGAATGAGACGACGGTGAAGGCCATTGAGGAGGCGCGAAAGAGTCGTGGCGGAAAATTTACGACTACCGATGCGCTCTTTAAAGATCTCGGCATATAGGATTTGCCTGACATGCATGAGATCCAACCGACAAGTCAATTCCGGCGTGATGTCAAACTGGTGCAGAAGAGGGGTAAAGACACTGGCCTTATCAGGACTGTCATAGAAACCTTGGCCCAAGGGCAAGCCTTATTGCCAAAACACAGAGACCACCAACTCAAGGGTGTGTTCAGAGACTGCCGAGAATGCCACATTGAGGCTGACTGGTTACTGATTTATCGAATCGAAGGCAACATCCTTCAACTCGTAAGAACGGGCACACACTCTGATTTGTTTCGGTAGGATGAAATGGTAGCCCCATTCCTAACAAGCTGCCCAAGTTGACAATCTGCTTACTCCGATGCGATTTTGTGGTTTTCCAATTTCAGATGCGTGAGGGGTACGAGATATTTGAAAAAGTCAGCGGTCAGGTATTCCTGAGGAAGAAAACCGCGCAGATCATTCTGCCTCAAGAACTGGCGCTCGTGAATGCGGCGCTGCATAAACATGGGGAACAGAGGCGCTACCGAACAGAGGTGAAGAAGAACAGCATTACAGTGTATGAGGCTGGTGATCTATCCGGTCTCGACAGGTTGGCGACCGAGTTCGGGCGCGGCAAGTTGTCGGCATCCGAGAAGGAAAGAAGCGCAACCTTCATGGCTGTACTGAGGTTTACCCTGGTCGACAAGAAGACCCGCACCTTTGCGACCGAACGCTCCTGTTTCCGGGGTAGCGTCGACGACTGGATTTTCATCGGCGGTTCCGGCATCTTGTCCTCTCAAGTCGGCAAGTTCGTCAAACATCTGGGCAGGGAGTCTTTTTACGAGTTGTGAATAATAAGGAGATGGTATGAAAAAGGATCTGGCCATTTTTGAGGGACACAAAATCCGCCGCATTTACGACGAACAAAACGAAACTTGGTTTTTCTCCGTTGTGGACATTATTCAGGTGCTGACACAGCAGGCCGACTTTCAGACGGCCAGAAAGTACTGGAACAAGTTGAAAGAGCGGCTTGGCAAGGAAGGCAGTCAGTCGGTGACAAATTGTCACCGACTGAAGTTGTGCGCAAGCAATAGGCGGCGTAACTTGTCCTCAAGAACGTGTGACTGACGAGCGAAGGCAATCACCAAAAATCAGGAGAGATATCCATGCCGATGACACTTTTTTTCTCGAAATTCCCTGAACTGGCCCCATGGGAGACCAGGACGGTACAGGTCAGGAACCACTCCAAACTACCGGACGGCAACTACGGCTTCTTGGAGTCATATTGCGACGAAGATGGGTGCGACTGCCGCCGCGTCACCCTGGCCGTTTGCCGCGAGGAGGCCCCGGAGACCACCCTTGCCACCATCAGTTACGGGTGGGCGAGCGTCAAGTATTACCAGAAGTGGTCGCGATGCACTCGGAAAGAGGCACTGGAGTACAAAGGCGCTAGTCTGGATCCCATTAATGCCCAATCGGAATATTCCACCTCCCTTCTCGCCCTGTTTCGGTCAGTGGTACTTCGGGATGATGATTATGTTGCGCGACTCATGCGTCACTACTATCTCGTGAAGAACAAATTATGGACCTGCGACGCCATCATGGGCGAATTGCGGAAAGACCAGCGTCGTTTCGCAAGGGAAGCGGTCCAGATGGCGGTCATCCGCCAAAAGGAAATCACTCCGTATCTTCTGGCTGTTCTGGAAGCAGTGACCCGCCAGCCGGACGACACGATAGAGCGCAATGATGACGCCCTTCTCTACGCCATCCATCTGCTCGCCCAATTCCGCGAGCGGAAAGCCTACCCATTATTAATTCGATTCCTGTCCACCGCAGGCGACCATGCTGAAGCACTACTGGGAGATACCATCACCGAGGGCCTCAACAGGATTCTGGCCTCGGTATATGACGGCGACATCGCCCCGCTCCAGGCGCTGGTAGGCTGTCCATCCGCCAACGAATGGGTGCGCCTGGCCGCCGTGAAGGCGCATACAGTACTGGTCCTGTGGGGGGTGCTGGACCGCGCCGTCCTGATCAACTACCTCCGCCGACTACTCCACAACGGGTTGAACACGCTTCCCTCTCCGGTGAGGAGTGCCATCGCTGATGCGGCCATGGATATCCACCCCGGCGAACTGGTGAACGACTTGCGGGTCGCCTATGGCGGGGGACTTATCGACCGGTTCTGCAGCACGGTTGAAGATCTCGAAGAAAAAGCCGCCTTGCCTATTGAGGCTGTCCTGGAGAAGAGCAGGCTCGACCCCCATCTGGCGCTGATCTCCGATGCGGCTGACGAAATGGAGTGGTGGGCGTGCTTCCACGAGGACGACCATTACGACTCGGCGTTGTCACCGAAGTATTGGGATGACGAGGACGAATCTCCATCCCCCTCACCGGCCCCGCCTCCCGTCCGCGGCTATATCGCCGGGAACGATTACTGTCCCTGCGGAAGCGGCAGGAAATACAAGAAGTGCTGCGGCACCCCGACAGTGTGAAATGGGCTATCCATCCATTACGGGATCGTTAATCAAGCCGAACTCACTCTGAGTAATGCCTGAGATGTCTTGATCCGGAACATTGGATATGTAACATTAACCTAAGTGAATCCTGTTGAGGGCAAAATATGACAATCAATCAATTTATCGAGATCGACCCGAGGCGTTGCAACGGGAAGCCTACTGTGGCCGGAACCCGTATTCCCGTCACCGTTGTGATCGATCAACTGGCGGATGCCGGATCAATTCAGGCTTTGTTAAGCCGTTACCCGGAACTCACCCATGACAAGGTGGTGGGGGTGCTGAGTTACTGCAACGCCGTGATTGATCATACCGAACTGGAATTGGCCACAGCGTGAACAGCCCAAAACTGCTCCTGGATCAGATGATCGACGCTCAAGTGGCGATTGTCCTTGAGCGACAGGGGTGGGACATTGTCAGGGCATCAGAGTTGGGGCTTGCGACCGCAGATGACGATCAGATTCTCGCCATGGCCATTTCACAGGACCGTGTGCTGGTCACACTGGACGAGCATTTCGGTGACTGGGCTGTACTGCCATTGGAATCGCATCCCGGAGTGGTCAGGCTGAAGGTGAGTCCGACGACAAGTCCGAACATCCTAGCCTTGCTTGTCTTCTTCCTGAACGAACACAAAGAGCGTTCTTATGCCGACCACCTGGTGATCGTGAAACCATCATCAACTCGATGGGTCCGAACTAGTAGGTAGGGATGCATTCCCGTATGGTCAAAAAACTCAGGTGGGCTGAATTCACACATGAAATGATTGAAATGTCGTGGTCGGCGGGCTGATTTGGGGCGCCTTCGGCCTCTGATGCCGGAAAGTTTCAATCTGGAACCCTCGGGGCCGCCTTTTCACTCGCAAGTAAAAGTGGGAGGCGGCTGATTCGCTTGAGTGCAGAGTTCCAATCTGATTGTAATCGCCGGGGTCGTTCGTTTACTCGGAAGTAAAAGCTAAGGCGACTCTTACAGTCATCGGCACCCGCAGTGGCTTTGAAAGGGAGTGTCAGGTACCTTCACCTTTCCTTCACCTTTAATCTTTCGGATTAATTGAGTATATTCGCAAGGCATTGATATACAGGGCGATGCAAAGAAAATAATTATCAAATGTGGACAATCCGACCCTCGCCACCATCATTAATTCGTTCTGATTCAATAAGTTATACAAACCGCTGCTCTACCAACTGAGCAACCTGGCAGTAATTTTGGCTGTAATCAGAGTCTCTCCAGCGTTTTAACAGCACCATAATTTTGGTGAATGTCTGACCGTAATTCCGACCTGAAGTGATGGACGGAAATGAGATCACAACAGGGGCATACGCTTCAGTTCCAGACCCCTCTGTCCATAGGAACCGGCAGGCTCATTGTCTCGGGGTTTAGTGGTGCAAGTTCATTCACTGGCTGCCGAAACGGATGCAATTTAAAATGGTTTTAATGATACTCATCGAATATCCTCCCATTGATTTCGGGAGAATGACTCATGTTGAGGTTCCTTTTTTCAAAAGTATCTCCAGCACTCGTGGTAAACGAGGCGATGACAAAGCATACGTTGTCCGATAACGAGCATCGGATGTCATTGCTGTGCTCGTGTTCGACTGAGGATTGTATTCGCGAACTGGGATGTGCGGTCACGGGCCTCTCCTCAGAGGATGCTGGCCGCCGACTTGCCGAGAACGGCCCCAATGTCATCTCCCGTTCCAAGCATGAAGGCTTCTGGGGCGATATTTTCCGTCGGCTACGTAGCCCTCTTGTGATCCAACTTCTGGTAATCGGCGGGATATCCGCCATCAGCGGGGAAATCACATCGGCCTTTATCGTCATCGGCATGGTGGTGCTCAGCGTGGCGTTGTCCTATGTCCAGGAACACCGGTCCGCCCGTGCTGTCGAAAAACTCCGGGAAATGGTGCAGGCAAATGTCATCGTCCTCCGAAATGGAAAGGAGGAGGAAATCCCGATGTGCGATCTGGTCCCGGGCGATATCGTGATTCTTCACGCCGGTTCCATCATTCCCGCCGACCTTCGCCTGCTTTCGGCCAAGGATTTCTTTGTAAGCCAATCCGTCCTCACCGGCGAATCCATGCCCGTCGAGAAGAATGCCGATTCCCGGCCTGAAGAGGGGCGAAGCCCCTTGGATTTGCCTAATGCCTGCTTCCAGGGGAGTAATGTGCTTAGCGGGACCGCCCGTGCCGTGGCAATCAACACCGGCCGCCGCACCTATTTTGGATCAATCGCTGAACGACTTGCCGGGCAGCAACCCGAAACCAGTTTTGACCGGGGGGTGAAGTCCTTCACCTGGCTGATGATTCGCTTCATGGTCGTGATGGTTGGCATTGTCTTCCTGATTGTCGGCATCACCAAGGGCGACTGGATGGAAGCACTGTTATTCGGACTTTCCGTGGCTGTTGGTCTCACTCCCGAAATGCTGCCGATGATTGTGACGGTGAATCTGGCCAAAGGTGCTCTGGTCATGTCGCGGAAGAAAGTCATCGTCAAGCAACTGCCTTCCATCCAGAACTTCGGTGCCATAGATGTTCTGTGTACGGACAAGACGGGCACGCTGACTCAGGACCGGGTCATTCTGGAACGCCATGTTGACATTACCGGACGGGAAAGTGATGACGTGCTCCGTTATGCGTACATGAACAGTTATTACCAGACCGGCTTGCGGAATCTTCTTGATCGTGCCGTTCTGGCTTACAGTGACCTGGATGTCGAACGCGACTGCCGGAAGATGGACGAGATCCCTTTCGATTTCTCCCGTCGCCGCATGTCGGTCATCATCGAGCATGAGGGTGAGGCGGTTCTGATTTGCAAAGGAGCGGTTGAGGAGATATTTGCCTGTTGCAACCGCTACCAGGTGGATGAGGAAATCCGCCCCCTGATTGATGTCCTTCGCAGTGACCTCTTTGAGGAAGTCGAGGCTCTCAACAATGACGGATTCCGGGTGCTGGCTATCGCCTACCGCGAGTTTCCCATAGCCCGGCAAGTATTCAGTGCTGCCGATGAAAGTGAGCTTATTCTGCTGGGCTACATCGCCTTCCTCGATCCGCCCAAGGAATCCACGGCAGAGGCAATCACCATGCTCAAGAAAGCCGGGGTCACGGTCAAGGTCCTGACTGGCGATAATCCACTTGTAACACAAAAAATATGCCGGGATGTCGGTCTTACCTCAAAACGGCATGTTACAGGTGATGAACTGTCGAAAATGACATCCGCCGAGATCGCACAAGTAGTGGAAGAGGCAGATATCTTCTCAAAACTCAGTCCTATGCAAAAGGAGAGCATCATCCGGGCACTTCAGGCAAACGGGCATGTAGTGGGCTTCCTTGGGGATGGCATCAACGATGCACCTGCACTAAAAACTGCCGATGTCGGTATTTCCGTGGATACTGCGGCAGACGTGGCAAAAGAGTCAGCCGACATCGTCCTTCTTGAAAAAAGCCTTATGGTGTTGGGAGAAGGCATCATTGAAGGACGCCGTGTGTTCGCCAATATCATCAAGTACATTCGTATGGGTGCTAGTTCCAATTTCGGGAATATGTTCAGTGTGGTCGGTGCCAGTTATTTCCTGCCATTTCTGCCGATGCAGCCCGTGCAGATCCTGGTAAACAACCTCCTCTACGATATTTCCCAAACCGGCATTCCCACCGATCACGTGGATGATGAACTGGTCACCAAACCCCGGAAATGGAACATCGGTAATATCCGGAGGTTCATGATGTTCATCGGCCCGATCAGCTCATTGTTCGACTATGCCACGTTCGGGCTCATGCTTTTCTTCTTCCACTGCAACCGCTTCAGCCTCCCCGGTCTCGCAGACGTTCAAAAGGGTTCTTTCGAGCGTCTTTTCCAAACCGGGTGGTTCGTGGAGTCGTTGCTGACCCAGACCCTCATCGTGCATGTCATCCGCACTCGCCGCATTCCGTTTTTCGGAAGCCGAGCCTCAGTCCCGATGCTGGTAACGACTCTTGCGGTCATGGGGTTTGGTGCATGGCTCCCATACTCGCCTTTTGCCAAAGCGCTCGGCTTTGAACCTTTGCCCGGTGTTTACTGGCTTTGGATTACTGCCTTCCTGCTCGGCTACAGCGTATTGACGCACGGCGTGAAGGTCTGGTTTATTAAACGGTTTGGAGACGATTGATATGAATATTCTCCTCGATGCGATACAAGAAGGCCGCCTGATTGAACTGCCGGACAATGATAAACTTCATGCCTTGCAAATCCTGGCGAGCCTGATAGAGGCTATTCCTTCCCTGCCCAGAGATACAGATGTCACCGGCGTTGTCATGGCTCGGGAACGAAGCAGCAGTACAGCACTCGGGGAGGGGTGGGCATGTCCCCATGGGCGGCTTCCCTCCGATGGGGAGATGTTATGTGCCGTCGGATGGAGTCCAACCGGCATTGACTACGGTGCCCCTGACGGGAAGCCTGTCCGGATCGTGGTCATGTATCTGGTGCCCCTGAACCAGAAGAACATCTATTTGAAGGAGGTTTCCCTCATAGCCAAAGCACTTCAGGCCGAGGACAAGGTGAAGGCCATGGAAATCGCCTCAAACCTGAATGACGTGCGTAACCAGTTGCTTGATCTCATCAGTTCCACAGTGGGGAAAGAGGGATCTGAAGTTCGTGCCCGGATGATCCGTCTGGAAACCAGGCTGGTTTCTCCGGCAGCCCCGTCCGTCACCCTGGCGGGATACATGATCGAGCCCGTCACGGTGATCGTTATCCCAGGGCTGAAGCCTGTGGCGCTTTGCCAACACCGGGAACTGATAGAGTTGATTGAAGGAACGGCGGGATTGGCGGAGACGTTGACAAAACAGGGAAGCGTGGAAAGTGGCATCTGGCGAATTCTCAACCGGGCCACCACGAACTACCAAGGCGATCGGGTGGTTTGTGACTGTTTGGCAATAAAAGCCACCTTGCCCGTCGGCGCTGCCATCCGGCAGTGAATTGCTATGCAAAAAATGCTCCAATGGTGGGTGGGTTTGGTGCTTTTGCCATGGATGGTGATGGCCTCGTCTACGCAGGATTGGCAGGTGGTGAAATCTCCTCATTTTCTTGTCATGCATGTCGGCGATGAGGTTTTCGCACAAAGTGTTTCGGAGAAGGCTGAGGGATATTATTCAACTATTGCCGCAGACCTTGGGTTTACTCGTTACCAGAATTTCTGGATATGGGATAACCGGGTGAAGATTCTGGTTTACCCGACGGCCCAGGCTTTTTCCGACGCTTGTCAGGCTCCAGTCTGGGCGATTGGCCGAGCCAGTATTAGCCGACATGAGATCGCCAGTTATCAGCAAAGTGGTCCGGGCTTCCTGACTTCCCTGCTTCCCCATGAAATGTCGCATCTGATTCTCTCGGATCTGATCGGGCAGGCCCTGGTGCCCCTATGGCTGACAGAAGGGTTTGCGCAATGGGAACAGGATGGACGGAAATCATCCGGGCGTGTGCCGGGACCATGGTTCAAGCTCAAATATCTGATGATTGCTGATATCCGTCAGGATACCAATCAAGAAAGAGTGGCTATATTCTATGCACAATCGGCGAGTGTCGTGGGGTTTATCATTAACACTTACGGGGGAGCCTCTTTTGGGGCTTTCTGTAAAGCCTTGCGCGATGGAAAAACAGTCGAAGCAGCCCTGGCCGCCACGTATTCCCCCGATCTCTCTTCCTTGGACGCCCTTGAACAGAAGTGGCTGAACTCGCTGCGTTGAGGGTATCGACAAATGTGGTTTTACCGGCGGAATGATGCCTGCTATGATCACGTTTAATAAAGATGGGAAACGGGTATGAGCCGAGACGAAATAAATGACCGGAAAGATCGGTTTGATCGGGCGGAGCTTGTGATCTGGGTCGGCTTTTGGATCAATGCTTTCCTGATGGTCATGAAACTGGCGGCAGGCTGGTTCGGCCGCTCAGAGGCGGTGTTTGCGGATGGCTTGGAGAGCATGTGTGATTTTTTTGCCATCACTTCGGCAATGGTGGCATTAAAAATGGGCCGGAAGGGTTTTGATCAGCAGCATCCCTATGGGCATGGTAAGGCCGAGAGTGTCTCGGCTATATTAGTGGCCTTTATCATTCTGTTGACCGGGGTGGGGATTATCTGGAAAGCGGCCAATGCGGTGCGCACAGGGGATCTGGAGACCCCCGCCATGATGGCGGTTATCGCCGCCGCACTGACCATTGTCATCAAGGAAGGCCTCTGTCGCTATACCTTGCACGTTGCGGGTAACTTAGGGAGCCCCTCGGTCATGGCGGTCGCGAAGGATCATCGGAAAGATGCCATTACGTCCGTGGCTACACTGATCGGGGTTACTGGCGCCTATCTTGGACTTAAAATCATGGATCCCATTGCGGCCGCCCTCTCGGCGGTCTTCATCATCCGGATTGGATGGCAAACACTGCGCCCTGCAATAGGTGATTTGATGGATGCCTCATTACCGGCAGATTTATTGGCAGAAATGAGCCGGGTCGCCGCTGAAGTAGAAGGAGTTGCCGGTGTCCATGAAATCCGGGGGCGCCGCTCCGGGCAATATGTACTTGTGGATTTAAAGCTTGAGATGGAGGCTTTGATGACAGTCAAGCAGTCCCATGATATCGCCGACCTTGTGAAACGCCAGTTGTTCGCCAAGTTTTTGAATGTTGGCGACGTCATGATACACATCAATCCCCGTAATGAAGCGCATGAGGATCTGACGCGACTGTAAAAAGGATTCAGTATTCAGAAGTCAGGATTCAGAATGTAGGGAAAGGGTTCCTCTTATTATTCTAAATTACTGACTGTTTTTGTCAGACTGAATGCTGTCTTCTGGATTCTGACTACTGTCTTTTGCCGGGCCGGTTGAAACGATCACCTGGGAGGCGCGCAGGACGTAGGTGCCTAGTTTATAGCCCTTCCTGGTCTCCTCGATGATCACGCTCTCGGGGTGTTCTTCTGAAGTAATTTGGGCGACACATTCGTGGCAGTTGGGATCGAAAACCTGACCTTTGGTTTCAATGGGGATCACGCCGGCCTTCTCGAGATTTGTTTGCAACTGTTTAAGAATGCCTTCAAAGCCGTCAATGACACTATGTTTGATG
>Ga0118677_10004953_pt1 | contig 23764 bp, 18 predicted proteins | sample AliMusrvi5mmetaG_FD_86154 | JGI IMG/M metagenome (GOLD analysis project Ga0118677, IMG submission 86154)
ACGTTGACTTCGCGCTGGTGCATGATCCTGATAACCTTGCCCCAGTGTTTGCGCCGGACGGGGCGCTGGACGCGCTGCTCAAGCTCAAGGCAGATGGCAAAATCCGCGCGATCGGTCTCGGTGCGCGACCACACGACATGCATCGCGCCTGCATCGAGAACGGGAACTTTGACCTCTCGCTGACGTTTGGAGACTACAACCTGCTGAACCAGAGCGCCAGCCAGACAATCCTTCCTCTAGCCGCTGCACATGGTGTGGGCGTGTTCAACGCGATGGTTGTGGAATACGGACTATTGACAGGCCAGGACCCGCATGAGGTGGCAAAGGAGCGAAGGTGGAACGCGAACCAGGTCAAAGTCGAACACGCATATAAACTATGGAACTGGGCGAAAGCCGAGAACTATGACTTGCTGGCGCTTGCCCTGCAATACAGCGCCCGCGACCCGCGTGTCAGCGCCATCCTCGTCGGAGCAAGTCAACCCAGCGAGATCGATGTCGATCTGCAAGCGTATACCCAGCCGTTTGCCGATAGTGTATGGACGGCGCTGCAGAGCCAGTTTCACACGGCGTAATTTGAGATTTTGAGACTTTTAGAACGGAGAACAACGCATGCTCCTCGGAACAGCACAGGCTATCATCACACCGCCAGTGGGCACACCGCTAGCCGGCTTCGGATTCAGGGATCATGGCTCTGAATCCGTGCTCGATGACCTGGAGCTACGCGTGTTCTGGATGCAGCACGATACAGATGCCACGCGCGCAGCCTGCATCGTCTGCGCCGACATCATCGGGTTTGATGCCGCGCTTACAACCCAACTAAAAGAGCGTCTGATAAAAGATCATCCGCTAAGCTCTGCCAGCATCCTGCTGTGCGCCAGTCACACCCATTCAGGCCCGCAGACCTGTTCGAACATGATCGGTGTCGGCGCGCTCATTCCAGCGGTTGTTACGAACTTACGTGATGCTGTTCTTGCTGCCGTCAAGTCTGCCCGCATCAAGTTACATCCTGTCGAACTCAAGCTAGTGCACGGGCGACTTGATGGCTACAGCATCAACCGGCGAGTCGTCACCGAGGGGCATGCAACGAGCGGTCCAAATCCAGACGGCATTCGCGATGACGAAGTCAGCACGATCGTTTTCAGTGATACTGCAACCGGCGACATCCGCGCGCTCCTGTATCACTTCACGTGCCATCCAACCACGCTGGGTTCCTATGCGATCAGTTCCGAGTATCCAGGCGCCGCGCGCAGAATTATCGAGAAGAGCCTCGGTTTTCGAGCCGTTGACGGCAGCCCCCAGCCAATCGCCGGCTTTCTGCCCGGTTGTTTTGGCGATGTCAGACCCAACTGCACCTATATCGGCGGTAAACAGTTCCGCCGTGGGCAACCCGAAGATGTTGCAGCGTTTGGGAGCGCATTAGGCGAGGTGGTAATCCGTAGCCTTTCGTCCATTAACGTGGCGGATCAGCGCCAGACGACCGCGTCACTGCGCGGTAGAGAAACCATCGTTAACCTGCCGCATGCACAGGCGCCATCGCTCAATAGTCCACTGACACTGCAGCGTCTGGACCTGACTGATGAAATCACGTTGCTAGCCATGGGCGGCGAGGTGTGCTGTGGATACGGCCGCACAATCAAGCAACTCCCATGCACAGGCGCCACACGCAAAGTTGTGCCGCTGGGTTACACCAATGGCATTACGGGCTACATCCCCACCGCAGAAATGTTTAGCGAAGGCGGGTATGAGGTAGATGACTCGGTGGTTTACTTTAGTCTCCCTGCGCCCTTCAGCCCTGCAATCGATGCAATTATTAAGTCCGCCATCCACGGGCTTATGGCTTAAGGGCTTAAGGTGCATGAACGTGCAAACCCGCAGGCTGACATATACTAGATGGAAATTCATTTTGTCTCAGCCAGAGGCGCTTTCATGACCATCCTATACAAACTGAGCGACGAACCAGAAATTAACTTTGCCTCACTTGAACTCGCCAGGCACATCAAGAAAATTACTGGTCACGGTGTGCCCATCAGACAATTAAAGAAGTATGATCCTGCAAAGGCCGGGATATGGATTGGGGTTGTCACCAGTTTTGGCGCGGCCGCCCCATCAGCGCTGACTCCTTCGTATTGGGATGACGGCTATACGCTCACGCAGGATGGCGCCCAACTGCGCATCATGGGAACAAACGGCCGCAGCGTGCTCTTCGGCGTCTATGACTATCTCGAACGTCTCGGTGTGCGCTGGGTGCGTCCCGGCAAAAGTGGCGAAATCATCCCGGCGCTGGATGCGCTGCCCACTATTCCACTGGAGGTGCAGGAGATTGCGTCGTATCGCCATAGAGGCGTCTGTATCGAGGGGTCGCCGTCACTCGAACATGCTTTGAATATGGTCGACTGGATGGCAAAGCACCGCATGAATAGCTTCTTCCTGCAGTTCCGCCATTCTGGCGTCTTCTGGGAGCGGTGGAACGCACACTCGGATAACGCTCAATCTGGCGCCGCGCCGCAGTTGAGTGTTGAGCAGTTTATTGCGAACGACCAGGCTGTCATCGCCGCGATAAAACAGCGCGGCATGCTTCTGCATCAGGTGGGACATGGGTGGACGGCTGCGACGCTCGATATGCCGTGCAATAGCTGGCAAAAAACCGATCAGGCTGTGCCTGCGGAAAAGAAGCGCTGGCTTGCCAAAGTAAATGGCAGACGGACGTTGTTTCACCACATCCCGATTAATACTGAGTTGTGCTACTCTCACCGACCCGCATTTCAAGCTCTAGTTGCCAACATTACTACCTATGCGAAAGGTCACCCGGAAATCGATGTCCTGCACGTGTGGCTTTCAGATGCCATGAACAATAAGTGCGAGTGTGCCGATTGCCGCGTGATGTCGCCCGCTGACTGGTACGTCAAACTGGTAAACGCCCTGGCTGAAGAACTGTATCAAGTCAATCCGCTGCTCCGGTTTGTCTTTCTCAGTTACTTCGAGAGTTGGTGGGCGCCTCAGAAACTGGTCGTGGATGCTACCCGTGGCAACGCTATCCTTATGTTTGCGCCAATATCACGGTGTTTCCGGCACGCCTTGACCGACAGCGCATGTTCAACTCCCGAAGCGCCCGCGCGCCCACAGTTAAACGCCGCTCACATGCCTCGATCAAACCAGGAACTGGTGAATCTACTGGATGAGTGGTGGAATGCCTATTCAGGCGACAGCTTCCTGTTTGACTATTACTTGTGGTCGGGTCTCCATATGGAAGCATCGGATGTCGAGTTAGCCCATATTATCCACAAGGATATGCGTTCATTACAAGGGTTGGGACTAAATGGCTTGATCAGTTGTCAGGTATTGCGCAGCTTCTGGCCCACCGGGCTTCCGATGTTCGCCATGGCCGAAACCTTGTGGAATCGCCGAGTGCAGTGGAAAGCGCTTAAAAGTCGCCATCTGGAAGCTGCCTTTGGAGCAGAGTATGCGTGGGTGGATCAATACCTGCAAAAGATCGAGAAAATGCTGCTTGGCCGTCCCAACCACGACTCCCGGTATCCACTTGCCGCCAGGCTGCCAAAGCAGTTGCGGGCGTTCGAAGAATTTCTTACTGTAAATCACATCGAGCTTTATGCCCGCGCAGAAAACGCTCAGGCGCCTGCGCAGCAAGAGAGCTACAGGATACTGGCACACCACAACCAGTTTCTTCTGATGCAATGTCAGGTCGCACTGGGTAAATTAACGCCGGATGAACTAAAGACATGGCTTCTGCGCAGCGAAAAAGAGATACATCCGCACCTCGACATCCCTGCCTTAATATCCATGCAACTCAGCACACATCACCAGACCGCATAAAACATCACCACTAACGAGGCAAACAGATGAGTCACAAAATCGGTATGCAAGCAATGAGACTGGAATCGCCCGAGCGCCTGGCGCACACGGAGTATGTCAGCAACTACGCGCTCGTTCGCGCAGTAACCCACCGCGACCCGCTGACGGATGACGGAGCGATGCGCGCGTTCAATGACGCCTGGGACATGGACTTTCTATGGGGGACAAACGATGGCCCGGTAGATTGGGAAAAGCGCGGGCGCGTCACGGATATGGGGCATGCCGAGTTTCTCGAAGGCGGCACAGATCGCCGCGACACAGTTCAATGCCCTTTTGAGGATGTTGAGGATGTGTTGATGTTCGACGCCGTCAAGGAATATGGGCTGCCAGACATCGATGAACTCACAGCCTACTACGAGCGCGCGCACTGTGAGAATCAAAAGGCCAATCCGGAGCAGGTTTGCACGGGTGGTTACTACAAGACTGTTGTCTCTGGCGCGATCCAGGCATTCGGCTGGGATATGTTCCTATGCGCAGCCGCTGACCGGAAACGATTCGCAAAGGTGCTTGAAGGCTTTGCCGAGTTATCACTGCACCACGTTAAAGCATGGGCAAAGACATCCATCCAGGTGTATATCCAGCACGATGATATGGTCTGGTCTGAAGGGGCGTTCATGCATCCTGGCTTTTATCGAAGCGCCATCTTCCCGCATTACAAGCGTATGTGGGACGTGCTGCACGACGCCGGAAAGGCAGTATTGTTCTGCTCAGATGCGAACTTCACGGACTTTGTGGACGATATTGCCCAGGCAGGCGCAGATGGCTTTATCTTCGAACCGATGACCAGTTTAGATTATGTGGTCTCGAAATATGGTCAGAGCAAGGTGATCATCAGCAGCAAACTAGACTGCCGCACGCTTACGTTTGGGACAAAAAGCGATATTAAGTTTGAGATTGACGAGACATTAAAGGTTGCGAAAAAGTGTCCGGGCTTTGTCTTTGCGGTAGGCAATCACGTCCCAAGCAATATCCCAATAGAAAACGCATTGTATTTTTACGACTATCTAAGCAGCAACTGGAGACGCTAAGACATTAACGGTAACGGCCAGCAGACCGTTAGAAAAGATACGTTGTTTTGCATATTGATAGTTTCTTGTCATCTCGTATAATGGTTTTAGCAATGAGTCGTTTGTGAATCCATCGCTACAAAAACATGACGTTGAACAATCCTTGCTCCGAATGTCTACAGGCGCTGAGATGACAGACTTGGTTGAGTCAACGGATGAAGCACTGGTTTTAGCATGCCGCTTGGGTGACGATGCGGCATGGGAAGAGATGGTTAAGCGTTATCAGCGCCTGGTGTTCAGCATCCCGCGACGAGCGGGACTCGACGAGGCTGTCTCAGCAGACGTATTTCAACACGTATTTTCAACGCTACTAAATAAACTCGATCAGATTAAGGATCCGTCAAAAGTGCGTTCATGGCTGATTACCACCGCCAAACGGGAGACCTGGCGCGTGAGCCGGCAGCAAACCGCAACGATATCAATCGAACTTGATGATCAGGATGAAAACGGGATCGACCTGCCTGACGAAAAGCCGTTGCCAGATGAGGTCATTCAACGCCTCGAAGACCAGCAACTTGTGCGTATCGCACTCGCAGAACTTGGGGATCCATGTCGACAGTTACTCGAGATGCTTTTTTACACGCCGGTGGCGCAAAGTTATGACAGTATTGCGGAACAACTCCGCATCCCTGTAGGGAGTATCGGGCCAATGAGAATACGGTGCTTGCAGAAACTGCGCATCGTTCTCGGTCGAATGGGATATTAAGTCCCAAGTTGTAGCTTGAATGACTGTATCAACCACTAATGTAACCGTTGTGATCTGTGCTTATACAGAAAGACGCTGGGATGACCTGGCGGCTGCTGTGCGATCAGTGCAGGCACAATCGCTGCATCCTTTAGAACTTATTCTTGTCATCGATCACAACCCGCAACTCGCCATTCGGTCAAGAGCAGCGTTTCCTGACGTGACGGTTCTGGAAAACACAGAAGCGCGCGGCCTATCAGGGGCGCGCAACACCGCGATTGCCACGGCGCATGGCGACATTCTGGCATTTATGGACGAGGACGCGGTGGCTGAGCCACACTGGCTGGAACGCCTAGTCGCCGGATATGTCGATGAAAGTGTCGTCGGAGTTGGCGGTTCAATCATCCCGGACTGGCTTGTGTCCAAACCCGCCTGGTTTCCTGCGGAGTTTCTCTGGGTGGTCGGTTGCACCTATCTGGGCATGCCTGAGTCCGTGAAATCTGTTCGTAACTTGATCGGTTGCAACATGTCGTTCCGCGCTGCTCTTTTTCAGAGTGTGGGGGGCTTCCGTAACGATATCGGGCGCGTCGGCACACGGCCTGTGGGCTGTGAGGAGACTGAATTGTGCATCCGAGCCAGACAAAACCTGCATGGTCAGACGCTTATCTATGAGCCGCTGGCAGTCGTACACCACCGCGTGCCAGCCAATCGCTGCACCTGGGCCTATTTCCTGTCTCGATGCTATTCAGAGGGGCTCTCGAAAGCGCTTGTGTCGCTCTATGTCGGGTCAAAAGACGGTCTCGCATCCGAACGCGCGCACGCTACCAAAACGCTTCCGACCGGTGTAATTCGCGGAATTAAGGACACATTCTCGGGGCGAGAGCGAGGCGGATTCGGCAGATCGCTCGCTATTGTCCTCGGTTTGCTCTACACCGCTATCGGTTTTATCACGGGTTCGATTACCTTGAGCCTCAGCGGCGCCAGAAAACGTATGGCGACGCCGCTTGACAACAAAGTGCGTGACGCCCGGAAGTTTCTACCTGTCAGAGTGATGGAGATCGAACTCAGTGAGCCGTTGCCATCTGTGCCTCACATGGACGTGGAAACCGGCCAGGAGTATGGCAAAGCCCTAGTGTTGGTGCGATTGCATAGCCAGCCGCTGGGGAATGTGTCTATCGCGTTCAATGGTTTGCCGGTAAGCGCCGCCCAGGTCGGCGAACACATCTGGACATCCCTGAGCGAGCGAATCGTTGAGCACATGAGCCGCGACGGAATCACTATCAACGGTCTTGGGTCTGCCGGATTGACGAGCACTTCACGACCACGCTGCCTGGAACAAAGAGCAGAATTTCTTGCCCGCGCGCCGTTCATTTCTGTGGTGATCGCCACACACAATCGCGCAGCCAGTCTGGCAAGAACACTCGATTCACTGGCGAGGTTGGAGTACCCGTCGCTTGAAGTGATCGTTGTCGATAACGCGCCGGGCGATGATGCAACCAGAGAACTCATCACTTCGAAATATCCCCATGTCCGCTATGTGCGCGAAGATCAGGCCGGCCTCGCCACCGCGCATAACTGCGGACTCCAGGCGGTTACGGCGCCATTTGTCGCATTTACAGACGATGACGTCGAGGTAGACAGGCACTGGTTGACGACCATTGCAGAAGCATTTGACCTCGGCCCTGCAGTGGCCTGCGTTACCGGGATGATCCTGCCGGCAGAACTGCAGACGCCAGCACAACTCATGATTGAGGAATATGGATACAGCAAGGGCTTTAACCGGCGGGTATTCGATCTGAAAGCCAACCGGCCTGCCGGTATTCTATATCCCTACACGGCAGGAGTCTTCGGTTCCGGCGCAAACATGGCGTTCAGGACATCGGCAGTCAAAGCGATCGGCGGTTTCGATCCAGCGCTGGGCGCAGGCAGCCTGGCCAAGGGTGGAGATGACCTGTCCGGCTTCTTTAACATTGTCACGGCAGGTTATCAACTCGTCTATCAACCCGCCTCCATCCTGCGGCATTGGCACCGCCGTGAGTATGATGCGTTGCTGCGCCAGGCGTATGGATATGGCGTCGGGCTGACTGCTTATTTAGCCAGCGTTGTGGTTCATCAGCCTCTGAGGCTCTTTGACATGGCGCTGCGCGCGCCGTTTGGAATGTTACACGCGCTTCGCCTGCGCACGGCCAGCGCAGAACAACGCGCCGCTTACCCGTTGGAGCTAGCGCGCACCGAACGACGCGGCATGCTTACGGGGCCTGCCTTATATATTCGCAGCGCGCGCCAATGCGCTCAGATTAAACGCGCCAGGTCAGCAAAGTCAGGTTCTGTATGACCTGGAAGTAAATACGATGGGGTTGCATCTGTGATCAAACCTATACCCATACTTCTCTACCACAGCATTTCGGATGAGTCGGCGCCAAAGTTCAAATACTGGAGGGTGTCCGTTGCTGCATTCAAAGAACAAATGGCGTTGCTGGCTTCGAAGAATTACACGACCCTGACTGTTTCCGAATTGGTCGCCCATCTTTCCAATCCCGGCGAAACTCTCCCTGAGAAAACCGTTGTTCTCACTTTCGACGATGCACTCTGTGATTTCTATCAGCTTGCCTATCCTTCACTGCTTAAATACCACATTCCTGCAACGCTGTATGTGCCCACCGGTTATATCGGCCATACCAGTCAATGGCTGACACGCGCCCATCTTGCAGACTATCCGATGATTAATTGGGACGAACTCAATGAGATATCCGGAAATGGCATCGAGTGTGGCGGGCATACCCATACGCATATTCAGTTAGATCTTGTGTCAAAGGATGTTGCATACAATGAAATAACCCGTTGCAAGATGGAACTGGAACAACACCTGCAACGACCGGTTGCAACCTTCGCATACCCTAACGGATATTGCGGTGGGCATGTGCGAGATCTGGTTTTGCAGGCTGGCTTCACAAGCGCCTGCGCCGTCAAGAATGCCTTGTCGTTTAGCGGGGATGACACGTACGCACTTGCCCGCGTTTTCATCACCCCTTATATGTCGCTGACGGATTTTGAACACGTGACGTTGGGGCGCGCGCCCCACCTTGCTCTGCGCAGGGAACGACTTCGCACGAAAATCTGGCGACGGGCTCGCACACTATTCACACTTCTTGAGAAATAACCCCCGAGGAAAAACTATGGCTCTCATTCTGGTCACTGGCGGCGCTGGGTTTATTGGTTCGCATTTGGTCGCTGCGCTATTGCAGAACGGGCATTCTGTCCGTGTTCTGGACAACCTCAGCGCCGGCAAACTCGAAAATCTCGCGGGCTTCCGAGAGGATATCGAGTTTATCGAGGGCGACATCCGAGATGACAAAACTGTCCACACTGCCGTTCACGGCATTGACAGCATCGTGCATGAGGCAGCGCTTGTCTCGGTTGCGATATCGGTGCGTGAACCGATAAGAACCGAAGAGACCAACGTCCTCGCAACGCTAAAGTTATTAATCGCCGCGCGCGATGCAGGCGCGCGGCGCTTTGTATTTGCGTCGTCAGCCGCCGTGTATGGGTCGTCGCCCGAGCTACCCAAACGGGAAACCATGACCCCCTACCCCAATTCCCCTTATGGCTTGAGCAAGCTGGCGATGGAACACTATGCCCGGATATTCACTGAGCTCTACGGGCTGGAGACAGTCGGCCTGCGGTACTTCAATGTGCTCGGCCCGCGCCAGGATCCATCGTCCGAATACTCAGGCGTCATCGCCAAGTTTGTCACGACGATGTTGCGCGGCATAGCGCCAACCCTCTATGGCGACGGACTACAGACGCGTGATTTTGTCCACGTCCGCAATGTGGTTAAAGCTAATCTACTGGCATTATCCGCACCCATGTCGGGGGGTGTTTTCAACGTCGCGACGGGTCAAAGTCACACATTACTGGACTTGACTGCGACGCTGAACGGCATTCTTGGCACAGACTTCAAACCGGTGTTTGCGCCCGCAAGACACGGAGATATCAAGTATTCAGAGGCAGATATCAGCCTGATACGCAACTATGGATATGAGCCTGTAGTGGATTTCGAGACTGGTCTGGCAGACACGGTCCAATGGTATCGAGACCATGCCTTATAGTAAGAGAAACTGTTTCCCGTAATCACCACGAACCAAATGCGAGTCATCAGCCCTGCACCACACGATGCGTGGGAAGCCATACATACAGCCGATCCAAACGCCCTGGTGAGTCAAAGTGCTGCCTGGATGAACTGCATTTGTTACACCACCGGCGCGACTGATGCAAGCCGCCTATACAATCTTGGGGACGGTCGAATGGCAGTGCTTCCACTGGCGCAGACTCGTGTCGCTCCCATGTTTCTTTCCAGCCTGAGATCACCGCCATCAGGATGGGGCATAGGAGGGCTGATTGCAAATTGCAATTTGCAGGTTGAGGACCTTTGCCATATCCTTGATGACCTTGCACGCTTGCCACACTTAAGCATCTCAATACGCCCTAATCCACTAACGGATCAACTCTGGGCGTCAGCGATGCACGCGCATGTGATTGCGTTGCCGCGACGCGCTCATGTGCTTGACCTGGTTGAGGGTTTCGACGCTTTATGGTTGAAGCGCTACAAACACGCCACGCGCACAGCCGTCCGCAAGGCCGAAAAGTCAGGGGTTACTATTGAGTGTAACAGTGATGAAAAGAGTGTTATCGACTTCCACAAACTATACTTGCGCTCGCTTGACAGGTGGGGAGCACAACAACATGAACCCCGCGCGTTAACCCATTGGCGCGGCTTAAGGCGTGATCCGATACAAAAGCTTCAGAATATATCAATCATGTCGGGAATAAACTGTCGAATCTATACAGCACGGGTGAATGGGGAACCAGTCGCAGCGTCGCTATTGTTAATCGGTCAGAATGCGCATATGACACGGGATGTAATGATCAAGGAACTTGCGGGGCCAGTGCGAGCTAATGATCTTTTGTACAACCGCGCCATCAAAGATGCCTGCGAAGCCGGATGCCATTATTTTCACATGGGTGAGACAGGTTCTTCAATATCACTGGCGCGTTTTAAGAGCGGCTTTGGCGCAGAAGCTTACGAGTACGCCGAATACCGGCTCGAACGTCTGCCTCTCACACAAGTCGATGCTCTCCTGCGCAAGATCGTGAAACGCATCATTGGCTTTAAAGACACAACAAACGATGCGCGCGCCAATGAAGGGCAACATTAAAATGGCTTCGCCCACACGCCAATTCGGTATAGCGTTAATCCAAAGAGTAGTCGCCCACCTGCGCGAACCGCTCTTCTGGAATGGCTATGCCTTGATCCTGAGTTCGATGGCGACATCGTTACTCGGTCTGGTGTACTGGGGCGTCGCCGCGCGCGCCTACAACGCCGAAATCGTCGGAACAAACACTGCGACCATGTCTGGCTTACAGCTACTCAGTCTGTTAGCCCAACTGGGCATGGTGAATGTCGCCAATCGTTTCATCCCGACTGCCGGCAAGGCGACGGCGAAGTTGGTGCTCATCGCCTACGCTGTTGCCGTCACGGCAGCGCTTTTGGCAGGGCTGGTATTTTTAAGCGGAATCACTATCTGGGCGCCCTCGCTCGCTTTTATCAGCAGTAATCCGGTGCTTGCCATGTGCTTCATTGGCGCCACTATGGGATGGGTGATCTTCGTGATTCAGGACGCCGTGCTTGTCGGGTTAAGACAGGCGACATGGGTGCCGATCGAGAACATCGTATTCGCTGTTGCCAAGATTGCGTTGCTGATTGCATTTGTGTCGTTTATTCCGGATTACGGCATCTTCGCTTCGTGGGTGATCCCATCTATTCTGATAATCATCCCCACAAACATCCTCATTTTCAGATACCTGATACCGCGTCATGTGCGCGATACGGCCGCGCGCACCATCGAGATAAAAGTTGGCGCACTATTCCGCTTCATTACAGGAAACTACCTCAGCACATTGATCTGGAATTCAACGGTGACTACCATCCCGTTGCTTGTATTCAGCAGAGTCGGGGCAGAAACGAGCGCCTACTTCTATCTACCGTGGACGATTGCATTTGCGCTGCATCTGGTATGCACCAGCCTGAACATGTCATTCCTGACCGAGGTCGTATCAGACAACGCCAAACTGTCCTCTTACAGTTTCCGCACCTGGAGTCAGACGCTGTTAATACTCATACCGGCGGTGATCGTCATTGAAGTTGGCGCGCCATTCATCTTGCAGTTATTCGGTAATAGCTATGCGTCGGGCGGCGCAACCCTTCTGCGGTTACTGACGTTGTCAACCATCGGGTACAGCTTTACGGCTCATTTCCTTGAGATTTCGCGCGCGCGTCAACGCAATAGAGACGCATTCATCGTGCAGGCAGTCTTGTGTTTCATTATATTAAGCTTGGGATACATTTTTCTTGGAATCTGGGGGATCACTGGGCTGGGAATCGCCTGGTTTATCGCTCACACAGCAGTAGGCGCATACCTGGCAGTCACAAAACTGAGTTATATATGGCTTCCGGAGCTGAAGAAAGGCGGTTCTGGCAGAAACATCCGCTTTGTAAGCACGCTGCTGTGGAAGTGGACACACAGGCGCAGGAACGCAGAAGCGTTGCGTTTGGCGCCACAGATTCTGGCAGATATCACTGGAACCGAGGCTATGCCCCAGATGCGCAGTTGGGCGAAATACACGGTTATTCCGACCACTTCTGATATGTCCGTTATTAGTGTCGGTCCTGTTGACGGGCCAGCAGAAGGCATTGTCAAGATACCGCGTTCAGAGTCCGCTGAGAATAGCTTTTTGAAACAGAAACACATGCTGTCATTGGTGAGGGAGGATGCGCGGCTTGTCGAATTCTCAAATCTGTTGCCTGTCGTCCTTGCTGATGGAAGCACGAACGGTCATTTGTACAGTCTGGAGCAGATGATTCCGGGCGTCAGTGCACAGTATTGCGCCAATCATCACCAAGGCTGCCTGTCCACGCTAGCAGTGGCCGCAGATGCAATCAGGATGCTCCACATTCAAACCGCCAATACAATCAGTGTCAGCCCCAAGATGATTTCACACTGGGTCGATCAGCGTATAGCGGTTCTCGATAAGCTATATGAAAAACCGATTCCGGGATTCGTCAGCCGATCGGCGATCAAGCGTTTACAAGCAGAATTACATTCCAGTTTCATTGACAAAAATGCGACAGTCTCATGGGTGCATGGAGACTACTGGCTGGGAAATATCCGCGTTACGCCTGATGGAAAGACCGTAACAGGCATACTCGATTGGGAACAAGCGGCGCCGGATGAAATTCCGCAATGCGATGTTCTGCTGCTCCTTGTTACAACGCGCATGGCTACCACAGCCAGTGAAATGGGGGACGTCGTCACCCAGCTGTTGAGCAACCCATCCTGGTCGGCAGAAGAAAAGGCAATTCTTGACCAGGCTGCTAAGGATTTCAAGTTCGACCCAATCGACATGCGTTCTTTGCTCCTCTTGACCTGGCTACGGCATGTCAGCGATGAGGTCGCAAAGACGACGCACAGGGCAACACACTGGTATTGGATCTACCGAAATGTCGAATGGGTGCTCAGAAAGCTGTAGCCTCCTGAAGTCAAAACGTCCCCATATCACCAGGCTGTTCCTGTAGAATGATACGAGAGATGGACAGGCCCACCACCGCTAAAAGCAAGGCGCCGCCGCCCAGTGTCACCGCACACCGGGGGATTCGACATCTCGTGCAATACCGGCCCAAATTGCCCCAGGGCATCGATTTCACTAACCTGATCCGAAAAACCTGGCCGCTGGTCATTCTGAGTGCAGTTCTCGTGACATATGTGGTCTCAGTCTGGGGCGCCGATGTAAACCACATGACCGATTTCGGTTTCCTGTCAGTGCTTCCACCGGCAGCATACGCAGCGCTCGCAGTTCTGATCATAAGCGCCTGTATCTTGATCTTCCACCAACCCGAAGATAGCCTGTTCATATTTGCGTTCATCTTCACCCTGGTGCTGTTGGTGCATGGCGCCCCAAATGTGCTCTATGGCACACTCAGGTATTCATGGTCGTGGAAACACGTCGGGATGGTTGACTATATTCAAGACTACGGCAGCATCAATCCCGCAATTGCGTACCTGGGTGTCTATCATAACTGGCCTGGGTTCTTCGCCTTTGGGGCATTTTTGACAGAAATAACCGGCGCGCAATCGGCCCTCAATTTTGCTGGCTGGGCGCCTGTTTTCTTTAACTTGATCGACATCGCTGCTCTTCTGTTTATCTACAGCTCTTTGACCACTGACCGGCGAGTCATCTGGTTTGCAGCACTGATCTTCTGTCTGACGAACTGGGTTGGGCAGGACTATTTCTCACCACAGGCGATGAATTATTTCTTCCACCTCATCATCATAGGGATGATTCTGAAGTGGTTCACCGTAACATCCCCGCCCACACTCACTGTTCTACACCGGATACCAATCGTTCGTCGCTTCGCGGTGCCCATCCTCCGGTTGCTCAGCCGGGCGATCGACTCAGATGCGCCTGTGAACGCCTCTACTTCGACTGAGCGGATCATCTACCAGGGGATAATCGTGGCAGTCTTTGGCGTCATTGTAGTAAGCCATCAGATCACGCCTTTCATGACGATCATCACGGTATTCGGCTTGTTGCTGGCGCGCCAGATTAAACCGCGCCTGCTGCCATTCATTTTATTATTCATGTTCGTGGCGTGGCTCATGACAGGGGCGCGCACCTATATGCAGATTCAAGTGTCCAGCATGCTAAGGGACCTTGTGCAGTTTGGGGATCATCTGACATCCACCTTGCACGACACAACGACTTTCAGCCCTGGGCAGGTGATTGTGTCTGCCATGGTGCGCGGGGAAACGCTGGCCGTCGTGCTGCTGGCCGTGGCTGGCGCATTTCGCCGATACCGCAATAGAAACATTGACGTGCCAATCATCATCTGTGTCATTGCCCCATTTTCAGCATTACTGGCCAGTTCGTATGGCGGAGAGATTCTATTTCGGGTTTATTTCTTTGCCCTTCCCTTCCTGGCATTGTTTATTGCGTTGTTGATACGACCCACGTTCAGATTGCCGCAAAGATGGCTGATGACTGTTTTCGCCGCTGTGATGAGTTGTATGCTATTCATCGGCTTTCTGTTTGCGTATTACGGCAAAGATCAGTGGAATTACTTCACGCCCAACGAAGTAGCGGCGTCGGACTATCTTTTTAACAATGCGCCGCCCGGCACACTTGTGATAGAAGGATCGCGCAACTATCCCTCAGAGTATCGCAACTACTCCCGGTTTACCTACCTCATGCTCTCACGAGAGATTCCACTGGATGCGAAGCTGGTCACAGACACGACGGCAACGCTGGCGCGCTGGATGAGCGAATCAAAATACTCGGCAGCGTTTGTCATCATCTCCCGCAGTCAGATACTTGAAGAACACGGACTTGGCGAGATACCAATAGGCACACTTGAGAATATCAAACAAACGTTGCTGGATTCACCCTTGTTCCGCGTCGTTTACCGTAACGACGATGTGATTATCTTCAGACTCGCCGACAAGTACGATGCGGCACAGCCATGAGACAGCGCATCACCTGGCCGATCATTATCATTGTCTCTGCGTTGAGCGCCGGGCTGGCATCACTTGGCTTCCTGCCAACAATCCTGCAGTTTCTGATTATCGGCGGCTTCATCCTTGTGATACCCGGCATGGCCTATATCCGCCTGATGCTTTCTACCCCGTCACTCACGCGTTTTATTCTCTCGGTTGCGCTCAGCCTGTCGCTGTCCACTTTTGTGTCGATGTTCATGGTTCTGACGCATACCTGGTATCCGCTAGGCGGACTGTATTTTCTCATCGCAATCAGCATCGCCGGCGCTGCTCTGCAGATTATCCTGGCCCCCCGAAACCAGTGGTGACTCCCGTTTCAACGTGCGCCACACAACCCGACTCCGAGCGCCTAAAAGCATCTACAATTACAACTCTATGCAATCTACTGCCAATGCAATCATCTGGGACATGGACGGCGTTCTTGTCGATTCTGGATCATTCCATTACCGCGCCTGGCGCGAGACGCTGCGAGCGGTGATGAACACGGATATTACATATGCCGCTTTTCAACGCACCTTCGGTTTGCGAAACCTTGAGATGCTCAGGGACACCCTCGGCTACGACCTGACGCTCGACGAAGTAAATCACCTGGCGGGTATCAAAGAGGAGCGATATCTGGAGTTGATTCGTCAGAACGGCATGAGCCTGCTGCCGGGAGTAAAAGAATGGCTGGATCAGACAACCGCTGCAGGCTGGCGTCAGGCAGTTGCATCCTCTGCACCGCGCGTGAATGTAGAAGCAGTGGTTGACGCGGTAAATATCCGGGGGTATTTCGATGCGATGGTATCCGCAGAGGATGTGTCACGCGGCAAGCCCGACCCGGAAGTGTATCTTGCTGCGGCGACGAAACTGGGCGTGACCCCGTCCCGGTGTATCGTCATTGAAGACGCGCCGGTGGGCATTCAAGGCGCCCGTAGCGCGGGCATGAAATGCATCGGCGTATTAACCACACATGATCACCTTGACGGCGATCTGGTTGTCAATCGCCTGTCGGATGCGACCTTTGCAATGGCGGTCGATCTACTGAACAGTGCGTCGTAGCGCTTCCGCCCAGCATTTCTGCGCAATTTGCGTGTAGACCATCGCCTGCTGCCAGCGATCGCCTTCTTCGATCCACTCGCCACGGGAGTTTAGAATAAGCCGCGCGTAGCTGATTTCGGGCCCCAAAAGCTCAGGAGCGAAGTTAAGGTAATCTCCGGACTGAGCGGTTTTCAAAAAACCGGCTATGCATCGCGTCCACATCTCTCGGAAATGCGACACATTAGGCCTGTCCGAACCATCACCTATATCCACCTGGATACACCCGGGTGAGGAAATGCGGCCATGAATAAAGCGCACGCGGTCGAACACCGGCTGTATAAAATCAAACTTGGCGTTGATATCGCCATAGACCATTTCGAGACCTGTGTACCAGTGCGAGAAGTCGCCGTTAAATCGTATTTCCGGAAAGCGCTCAGTCAGCTTTACCGTTCGCCATAAATCCTGCGTGATTGTCGCTCTGTGGGTCTCAATGTACATCGGGATGTCTACTGTCACAGATGCTGTGAGGATGGCCTCAACCATGCGACTGACTTCGTCGTCATCCTCCATTCCCCACCCGGCATGCAATGTGATGCAGTCATATCCTTTTGCCTTGCCGTCGCGCGCAACCACATAGGCATCCTCTGGTATATTCACCCGACCGCCGCCCGATTGCCCGAGACCCAATTCGCGACAAGCCGCGAGATCGCCGCCCTGTATCGCCTCATATCCCGAGTGCTTGACCGCCAGATGCAAGGCTCGATCATCCCCCTGCGGCGCAGTTGTATAGAGAGGCAGTCCCGCAACATTCGCATAAGTGATACTCTTCCTTAAAGCTGGTGCGCGTCCAGAGCCATCATTTGTATTCTTAACCATCGGCTTACCTCTTCTCTAGCACAATCACACCCATCACTCATCGACTACTATATTCTGAAGCAATACCTCATTAGTCGGATATTTGTCGAGTTGCTTTAAAAACCATGTCATGCTCTCGATCGGTTTTCGCGCCACCAGAGCGCGCCGCAGGATATTCAGCCGTTTGTTCGCGTCGGCTGTGTAGAGTTTCTCGGCTTTGCGCGTGCTGCTCGCTGCCAGGTCGATTGCCGGGAAAATGCGGGATTCGGCCAGTTTCCTGTTTAGCACAATCTCGCTATTGCCCGTTGCCTTGAACTCTTCGAAGATAAGCTGATCCATGCGTGAGCCTGTATCAACGAGCATGCTGGCAATAATCGTGAGCGACCCGCCCTTTTCAACATTGCGCGCTAACCCAAAAAACCGGCGCGGAATCTCAAATGCACTGGCGTCAACGCCACCCGATAGCGTGCGACCAGTGCCGCCGCCTTTCAGGTTAAATGCGCGCACAAGCCGTGTCATGCTGTCGAGCAGGACGACGACTTCGTTGCCACATTCGAGCTCGGTGCGGGCATGCGCCAGGATGAACTCGCACAAAGCAATATGCTCCTGCGTTTTCTGATCGCTCGAACTCGCAAACACTGTGGCGGACGCCAGTCGCCTGAAATACGTTACTTCCTCGGGTCTCTCGTCGATCAACAACGTAATCAGACGCGTGTTTGGGCTCGAGACATGAATCGCTTTTGCTATCTTCTCGATCAGCATCGTCTTACCCGCTTTTGGCGGCGCGACAATCAGCCCACGGGTTCCTTTGGCAATCGGCGCAACAAGATCAACCACCCGCATACTGGTGTCTCCCTCAACAGAGAGATTAAAGCGATCAACGGGGTCGATCGCGATCAGATCCGCAAATGGTTTGCGTTTCGCGAATGCAGCCGGCTTTAACCCACCGATCTTATCGATAGTTGCGAGCTCTGAGTTGGATTTACCATCCTGAACGTGCCCCGCGATAGAAACACCCTCCGGCAGCTTGTATTGCTCAACCAGTGCTGCTGGAACGCGAACGGGGTCGCCATTCGGTTTTGCCGGATCATATAGAACCATCGACCCCTTCGCTGATCGTTTGAGTAAGCCAGATGCAAGTTGTGCCATGCGGTGTTATAAGCGGTTTTTCAAGATGTAGCTACCCACGGCTGTCACCGTGTCAATCCATATCAATTTGTCAGGATCGGAACAGTACTGACACAATTCCTCAAGAACTTCAATCGCCATTGCCTGGCGCGAAAACGCGCCGATATCGTGCGAACACAACACCAGCCAGCCCTCTTCATCCATGGCGCGATCTATCCACAAGCTCAGTCTCTCGTACGCATGGTCGTCGCTATCTACACCCATGACTTGCGCCAGATCACATAACAACGGCGAGTTGATTGACTCGTCCCGAAACCCGCGCCCGCACAAGAACCGCCTTGCCACTAGCGGCACATAGCTCGCCAATGCCTCACCACGGCCAACGTGCTTCTGGCCGCAAGGATAGGCAAAAGTGCGCGGTGTGACGCCGACCAGGTCGCGAATAACCTCATCCGCCCGATCCATCTCTGCGGCCAGGTCGTAAAGCGTCTTGTCTTCGAGTGCATTACTGCGCGACCACACGAAGTTGGCACTGCATGGGTGTGTCAGGGTGTGGTTACCCATTTCGTGTCCATGCGCCGCCGCCTTACGCCAAGCATCCTGCCGCACAGCGATGTTGTTTGGCGAGAGATAAAACGTCGCCTTAACGCCAAAACGATCCAGAATCGGCAACCCGGCGTCAACCTGCGACGACCTTGCGTCGTCAAACGTCAGGCTGATAGCCGCTTTCTTACCGGCTGGCCAGTGGAACACCGCGCCTTGTGGCATAACTGTTTTCGATCCTCCATTGTGTCATTGTGTCAGTGACTCGCGCACGCGCGCACGCGCGCACCTATGCGTTAATTATTTCACGTAGAAACTGGACGGCATCACTGATGTCTGCTGCTGGATTGTCGCCTACTTCACGCTCGATTGTCAAATACCCTTTATAGCCAATATCGCATAACGCCTGCAGATAGGGCGTCCATTTTACCGCCCCTTTTCCCAATGGAACTTCCTCGAATAGTTTACCGACCTGAATTGCTTCAATTCCGCCCGTTGCAAATGCGCCATACACCTTTTCAGGATCGCATGGCTGTAACTGCACCCCGTCCTTTGCATGGGTATGCACGATATAGTCTTTTAACGTGTACACCGCTTGAACCGGATCATCTGCCGTGACCATAACAAGATTAGCCGGGTCAAGGTTCACCCCGATGCCCTTCGAACCGATATCGTCCAGGAACATCTTCAGCGTCGTCGCTTTCTCTGGCCCTGTTTCGATCGCAAAAGTAACGCCCGCGCGCGCCGCATACTGCGCTAACTCCCGACATGCATTAAACAGGATAGCATACCGAGGGTTGGACTTGTCTTCAGGAACGACGCCGATATGGGTCGTCACGACATGCGCGCCCATATCCACCGCAAGATCGGTGATGCGTTTGCTTCGCTCAACACGCATTGCATTTTCACTGGCATTCTGGAACCCATGCCCGCCAAGATCACCACACAAGGCGGAAATCTCCAGTCCCAGATTCTGGCAAAATCGCCTGAAATCTTTGCGCGTGGCTTTGTCCATCAGTTCCGGGCTGATTTCCCCGTGTGCCGCATAAACCTGCACACCATCGGCCCCAATCTCTTTTGCTTTGAGCACGCCCTCGCGGGGCGAAAGTCGAAACCCATCACTCATTACACCAATCTTAAAAGGCATCATGGCAACTCTTCTCTCCTGTACTGTGATTGCGACGCGCTAACAATAGCACTGATCAGACAAAAACACATGACTGATACCCTACATTAGTGCAGGTCATATAAATAGTGATTATCGTGAGTAAATGAAACGACAAGTATTGCCGTTTCAACTGCGTTTTTATTGACGTATTATTGACGCGTTAATGAAACGGCATAAAATGAAGCCGTTTATTCTTACGGAAATAAGCAAATTCTCCTTGTCGAGTAGTGAGGCAGATCATTAGCGCACCAACCACACAATCCGAGTGGGAATCACAACTAAATAGCTTCGACCCTGTTATTAGAGCCGGTGCTCTTGCGGCATTGCTATCCCACGACCATAATGTGGCGGCTCAAAGGCCGTTACTTAACGCAGTCAACATGCACGCCCATACGTTCTTTTCCTTTAATGCGTATGGACATTCTCCGACCTCGCTGGTGTGGCTGGCTCGAAAAGAGCGTTTTGCCGCCATTGGCAGCGTTGACTTTGACGTTCTGGATGCTGTCGACGAGTTTCTTGACGCCTGTGAACTGGCGTCAGTTCGGGGAAGCAGCGCACTGGAAACACGCGTCTATATCCCGGAGTTCGCCGACCGCGAGATCAACTCACCGGGCGAACCGGGCGTGGCCTATCACATGGGTATCGGTTTTACCAGTAGCACAGCAAACGGTAAGGTCACCAGTATCCTCACGGACATGCGCCAACGCGCCTCGCAACGCAATCGCGAGCTCATCAACCGTGTGAATGCGCATCTTTCACCGATCACGATCGATTATGACCGCGACGTATTGCCGCTTACCCCAGCCGGAAACGCCACAGAGCGCCATATCCTGGTTGCGTACACCCGCGCAGTCGATCAGAGCGGCGCAGATCCGGTTGATTTCTGGGCGCGCGCGCTGGATGCAAAAAAAGAGCAGATAGCGCTGATTATCACCGACATACCAAAGCTTCACAACTTAATCCGATCCAAACTGATGAAACGGGGTGGCGTCGGGTATGTCCAGCCGGGACCCTCCACCTTCGCTTCCATTGATGAATTTCACCAGTTCGTGATCGGGTGCAACGCCCTGCCCTGCGCCACCTGGCTGGACGGCGTCTCAACCGGTGAACAAGCGATTGAGGAATTGCTCAATCTGGGCATCTCAAAGGGCGTGGTCGCGCTCAATATCATTCCTGATCGCAACTGGAATATCGCCGACCCGGCTCAAAAACACGTCAAACTCCAAAACCTGTATGACGTGGTAGCACTGGCTCAGAAACTGGACTTGCCGCTTAACATCGGGACAGAGATGAACACTTACGGCAACCGGCTCATTGACGACTTCGATGCGCCTGAACTGGCGTCAGTGCGCAAACCTTTCCTGGATGGGGCATACTTCATATACGGCCACACGATGATGCAACGCGCCATTGGCCTTGGATACCAGAGCGACTGGGCGAAGTCACATCTGCCTTCACGAGCAGCGCGCAATGCCTTTTACACTCAGATTGGTTACCGTATCATTCCCGGCAAGGCCGGGATGCAACAGATTTGTGCTTTCTCCGACGGGATGAAACCGTCTGAAATCACATATAAACTTGGTGGATAATCAATTGGTTATCGGTTGGTTATCGGTTAATGAGGTGGAATGAAATGTTAGATAAATTAGCGGAATATCGGCGCGCAGAAGTAGACCAGACTCCTGATAAAACTCAGATCTGGCCGTTATACGGCGCAGGATTCGACAACCTTGGCGTGGACAGCAAGCCCATTGAGATTGACCTGCCCCAATACGGCGCGGATGATCTGCTTGTGCGCCATGACGCATGCGGCCTGTGTTTCTCCGATATCAAAATCCTCTCACTGGGTGAGACGCACCCGCGAATCTTCAAGAATATGAAGGTTGACCCCGTGGTCATGGGTCATGAGGTTGTCATGACCATCATCGGCGTAGGCGAGAACCTAAAGGCTCAGTATCATATCGGGCAGCGCTTTATCGTCCAGGCGGACATATACGACAAAGGCGTGAACTATGCCTATGGCTATATGTTGCAGGGCGGTCTTTCGCAGTACGCCGTGATTGGCAAGCGCGTCCTGAACGGCGACGATGGAAGTTACCTGATCCCAATTCGTGAAGAAACCGGCTACGTCGAAAGTGCGCTCGTGGAGCCATGGGCGTGCGTCATCGCGGCATATCAGCTTAAATACCGCACCAGTATCAAACATGGCGGCACAACTTGGATTGTCGGCTCAGACGACGCCTCAGACACAGTCCCGTACACCATCACCGCAGGCTTTGATGAGCAATCGCATCCTGCCAAGCTCGCGTTGTCCAACGTGCCCGCGAAACTATCCGCGTGGCTCAGGGAGCGCGCGGCGCAGATCGGTGTGCATGTCATCGACGTTCCGGATATTGGCGACACGACGCTCGAAAGCGTCGATGACATCATCATACTGGGCGCAGACGCCGCTGTGGTTGAGAAGGTAAGCCCGAAGTTGGGGATGTTTGGCATACTGGCTGTCGTCAGCGAAAAACCTTTCGCGCGCAGCGTCAGCATCGATGTCGGACGCATTCATTACAACCGCTGGGCTTATGTCGGCACCAAGAGTTCCAACATTTCGCGGGCTTACAGCGATACACCGATACGATCAACACTGCGAACCGGCGGCAAGACCTGGCTGGTAGGCGCGGGCGGCCCAATCGGTCGGATGCACCTGCAGCGAGCCATCGAGATCGCAGATGGGCCGGGGACAATCGTGTGCACGGATGTCAGCGATGCTCGCCTGGAGGATCTGCGCGTCAGCTTTGAAGGCGATGCCAGGAACAAGAACGTCAACCTGGTTTGTCTGAATCCGATGAAGAAGGAAGAATACGGTCAACGCATGGGCGAGATCAAGGCCGCCGGCGGGTTTGACGACATCATCGTCCTGGCGCCGATTCCGGCCGTCATCTCAGACTCTGCCACATACCTTGCGCCGAAAGGGGTCATGAACGTCTTCGCCGGCGTCAATCGCGGCACGATGGCTACCCTCAACCTGAACGATATGCTTGACAAGAACGCGCGTGTGATTGGTCATTCGGCATCGTCTGTGGACGACATGAAACTGATGCTGCATGATACTGAAGCAGGCATTCTTAAGCCGAATCGCTCAGTCGCCGCGGTCGGATCGCTTGAGGCTGCAAAAGAGGGTCTGAAGGCGCTCAAAGATGCGACCTATCCGGGCAAGGTGGTGATCTTCCCCAACATCAAGTATCTGCCCGTTACCTCACTGCCTGAGTTGGAAGTCAAACTCCCCACCGTCTTCGCCAAGCTGCATAATGGGCGCGAGTGGTGCGTCGAAGCCGAGCAGGAATTCCTGCGTATCATGTTGCCGTAAATTATGGATAAAACACTACAGGATCGCATTGCAATCGTCACCGGCGGCGGTCAGGGTCTCGGACAGTCCATCTGTCTGAGACTGGCCAATGAGGGCTGCCACGTCGCGGTGGCTGACTTGAACGAAAAAACTGCGCAGGATACCGCGGAGCTTGTCGCCAAAGAAACCGGGCGGCGCACCATCGCCGTCAAGGTGGACGTATCCGATGAAGCGCAGGTCGAGGCGATGGTCAAGCGCGTCGTCGATGAGTTTGGTCGACTGGACATCCTGGTCGCAAACGCCGGAATCCTCGTTTCCGGCGACATTACGGACTTCCCCGCCGAAAAATGGCGCGCGGTCATGAACGTCAACCTGTTTGGTTATTTCCTGACGGCCAAACACGCTGCCCGTGTGATGAAGGCGCAGAAGAAAGGCGTCATTATCGAGATCAACTCGAAGTCTGGCAAGAAAGGCAGCTTCCGC
>Ga0118677_10004955_pt1 | contig 23753 bp, 26 predicted proteins | sample AliMusrvi5mmetaG_FD_86154 | JGI IMG/M metagenome (GOLD analysis project Ga0118677, IMG submission 86154)
GGCCAAGATTGATCGCCAAGGCGATACCGGGGCGTTGCACACCGCCCAGAACGACCTCTACGATCATCTGGTGGCCATCCAGAACGCCGGCAACCTAGAACTGCCGGCGAGCGACCCGGCCAACGCGCAAGCCCGCGCAAAGTTATTGCTTGGCACGTTCCCGCCGAAAGAGACCCATGCCAAAGCCCAGCCGGCCCCGGCCACTGCGGCCCCGGCGACAGCCCCGGCAACTCCAACCACCCCGGCCAAGTGACCGAGACCAAAGCCGGATGAGCGAACCATCACCAACTAGTCAGCCAGTGGAGTCAAGAAGTCAGCATCACCGTCGGCGGGTAGATAGATGACCCCGCTCCTATCGTCCTGGCAAGCGACCAACTGAGTTGGTCGTCTTGCCGGGCGGTGGAGGATGGATCAGACAAACACATTTAAAAAAAAGGAACCTATGAAAATCGCAACAAAAATCGCTATTGGGGTAATCGTCGCAATCGTTGGCATATGGATTTGTTTTAAAATCTTCGATTCATCTTCAGAGGAGTCGGTTGACTCTTATCGCCAAAAGGTCATTGCCGCAGTTAATCAAGACCTCATGAATCCGGATAGTGCTGCACGCAGGAGAGTCGAAAGCGCACATATGACGGTTACCGCAAAGCGTGCATATGTGTCATCGTGCATTGTCCAAACAGTTGATGGCAGCAACCGCGTCGGTAAGAATGGTAATAATATAAGCGGAATCAACGTAGTGATTACTGTGATTTGGGATGGATGGATTCATAAAGACGGTTTTACTGAACTTCAGATTGAATACAATCCACAAACGCAAGCGCGATCCACAAGGTTTTTGAGGTCGAATGCTGTATTTAACTGGGAAACGGTTGATTGGTCTTCGGTCGGTTATACAGTCGGTTATATCGCCGGTGCTTTGCTCTAAAAAACACACAAGAACAGCTTGCTCGGAGATTGAAATATGACAAGCGAAGAAGTTTTTCAGAAAATACAAGATTACATGAGCTTACCGATAAAGAAACCGGTAACGATTACACTCCGGAATGGTGGAACAATCCTAAAGGCCGTACCATGTGGTTTCACAACCACGAACGGTGTTACGTATATCAACTATGAGACAGTTACTTCAAACGTGAGGCAATCCGTTCGTCTTACTGATATTGCTGCCTTTTGATAAATCCAAAAAAAGATCAAGAATAGCCAATCATGATTATCAAAAAGAACGCCATCGTACTGCTGGCTATTGCGGTCATTACGGGCTGCACCACCGGCAAAGTTGGTTGTCATTGGGAACCGCTCCAGTGGGCATCGCCCGGTGCGCCGCCGGCAATCTGGCACGACAAAGATTTTCTGGCCGCGCAACAGGCCGGTTCCACTTGCGATTGGTCAAGAGTGGTCGGGTTTGCTGAAACACTTATTGAGCGGTATCCCAACGAAGGCGTGGCGCATTTCCTGTTGGGCAACGCGTATCTGGAACAACTGCAATACGAAAATGCGCTCCCACCGTTGCGCCGGGCGACTGGACTTGATCCGGGGTCCGTGCAGCCATGGTTTGAACTAGGCTTGGCGGCGACAAGCGTGTCAAACAGCGAAGAATCAGTAACGGCTTTCCGCAAGGCTGCCGAACTCAATCCGAGCCAGCCCGTCATTTGGAAACGGTTGGCGGAGGGGTTACGCATTCAGAATAAAAATGGCGAAGCGATTGAGGCCTACCGGCATGCCTTGGACATTACGCCCAATGACGCCGAACTGTGGTTTGAGTTGGGCCGTGTGATGAACCAAATGGGCTGGACCGATGGTGTCATTCAAGCCTTACAGCGCTCTCTATCAATAAACCCCGATGGCAAACACCCAACGACACGAATACTGCTCGGTCATGCGCTTATCCAACAAGGCAAAAACCACGAAGCGGAGAGTGTCTTCCGTCAAGGAATCCGAATCGAACCACAAAATGCAGAACTCTGGGTATACCTAGGTGCCACGTTGTTCAACCAAGGCAAACGCGAAGAGGCAATCAAGGCGTGTCGGCGGAGTACCGACCTAAATCACGCTGGCGCTGCCGTGTGGTACTTATTGGCTGCGGTTTATCAGGATAACGGGATGGAGGAGGAAACAAATGAAGCTCTCAAGCAATTGAAACGTCTCGACCCCGAAGCGGCGAAGCAATTTGAGGCAATGCAGCAAGAAGCCTCACCAGCGCAAGCACCTTAACTGTGAAACTGACCGGCAATCACCACAACCACCACTGATAGGAGATAGGCATGGCCTTCAATCCGAACGAACCCCAAAACGGTGCCGAAGTGCGCGCCGACGTGCTCCGCAACCAATTCACCAGCCTCAAAGCCCTGATTGACGCCATTCCCGCTGGCCCGCCCGGGCCGCAGGGGCCACAAGGCCCGCCCGGCGGCACCAACCCGGAAACCGATCCGGTCTTTACCGCCAGCGAAGCCGCGCAGCTTGTGCCCGGCGACAAGAACAAGCTCGATAACGCCCTCCAGCCGGGGAGCAATGTCAGCCAGCTCACCAATGATGCCAAGTATCTTGTCAATCCCATGTCCACCGATGCGCCGGGGGATATGGTTTATACCATGTGGTCGGACAGTTCGCCCGGTGCGGTCATGAACGCGCGGTTGCCGATTGGGTCGCCCGGGCAAATTCTCGCCGCCGTGCCCGGTTGGCAGAATGGGACGGGTGTGTTTCCCGCGTGGATTGACCCTGCGACCATCACGGCCTATTCGCCCGCTAATCCCGGCCATTGGAACGGGACGCCGCCGGCAACGTTGGCGGAGATGGGCGACCGGTTGGCCGCGCTGCTAAGCAACAACGGCGCGAATCCGGTGCCGTAAGGTATGCTATTGCATACCGTCATGGTTGGCACGCAATAGCGTGCCCTACGATTGTTGTAGCTGCGCTTCTGTGAAGCGCAGAATCCTCACCGGCAACGGCGCTTGGCACAAGCGCCTCTACAGCGCGACGCACTGGGGTGACAGATTGCCAGCGCGGGTGACAAACTACGGCTCAAGACGACACCGGGATCAAAACTTGCCAAAATAGAATTCGTCGCCGGGATGCCAAGCAAAGGTAATCAGCCGGTCGGCTTGGAACGGATTGGAGTAGTGCCGGTGGCTGCCCGAGGTGCGGAGTAGTTCGCAACCGATTTCCCGCAGACGTCGCTCCAGTTGACGGCAGTTGTAGGACGGGTATTTACCCATGACTCAGGCGGCGAGGATAAATTTGTCGCGGAAAGCAGGCGGAATGGGGCGGCCGGTTTCCAATAATGTTTCCAGATGGACTTTCGCAGCTTGCTGAAAGCGAAGAAGCGCCTCGCCCCGGTCGCGTCCGTGTGCATGACAGCCGGGGAGGAGGTGGGACTTGGCAATCCACACGCCATCTTCGTCCTGTCGGAGTTGCACTTTGGTCAGTGGAATAATCATTATTGTGTGAGAACATTAACACAGCCCACCGCCATCGTAAAGCGGGGAGATGATGTTCGATGGTGGGTCATCTGCCTCTAAGTCAGTTCGCTACACCACGCCTTGGTCGAGCATGGCTTCGGCGACTTTGCGGAAGCCAGTCGGGGTTACAGTTCTTCCGTTTTGCGGAATGGTAGGCCGCGTTGGCCGTTGAACTGGCGGCGCAGCCGGCGGTCACTGGAGCTGGTTGGGCGCTGGCTGCCTTGCGGCGCGAGGCGCTCCGAGATTGCGCGTCGCGCTTGGCGGCCTTTCAGCCAATCTTCCCACGAGATGGGACGGTCAATTGGAATCGTAGGGATTTCTGACTTTGAGTTCATTGGCAACCTCGCGGATCAGTTCGGTCAATTCCGGCAGCACTTTGTACCCCGGCGCAGCGGCGAGTTTTTGCACTTCCGCCCAGTCAACTGCGACACGACCGGTCAGAGCGACACCGAGTAGTTCCTTGGCGCAAGCCCGGGCGGACGGATTGGGTGACGGATACACCGCAACCAACAGCCGCTCGACCAACAATTCTTCGGGATCAATCAGATTCACTGCGCCATATGGCCCTTGCAATTGACGAATGGGTGTTTGGCATTCTTTTTCGACCACACCCAGCAAATCGACAAACAGCCCCGCGACTTGCCAACTGCGTGGGCCGCCTTCGGCAGCTAATTCGCCCATGACTTCTTGACGGAGACGGAGCGGAATCGTTTGCGCGGGACGCAGCACGCACAAGTCAACATCACCGGAGGTGTAGGCGCCTTCGGTGTAAAATTCAATGGCCGAGCCGCCCACGACAACCAGTTCGAAGCCGCGCTCGCGAAATGCCGCCGAGCAGAGCGACGCCAACTTTTGGGCTTTAAGCGTCGGGTCTTGCTCGGCGCGGATGTCAGCCAACGCAGTAGTTATCTGTTCCCGCTTCATATCCGTATGTATCGCACAACCGGACGCAGGCGTAAAGGTTGGAGCGGACAGACCGATGCGCGCAGATGACTTTTATGCGCGGTAGCCTAGGGAGGGCGAAATTCCAGCGCAATCTTGCAAGTTTACGCAAAGGATGTAAAATACCGGTGCAATGAAATTGTCTATTACCATTGACCGGGATGAAGACGGGGTGTGGGTGGTGGAATGTCCCGCCATTCCCGGGTGCGTTAGCCAAGGTAAGACCAAGCCCGCTGCATTGGCGAATATCAAAGAGGCCATTGCGCTGTGTTTGGAAGTGCGCGCGGAACGCGGCTTTCCGCTCACGGTGGAAACCCGCCAAGTGGAAGTCGCCGTCTGATGCCGCAAATTCCGATACTGAGCGGGCGGCGCGTGGTGCGGGTCTTTACGAAGCTCGGCTGGGAAGTGGCCCGGCAACGCGGCAGTCACATCATCCTCGTCAAAGAGGGCGCGATGGCGACGCTCTCCGTGCCCGACCATCGGGAAGTGGCGCGCGGCACATTGCGAAGTTTGATTCGCGATGCCGGGCTGACCGTGGAAGAGTTTCTAGCGCAGAGCTAATTATTCGCCGCACTGCAGCGTCGCGTCTGCGCTCTACACCACACCCTGGTCGAGCATGGCTTCGGCGACTTTGCGGAAGCCGGCAATGTTGGCGCCGTTGACGTAGTTGACGAAGCCGTCGGCTTCGCCAAAGCGGACACATTGGTTGTGGATCGCTTTCATGATCTCGGAGAGGCGTTTATCCACTTCTTCGGTCGTCCATTGCAGGCGGAGGCTGTTCTGCGACATTTCCAAGCCGCTGACGCTGACGCCGCCGGCATTGGCGGCTTTGCCGGGGCCGTAAAGGATTTTGTGGCTCAGGAAAACTTCCACCGCTTCCGGTGTGCTCGGCATGTTCGCGCCTTCCGCGACGCAGAGGCAACCGTTCTTGACCAATTGTTCCGCATCGCTGCCGCTGATCTCGTTTTGCGTGGCGCAGGGCAGGGCCACGTCGCACTTGATGCTCCACGGGCGTTGGCCGGCGACGTACTTGCAGTGGTACTTGGTCGCGTAGTCCTTGATGCGGCCACGGCGGACATTTTTGAGGTCTTTGATGTAGGCGAGTTTCTCGCCGTTGAAACCATCCGGGTCGTGGATGAAGCCGTCGGAGTCGGACATGGTGACCACTTTCGCGCCGCGCAACAGCGCCTTTTCGGCGGCGAACTGCGCCACGTTGCCGGAACCAGAAATGACGACGGTTTTGTCGGTGATGCTGGTGCCGTGCTTGTGGAGCATTTCCTCGGTGAAATAGAGCAAGCCATAGCCGGTCGCTTCGGACCGGATGCGGCTGCCGCTCCAGTTCAATCCCTTGCCGGTCAATACACCGGTAAACTCGTTGCGGAGCTTCTTGTATTGCCCGAACAGATAGCCGATCTCGCGTCCGCCCACGCCGATGTCGCCCGCCGGGACGTCGGTGTCCGGGCCGATGTGCCGGTACAACTCGTTCATGAACGCCTGGCAGAAGGCCATGACTTCCTCGTCGGTCTTGCCCTTTGGATCGAAGTCCGAACCACCCTTGCCGCCGCCCATCGGCAGGGTCGTCAAGGCGTTCTTGAATACCTGTTCAAATGCCAAAAACTTCAGCGTGCCCAGTGTCACCGACGGATGGAAGCGCAGTCCGCCCTTGAACGGTCCGATGGCGCTGTTCATCTGCACCCGGTAGCCGCGATTGACCTGCACCTCGCCGTGCCGGTTCACCCACGTGACGCGGAAGATGATGATGCGTTCCGGCTCGGTCATGCGCTCTAGAATCTTTGCTTTCCGGAATTGCGGATTCTTTTCGATGAACGGCCAGACTGATTTGGCTACCTCAGTCACCGCTTGGTGAAATTCGGTTTCGGCGGGGTACCGGTGCCGAAGTTGTTCGAGGAAACTTGTGAGTTCTGTGTTCATGCAACCTCCTTAGTGATTTGTTGTCCGAATATCAATAGCTGTCTGACTTTGGCCGTCGAGCTTGCTTCGCTGTAAATGCGGATGATCGGTTCCGTGCCCGATGTCCGGAACATCAGCCACGAATCGTCAGTGGCAATGTATTTCACTCCGTCAGCCGTTTTCACTTCTCGGAGCGGCACGCCCGCCAGCGCGGCCGGCGGATTCTTGGCGAGATACTCAAGGAGTTGTTGCCGTTTCTCCAATGGGAAATGCATGTCAATCCGGTCGTAGGCGCTCCTGCCGAACTCCTTTTGCACTTCGTCAACCAGTTGCGAAAACTTCTTGCCGGTCATCGCCAGCAATTCGAGCAACATCAAGTTCGCCAGCATCCCATCGCGTTCCGGGATGTGCCCACGGAATCCCAGCCCGCCGCTTTCTTCGCCGCCCATGATCACGTCGTGTTCGCGCATCTGCTGGCAAATCCACTTGAATCCGACCGGCACCTCGACGCACTGCAAACCAAACGCCTGGCAAATTCGGTCAATCAGCACCGTGCAATTTCCAGACTTCACTACGATTCCTTGGCGTTCCTGCCGGTTGCGCAACACATGCAACAGCAGCACTGCAAACACGAGTTGAATCGAGACATACCGGCCACGATCATCCACCACGCCCAACCGGTCCGCGTCGCCGTCCGTCGCCAGTCCGATATGTGCGCGCTGTGCCTTCACCGCTGTCATCAGCGCGCCGAGATTCTTGCTGGTCGGCTCCGGATTTATCCCGCCAAACAAGACATCCCGCTCCCCGCGAATCGTCGTGCCGCCGGCAAGCTTTTCCAACACCCGGCCGCCGCAGCCATGCATCGAGTCAAACACCACCAGCAGTTTAGCGCGTTTGATCGCTTTGAGGTCAACCAGCTTCTTGATGGCAGCAACATGCGCCGTTCGCGGATCATGAATTTCCACCGTGTCATCGAATTTGAATGACTTTACCGGCGACGCATCCAAGCGGGATTCGATGGCGGAACAGATTTCGGGTGTGGCCGACCCGGCAAAATCCGCTTTGATTTTGTAGCCGTTAAATGCGGGCGGATTATGGCTCGCCGTGATCATCACCGCGCCGCACAGCTTTTGATCGCGCACTGCAAACGAGATCGCCGGCGTCGGCACCGCTTCCGGTGCGTACATCGTCTCGAATCCGTTCGCCGCCAAGACTTCGCAGACCAAGCGGGCGTACACTTCGGAGAAAAATCGGTTATCGTAGCCGACGATGGTCTTCTTCTGTAGTGGTTGCGCATTCCAGTAATCCGCTGTCGCCTGCGCCACGCGGCGGACATTCGCAAAGGTGAAATCGTCGGCGATGATGCCGCGCCAACCGTCCGTGCCGAATTTAATTCTGACGTTCGACATGAGTTCGCAATTCCCGAATTGCTTCCGGCAATGCCAAGGTATTATGCCGGTACAGCGCGTTGCCGGCGACGAGCACGTTTGCGCCCGCTGCGACGCACAGCCGGCCAGTCTCTGGATTGATGCCGCCGTCCACGCTGATGTCCAACTGCGGCGCGCGCCGGCGCAACTCCCGAATTTTCTCCAACGTCTCCGGAATGAACGCCTGCCCGCCAAAGCCGGGATTCACCGTCATCACGAGCACTTCTGTGACTTGGTCAAGAAATGGAAAAATCTGCGACACCGGTGTTGGCGGATTCAACGACAGCCCGGCTTGCTTGCCACGGCTCCGGATTATTGCCAACGTTTTCGCTACATCGTGCTGGGATTCGACGTGGACAATCAAGTGGTCAGCGCCGGCATCGAGGAAGCGTTCGGCGAAGAGATCTGGCCGCACAATCATCAAATGGACGTCGAGCGGCAGTTTCGTGGCTTTCCGCAACGCGGCGACAACGTCGGGCCCGAACGTGATGTTCGGTACGAAATTCCCGTCCATCACGTCGCAATGCAGCCAGTCGGCGCCGGCCAGTTCTGTCCGTTGCGCCTCCGCCGCGAACTGGCCAAAGTCCGCGGCAAGAATTGAGGGGGCGATAAGAATCTTGCGCATAATGAGTCAATGATGGTGCTGATTGCGGAACGGCCAGTCGTCGCTTTCCTTCTGGGTATACCAGTACGCCACCCCAATCAACGCCAACAGCACAGCGATTATCAGGGCCAGCGGCATGAGCGCTTTCTTCATCCGCCGGTAATCTAATCAAAACCTTGCCGCAGGACAAGACTTGTCCACCCCGTCATTTTCCTCGCAACGATTTCGCGATTGAAATCGCCGCCCGCCGGCCTTCGAGGGCACAATGATCCGCAGTTTCCACGCCTCGCAATAGATTCCCTGCCACGAACACACCAGCGATTGAGGAACGAAAGTTCAAATCGATCTTGGGGCCGTGTGTGATGGGATCAATTTCGAGTCCGCCCAGCCTTGCTAGTTCGTTTTCTGGGATCCAATCGCCGGTAAAGACAACCATGTCGCACTCCACTGTTTCAGTTTGCCCGTTTACCTGAGTCAGCTCGATTCCTTCCACTCGGGCGCGGCCGAAGATATTCGTAACGCGGGTATTCGTCCGGATCGGAGTGCGCGTGAGAATATCGGCCACTGCCCACTTCATGACAACGTAGGGGAATTCAATTTGATGCTTTGTATCCTCCGTCACCATCATGGCGCATTTTACATGTGCGTCCATCAGTGTCATCAAGGCCGATAGACTCACCAATTCTGCGCCAACGATGACTGCCCGTTTGCCAACCGGCAAATGTTCCTGATAGACAAATCGCTGCAGCGAACCGGTTGTATAAATTCCCTTGGGGGGGCGCGTCCCCGGGATCAACCTGGCCGCCCGCGGCCGTTCGCGCACACCCGTAGCCAGCAAGATCGCGCCGGCTTCGATTCCGCCCAAACCGTTGGGCGAGGTAAATTTCAATTTCGATGGATTCTCCCATCCTAAAATTGTCGTCGATGTCAAAATCTCCGCGCCCATCTTCCCGGCTAAATCACGATAATATTTCGCGTACTTTGGCCCATTCCACATGCGCCATAAATCTTTGCTCCCAAAACCTGTGTGATGACACATGCGCGGCATTCCACCCGCTTCCGTTTCGCGATCAACGACGAGGATGTGTTTGATCCCCTGTTTCTTCAATTCGATTGCCGCCGATAGACCAGCAGGCCCGGCACCGATGATCACGACATCTGTTTTTAATTCACGCGGAGTGGCCGTGTATTTCAACTGGGGAATCCCGCCGGAAGAGACCGGGAGCTTTTGTTCGATCAGAATGGCATGTAGTCTTGCATCACAATTAAACCCTTGGCATCGCCCTTGGGATGAACGCGTTCTTCTGCGTAATGCATCCAGACTTGTTGCAGGGATTGGCGCATTCAACGCATCCACCAACTCACCGCGTGAGACTCGCTCGCAGTGGCAAATGATTTCGGCATACGACGCGTTCCGCGCGATCATCTCCGCGCTTTGATGTGGGCGCACATCCGCCTGTCCGATCGCCGGCATCTTGACCGGCTTGAATTCATCTTTCAATTTCAACTCCAGTCCGGCCCCGCTCAGCAATTCAACGCCATATTCGGCAATGCCCATCGCCGCCGAAACACCCGTGGACCGGATTCCGCCCAGACACAAATACCGCAGTGCGGCGTCCATTTTGATTTGATAATCACTGTGCTCCGTCGCCGCCCGCAGACCCGCATACGTTGCCGTCACCTCTTCTTCCAATAATTGCGGTAGTATCGCGCGTCCTTTGCCGATCAGCATTTCCAAACCGGCCGCTGTCGTTTGCGTTGCGGTCTTGTCGGGCAGGTCTTCGGCTGTCGGCCCCAGTAAAATATTCCCATAAACGGTCGGGCTGATCAGTACTCCCTTTGTCGTGGCTGTCGGCACAGGAAGCAGGACGTGGTTAACGAGCGGTCGCGCCAACTTGTCGTAAACAATCAATTGTCCGCGGCGCGGTGTGACTGTGAAGTCGCTTTTCCCGAAATGCGTATTGATCTCATCTGAAAATAATCCCGCGGAATTGACCACATACTTGGCGCGAACACTGCCCCCTGGCCCTTCCAATACCCAGGCAGCACCGTCCGCCTTCACACTTTTTACCGGATGATTCAAAAACAACTCGACGTTATTCAGGACTGCCTGATAGGCAAATGCCAATGGAACACTGAATGTGCACAGGATTCCTTCCCCCGGCACAAGCAGTCCGCCTAACGCGCTTTGGTTAATATGCGGTTCTCTTCTGTAAATTTCCGCGGCAGAAACGATCGCGACATCCAGCACACCGTTTTCATGCGCTTTCTTTTGCAGAACCGGCAATGAATCGAACTGCTCTTGATTCCACGCAATCAGAATCGCCCCCAGCCGTTCATGGGCAATATTGGCTTCCACCATGTACTTGTCCATGCGCGGATAACTGCGCCGCATCAACATCGCTTCGAGTGTGCCGGGCTTGGCGTCAAAGCCGGTATGCCAGATGGCCGTGCTGGCTTTAGATGTCCCCATACCGACATCGGAATTCGCCTCCACGAGCGCCACCTTGAGCTGGTAACGGGAAAGTTCGCGCGCCATGGCTGATCCCACAACGCCGGCACCGATCACGGCAATATCGTATGTTTGCGCCATTGATTTACCTCATCAGGGTTGATGAAATCCCTTCACCGCGTTCACGGCCTTGTTCCACTGTGCCAGTTTCTTTTCTCTGTCACCCTGACTCATTTTTGGTTCGTACACCTTTTCAGATTTCCAATTGGCAGACAACTCATCCAAGGTCGTTCCCCAAGCGGAGACACTCGCTAGATTGGCGATCCCGATGGCTGTTGCTTCCCGGGCGGCTGAGACCCGCACTTCGAAATTTAACAAATTAGCGATTATCTGCATCAGATAAGGATTCCCCGAAGGCCCACCGTCGACTTTGAGATAAGGCGGGGACTGGCCCAAATCCTGAGCCATGGCCGTGACGACTTCATACACCCGACAGGCAATCCCATCCAACGTGGCCCGGACCAGATCATCCGAACTGCTACTGCGGTTCAACCCAAATATCGCGCCGCGCACATCGGTCCGCCAGTGCGGCGCAGCGAGTCCTTGCAATGCCGGGACCACCACAACCCCGGAGTCAGTGGAACGATTCGCCGCCGCATGGCTGGAAGCTGAGTCAGGAATCAATTTCAAATTATCTCTCAGCCATTGGATTGCCGAACCAGTTGCAAAAATCCCTCCGTCGAACGCATAGGCTTTGTGTCCGTTGAAATTCCATCCGACAGTTGTGAGTAATCCATGCCTTGACAATTTCGGGTTGTCGCCAATGTTCATCAAAAGAAAACTGCCGGTGCCAAACGAACACTTCATCTCCCCTGCCTGGAAGCAAGCCTGACCAAATAACGCCGCCTGTTGGTCAACCAACAAGGCATGCAATGGTAATGGCTTTCCATTTCCAAAATCAACATTGCCAACGTATCCAGCGGAAGGTTTTACTTCTGGCAGCATCTTCCGTGGTACATCGAATAACTTCAGCAAATCTTCATCCCATTCAAATCTGTTCGCGTCGAATAACAATGTCCGCGAAGCAGTGGATGGGTCAGTGATGTGCAATCCTCCGTTTGTCAAAGACCAGAGCACCCATGTTTCCGTCGTTCCAAATATTAAATTACCTGCATGTGCTCCCTGCCGGATGTTTGGAAAATTTTCAAATACCCACTTGAGTTTTGGCGCGGAGAAATAGCTATCCAGCAGAAGCCCCGTCTTGTGGCGAAGCAGTTGCGGGTCTATTTTTGAGGCAAGCGCCTTGCAAACAGATTCACCGCGCGTATCCTGCCAGACAATGGCTGGAGTAACCGGCGCGCCAGTGGTCTTGTCCCAAACCACAAAGGTTTCACCTTGGTTATCAAACCCAACTGCAGAAACATTATATTGATCAAGCAGAGGCGCACACGCCTCTTTTACGGAGCTGACAATATCAGCGGGTTCCTGCTCCACCCAACCTGCCTGTGGAAAACGTGCCGGCAATTGCGCGGAATTCTTTGCAATCAACTCACCCAGTTCGTTCACGATCACAGCCGTCGTTTGCGTCGTGCCTTGATCAATGCCCAGTAGATATTTCATCCGACCTTTTCCAAGGAAGACCGGGTTAATGACAATTGCGCATCACAAGTGATCCGGTTGGCAACAACCTCGATTAAACATCTTCCATTTCGCTCCATCCCCAAACAATACGACCGGTAAAGATGTTTCGACAAGCTCAACATGACACGTCAATAAAGAGGCCGGGATTGCCGGCCTCTCTTGCTTGCGGCTATTAATGCTATTGCTACCTCTGGCGGTAATGGTGACGAGGTTGCACGCAAACGGTTGCCGCATTCGACGATGGCAACCCTGGTCAAATTTGCTACACTAAAGGCATGTTGCTCGACTATCATATTCACACGCGATTGACCGACGGCACAATGGAACCAGCGGATTATGCCCGCATTGCCATCGCCCGCGGCCTTGATGAAATCTGCTTTACCGACCATGCGCCACTGGGAAACCGCGATACCGATTGGCACCTGAAACTGGCCGACCTCGATACCTATGTCGGCTGGGTGTACGACGCGCAAAAGCAGTTCCCGCTGCTCTCGATCAAACTCGGCCTGGAAGTGGACTTCTTCCCCGGTCGGGAAGACTGGATTCGCGAACTCGCCGGCATGTATCCGTGGGATTTTATCCTCGGCAGCGTCCATTTCGTTGGCGACTGGCCGGTGGATCGCGCCGCCGCCGATTGGAAGGGGCAGGACGTTGACCAGCGCTGGCGAGAATACTTTCAGCTTTGGGAACAAGCCGCCCGCACCCGGCTGTTCGATTCGCTTGCCCATCCTGATCTGCCGAAGAAATTTAACTGTAAGCCAACGGTGTTCGATTACCGGCCGGCCTTGCGTGTTGTGCAAGAAGCGGGCTGCGCGATTGAAGTCAGCACCGCTGGCCTGCGCAAGCCCTGCCGGGAGATTTACCCGTCCGAAGAATTCCTCCACCTCGCCCGGCAGCTCGACATCCCGATCACATTTGGCAGCGATGCACACATTCCCGACGATACCGGCACTGACTTCGACAAGGCCGTCGCGCTCGCGCGCCGATGCGGTTACAGCAAGCTGTGCCGGTTCACCCAGCGCCACCGCGAATTGGTTCCACTCGGATGAATCTGCCGCAAATGTATCTGGTCCGGCAACGCTTCGCCGCCGGTAAGTTGACCGACGTGACCGGCGCGTTGCGCGCGGAACTGGCGCGCTGTTCCATTGGCGCCGGTAAGCGAATTGCGATTGCCGTCGGCAGTCGCGGCATTGCGAACCTGCCGGCGATTGTGCACGAAGTGGCCGATTGGGTGCGCGCACAAGGCAGCGAACCCTTCATCGTGCCGGCAATGGGCAGCCATGCCGGTGCGACCGCCGACGGGCAACGGCAACTGCTCGACAAATTTGGCATTACCGGCGCGCCGATTCGGTCGACGATGGAAGTCGTGCCGCTCGGCGCCAATGCGTTCATGGACCGGTACGCGTTTGACTCCGATGGCGTGATCGTGATCAATCGGGTCAAACCGCACACGTCGTTTCATGGCCAGTATGAGAGCGGGTTAATGAAGATGCTGGCCATCGGTCTCGGCAAACACACCGGCGCGGCGGCGATTCACCGGCTTGGCGTGCGGGGCTTGCGCGAGGAAATGCCGGTTGCGGCTCGGCAAGTATTGGCGACCGGTAAGATTTTGTTCGGCGTCGCCATCGTGGAGAATGCCTGCGACGAGACCATGACGCTGGCGGCGATTCCGGCGGCAGAGATCCCGGCGCGCGAGCCAGCCTTGTTAAAATTGGCGTACGAAAATATGCCGCAATTGCCGGTGGAGGATGTTGATGTGCTGGTTGTGGACGAGATCGGCAAGGAATTCAGCGGGACCGGCATGGATACGAATGTGATCGGCCGTTTGCGGATTGCCGGGGAAGGGGAGCCGGCCAGTCCACGGATCAAGCGGATTGTGGTTCGGGATGTGCGCGGGGAGAGCGCCTATGGCATCGGCTTGGCAGATGTGACAACCCGACGGCTGGTGGACCGCGCGAATTGGCAGGTCACGCAAACGAATGTCGCGACGAGCGGGTTTATCGAGCGTGGGAAAGTGCCGGCAGTTGTGGATACTGACGAGCAGGCGATCGAGTGGGCGTTACCGGCGGGGCCGCGCGTGCTGCGGATTCCGAACACGCTCCATTTGGAGTGGCTGCTGGTTTCGGAATCAATCCGGCAAGAAATTGCGGGCCGGAACACCATTGAAGTGCTCCGGCCCGCCCGCGATTTCTTTGAGGCGTGGCCTACTTCGTCGCTGCCAGCACCGCACTGAACGCTTTTGCGTCGTTTGCGGCTAACTCGGCGAGAATCTTGCGATCAAGCTCGATCTTCGCTTTTTTCAACGCAGCGATGAATTTGCTGTAGGTGGTATCTTGCGCCCGGCAAGCGGCATTGATGCGCTGGGTCCAGAGGGCGCGGAAATCGGCCTTCTTGTCCTTGCGGTGGGCGAATGAATACGTCAGGCCGTGCCAGACGGCATTCTTGGCGTAACGGAATTTCTTGCTGCGCCAGCCGCGGTAACCGGCGGCGGCTTTGATCATGCGCTTGCGACGGCGCTGACTCGCTGGGGCATTAGTGGCTCTTGGCATAGTTGGTTCCTAAAAGTTTGAATTAGCCGCGGTGACTGAACGGCATGGCCTCGATGATTTTTTGGGCATGGCCTTTGGTCACGACCTGGCTACCACGCAGCCGGCGCTTTTGCTTCGCGCTTTTGCAAGTGGCCAAGTGGCGTTTGCCGGCGCCGCGGCGGATTAACTTGCCGGTGCCGGTGATCTTGAACCGCTTCATTGCGGCTTTGCGTGTCTTATTGGGTCGTCTACGTGGCATTGTCTGATTTCCTTCCTTAAATTGTTTATGCGTTGGCTTCGGCTTCGGCTTCGTCCGTTTCTGTGTCCGGCGCTTCATCTTCCGGTTCGGCGCGGCGGCCAAACTCGGCTTCGTATTTCTTGGCCGCCCCGCGTTCGGGTGCCAACATCATCGTCAGGCTCTTGCCCATCAACTTCGGCAGCACTTCGGCATGGCCGTAACCTTCCAAATCCTTGACGACGCGCTTCATTAACTCATGGCCAAACTCCGGCCGCGCATTCTCGCGCCCGCGAAAGAACAACGAAACCTTCACCTTCATCGTGTCCGCCAAAAACGCGCGCACGTGGTTCATCTTCGTTTCGTAATCGTGATCGTCAATGTTCAGCCGCAGCTTGATTTCCTTCAGCTTGCTCGCGTGCTGGTGTTTGCGCGCCTCACGTTCCCGTTTTTCCTGCTCGTACTTAAATTTTCCGTACTCAAAGATCTTACAAACTGGCGGATTCGCATTGGGCGAAATTTCAATCAGGTCCACCCCATGCTGCTGGGCGGCGGCGAGCGCCTGACTGGTCGTCATCACGCCGAGTTGTTTGCCTTCGGGGTCAATCACGCGCACTTCGCGCGCGCGAATCTTCTGGTTAACACGTACAAACTGTTGAATGAGCAGGCCTCCTGTTACGCCGAGTGTGGCATTAGGCTTGGGGACGCGCCGAAACATCCGCGCGCGACCCGCTGGTCACCGCGTGTGCTTCGAGCTTGGTTGATTCAAAAACTAACATGCGAGCCGCTTTATCTACGGGTTTCCCGCCAACTTTGCAACATTCTTTTTTGATTCTACCGGCAGTTAAATTTGTTATGCTCGCACCGAACCTTAATCGAACAACATTGTGGGACTATACCAAACATGATTCGTACCCGGCTGACTGGCAATTGGACGTTGATCCATTTCGAGGAAGGGAGCCGGCACGTTGCGCATCCGGATGAACTGGCTGCAAGCGGGCTAGCTTCGATTCCTGCGCAGGTGCCCGGCACCGTGGAACTGGACTTGATGCGGGCCGGTGAGTTGCCGGACATTTATCATGGCGACAACATTCACCGGCTGCGGTCGCTGGAATCCCACGAATGGTGGTATCGTTGTTCCTTCCCGGCAACTCCGATTCAAGCCGGGCAACGGATTGATTTAGTTTTTGAAGGATTGGATTGCTTGGCAACGGTTTGGCTGAATGGCGTCGAACTTGGCGCCGTCGCCAATATGCTGATCGCTCACCGGTTCGACGTGACTTGCCAACTCCGGCCCGGTGCCAAGAACGAATTAGTGGTGCGGCTGCGCTCCGTTGTGAATGTCGCCCGGAAGCGGATGCCGGATGCCTGCGAGTCGCATTTCTTGACGAACTGGGAATTGGCCGCCGTGCGGAAAGCACCGCACATGGCCGGTTGGGACATCGCGCCGCGCCTGCTTTCGGCAGGGATTTGGCGACCGGTGTTTCTCGAAACGCACGCACCCACTGAAATCGCCGACCTCTATTATTACACTCAACGCGTCAATGACTCAGGCGCACAGCTTGGTGTCCGGTATCACTTCGTCACGGACGCGCATCAGCTCGATGGGTTCGCCTTGCGGTTGACCGGCGTGTGTGGTGAACACCGGTTCGTGGAGGAGTTTTCGACTCCGTACGTGTCGGGACAACGTTCGATTCAGATTCCCGGCGCGCAGCTTTGGTGGCCGCGCGGTTATGGCGAGGCGGCGTTGTACGACGTCACGTGCGAACTGCTCCACGCCGGTAAAGTGGTGGCGACGCGGACTGACAAAATCGGACTGCGCACGCTAAAGTTGCATCGCACCGAAGTGACCGATGCAAATGGCGGAGAATTCCGGTTCGATTGCAATGGCACGCCGATTCTGGTCAAGGGCAGCAATTGGGTGCCGATGGATTGCCTGCACTCCCGCGATGCCGACCGGTACGCAGCGGCGATCGACCTTGCCACCGACTTGGGTTGCAACATGCTGCGCTGTTGGGGTGGCAATGTGTACGAAGACCACACATTTTTCGAGTTGTGCGATGCCGCCGGCATCATGGTGTGGCAGGATTTCGCATTCGCCTGCGCCCGGTATCCGCAGACGCCGGAGTTTTTGGAAACCGTCCGGCACGAAGTCGAAGCGGTCGTGCGCAAGCTGCGCAATCATCCATCGTTGGCGGTGTGGTGCGGCGACAACGAATGCGATGAAGCCTATGGCTGGGGCGGTGACAATCTCGACCCGGCGCATAACCGGCTCACGCGCGAAGTGCTGCCGCAAGTCGTTCACCGGTGCGATCCCGACCGGCCATTCGTGCCGAGTTCGCCGTACCGGGCGCCAGCGCAAGTGCAACGTGGCGGGCGGGCGCTGCTGCCAGAAGAACATCTCTGGGGATCACGCGATTATTTCAAGAGCCAGTATTATCTGGAGAGCAAAGCGCACTTCATCGGCGAGATTGGCTATCACGGTTGCCCGAACGTCTCCTCGTTGCGAAAGTTTCTCGCCGCCGACAAACTTTGGCCGCGGCGCGACAACTCGCAATGGATCACGCATTGCTCTGATCCGATTCCTGGCGGCGGGCCGTACCGGTATCGCGTCCAGCTCATGGCGAATCAAATCCGCACACTGTTCGGCGTCGACGCGGAGAATCTGAATGACTTCGCGTTGATGTCGCAGATTTCGCAAGCCGAGGCGAAAAAGTTTTTCATCGAAATGGTCCGGCTCCAGAAGTGGCGCAAGACTGGTGTGCTGTGGTGGAACTTGATTGATGGCTGGCCGCAGTTTTCGGATGCGGTGGTGGATTATTACTACGGCAAGAAACTCGCCTACCACTACATCCGCCGCGCGCAAACGCCGGTTTGCCTGATGGTCAGCGAGCCGGCAGACGGTCAAGTGCGCGTGGTCGCCGGCAATGATTCACGGCAAGATGCGGCCGGCCCCTACCGGGTGTGGGACGCTGACACAAATCAGACGTTGCTGGAAGGAACTTTCAACGCACCCGCCAACGCCAATTGCGATCTCGGCACAATCCGGGTCGCGAGTGGCGAGCAGCGGCTGTTTCTATTGGAGTGGACTGCGAACGGTCAAAAGGCCGGCAACCATTACCTGCTCGGCCAACTGCCGTTCGTGTATGCCCGGTACCGTCAATGGCTGTCGGCCATCGCTGCGTTGTCGCAGAAATTCGACGCCGGCACCGTCGCTCGGTAGAAAATTTTACGCCCGGCGCTCTTTGATCGACGCCACGATTGCCGCCACCACGTCTGCCTTCGGTTTCGCACCGATGTTGCCTTGGCCATGCAGGCGGACGCTGACGTTGCCGGCTTCCATGTCGCGCGGGCCGATCACCAGCATCGTGTGGACTTTGGCGACTTCCGCGTTTTGGATCTTGCCCTTGATATTCTCGTTGCTGTACTCGCCCTCGACGCGAACCTGCTGCGCGCGCAGTTCGGCGACAATGCCCTTGGCGTAATCCACCAAGGCCGCATCCTCGCCGAGGGTCAATACGCGCACCTGTTCCGGCGCGAGCCAGAGCGGGAAGTTGCCGGCGTAATGCTCGATCAGGAAACCGATGAACCGCTCATGCGTGCCGAGCGGGGCGCGGTGAATGCAGAGCGGGGTCTTGTCGGTGTTGTCCTTGTCCCGGTAAGTCAGGCCGAACTTGGCCGGCACGGCGAAGTCCACTTGATTGGTCGCGATGGTGAACTCCCGGCCGATGGTGCTCCAGACTTGCACGTCAATCTTCGGGCCGTAGAACGCCGCTTCGTTGGCGACCTCGACAAAGTTGATGCCGCTGTTCTTGAGAACTTCGCGCACCATGTCTTCGGTCTGCTTCCACAAGACCGGCTCGTTCACGTACTTCTTACCCATGCCTTCCGGCGCGCTGGTGCTGAACCGCATCTGGTATTTCTCAAGGCCAAAGATCTTGAAATACTTCAGGTACATCTCATTGACCGCATTGAACTCCGAGGCAAACTGCTCCGGCGTGCAATAGATGTGGGCGTCGTTCATGTTGAGCGACCGCACCCGCATCAGCCCAAACAGCTCGCCCGACTGCTCGTACCGGTAACAAGTGCCATATTCCGCCAGCCGCAACGGCAAATCTCGGTAACTGTGCGGCTCCGCCGCAAAGATCCGGTGATGGTGCGGACAGTTCATAGCTTTGAGGTAGTACTTGTCTGAAATCTCCGCGCCTTCGCTTAACTCCATCGGCGGGAACATGCTCTCGGCATAGTAGGGGAGGTGGCCGGAGGTTTTGTACATCTTCTCCTTCGCCAAATGCGGGGTGCGGACGCGGACGTAGCCGGCGGCGAACTCGGTTTCCTTCGCGAGCTTTTCCAGTTCCTCGACGATCACCGTGCCCTTCGGCAACCAGAGCGGCAGGCCGGGGCCGACGTATTCGGTGTCCATCACGTACAAGCCCATCTCCGCGCCAATCTTTCGATGATCTCGCTTCTTCGCTTCCTCAATCATCGCGAAATATTCTTCGAGCTGGGTCTTGTTCTTGAATGCCGTCCCGTAAATGCGCTGTAGCTGCGGGTTTTTCTCGTCGCCCTTGTAATACGCGCTGGCGACGCTGGTGAGCCGGTAGGCGCCGACATTGCCGGTGCGCATCACATGCGGGCCGGCACAAAGGTCAATGAACTCACCGGTCTTGAAATACGAAATCGGCTCATTGGCCGGGATACCTTCAATGACGTCGAGCTTGAACTTGCTGGGAACGTCGCGCGGAGCGAGCGCCGCCAGCCGGCCGGCTTTCGCATCGGCCAACGCCTGCTCGCGGGTGACGACCACCTTTTCAAAGACTTGGTTCGCCTTGATGATGGCTTTCATCTCGGCTTCGATGGCCGGGAAATCTTCCGGCGAAATCCGGTGCTTCAAATCGACATCGTAATAAAAGCCGTCCTCGACCGGCGGGCCGGCAGCGAATTGGGCGTCGGGCCAAAGTTTGGCGATGGCGGCGGCGAGGATGTGAGCAGCCGAGTGCCGGAGCCGTTCCAAGTCGGTCATCCGCTGGCGTTCGTCGAGGTTCTTGCGTTCGTCCATAAGCGCAACTTTCTACGGTGTGCCATGGTCAAAGTCAATCCTGCCGGTATGTGTCAGTGTTGAGTGAACGGCGAGGTTGACGACCAATCTCAGTGTCATTTCGGAGCGAGTTCGCCAAACCAGTAGGCAGCCGTCACTCCGCCATCCATTAGGAAATCACTGCCGGTGATGAACGCGCCGTCCGGCCCCATCAGGAGAGCACCAACGGCTCCCACCTCGTCCGGGGTGCCAGCGCGCCCGACCGCGGACACCGCGATCATGCGCCGGTATCCCTCGCCGCGCGGACCATTCAACTCGTCCTTGGCGAGAGGCGTGATAATGATGCCGGGGCTGATCGTGTTGACCCGCGCACCACGCTTGCCCCACCGCACCGCCTCGGCCATCACTCGCAACGAGTTCCCGCGCTTGGAGATCTGGTAAGCGTGGAGCGAATCCTTCACTTGGTCTGGCTGCAACATCGGAAGCGCGAGCAACTCGTCGGCGGGCGTAGTCGCCAGCGCCTTATTCTGCTCGGGAGTCAACGCCGGGAGCCGGTGTCCCGATTGCGAAGCAATCACGACGCCCGCGCCGCCGCGCGCGATGACGTTGCCAAATTCCTCGAGTACGAGCGCGGTGCCATACAGATCGACCTTGAGGATCGTGGCTGGCGCTGCCTGCGAAGGGGAGACACCGGCGGCATGGATGATGCCGGTGATGGTGCCCAGCGTCGTGGCAGTCGCGACCAGCGCGTGGACCGACTCGCGCGTGGAGACATCAACAGTCGCGGTGCTCACCTCGAACCCGGCGTCGCTGAGGACTTTCGCGGCTGCGTCGGCGTTTTGCTGGCGCAAATCGGCCAGCAGGACGCGCTTGCCCACGCTGACCCGCCGCGCGATAGCTTGACCGATTGATCCGGCCCCGATGACGACAATAACATTGGTCATTGCAAATTCCTTTCGCGAACTAAACCATTTTGCCGAACGTTATCCCCGGCTTTGGCTCTTCGTTGCAGATAAAGTAAAGCATAACGACAAACATCGGGATCGTGATCTTTTGTAAGCATTTGCAAAACATCGTCGGGAGTTGCTGGATTGCAGGTAAGCATTATCCTGATGGATGACTTATTCTGTTTCGCCAAGGTTAAAACAACTGACCTGGAAATACTCGGATTGTTCGCCAGAGCGCCTCTTACATTGTAGTCCGTTGAAGCACAAAGTTCCTCCAGAACATCGGACGGGGCGCTTGGATTGCGTGCGATAACCGAGGGTGAAGTCACGCGATCTCGATACATTTGTCGAATGTCGTCAGCCGTCCAGTTCGGATTGCCCGGCAGCCCCCATCTCACATTAAAGTCCGGATCTGCCCGTAACCGGAGAAGAACCGAACGTGGGACTTTCTGATTCCCGGCTAAATAGCCACGCACGCCGGCCTCCTTATCGTGCATTAGCTTCTCGATTAGACTCTCGTTAATGGATGGGTTTGCTGCGACGAGAGAGCGAACTTCACGAGACGGTGCGTCCACCAATTGCGCGAGAAACTCTTGCGAACAAGGTTGGTATTCGAGAAGCGCTGTTTTCTGATCCTGGGGAAGGTCGTTTCTGCCGGCGAAATATCTCTCTGCCCCAGGTCTGGGATTGCGTGGGCCTAGCACGGGGTCATAAGGGTCGCTTGAACAGCCGGCAATAAAAAAGACACAGATGATGAGCAATCGCTTCATCGCTATCTTTAGAAACTCAGCGGCGTTCATAGCGGCATTGTAGGCCGCGGCAAAAGCAAGTCAATCCTGCCGGTAGTGCGGCAGTGGGTGGCGTTCGTCCATAGGGGCAAACTTCTACGTCGCGCAATGGGCAAAGTCAATGTTGCCGGTGGCGTGCCGGCTAAACTGGATAGGACTGTTAGGAAATTATCCTTGGCTGCGAATCACGCTTGCGCAGTGGAGTTGCCGTTCTTTGCAATTTGAATCTGGTTCTGAGCTGTCTCTATAAAGTTTTCAACTTCTTGGTTGGAGATGCCCTGTAATGATAGGGCATAGCCCATGCCCTGAAAATTGATGACTATGTATCGCTCTTTGCTCATGGCATACATGATAAGAAAGATAATGCCCAATCCGAATATGATTAAAGTCGCAAAGCCGAGAATGAGCCAAATGTAGTTCGATTTGTATTCAAGTCCCAGCGAAGAAACACTCTTAAGATCGCCAGTGAACGAGACGATAGCTCTTCCGCTCGCCGCGTAAGTCTGACCAACACCTCTCAGTCTATCTTTGGTAAGAACAAGTGATGTTTTGGAAAACCCATGTCCGCTGAACAATGATGTCGAGATATCTTGTCCGATTTGTGCAATTGGCTGATGCGGCTGCGCACCGCTGCGCGTTCGTTTTCGCGCTCGCTGACTAGAATCAGTTTCTACATCCGCCGTAGTGAATGAATCTTCCCATTCCTCTTTCTGCTCCTCGAATTTAGGCGACGCAGGAGTCCCATCACGATCCGTTCCGCACTTCCAGCAACTATCAAACGAGTCTTCGAGAACTTCTTTGCATTTTTTGCATGTCCACATAATGAATGTCTCTTTCAGTTGGTAGCAAGCGGACGAATTCTTTAGTCAACGGCGTTCACGGCGGCATTGTAGGACACGGCAAAACCAAGTCAAACGTAATTCCCAGTAGAGATGTTGCGGAGAACCGCGTCTTGTCGGACTCGGCTTCGACAAGCTCAACATGACACGCAAAAAGCGAGGCCGGGATTGCTCCCGGCCTCGCGGCTTTGTGTTGTTGCCGGCGGCTAGGGGCCGACGGTGATGGTGGCGACTTCGGTCCAGTCGCCGTTGGGAGTGCCTTTGTCCCAGTACCGGAGCCGGTATTGACGGACTTCGGGGGTGCCGGCCGTGAGCAGGGGACGGTCGTCGAGGTAGGGCGATTCGCTGTCGATGGCGAGGAACACCCAGTCGCTGGTGCCGCGCTTGCATTCGATGTAGACGCCGCCATGCCCTTGTTTCTTGAAACGGATTTTGACCGCTTCGCTGGTGGCGCCGCGCACGGTGTCGAACTTGACCTCCGGTACCATGTGATCGGCGACCATCGTGGTGGGCGTGGCATTGCCGGACGCGATGATGCCGAGGTCTTGGCCGATGGTGTCGGTGTAACCGGGACTCGACTTGACCAATTGCACCATGTCGAAGATCCGGTTGAGCGCGCCGGGCGGGACGGCGGCGACGCCGGTCGGCAACACGGGAGCAGTGAATACCGGCAACACCACGGGGTCCGGCCCGCTGCCACTAATGAGCAGGTCCGTCGCGGTGGTCGCGGCGGGGCCGAAGTCGCGCACTTGCGTCAGCCACGTGCCGAGCACGTAGATGAGGAAGTTCGCCGACGCGACACACGCGTCCACATATGCCGGCGGCAAGCCGAGCGGCGTTTCGTAGTTCGGCAGTTTCGTTGCGAAATTCCCGAGCCACTCCGGCTGTTCCGCCATGCGGCTGGGGAAGTAGTTTTGACTTTTCTTCATAACTCCTTTCAGGG
>Ga0118677_10004956_pt1 | contig 23752 bp, 15 predicted proteins | sample AliMusrvi5mmetaG_FD_86154 | JGI IMG/M metagenome (GOLD analysis project Ga0118677, IMG submission 86154)
GAGGGACTGGCAGGCTGTCTAAGGAATCCGGTGTGCGGCGCATCCGACGCGTGAGTGCGGCAACCAGAGACACCGGTGCAGCAGAATGACAGATCCCTCTACTCGACCTCCGTGACCAGTTTATGCGGGAAGGTTGCCGATGCCTCACCGTTCTCCTGATCAGGATGCCAGATTTTACCGGTGATGCTATCAGCGGTCACGGGGCGCGACGGGCGTCGGCTTCCAAACAGTGCCAAGTTTACCCCATGATCCGATCTCAGTAGTAGTTGAAATTGCGCACCTTCGATTCCGCCAGCGGTCTGCAACAAGCTGCTTGCCGGAGAAAACTCACCCGACGTCCACCGTCGTTTCGCGCCGCATGACTTCCTGGCGGGCGAGTTGCTTGACCAGCGAGATTTCGTTGCGGATGCCGACGGAGGCGACATTGCTGGTGAGGCGGCTGAGGACGATATCCAGTTTGATGAGCGTCTGCAGATCGGCCAGGGAAAAGCCGGACGGACGGGTAACCAGCATGTTGCGCAACGTTTGCAAGGCTTCATCAGCAAAATGCTCGTGCGAAATGAATTCGACCAGGGGGTGAATAATCCGGAAGTCGCCCAATTCACCGAGCGCCTGCACCGCTTTCCAGCGTATTTGCTCATTTTCATCGTTCAGTAAGGCATTGAGCGGCTCGATGGCGCGTGGATCGCCGAGATGTCCCAACGCTTCCGCGGCAGATTTGCGCAGGTCAGGATTTTTATCATGCAGCGCATGCACCAGTGGTTCGAGCGCGCGCGGATCATCGAGGCGACCCAGTGCCCACGCCGCGCGGGCGCGCACCGAAGGCAAGCCGCGAGTGAGCAGGAAGAGTAAGGCGTCCAGCGCGTTGGCGCCGAAACCGACCAACGCGGCGACGGCGCGATATTGCACCCACTCTTCGTTATCGGCCAGGGAGGCGAGCAAGCCGTTCAGCGCGTGCGCGTCGCCGATCTTCCCCAGCGCCTCCGCCGCGCCGGCGCGCACCTCATTTACCGGATCGGTGCGCAGGATCTCCAGCAACGAATCAATGGCTTTGGTCCCGCCGATTTTGCCCAACGTGCGGACCGCCACTTCGCGAATCTGCCCATCTTCGTCGTGCAACAATTCCAACAGCACCTCGACGTCGCGCGCGTCGCCGATCTCGGCCAGCGAATCGATGATCAGCACGCGCGTTTCCACATTGGCATGCTGAATGGCGGGGAGCAGCAGCAGCGAGGCGTTCGGGCCGCTGAGCGCGCGCAAGGCCTGCGCCGCGCTTTGCCGGACCGTCGGCGCGCTGTCGGCGCTGGCCTGAATCAACGGGCGCACGATCAAGAGCGAGGCAAATTGCCCCAGCGCTTCGACCGCGCGCGCGCGCACCGCCGGTTCCTGATCTTGTAAGGCGATGGTGAGTAATTCGATACCGGCGGGGTCGGCGGCCTGGAGAATCTCACGCACGGCATGCTGCCGGTCCGCGGGTACCGCGGATCGCAAGTCGATGCTCGATTTCAACAGGCGCAGCCAGCGCATTCCGTCAATCCTCTCACCTGGCAGCTTGTTGCAGAACCCCGGCGGCCACCTCGCTGGATCTTCTTCCGCCTATCGGTGTCGCGATTGTTCACCGTATAACGCCAGAAACGTCTCACCATCGCAACAGCGACAGACGAAAGAATCTCTCAGCGATCTGACCACCAGAGTTCTGCAACAAGCTGCTGGCAGCCATTACAGATATACCCTCATAAGAAACCAATTCCCCACCCCGGCATAAATGCCGGGGCTATTGAGATACGCCCCATAAATGGGGCTTCTTACGGCTGTAAACGCAAGCCCCATTTATGGGGCGTATCTCAATAGCCTGGCGGTTGACCGCCAGGAGGCGGTAAGACTGATGCAAGGTTTCTTACCACTCAACCCCGGCTCCGCTGGGGCTCGAACTTCCAAACGCAAGACATGTCAGTAACGCGACCCCGAATTCTTTTCGCATGCTGATAGAAAACTAACCTAACATTAATATTCGCGCCAAGTCAGAGAACTCCTGTTGTTTTTCGGAGTGGCAGGAGGAAAAAATGAGAAAGCGAAATGTAAGGAGTAGAAGTCAGGAGATTGAAGTCAACGTAAACCGATATGGAAGAGAGACTGCTGTCTGCTGACAACCGTGAAGATGAGGATCGTTTCGTGTTGCTACAACTGCGCTATGTATGGCTGATCGGTATATTGCTCTGGCTGGTTCCCGGGTGGGCGCAAGTGACGGGTGGGGTATTTAACGAGGAGATTGACGCCCGGCGCTATGACGTGCAACTCACCCTCGACCCCGCCACCACCATCGGGCAGGCGGCGGCGGTGCATGTGACGGTGGAGCAGCAGGGCGAGCAGGCAGGCACGCGCCTGGAGATTACCCCCCATGAGCTCGTGCTGCATCCGGTCGATCCGCACGGCGTGGTGCGGCTGCCGAATCCCGGCATTGTGCCCGGCATGTCGTATCGGCTGACGTTGCTGCGGCGCGGCGACTGGCTGGGTTTGCTGCATGACAACCATGTCCTCTATCGCGGTTCGCTGCCGCAACCACGCGGCGCCTTCCACGTGCGGGTGAGCGCGGATGCCGGCTGGACGCTCGGGGACGTGCGCGTGCAACCGCTGGAACCGCTGGCATTTGCCGACAATTTTATGCGCGCAGACGATAACCCGGGCGCCTGGACGGTGGAGAGCGGCAACTGGGGGTTGCAATCGGCCTGGGATGACGACCCACACGGCAACCAGAAGCGGTTCAACTATACCACCTACGCGCAGCATCCCTTCGCCTGGCAGGGACGCGGTGGCGAAACGCCGGCGCTGTGTACCACCGGCAAGCCCTTCTGGGAAGATTATACGCTGACGACGGCGGTGCTGCCGCCCGCGGGGGGCGCCATCGGGGTGATGGTGCATATGTCCACCGCGCGGGATGGCCTGCTTTTGCGTTGGAGTCCGGTAAACGATCACGGTGCCCACGGCAACGAGTTGGCGTTATACGTGGTCGAGCAGGGCGTGCGCACGTTGCTGGCGCACGATGCCGGCGGCTATCTTCCCGGACGCTGGTACCGGCTCACGGTCGATTGTACGCTGGAAGCGGTGCGCGTCGTCGTGGATGGGCAGGAGCGGTTGTCGGTGCAGAAACCGCCGGCCTGGCGCGGCGGCATCGGCCTGTATATGGAAGGCAAAGCGCGAGCCATCTTCGACAATGTGACCGTATATGGGCATAGCCTGAACACCGATCTGATCGAGGAATCCCAACAGCGACGCCTGAGCGCCCGCATGCTGGAAGACCCGCAGATGCAGAACTGGACGCGTGACTGGATCATCCCCCCCGCCGATCCCTCGCTGCGGGTCAATCGCCGCGAGTTTCACGGCGATCAGCGCATGGTGCTCACGCTGACGCCGGTGGCGGGAGAGAACGGCGTGCTGACGATGGCGCTGTGCGGCGACGGCGCGCATCTCGCCGGCGGCTACAGCGCGACGATCCGCCGCACCGCCGAGGGCAAAACCGCCTACACGTTGTATGACGACAGCACCGAGTTGGCCACCGCTACCGGCGATAAACTGGCGAATGACGAGGATTACGTGCTGCGTTTCCGCCGCGAAGGCCACCGCTTGCGGTTGGAACAAGATGGGGTGACGATGGTCGAAGCGACCGATCCGCATACCCCGACCGGGTTGCTGGCCGCGTATCACGCGGAAGGCGCCTTCCATGCGGTGCGCGATCGGCTGGTACTCGGGCGCAACGTGCGGGATTATCTCTTTACCGAAGCGCCGGTCGATTGGATCGGCGACGGCACCTGGATGCAAACCGTGCGCTGGGCGTGCGATCCGAAGTGGTCGTTCCTCTCCGGGTGGAGTCATGGCGATGTCGTGCTCTGGCACAAGCAGCGTTTCCACGGCGATCAATCGCTGGAAGCCTATCTGGGCATCAAAATGGAGTATCCGCGCGAACGCGAGGTGTATGAGCAGCGCTACCGCAACCTGGGCATCACCATCTGCGGCGACGGCAGCAATCCCCGCTCCGGCTATACCGGCATCTTCGGCGCGCCTGAGAACGGCATCCCCAACCGCCGCACGGTCTTGCTGCGCAACGGGGTGGAGGTGGCATCGGCGCAGAGCGCCCTCCCGACGCGGGACGCGGGGCATCGCGAATGGTTCCAGTTGATGCTGGTCAAGCGCGGCGATCATGTTGAATTCTGGGTGGAAAACAATCTGCTGCTCAGCTATACCGATCCCCAGCCGCTGGCCGACGGCGTTCCGGCCATCTGGTCGACGGATAACGGTATTTCGGTCGCACGCGTGCGGTTGGACTTCGCCGGGACGCCGCAACCACGGACCGACCCGCAGGTGGGCATCGATCCGATCGACTATCCGGAATGGCTCAACGTGGGCCGCTCGCTGGCGCTTTCCTTCCCCAATGCCTGCTCGACGACCGGCAAACCGGTGGTAGTGCAAGCGCGCACGCCGGCGAATATCCCCGCCGAGAACGCACTGGTGATCAAAGGAACCCAACTCACCTTCACGCCGCCGAAACCCGGTCGCTACTGGTATCAGCTCAACGCGGTCGATGGCGACTACCGGTCACCCGGCGTGCATCTGCTCATGCCGGTGTTCGATCCGACGCTCGGGCGCGATGACAATCACACGCTGTTGTTGTATCGATTTACCGAAGGATCCGGCACCGTGGTACACGATCTCAGTCCCTCGTTGCCGTCGTTGAACCTGACGATCCCGCCGGCCGATCTGCAAAACGGGCACGTCCACTGGTTGCCGGAACAGGGATTGCTGTTGCGCGAGCCGGCGACGTTGATGAGCGCGGCGACCGCGAATAAATTGCAGGCGATCGCGCAGACGCGCGCCTGCACGCTGGAGTGCTGGATCTCCGCCACCACGCGTTTCCCCCCCTGGGGCGCGTGGCCGCAAGTGTGGGAAGGCAATATCGTTTCCTGGGGCAGCAGCAGCGGAGCGCTGAATTTTGCGCTGGGGCATCATACGGAAACGTGCGTGGTGGCGACCGGGCCGGGTATGGCGCCGACCCCGGGCGATCGGCGCACCTGCACGTTCCCCGGCTTCCACAGTGGTCTGCTGCACGTGGTGGTCACCTGGGATGGCCTGCTGACCACCGCCTATCTGAACGGCATCAAACGCACGGTGCGCAATCAACCCTGGAACGCCGCGCAATGGCGTCCCAGCAACCTGCTCCTCGGCAGCTTACTCGGTCAGGAGCGTCCCTTCCTCGGCGCGTATTACCTGCTCGCCATCCACGACCGCGCCCTCACCCTGGAGCAAGTCCAACATCACTACCGCGCCGGTCCGTCGGCGCGATGAAGGTGTCAGGTGTCGGGTTTCAGGTGTCAGGTGTCAGTTTCGCACGTGCCGGCCCCACCCAACCTGACACCTGAAACCTGACACCCGAAACCTGACACCCGAAACCTGACTACGGTTCGGCTTAGCCGTCGTGGGGAATGATACCGCCAGATGGGAATGCACGAATTATCGTCGCATCGCGAAGATGCCGTGCTGGTCGCGCGCGCGCAAGCGGGCGACCAGGCGGCGTTTCGTCAGCTCTTCGAGGCCTACTCGCCGCTGGTCTATCGCATTGCCTACCGCATGCTGGGTGAGGCGGAGGAGGCGGCGGATTTAACGCAGGATATCTTTGTCCGCGCTTACCAGCGACTTGCGTCGCTGCGCGACGGGCAGGCGTTTCACGCCTGGATCACCCGCATGGCGGTCAACTACAGTCACGACCGCCTGCGTCGCCGCCGCCCAACCCCACTCTCGCTGGATGCCCCGCCGCCGGGAACCGGCGACGGCACGACGTGGGAAATCCCGGCGGTCCATGCCGACGTCGAAGCGTCGCTGCTGGCGAGTGAATTGACCGCGCAGGTGGAAAACGCGCTGCGCCGTCTTTCCCCCGAGCATCGCGCGGTCGTCGTGCTGCACCACCTGGAAGCGCTGCCGGTCGATGAGATCGCCGGTCTGCTCGATCTCCCCACCGGCACCGTGAAATCCCGCCTCTCCCGCGCCCGCGCTGAACTGAAGCGGGCGCTGGCGGGATATTTTGAAGCATGAAGGGACGTCTGCTACTTCACCGCGACCCATCCCCCATTCCGCTTCGAGGCTTCCAAGGCGGTCAGTATCCGCACCGGCATTAACAGATGCTCGGTGGTGGGCGGTGGCGTGGCGCCGGTGAAGAAGTCGTGGATGTGGTGGATGCCGGTCAGGTAGGGATTCTCGTCGTAATCCACGCGCAGGCTCTTCGCCTCTTGGTCGCCGACCGCCAGCAGATGGTAGGTGTAATTGCCTTCCTGCAGGTTGATGGTCGCCAACGGGCCGTCGGCATAATCAAGGGTGGCCAGCGCGGTGCCGGCAAAGCGCTCCACGCGGACGCGCGCGGGCAGGCGGTCGAGCAGGGCGCACAGGCACTCGACGGCGTGCACCACGTAGAAAAACATACCGCTATATTCCGAATCGATCCCCGCCGGCATCGATAAGCCGAGATAGCGCAACGGCGCCAATTCCTGCGCGGTGACCAGGAAGTCCTGAAACGAACGCTGCAGCGGGATGACGCTGTGTGAGGCGACGCGCGTGCCGGCGGCGGACGCGCGGGCGAGGAATGCCGCCGCTTTCTCGGCATCGGTCGCCAGCGGTTTATCGATATAGATCGGGATGCCGGTACCCAGGAAGAGATCGGCAAAGTCGAGATGATTGGCGCCGTCGCGCGTATCGATGATCAGCGCATCCACCTGCCCGACCATCGCCGCGGCATCAGCGAGGACCTGCGGAATCTGCGCTTCCTCTGCGCGTTCGCGCGCATTGTCCGCCGTTTCACCCCACACGTGCGTGATGGCGCAATCCGGAAAAATCCGGTCGATATTGAACGCCTTGCCGAAGGCGCTCGAATGGCTGTTCTGCGTGCCGATGAGTCCGATATTCATGGGTTGTTCCTTTCAGGCTGTTGGCTGATGGCGATTGGCTATTGGCGGTTGGCTATTGGCTATTGGCTGATATCCACTCCTGCGGTGAATAATAAATGGGACGAAGTGGTATGGCCAATAGCCAAAAGCTAAAAGCTAAAAGCCAAAAGCCAAAAGCCAATCGTCTTATTTCCCATTCAACAGCGCGATGACGCTGTCGGGATGGCGGTGTTCGGTTGTTTGCGCCGGCGTCTCGCCCACGGGACGCGTGATGACCACACTGGTATACGGCGGCTGCAGCTCCGGATAGTGAAACGCCGACGGATCGGCGGTGAATTTTCGCATGGCTTCCAGCGCGCCGGCGCGGATGCGTTGCCGGGCGACCAGGGGCGAGAGGTGCAGGGCGCTGAGCTTGGCGTTCCGATATTGTTCGGAGCTCAAATGCGCCAACCCATCGCGCTGCAGGCCCTGCTTCACCGACACTGTCACCACCCCTGGCGTCAACGCTTCCGCTTCCCGGCAGAGCGCTTCTTCGCCGCAGGCGAAGATACTGGGCACCCCCAACTCCCGCGCGCACAACGCCATCTCGCCGTATTCGCCGATGGAGATGCCGTTGATAGAGGCGTCGATGACGTTGAACCAGCCGGTATGCGTGATGTGCGAGTAATCCGTCCCCGCCTTGGCATGCTGCCCTACCCAGCCGATGGCGTCATAGGAGGCATCGAGGCCGAAGGGAAAGATCCCGGAACCGAGCGCGCGCAATAACTGTGCCCGCTCATCGAGCAGTTCGGGATCGATCCCGCCCGCGCCGTGCCCGTCGCAGACGACCACCTCCGTTGCCCCGCCCGCCAGCAGCCCGTCCACCGCCGCATTGACTTCCCCGGTCAATAACCGCATCCCTTTGTCATAATGCCGGCCGTTCATCAACACCCAGTTGTCATGGTCGAGCATCCCGGCCACGCCTTCCATGTCGGTCATGAGGTATATTTTCATCAGATCAATCTCCAGGAAAAATAGTCATGTTTTGTTACTTGCACTTGCATGAATCCGTTCTATTTTTCAACGCAGAGTCGCTGAGACGCAGAGATTTTTCGCAGAGAAGATATTGCACTGGACAATGTTGCATACAGATGGTGTCTTCTCATGAAACCTGATCTATTTAGGAATGCAAACGCCGCCCCCCCGGAGCCGAACTCGCTGACCGAACCTGGTTGGATCAAATCGCGCAATCCGTAACATCGTCTGCCGGCAGAGGACTGCCGGCTCCCAGATGGCTTACATCAATATTTCTGCTTCTTTTCTCTGCGTCTCTGCGTTAAAAAAACGGATTCGTGTAAGTGCAAGTGTAAGTGCAAGTGCAAGTAAATCAGCGCCGGTTATTCCCGCTTGCAAGACTAGCCCGTCCCACTCACCCGCTCGGGAAACAGCTCCTGCAACAGCGCGATGGCCGCGTCGGCAATCTTTTCGAGCGCGTCGGGTTCCCATTTCGAGCCGTTGCTGGTATCGGTTTCATAACCGCCGTGTCGGAAGGCTTGCTCGGTCGGGAGATAGCCGGCATACCCGTTGCAGAAGTGCGCGACGAAGGTATATGGCGCCGGTGACGCGAGCTTGATGCGCAGTTGCGCTTCCACGAACGGCTCGCCTTTCAGCATGACCAGGGCCACGTCGCCGATGCGGAAAGCCTGGACTTCATAGTCCTCGGTCGGATGGGTCTTCTCATACTCATAGAGATCGACACGTCCCACCGCATACACCCACTCCCAATCCACCGCGGTCTGCTCCGCGTCGGTAAATTTCGGCTCCGGGTAGGCTTCCAGATAGCGCTGGGCGGCGTCGATGACCTCCGGGGTTAGCGTGCGCAGCGGCAGGTTCACCAGCGTGCGCTTCCAATCGAGCGGAGTCGCGTTAAGCGTCTCCATCCGTCCCAGCGCGGTCTCGGTGGTCTCCATCAACTTCTCTGCCATCACCCGGTGGCCGTTATTTTCCCGCCAGGCTGGGACGGGATCGAGATGGTTCCACGGGGAGATATTACCGCAGCAACCATTCAGCACCAGCGGAATGCCCGGGTGGCGCGCGCCCATCAACTCCGCCCAGGCGCCCGGCCAATCACCGATCACATAGCGGTGCGGATAGCCGTAAATAGGATGACAGGTGTGATGCAGCAGCGACGCCACCGATTGCCCATCCTCGCGCGTCAGCGACATCACCCCGACTTCGGGGTCGATCGGTCCTTCGCAATAGAGGATGTTCGGGTCGCAATTAGCCGGATGCGTTTTTCCCGTGCCGTCGCGCAGGACAAAGCGCCGGTTGAACGACACCCGTCCATCGATGCCGCGCCCGGCGGACACCTGGACGCGCTGCATCTGCCCCACAGCTTCCTCGACCGCCTGCAGGCATTGTTCGATGCAAAACGGGTCGTATTGCTCGTCGCCGCCTTTCAGCCAGGGATAGGCCTCCGGGAAGCGCGTGTGCAGTTCATCGACGAGGAACAGATGCCCGAGACTCGGCGCGGCGTGATTTTGCGTTACGTGCAGCGCCACCGCCTCCGGCGCAATGCCCAACCGCGCGCCCACCTGCTGCCGCAATTCAGCGGCCAACATGTTCGTGGTCGACAGCAGATCCAGCGAGAGCAGGCAACACCGCTTCCCGCCCGCCTCCAGCACCAGCGCCCGCGCGTAAAGGTGCTCGCGAATCTCCTCGGTCGGTCGCCGGCGACCGATATCGCCCGCCAGTTGAATCCCCAGCGCCGGCGTAATATCCGCGCACCCGGCGCCGGCAAATAAGACCGCTTGTTCCATGGGCATCACCTCAGTAAGGCTTCATTCCAGCCGCTGGGGTTGATTTCCTGCTGAACGGCAACCTTATCACTTTATGAGCGCTCTTAAAAACGCACAATTACTGATTCCTTCCTGGGTTCGTTATAAGAGCTCCGTTCCGGCCTTGCTCGCGCGCCAGCAGGATGTAACGGATACCTGTTAACGAACCCAGGAGTGGATTAGTAGTAGGTTGAGAGGCAACCCACCCACCTCTCCGCTTCGCTGCGTGGTTCACTACGAACAGACTTGGTTCACTTCCCCGCCCACTGCGCCAGCCGCAGCCGGTAGCGATGGTATAAATATGAGGCGGTTAGCAATAAGATGCCTAACCCACAGAAGGAGATGATCCGATAGCCGCTTTCCAGCAGGGAAAGGTCATAGCAGAACACCTTGGCGATCACCGCGAAGAAGAGCACGATGGCGGTGACGCGCACGTTCATCACTTTCTGCACGAAGCCGTATCCCAACGCGCAGATGGCAAAGAGGAAACTTACCGTCGAGAGCGCGAGCTGGCGGCCATTGTCAAGGCGCGCGAGCGCCAGGTCATCGAGCCCGGCGGAGATGCCGGTGGAATAACGCAGCCAGGTTGCCTGCGCGCAGAGGAGATAGAGCAGCAGGACGGCGGAAACTTGCAGGAGGCCTGGGAATAACGACCAATCCGGATGGGAGTCGCGATAGCGCTTGCCCACCTGTTCCATGCCCAATATCGTGACGGTGACGACCAGCATCACCAGCGTATGCAGATTGAGCAGGCGGTATTGCGCCGCTGGATGGTAGTAAAAGCTCATCCCCGCGGTAGTGATGACACCGCAAACAAAAGCGCCGACCGCGGTAATGAAGAGTGGTGTCAGCCGGCGTCGCAGGCCGGCCCAGGCCAGTATGACCCCGTAGCACGACCAGCCGCCTCCCAGCAGCAAGGTGCAGGCAAGTTCCGGCGTGGTCCCGAATAGCGTCAGTTGCCGGATTAACGCCAACCTGGTGGCATAGGAGGTGATCTCCTCGGTGATCAAGATAAAGCCGGTAATCGCCGCGAAGACCAGAAACGTCTGGCGAAAATAGGCCAACCACTCGTCACGATCATCGTGAGCAAAGGTCAGCTTTCGCTGCCAGAGTAATCCCAGGATCAGCAGCAGCATCGCCACCGCGCGGTAATTGCGCAGTGGGTGGAAATCCGTGGCCACGATGTAACCGAATCCGCTGCTGATCACCAGCATCCACCCGCATATCGCCGTCGCCAAACCCGGTTGCAGCAGGACCGCGTAGCGTGCGCGGTGTGCCAACGCGGTGACCGCTAGCGCGTACCCGACCATGCCAGCGCCCACCGTCAGCAGATGGACCGTCCACTCATCCGGCGCAAACGGCAGTGCTTTGATGTCGAGCAGCCAGGAAACTCCCTGCCAGAGTTCCAGGCTCACCAGTTCCAACCCCAGTGCAAAGGCCATGAGATATTGATACACCGCAAAGCCGTCCGGCATCTGCGGGCAGAGGCGGCGCAACATGGCCGGCGACAGCAGCAACACGCCAAGGACGGGCAGAAAAATCACTCCGGTGATCAGCATGCTGACGTGATAGGGGCAATTCCCCACCAGGATGACGGCACGGATGCCGATCAGCAGCACGCCCAGGCAGTTGGCAATGGCGCCGGTGGTGGCGACCGGCGGGCAACGACGCGACCAGCCGATTTGCATGAAGGGGAGTGCCAGGATGATAAAGGTGAACCCTAACAGCAGATAGTGGAGCGCGTTTACCCAGACGGTGCCGGCATCGTGGGTGGTGAGCCGCAGCAGGAATGCATCGTTGATTTCCCCGAAGACCAGCAGGAAGACCAGTAGACTCCATCCCCAATGGAGCAGACTATTCATTGATTCACCGTAGACCGGCTCGTGCCGCAAGAGGCGAATGGTGAGCGCGGTGCCGGCAATGACGGTCAACAACGCCAATACCCGTAAGTTGAAAATCGGATGGAAGCTGCCGATCGGGTCCCAGTGATACAGTAACGGCTGGAAAAAGAGATTGAGATAGGCGACGGCCAACAGTAGCAGACCCCACCCGGTCAGATAACGGCGCTTGCCCACAGTGCCCGACGCGATCAGGATGACTGTTTCCAACATCCAGGCGATGCTCCGCGAGAAACCGGTGTAGTGATGCCAGCCGGCCAGCGCCAACGCCAGCAGCGCCATAATCAGGGCGCGGGCGATGAAGCCGCTCTGATCGCGCCGCCGGTACTCACACCAGCCGGCGGTCAACAGATAAGCGCCGGCCAGCAACAGCAATAATGACGGCAGGCGCGCCGGTTGTGTGGCGTGCAGGGTGAGATAGAGGCAACCATACACGGCGGCGCCGTTGAGGAAGAAAGCCAGTTCCCGCAGTGTCATGTCACCTTCGCCGGCAAATGGTTGGTAGACGCAATAACCATCGTCATCACGCTCTCCGTATGCTTGCGGAGTGGCGGTCAGCGTGCGGTAGGCCTCACCGCCTAAGAATATGAAGGCCAGCACGAGCAGAAATACCGTCGATTGGCGCACATCCACCTGCGGGATACCGCTGCTGTCGGCGCTCTGCAGGCAGAAGAAGAGGTAGATCAGATAGATCGCGATCATCGTCAGCGGTTCCAGCGCCAACCAGCGAGCTTTCCGCGCGCTAAGTGCCACCATGCCGGCGGTAAAGAGCAACAGATACAGATACAGCCCGAGTAGATTGGCATCACCGCTGTGCAGAATGAACGGCGTCAGCAGCGCACCCGCCCAGCCCAGATAGGCCACCGGTTGCGAATCGTATGCCAGCGCGCGTTGAAACGCCAGCACCGCCGCCAATGACATCAGGATGAAGGCGACCGGGTAGGAAACCATCGGTGCGGCAGTCGGCGATCCGACGATGGCGGGCACGTAGGCGGCGAAACCGCACAAATAACATACCGCCAGTCCGGCGCCGATCACCCCATAGGCAAATGCCGGCAGGCCTTTGCGATGAAAATGGTGTCCCACGTAGAGCAGCGAGAAACCGGTGACATACCCGAGCAGAATGCGCAACGGCGGGGTAATCCAGTTGTTGTCGATGGCATATTTCAACAGAAACGCCAGACCGAAGAACAGCGTGATCGCGCCGATATAGTTGAACAGCTTGCCGCCGATCTCCATTTCCCACTGCGCCTTTTCCACCGGAACCGACTCGTCCTTCGTCATGTCAGCCTTTTCGGCAGTGTCAGGTGCGGCCGGTCGTTCGGGAATCGGCTGATAAAAGGTGACCGGACGTAGCGCGGGTGGAACCGCTGGCGGTGGCGCGGACAGCGTCGGCGGCGGAGAAGGAGGAACCACCGGCAATGCCGGCGCGACCGGCGGAACGGGCGGAAGGACGACTTCCTCGGTGCGTGGCGTCGCCGTGACGGGAGGGGGATCAGTCACCGGGGCCGGTTTCGGTGCCCGCGCTATCGGTTCCGCCACTTTCCGACCGGCTTCCACGGAAATCCGCAGTTCATCGACCCGGCTCCGTAACGCATCGACGGTGGATTGCAAACCATACAACCACCGAAAGATCACCACCGGCAGCACGATTGCACCAACGACCGCCAGCAGCAGCAACACGCCAAGATACTCCAATCCGTCCATCGCTTTGCTCCTTTTACGCAAACTCTGACTGCTAAGACACAGCCTTGCGACGGAACCATACGCCTTAATTGAAAATATTTTTCTGCGCTTCTCCAACGCTCCTTGCCGATTTATTTTGCTTTTTCTCCCGATTTTCCGTATGCTTTCTTTGTCAGGCTGTGTCTATAGCGATGAAGGTCACCGAGCGAGTTATCAGTAATCAATTCGGCGAAGAAGCGATGCTCATCCGCCGGGCGCAGGCGGGAGATCGTGCGGCGTTCGACCATCTGACGCGGCGCTATCGCGGGATGATCATGGCGGTGGCATATGTGCGCCTGGGAGATCGGGACGAAGCCGAAGATCTCGCCCAGGAAATTCTGGCGCGGGTGTGGGTGAAGCTTGCGACGTTGCAGGAGCCATGCGCTTTTCCCGGATGGCTGAAAACCATCTGCATTCGCACGGCGCAGAATCGGCGGCAACGGCGTCCACCGACTCCGGTCTCGTTGGATGAGATGCGGGAGAACCGGTTGCTCGCGGCCAGTGAAGGCGATCCGCTGACCGGTCTGCTGGTGGGGGAACAACGCCGGCAATGGCAGCAGGCGCTGGCGGCGCTTCCACCGGAGAACCGTTTGGTCATTGTGCTGCACGTGGTGGAAGGTTTCACCTGCGTCGAACTGGCCGAGTTGCTCGGTGTCCCGCTGACCACCGTCGAGGGTCGCGTCCATCGTGCCAAAGGGCAATTGAAACGCCTGCTGCGCGACGATATCTTGTTGCGTGAATAATAGACTTTTCTGACCGCCTAGCAGCCTGTTGCAGAACTCCGGTGGTCAGATCGCTGAGAGATTCTTTCGTCGGTGTGTGTCGCCATGGCGAGGCGTATCTGGCGTTATACGGTGAGCAATGGCGACGCGCACCGGCGGAAGAAGATCCAGCGAGGTGGCCGCCGGGGTTCTGCAACAAGCTGCTAAAAGAGGAGAGAGCCATGACCGATGTGCATATGCCCGGCTCGCAGTTGGGTGAATTGGTGCGATTGAACCGCCGTTTTGGCGTGCTGTATGCCGGCGGCGTGCCGATTTTCGACGCGCTCGTCGTGTTGCAAGGGGAAGCGCAGTTGCCGTTTGCCGCCGCCATCGGCGAAATTCGCGTGCGGATGGAGCAGGGGGCCGGCATGGCGAGTGCGATGGCGGAGTATCCGCACCTCTTCCCCCCCATTTATCGCGAGTGGGTACGCCAGGCGGAGGAAAGCGGCACGCTGGATATCGGCGCGCGGGAAGCAGCGGAATTACTGGAACCGGTGGCGCTGGCCGGCAGCGAAGCGGCGCTGGGGTGGGACCGCATCGAGCATGCCATGACGCTCATCCAATTCACCCGGCGCTGCGCGGAGTTGCTGGAACGTGGCTTGGAGTGGTGGCGGGTCTTGTGCCTGCTCACCTTCGAAGCGCCGGTCACTTTCGCGCGACTGATCGAAGACCTCTTGCATCGCCGGGATGATCAGCGCCAATGGCTGGCACTGTGGGAACGCATGGAAGAGTATCCACAAACCTTTTCACCGTTCTATCGCGCGATGATTCGCCTGGGGTGGGAAACGCGTCATTTCGATGAGACGGTACACTATCTCGCCGAATTGCTCTATGAGGACTGGCGCTTTGCCCAGCTCCGGCATTGTTTTCCCGATAGGCCCTCGTTGATCATCGACCTGGGGCAACCGCAACTGGTCGAGTGGGCCGCGCTCACGCCGACGCAAGCCGATCTGATCACCCTGCTCTTCTTCCGGGCGTTGTCGATGCTGCTCGCGGCCGGTCACGACCAGGCGGAGGCGTTGACCGTGTGCGCGAACCTGCTGCCGCAACAACAGCAAACTGATCTCCTCGCCGCACTCGGCGATGAAGACCGGTCGCTCGCGGACCTGCTCCCCTTCTTCTCCCCCTTTGTCCACGCCTTGCTCCGCGTCGGCGAACAACGCGGTCGGAGTGAATACGTTTGCAACCAGATTGCCGAAGTACTGCGGGCCGAGCAGCATTTTACTGACAGCGTCTAATATTACTACCGTAGTTTGCCTTTCCGTCCCCCCGGCATAAATGCCGGGGGACCATCATCTACGGTAGTAATACTAATATCTGGCGCGCGAGCAGATGGTAGACAGCCGCTTACAAATACGCCCCCTGCTCCTTGAGCCGCCGGCGAATCTCCGTCCCGTCGAGGTCGGCCGGGCGCGTGCCGGTGGCGGCGGCGATGGCGGCGGCGAGGCCGGCGGCCTGGCCGATGGTGCAGGCAGGGGGCATCACGCGCATGCTGCTGTGGATGGCGTGATCCACCGAAATCGGACGCCCGCCCACGGTCAGGTTATCGATCGCGGTCGGCACCACGCAGCCGTAGGGGATTTCGTAGTATTCATCCGGCGGCAACTGTAAAATTTCGGTGCCGGACCCTTGCGGATTGTGGATGTCGATCGGGTAACTCACACGGGCGATGGCATCGGGGAACTTCGCCGCGGCGGTGAACGCTTCGCGCGTCAGATAGGCGATGCCTTTCACCCGCCGTGTCTCGCGCACGCCGATCTGGTGGGCAATGGAGTGGATGCGCGCCTGCTCGAAGCCGGGAATCTCCCGCCGCAGCCAGGCGAGGAGTTCGCGCAACTGCCGGCGCGCGATGATCTCCGCCTCAGAGAGCGCGGCACCGTCGGTGCCATCCTTTTGAATCACGCGGGTGGTGTTGTAGTGGATGACATCCGGCGCGAAGGTGGAGAATGCCAGGATATTCTCGCGCGGGCAACTCACTTCCCCGCGGGCCTGCGCGGCCTGGTAGCGCGCGTGCAGCTCTTCGTGACCAGGACAGCGGCTGGTGTCGACCCCCGCGAGTTTGAAACACAATGTCATCGGCTGGCAGTAGCCCGACGGACCGCCTTGCTCGATCTCACAGCCGGCGCGCGCTGCCAGATCGGCATCGCCGGTGCAATCCACATAGACGGCGGCGGTGGCGGCGGTGTAGCCGGATTTGGAATGCAGCACCAGCGCGGAAATCTTGCGGTCGCGCACGAGGACATCGGCCAGCGTGTGGTGATAGAGCAAGGAGACGCCGGCTTCCAGGCACAGGTCTTCCATCGCCAGCATCGCCAGGTCTTTGGAGATCATGTGTGACGGCCCCTGCAACAATTCGGGGTCGTTGGCGGTCTGCTCGCGCTCGTGCTCCGGCAAATAGCTGTGCATGCGCCGTGCCCATTCCATATAGACCGGGCGATCCAGGCACAGCCCGTGGGCGTGATTCCACATGAACGGACTGATCTCGCCAACCGACGCCATGCCGCCGAGAAAGCCCTGCCGCTCGATCAGCAGCGTCTTCGCGCCGGTGCGCGCCGCCATCACCGCGGCGCCCAGCCCACCCGGTCCGCCGCCCACCACGATCACCTCAGCGGTATGCCGCAGCGGAAGCTCACGATCGAGGGTATAGCGTAATGTGTTCATTTTGCCCACCTTTTTCTAGCAGGGGAGACAATACAGTTAAAGTAACCGTTCAGGCATGCTGGCGCGCGAGCGTCCTCGCGAGCACACCGGTGGTTTCGATACGACCCTCCGTAGTCTACTCAACCACCGGAGTGCTCGCGAGGACGCTCGCGCGCCAGCATGCCTGCACGGTTGCCAGTTAAATTATTTCCCGGCCACTTGATCCCAGCGGAAGTGACAGAGCTGCGCGAAGCCGCCCAGCCGATGGCTGAGCGACTGATCGTAGGCTTCCCAACGGTCCGCGCACTGCGCAAGGCGCACACTGGCCAATTTTTGGGAGAGATAGCGCAGTTGGCAGACATGCAGGCGATGATAGCTGGCGGGCGCGCCGAAGTGGCGGCCCTGCGGACTGCGCTGCAGATCATAGGTGGACCACGTGCCGGTATCCCAGCGTTCCCAGTGGTTTTCCAGCGTGGAAATCAACTGGGGCAATCCGAGCGCCTGCCGCATCTCCGGCGCCAATTCGACCAGAGCCAAAATACCGAACAGGGTATAGAGAAAGCCATTCAAAATATGTGTCGGCGGATCGCACGGGGCTTCTTCGAGAAAATCATGGATCCCATCGATTTGCGACCGCACGCCGCCCTCGCGGATGTCGTGCCGCAACGGTTCGGCGGCACGCACGGCTTGTTCGAGATACTCGCTCCGCGCCGTCACGCGATAGGCGCGGCACAAGACACTGATGCCCATCCCCTGTCCCATCGCGGAGAGCCAGGGCGCCTTCAGGTAATGGATATCAAAGTTGTAGTACCAGCGGCCATCTGCCGCGTGCAGATACCAGTCAGCCATCTTCAGGAACTCGCGGCGGTGCACCTCATTGTCCGTCGTGCGGAGGCGATTATAATGGGCCAGCGCACAGATGGCGATTTTGGTGGGGACATGCTGATGGCCGACCTTCGGATAATTCGCCAGCGGAATTCCCTCCGCGTCCTTATCCGGAAACGATAACTGTTCATTTTGCAAGCAATAATCATAATCGATCGGATATACATCCGCGCGATGGGCATCCGCATGCAAGCGAATATCATGAGCACCGTATACCGTAGACACTATCTCATGCAGCAACTTCGTTATTCTCATGCGTACTCCGTATGCACCTGGTAACTGTCCGGATGATGTGATCCACATCGGGAAGGCGGGCCGCGAGCGCGATGGAGCCGGCTCAACCGTTTCGAATAACATGCTTTCCATACTGCACAGGAAAAACCTTTTGTAACCGTTCCGGCTAAGCAAAGTCTACGGCGTGGCCCCCATCCCCAACCCTTATAGGCGTCAAAATATCCAGCCTGCCGACGTGTCACCTAACCCCCCAGCCCCCTTCCCTGCGAGGGAAGGGGGAGCAACCGGTGGGAGTTTTTTGTTACCGTTTCCGATAAATCCCCACCGCGCAACTCCCCCTTCCCTCGCAGGGAAGGGGGCTGGGGGGTTAGGTCACCCGAGGGGAAGGCGGTAAAAAAACGACCGAAAAATGTTGGCGCTTGCCTAAAGTTGACGTCCATCTCACAACCCTTCCCTCGCTGTGGCATGGGAAGGGAATCGGCAGGAGTTTACCTGATAAATACGCTGTGAATCGCGACAGTTCTAACCGCGTTTCTCAGCTGAAAATGGGCAAAAAGGAGAAAGCTATGGTCGATGGCGAATATAGAAAAATGATGTTTTGCCGTCGCGACCATCATCGGAGGTGCTCGGATGCCGGCTCAAACGGTTGAAGTGAAACATGCCGTCGGGTTGCATGCCACGCCGCTGGCGCAGTTCGTCACCAAAGCGCGCGCGTTTCCGGAGACGACGATACGCGTGCGACTCGGCGAGCGGGAAGCGGACGGAAAAAGCCTGATCGGGTTGCTGTCGCTGGAAGCGTTGCAGGGAACCATCATCGAGATTCGCACCGAAGGTCCGCAAGCAGACGAAGCGCTGGCCACCCTGATCGCGCAAGTGGCGCACGCGTGATGAAACCGAATGCGCTTGCTTTACGTATACTTAGTCAGAAATACGGGTAACCTGTAACACGAGGGAATATTTGGTGGACGAAGAACAAATACGCGCGTTATTGGCCGCCGTGCGCGCGGGAGACTGCACGGATGAGACCTTTCTCGACTCGCTCAAATCGCTCCCCTTTCAGGATCTCGGTTTCGCAAAACTGGACCATCATCGTCACTTGCGCACCGGCTTTCCGGAAGTCATTTTCGCCCAGGGAAAAACCGTCGCGCAACTGGTGGAAATCTTCGCGCGATTGCGCGAGCGTCACCCGGTGGTGATGGCCACGCGAGTGAGCCCGGAACAGGCTGACGCGGTCCGAGCCGGCACGCCGGAGTCCGTCTATCATCCGCTGGCGCGCTTGCTCACCTGGCATCAGCACCCCTGCCGGTGGCGGCATGACGGTGAGCCGTTGATCGCGGTGGTCTCCGCGGGCACGTCAGATTTACCGGTGGCGGAAGAAGCCGCGATCACCGCGGAGACGATCGGGTGGCCGGTCGACCGCCTGTATGACGTGGGCGTCGCCGGTCTGCATCGCCTGCTGGCGCAGAGTTCCCGCTTGATGCGCGCCTCGGTCATCATCGTGGTCGCGGGCATGGAAGGCGCGCTGGCGAGCGTAGTGGGGGGGCTAGTGCGCGCGCCGGTGATTGCCGTGCCCACCAGTGTCGGCTATGGCGCCAGCTTCGGCGGGCTGTCCGCCTTGCTCTCTATGTTGAATAGCTGTGCCAGCGGCGTCACTGTGATGAATATCGATAATGGCTACGGTGCGGGGTATTTCGCCACCGTACTGGCCGGGATGGCCTGTCAGTCACCCCCACGCACCCTGCGGGCTGAAGGTGTCGCCGACGGCACGCCCAATGACTAAGAGACTGTCTGAAAAGTATCGGCACCGGCCTGCTGGACGCTTTTTGCCTCCCGCGGCGTTACCTTTCCTGCGTAATATGTCCGCATATGACTCCGGAAAGGTGCCTGGCGGGAGACAAAAATCGCCTCAGCATCCCGGCACCGATACTTTTCAGACAGCCGCTAACACATCGATGTCTCGTAAGGAGTTGAGATATGGCTTCATCAAATGAAACCCAGAACCCGAAAGGACCTACCGCCCGCCGGCTGGCGTCGATTCCGTCGTGGGCGCACCCCATCATCATCTTCTGCAATACCATTTATCCGTTCTGTCTCTGGCTGTCCGGCCTTTGTCTGGTCGTGCTGCTGGGGATGTTGTTCCTGGGGCATACCGCGGTGTCGGACCCCTGGCTGGCGCAGGCGCTGATGGTGTTTACCTTCGGCGGCGCCATCGGCTTTCTCTCCATTCTCATTGCGGAATATGAAAGCTTCACCCCCGGTTGGATCGCGCTGATCATTGGCGTCACGCTGTATTACGGCAGCAGCTTCGCGATCCCGGCGATCGTCGGCAGCAAACCGTTGAAGGGGGACGAAGTCGAATTCGTCAAAGCCTTCACCTTGCAGGTGCAGAACATCGGCATCGCGCTGTTGGCGATGTCGATCATCCGCCTGATGATCGGGTACTATAAAAAGTTTACCGAGGATCGTGCCCGCGCCCTGGCGATGCGGAAGAAGTTCATGGACGCGGGGAAGCAGAAAGTCGTCAAAACGGCGGCGGACAGTATTTCCATCGTGCCGAAATGCTGGCAGATGTCGCGCTGCCGTCCCGGTGTCCGCAATTCTTGCCCGAACTATACCGATAAAGTCACCTGTTGGAAACGCCGCAGTGGATGCTTCTGCGACCGCGATTTGGCGAATTACCTGATGTCGGCGGTCGATCGCGGTTCGGCCAACGAAGTGATCGAAATGCAGATTGCCGCCGGCAGTAACGCCACCGAAAAGAGCATTCAGCAGAATAAAACGCGCACGGCCCCGCGCCGACCCTGGCGGCAGCAGAAAACGCTCTGTCACGCCTGTCCGCTGTATGTCGAGCACCAGGAATATAAATACAAACATTTCCATTGGCTCAGCGGTCCGTTGACGGTGGCGATCCTGGTGTTTGGCTACCAATACTTCGATCTCGGCTACAAAGGATTGGCGAATTTCCTCGATGCCTTCGCCAAAGAACTGGTAAAGCGCGGCGGCTTGCCGGAGAACTTTACCCCCAGTTCCGGCGCGCTGGTCAACAGTCCGTTCGAATACGTGCTGCTGGCCGCGGTCGGGCTGATCCTGGGAAGCTATATGGTCGGCCTGATCGATAAGGTGTTTTTGGAGTGGAAGATCTAGCGGGTTGTCAATTTGACGATGACGGGATCAACACTGGCTACGCCCTGAAGGACGTGGCCAGTGCCTTTAGAAGCACGCTGCAACGCGCTTTGACGGGACCGCCGGCAAGGATCCCCGCTGCCGTTCACATAAGCTTGGTTTGCCCATCTCGGCACCCCGGCTCAAGCCGGGGCCTGGGGCTGACCGAGTAAACCCGGTCGCGATATTTTGGCGAATATGAGATTGACCGGGTTTACCCGGTCGGCTCCAGACCCCCGATTGATCGGGGGGTAGGCTTGCTTATCACTGCCCCACCGCTCGCGCAAAGCGCCACCGCCTCCCCGGTGCGCAAGCTGCGGCCATATACGCGTAGCGCGTCGATTTGCGGAGCGATGCGGAGCTCCCTGCTACCGTTGACGTGGCGCAGATAGGGACTGAAGCGTCCCCACCCGAATTGGCGCGTTTCGCCGCCATCATTAAAGCGCCCGTCGATGATAAAACTGATAATCCGCGGTCCGCCGTCGATATTCACCACGACATGCTGTCGTTGACCGGCGTGCAGCACGGGATCGCTGACCCAATGATTTTCCGTTTGCCCATCGCTCAGGATGATTTCGAGCACCCCACCGGGACTGGTCTGCACGCGGAAGCCACTCCCGGTGTCATCCCGATTGTCCAGTAATAGCTGCCCGGCGGCCACATCCGGCAGCGTCATCCACCACGCCAGCGCCATCCCTTCGCCGGTATCCTTGCCGTGGGCATCGAGGGCGCTCCAATCGGGCACGCGGAACCAGGGGAGCGCCGGCAGCGCCGTCGTGACCGGCATCGCCTCGCCGGCTTTCGCGGGCAATGCGAGCAGACAGGATTCCGGATCGATGGCGACCGTGTTCCACGGTTGTTGCCCGCACGAAGCCGCCAGCGTCGTCCACATCATCTCCAGCATTGCGGCGGGAATCTCGTGCACGCGCGCGATATCCTTTTGCGTTTCCGTCAGATAATAGTTTCCGTCTTCTTCCACCAGATCAGGGTAGCTGATGCGCACATTCGGGTCGTCATCGTAGAGGATAATTTCCGGTTCCGACCAGGCGATTTCACGCCCGGCGGGGGTGTCGATCTCGATGCCGGCGCTCAGCCAGACCGGATTGCGGTGCTCGTAAGCGAAATTGCCGTCATTCGGACGGTCGCCGATGAAGTGACCGCCGTGATTGTTGAACCAGTATAGGTAGCGCCCATTCTGGCAGCGCCAGGTGAAGTTCGCCGCCCGGTTGTGCTTCATGCGCCGGCCATCCGCGTAGCATTTATACCGCGGCGTGCTCCAGCTTCGCCCCTCGTCGCGGCTGTAGCTTTCCACCGGATAGCCGTCGATGCTGCGATACACGCAGTAGAAGCTCCCGTCGCTGAGCACGGAATAGCTCTGCTCCTCAGAGATCGGCCCGCCGCCGGGCGGGGTGCGCAGGCCGATTTCGCCGTCCGGCCGCGTTTCCCAGCGGATCTGCGCGGGATCCGTCTCCGTCAGCAGGTTCTCGCTGACCAGCAGCGCGCCTTCCGACTGGGCGAAAAAGCCGGTGCCCATGCGACCCACTTTAATCAGCGGGACATATGCCTTGCCGTCATGGGTGAACGCCTTGCCGACGTTCCAGAAGAAGCATAGCGTCCCGTCGTAAACGTTCTCGCGGTCGCGCTGGAAAAGACGGAGGGGAATGTCGTAGCGTTGCGCCGACCAGCTTTGCCCGTGATCGTCGCTGTATTTGAAGACGAAATGCCCCAGGCTATCGACGCGTTTGAACACCTCGGTGCGATCGTGGCTCAATATCTCCCGGACGTCATCCGTGTTGTGATTATAGAAGATGAAAATGCGGCCCGAAGGCGCTTTCAACATCACCGCGTAGGAGTTCTCGCGCCGTTCACCCGGCTCGACAGCCACCGGTGCCGACCAACTTTGCCCGCGGTCCATACTGCGCAGGGTCACCACGTGCTGCCCTTCCGCGCCTTCTTCGCCCGGCCCGGTAGTCACGCAGCACAACCACGCGCCGTCATCGGTCTGCACGATATACGGCTGGTCACTGTATTGCTCGGTGGGAATTTCCCGCCCCCGCGCGATATTGCGCCAATCTGGTGTCATGGTTGCCTCCAGTCGGGTAAGATTCCTGAAGGTAGAGTTCGCGGTTGTTGTCGAGTTTCCTGCGCTGTGCAGGTCTACCTTGACGTCGCCGGCAGGGAAATCGAGCACCAGCAATGAAGGTGAGATACAGTCTCCGAATATTTGAAAACAGAAAGAGGCTAAAAGAATGCGATCAAATAAACCATACAGACTGGTATTGCACATAGTGTATATTCTCTGCGTAATATTTCAGTTTTGCACAATGCCGATTGGGTGGAATGACTTAATAGCAGTAATGAGAAGATCATCAGTAGGAATATTGCATGTAGTTACAAATTCAGCTTTATGGGATATTTTTGGTGCTATTATGTTATTTATGGCAATCTTCTTCCCATTATATTACGCGGTAACAGTTGTCGATGAATGGGGATTAATCAATAGAAAGTAGAACAGAATTTGCATATAAGGGACGGATTTACGGATTGTGTGAGCTAATGGAGCCTGCTTCCGGAGAAGTTGAAACTAAGGCTATGGACCGCCGGCATCCCTGCCCAATGCAATTAAAATAAGCTTCCTTCACCGGGGAGAGTGAAGTATACCATACGTTGTTCATATGAGTGCCACCCTCCGCGTCGTTTGGGTC
>Ga0118677_10004957_pt1 | contig 23748 bp, 14 predicted proteins | sample AliMusrvi5mmetaG_FD_86154 | JGI IMG/M metagenome (GOLD analysis project Ga0118677, IMG submission 86154)
GGCGTGGCCAGCGATACGCTGAACGAGCTTGCAGAACTGCTGCCGGTATTACCGGTCGCGCTCTGCACCCGCGCCGCTGCCACACCGGTGGAAACCGCCTGCGCTCCCACATTTCCGCCTGCCAGGTTGGCTGTGCCGGTCAACGTCAGACCGGTCCCGTCCAGATTGTTAGTAATCGACAAAACACCTGCCGCCGCCAACTTCGTGCCGTCATACGGCTGAGTGCCGCTGAGTTGGATCGGCCGTGGGGTGATCGTGGCATTGGCCACGGTGGGTTGCGCCGAGAGCCCATAATTCCCGGCATTGGGGCCACCGAGCGCATAACCGGTGACGATGACGGCTTGGCTGCCAACATTGGCACTGGCAAAGGTGGCAGCGCCAGCGACCACGCTCACCACGTCGGCACCGACCAAGCCGGAGACCGAGCCGCCGGATAGAACGGCACTGGTGGTGGCGTCATAGACCTTGTTAGCTGCGGTCACCCCGGTGATAATCACTGGCTTTTGACTCACTGTATAACCAAGACTGGCGGAATTGCTGGCTGCATAGGTAACATCTCCCGGGAAACCGGCGCTCAGCACATGACTTCCCACGGCGAGTGCGCTGGTGGTGAAGGTTGCAAGGCCTGCAGCGTTGAGGGTGGCACTGCCAAGCACGTTAGATCCATCCTTGAAAGTCACCGTGCCAGTGGCCGTAGCGCCGGCACCCGCCACGGTGGCGCTAAAGGTCACAGCGCTGCCATAAGGACCACCGCTGCCGAGCGATGACGTCAGCGTTGTGGTGGATGACAAGGCTGCGGGAACAACGCTCGCCTCGCCGGAGTCGGCACTTTCCACCGCTCCATTGGTGGCGGACACGACGTAGAAGTAACTGATTCCATTCGTGACCGTTGCATCTGTATAACTCGTGTTGGTGCTGGTGCCAACCGTCACATAGGGCCCGCCAGTGACCTGTGAGCGTTTCACATTGTAGGAGGTGGCACCACCTGCTGCGCTCCAAGTGAGCTTGGCGGCGTTATTGCCTGGGCTGGCGACGAGATTGGCGGGCGGGCCGGTGATGGTTAGGCTGAGGGATTGGCCCAGGCCGAGACCGGTGCCCAGATCTGTGATAGTCAGCGTTCCGGGATATATGCCAGCTGTGAGAACATTGGTGCCACTGTTGACGGACCAAGTGAGACTGGTGCTGCCACCCGCCGGAAGGGTCCCGCTGGCGGCAGAAAGACTCGTCCAGGTTTGGGGGCTGGCAGCAGACCAGTTGAGGGCCGCAGGACCGGTGTTCGTCAGGGTACAAGTCACTGACAGCGGGCTGAACGGGCCGCCCACCGGGCCGCTTGGAGCAAACGCGGGCATGGACACTTGCAAGTACTCAGGTGTGCCGGCCAAGGCATTGATCAGGGCAGTACCGACAGGGGTTCCCCAGCCGGTGCACAGGTCGTACCCGGCAACGGCGGAAAATTTGCTGGTGCTGGTGCTGCTGAAGTTATTGCCAGTTGTTGTGTCATGAAACGTCGATGAGTAACTCGCGCCATTGCCAAGCGCATAGATGGCTGTGTTGATATTGCCGACGGGAGAACGGCCGTTGGCAACGGCCTGTTGGTTGATTAGGGCGGTGAAGCCGGCCCACAAGGGGGCAGAACAGCTGGTGCCGCCGAAGGATCCGGAGCTACCATTGTTATAGCGGACATATATACTATCTCCGACTAGTGCTACATCAGGCACATTGCGCTTGGTGATGGAGCCTTGGTTAGTGGCCATGCTGGTGCTGGCCTGCCAGCTGGGTATGGCATAGTAGGTGCTGCTGCCGCCACTGCTGCCGACACCGCCGCCCCAGTTCCAGACGGTTTCCGAGACGTACGAGCCACCCGCCCCGGTGGTAGTTAGAGTCGTGGCACCGACCTGCGTGATGTTAGGGCTATCCGATGGAAAGGAAATCGAGGTGGTGAAGGCATCCGTGTCGCCGGTGGCATTGAAAAACGACTGCCCTTGGGTGGCCATTTGTTTGAAGATGGTTTCGGAGGTTGCATCCGGACCGCCGCCGCCCCACGAGCAACTCAGCTGCTTCGCTAGATTGTCAGTGGCCATTTTGCTGAGCAGGCTTGACCACGGGGCGCCATTGGGTGCCTCGTAAACATAAAGGGTTGAGATACCCGGGGCCATCGACAAAACCATCTCGATATCGAGGCATACCTCGCTATTACCGGTGCCCGGAGTGCTCACGCCACCAAGAACCGCAACGTTGACCAGCGGCACGTCAGGCAAGCCGAACTGCGTCTTGTAGGCCGTGATGTCACTCGCGTAGTAGCCGTCAAACTGCAACAAACCAACGCTCTGGCCGGCACCAGTGAGCGCCGTTCCTGGCACGTAGGCGGCACGGAAGTCGTTGCCGCCATAGGCACCACCCGGGGCGGATCCGGCATTTGGCGTGGCACTAGCTGTGGCACCAAGGGGCTTGATTTTGTGGTTAGGATGTGGCAGCGAAAAATTGTCGAGGCCGCTGATATGCAGAACGGGGGTGGCCAGATCGAGTGTGGGTTCGGCGTCCGGAGCGAAGAACGTCCGCGATTCCTTCGGGTGCTGATAGGTCCGCAGCGTCAGATGGAAAGCCGCTTCAACATCTGCGGCAGTGCCGTCCACATCCAAGACCAAGCGATTCGGATGGGTCGCGGTCACCGACAGGCCGTTGGCCGCAGCGAATTCGGCAAGCGCCGCATAGTCCTGCACGGTTGGCCCAAACTGCTCCGCGAACTGCCCCGGTGTGAGAAAATGGCGGTAGTTCGGGCTGGCCGGATCATAAATGTCTGCGAGCAACCGGGTGAGTGCATCCGGATTGCGCGGTGGCAGACCAATGGCCAACTTCAGGTGCTGGGCGGCGGGCAGATGCTCGACGGGTTGCAGGGCCGCCACGGCGGCTGGCACGTGGCCACGCAATTGCTGGCCGCCGGAGGCCAGTGGCGTCATGGCGGCCAAGCCAAGGAGACCCACGATGATGGGGAAGATTCCATTCCGCAACGAATGCCTATGGCGGGAGAGCACCGGCTGGCTGATTGGTTGACTCTCGTTGGTTTTCATATCGAAAAAAGCGTCTTTGGTTTTGTGACAACAATCTTGAGAACCCTACCGTCAAATCCCCACCCCGGCAAGGCCGTATAGATTCCTGCAATTTTTGCAGGATTGGAGCCCTTGACCTCATGACAAGGATGGCTGGAAACACCCGGGTGGGCTCAAACTCCTGCGGCCGCCACCGCAGAAATCACTGCCAGAGGAGGGATTTTTTAGTGGCGACGACCCGCCCCCCGCGGCTGAGGGTCGCTTGCCATGCCAGCACACGGCCATTTTTGAGGTAGTCCTTGCCGATGATGGAAAATTCGACTTTACCGGACGTCTGGGTGGCGGGAAAACGCTGAACGAGGCGTTTGACCAAGCTGGCAGTGGCACCTTGCTGGAATTCAAAGAGCACCTCGACCTCGCCGGCAGGGCTTGCCGGAGGCGTATTCCAAAGGATGGTGTAATAGGTGCCGAGACGGTTGGCACGCTCGGCCATGCTGACAGCCCCGTGCAAGCGGCGTTGTTTTTCCCCGCGGACCATGGGGTCTTCGACGGCGTCGGTTTGCTGATTGAGCATCCTGAACTGCTTGACCACCAAGGGTTGCTTGGTGGTGGCACAGGCACCGAGCACGAGGAGCGGCAGAAGCAATGGCCAGCGGTTCACGCCGACCATTCAAGCCGTCTGGTGCCCGAATTCAAGCAAGAACTCAGCCAAACAGATACTTGGAGAGAATCGCCAGCTTGCGCGCCTTGGACACCCGGTAACGCGTTTCAAAAACACGGAACCCACCATCACGCATCTGGTGCAGCAATACTTGATAGATCCCGGCCATGATGCGCGCTGGCAGCAATGCGGCACGATCGGCAGCGGGCAGACAGGCGGCGGCCTCGTGAAACAGCGCGTCGGCTCGTTCGGCCTGATAGGCCATCAGCGCCAAGAAACGCTCGTCGCAGACGTGGCCCTGCAGGTCGGCCTCGGTGTAGTTGAAGCGGGCCAGATCGTCGATTGGCAGATAGATGCGGGAGCCGTTAGCGAGATCTTCGTGGATGTCGCGCAGGATATTGGTGAGTTGCAGGGCTTGGCCGAGGGTAACGGCGTAGTGTTCGGAGGCTGGATCCGAGCAACCGAACAAACGGATGGATACCAGACCCACGGCTCCGGCGACCTGCCAGATGTATTTTGTCAGATCATCCCATGTTTGAAAGCGCTGGGGACGCAGGTCCATCAGGCAGCCATCGATGATGGCGAGGAGCAGTGGGATTGGGAGTTGGTGGCGCTCACACAGGCCGAGAAACTCCTGTTGAAATTCGTCCGGCTCGGCAAACCCATTCCACAAGCCGGTTTTCCAAGCATCCAAGGCCGCCCGGCGCTGGTCCAGCGGCAAGTCCGGCGCATCTGCCAGATCATCCATGGAGCGGCAGAATGCGTAGAAGACGACCGCGTCATCGCGCCGCTCTTTGGGCAGGATATTGAGGGCGAAGGCCAGATTTGACTTCGCCCGCCGGGTGATATCGGAGGCGGCGGACACGGGCGTCAGCGGATCAAGCCCCAGTGGCCGACGGAGAAATCTCCAGCACCGATTTCAAGATTGGTGCCGGTAACGAAGGGCCACAGCGAGATGAGAGCCGGGCCGACGAGGTTAAATTCCTTGACCGTTCCCCAATAGCGGGAGTCGAGCGAATTGCCGGTGTTATCTCCGAGGGCGGCATATTCTCGCATACCGGGAGGGGCGTGGTCGGCGAGCTCCAAGACATCGCCGGGCTTGGAGACATAGGGATAGCGGCGGCGTGGGGGGGGATCGTCCTGGCCATAACGGGGATCGGCCAGACCATAACCGTTCGGGTTCATGGAGTAGAGTCCTTGCGCTTGGCTCACGCGCTGGATGCCGGGCTCCTGGACGATTTTGCCATGGTTCAAAAGAAACGGGGAACTCACGGATAACTGGTCGCCGGGCACGCCGCACAGGCGTTTGATGTAATGGGAGCCGGCGGCCTGATCACCGGCGGCTTGATGGATGCCACGGATGTCAATGGTATCGAAGACAAACACCTCGCCGCGCTTGGGCTTGCGGAAGTGATAGGAAAACTTGTCAACCAACACCAAGTCGCCGCTATCGATGTAACCCTCGCAAAGGACAGTGCCCTTTTTCAGGACACCGTTGTTGGCGTGGGCAGTCTGGAGCGCCTCAGCGAGGCCGATTTCCATCATTTGGGTGACAGGAGCCGGCAACAGCAGCGGGTCGGAATTGGTGAACCGGAGCTGTGAACGACTGAAAAAATGCAGCCATTGGTAGTCGGCGAGGTCAGGCCTGCGATTATCGATAAAGCGGATCTGACGGTCCCGGTCATTGATGATTTTCACATATGAGCGGCCGCGCAGGAATTGCTGTCCGAGGCGGACGGGCAGGCTGGGCCAGGTGGCTTCGGGGGCCTTTTTGCCGATGATGCCATTGAGGGTGGGCATCATTGAGCCGGTGGGGATGCGGAACGGCTGGAGGTAGTAGGCCCGCAGTCCCAGCGCGATGACGACGGCGACAAAGATCACCTCGACGTTTTCCTCGAACCAAGTGAGGGGCTTTTCGTGCGGCAGGGCGTTCTCACAGACGGCTCGCAATTGCTTGGATGCCTCGTCAAATTGGCTGCGATCATCCGCTTGGATGGCCGCCAGCACATCCTGCCGCCGCGAACGAATCTCCTCCACCCGCTCCGGTTTGAGCAAATCGCGTTTGTAATGAACAAATTTCAGCGCACCCTTGGCGAGCAGTTTGGCATCCTTTTTCCACTTCGGCGTGAACATGCTGGCCAGTATCAACCGGTTTGCAGCCCGGCGCAAGCCCGGACTGCGACGACGACTGGGACGCCCTCCTCGGACTAACGACTGCCATACCTCCGGGATGAAATTCTCACCCGACAGAGGCACGTCCTCCTTACGCGACATTTTGCTGGTCCGATCGGACCTACGGAATGTCGCGGCTGCCTGGGACGCATTCCTAGGGCGAGCCGGCCCGGGACGACTATTTCTCGACGACTATTTCTCTGTCCCTTTAAACAGACGGACGGCCCATTGACCATCACGCAGCCACCGTGGAATCCTCAATTCCAAGAATTTGATCTTGCGGGATTCCTCGATCAAACTTAATTGGATTTCTCCATGAAGACCACAATTGATATTCCTGAAAATGCCTTGGCGGATGCCATGCGGTTCACGGGAGCCAAAACGAAGCGTGAGGCGGTGGTGTTGGTGATTGAGGATTTCAATCGGCGGCGGCGTGTGGAAGATTTTCTGAAATTGGCGGGCAGTTTCCCCGATTTTCCGACCCATGAGGAAATCGAGGCCGATGACCTGCTGCGAGAAGGACTTCTGAATGCCAAGTGGAACCGCGAGCCATGATCGTTCTAGTCGATAGTTCGGTGTGGATCGACTTCCTGCGGCCGACGCGGAGTGACCTTTCGGATTTGGAGCGTGTCATTCGCGAGGGCCGTGCGGCGATTTGCCCGGTGATCTGGTTGGAGCTTTGGAGAGGCACCCGAAGCAAAACCGAGGAGGCGGCCCTGTGAGGAAATGCCGACTGAGTTTGTCATTGGAGGTGGACCAGGAGACTTGGGCGCAGGCTGCAGAGCTGAGCCGCGTCGCGTCGCGTTGCGTTGCAAAACGGGGTGAACTGCCCGCTGGCGGATGTTTTGATCGTGGCTTGTGCGAGGCACCATGGGGCGATGCTCATGCACCGGGACAAGCACATCGAGGCGTTGCTGGGCCTCTGCGGCCGGGCCGTCAGATTCAGTTAGAATCGGTTAGTTGCCAGCGGCTCAGAGCGGCTTGAATATCCAAGGCTCTTATGGGCTTGGAGATATAGTCGTTCATGCCGACTGCGAGGCATTTCTCGCGGTCCCCCTCCATCGCGTTGGCGGTCATGGCGATAATGTGAATTGGGCTGCCACCCGCCAGGCGGATCCGTCGCGTGGTTTCGTAGCCGTCTAGCTCGGGCATTTGGCAATCCATGAATATGATATCATAAGGCATGAGCCTGATTGCCTCGAGCACCTCGTTGCCATTGGCCACGGTATCGGCTTGATAACCGAATTTCGCCAGCATCCGCAGAGCGACCTTTTGGTTGATCATATTGTCCTCCGCCAGAAGAATCCGGGCCATTGGCCTGAGTGCCCAAGAACCAGGCGATATGGGATCATTCGACACCTGAGCATTGGCGGGTTGATTTGGCTTCAGGCGTTGGTCAATGGGTGAGGGAATGACTGGCTGATGTTCGAAGTGAGCGGTAAACCAGAACGTTGAGCCGTGACCGGGACGGCTCGTCACGCCAATTTCACCCTGCATGAATTGGACCAATTGGCGGGCGATGGCAAGACCGAGTCCGGTTCCGCCATATTTGCGGGCAGCGGAGCCATCCACTTGGCTGAAGGGTTGGAACAGGCGCTCCTGATCGCTGGGGCTGATGCCAATGCCTGAGTCGATAATTTCAAAGCGCAGCATGCTTTCGGAAACTGGCGTAACCCGCAGGATGACCTCGCCTTGGACGGTGAACTTGATCGCATTGTTAAGCAGGTTGGTGAGCACCTGGCGCAGCCGCCCGGCGTCGCCGCTGACTTGGGAGAATACCCCGTCATCCACCATTCCCATCAACTTGAGCCCCTTGGCGCGGGCGGTTTCCTGGAGCATTTCCAAGGTATCTTCGACAACTTCGCGCAAATTGAAGTTGTGTATTTCAAATGCCAGCTTGCCCGCTTCGATCTTGGAGAAATCCAGGATGTCATTGATGATGATGAGAAGCAGGTCGCCGCTCTTGCGGATGGTTTGGACGATATCCTGTTGGTCAGGATCGAGGGGGGTTTCCTCCAGCAACCCGGTCATGCCGATCACACCGTTCATCGGCGTGCGGATTTCATGACTCATGTTGGCCAAAAACTGAGACTTGCTCCGGTTCGCCGCCTGTGCGGCATCACGCGCACTGGCCAGCTCAAACTCAGTCTTCCTGCGTGCCGTAATGTCAGTGCGAATCGCAATGTATTGGTATGGCTTGCCCTGTGTGTTGAGGCAGGGGACGATGGTCGTCTCCACCCAGTATGGGCTGCCGTCCTTAGCCCGGTTCTGAATTTCGCCTTGCCAGATTTGTCCTTTGGCGATTGTTTGCCACATCTGGGCAAAAAATTCTTTGGTGTGGAAACCAGAGTTGATGATGCGGAACGTTTGGCCGACCAGTTCGTCCTGGGCGTATTGGGAGACCTCACAAAACCTCTTATTGACATATGTGAGACGGCCGGTTTGATCAGAGATGGCGACCAAAGCGTGTTCGTCCAAGGCGGTTTGTACCTCGCTGAGGTGCTGTTGGGATTCGCGCAACGACAATTCCACCATTTTGCGTTCGGCCAATTCGTGCGTCAGTTGGGCATTGGCATCTTGGAGTTGCTGGTTGACGACGGTGAGCGCCTGACGGCTGGCCAAAAGCCCTTCGCGAGCGCCAGCCAAGCCCACTGCCGCCAGCCCGATTTCTTCCTGCAGACGGTTGAAATTTTCCGCCATGTCGCCGACCTCATCGCGGGAATGAACCACGACTCGCAACAGCGTGAAGTTGGCCTTGGCGGCATCCAGATCTCCGGCGGCCAAGGCCTGCATGGCGCGGGTGAAATCGGCCAGGGTTCCTTTGACCAGCAGCTCGGTGGCTTTGGAAACTTCTACTGCGGAATGGGCGATCATGCCCGGCAGAATCAACCCGATGGCAATGGTCAGAAGCGCCACCACCACAAAAATATCCTCCAGCGCGGTGATCAGGCCGACGTCATTGCGAGGCACGTTTTCAATGGCGATGAAGTAACCGACCGCGTCGAAGGCCAGCACCAACAGCATCGCCCCGGTGAGCTTCAAGTGCAGCGTGCGGGCAATGAGCGGCAACCCTTGCTTGCGCCGGTCGGCTATCTTTCTCCAGGCATAAAGAGCGGCCCCCGAGTAGGCAAAGGTGATGCCGATGAGCACCGTGCTCATGCCGAATTGTTGGAAGCCAAGCACGGTGGAGATACCCCAGATACCCGCAGCCACGACTCCCAGCATGATCGTGCCGCGAGGTGCCCGGTACGGCCGCGCCATGCCCGGTTCGTTTTTGCGCAACAGCCAGACGGCGATGTTAGGCATGCCGATGCCAATCAGATAGGTAAGATTGGCTGCTGCAATCAGCCATACCGGATCACCGATGAGGAGAAAAGCGATCGCCATCACCGCGGTGAGCACCGTTGTGACCCATGGCGCATCCGTTTTGGAGCGCTTCGCCATGAACTCCGGCAGCAACCCGTCCTCAGCCAGCTGGGCCAGCGTGCGGGCGGCCCCGGCCAATGGCGCAATCGTGCCATGAAACATGTTGAGAATCATGAACCAGATCGCAGCGCCTTTAGCCAAGCCGCCCAGCAGTGGCGCGAAGGTCGGTCCGAGTTGCAGCGCCAGTTCCTTGCCCAACGGCTCAGGCCCAAGGGCCCCCAGCCACACCACCGGCAGGATGATGAAATAGAGCGAGGCGAGCACGGCGCTGGCCAGCATCGCACGCGGCACGTTCTTGTTGGGATTGATGGTTTCCCCGACGTGGCAGGACGCTTGTTCAAAGGCCGGCGCGGCGAAACCGATCAGATAGATCCCGGCCATCACGCTGGTGACCTGTCCGAAAAAGCCCTGGAAAGGCACCGTGAGGTGATAGGTAAACGCCTGTTGCCAATCGACCGAGCCACTGAATATCGGGATGACGGCCGATAAGAACGCCAGTATTGCGGAAGCGGTGGCGATGGGCATGGCCATTCGCATCACCCATTTCACGCCGCAGAGGTTCACCACGGTGAACACGGTCACGATGCAGGCCGCCATCAGCGGCACTGGAAACCACGGCGCATACCACTGGTTGATCGCTGAGGCAGAGAACAGCGCCGTCAGCCCGCAGGTGGGCACCCAGCCCCACCAGTAACACACCCCCGTGAGATTGGCTAACACCGGGCTGTATGGCCGGAACGCCTCCGCACAGGTCGCAGCAATGCCACCAACCCGGTTGGGATACATCAAAATCAATTCAGTCCAGCCGGGCGTCGCAGCCCAACTCAACAGCAAGCCGAAGATGAGCAACGGCACCGCCGCGCTGCCCTGGCCTAAAATCGCCTCTTGACCAATGAACAGGGCTCCAATCAAAAATAAACTTTGATTGATGCCGCCCATCGCCACGCAGGTGGTGCCAAACCAACCAACCGTGCGAGGATGCGGCTTGTGCTCATGCCTGCCTCCACCCCAAGCGGAAGACCCAATCCATTCCCGCTCTTGGCTCATTCGGCTTTCATGGAATGGGTCGCGCCGAAATGGCGCCCAATGTTGAGCGGCCGGTTTTTCCAATTGGGATATGCACGGAGGGTCATCATGGAAGGTCAGCTCGTCATAGGGAAATTTCAATGAGCGGCTTCACGCGTCGGAGAAATAGAAGCTACGAGTTCGACCAGCAAGAAAAAAATTCAAGAAATTTGTTCAAAATCCAGCAAATTTTTCTCTATTTCGGTTCACGTCCGGGCATCTGGACAAGGGGACGTGAAATCCTCAGGACTCGCGCAGGCCGGAGGCGATCGGTTGACGTGCGGCACGCAGCGCCGGAAACAGGCCGCCGCCGATGCCGATGAGCGTTGCAAAGGCAATGGCCTTGCCTAGCAAAAGTGGTGTAACCTGGAAGGCGAAGGTGACCTGGCTGAAGGATTGCCAGTTGATGGTGGAGGCGCGGTAGCCGTCGAATAGCAGATAGGCGGCGGCCGCGCCGAGGCCGCCGCCGGCGATGGACAACAGCACCGACTCGACGAGCACCGAAAAAACCACCGGTCCTGCGCCAAAACCCAGCGCCCGCAGGGTGGCAATCTCGCGGCTGCGGCCGGCCACCGCGCTGTACATGGTATTCAGCGCGCCGAACAAGGCACCCAGGCCCATCAGGGTGGCGATGAACACGCCGATGGTGGTAATGAATTTGGTGACTGCAGTGGATTGCTCCTCATAGAAATCCGACAGCCGCAGGACCTTGACGCTGAGCTTGGGATCCGTGGTCAGCGCGTCCTTGAATTCCTGAAACGCCGCTGCGGAAGTTAACCTAACGTAAACCGACTGACAGCTGTTGTTCCGGTGATAGGCCGGTTGAAGCACGGCGGTGTCAGTCCAGATCTCTGATTCGGCGAGGCCGCCGTTGGCGGAAAATATCCCGACGATCTGCCATTCGTTTTGGCCGACTTTGATGGTCTTGCCGACGTCCAGGCCGGCGAACGCGCGGGCGGCACCGGAACCCACGATCACCTCGTTGCGGCCGGTGGCGAAGCGTCGGCCCGCCTCTATCCGGATGTTTCCGCGCACATCAAACGCGCCTTGTTCCACACCGCGCAAGGGCACGTTGGCATCGGTGCCGGTGCTGCGTTTCGGCAGGTTGATGATGACAAACAATTCCGCCGAGCTCAGCGGGCCGGCGGCACTGCGGGCCACTCCCGGCGCGTCGCCGATCGTGCGGATGGCGTCGCGCTCCAGGCCGCTGGTCATCTCACTGTCCGAGCCACTGCGCAGCACCACTGCCACATCCGGTGAGCCGGACACCGTCATCGCCCGCCGGAACCCCTCGGCAATCGCCAGCACCCCGACGAGCACGCCGACGACTCCGGCAATACCCACCGCCGCCGTGAGCGCAGCCGCTTTGCGTTCTGGCAGTGAGCGGAGGTTGTACCAAGCCACGGAAAATGATTGAGTCAGGGTGGACATATATGTTGGGTTGCTAGGCTATGCCCCGCGGCGGAGGGCTTCGGCAATGCGCAGGCGCATCGCCTGCCAGGCGGGCAGCGCCCCGGCGATGAGCCCCAGCGCCACGGCCAGCACGGCACCACTGGCAAGCGTCTGGGTCGGCAGGATGAACACCGGCAGCAAGCTGGGGATCGGATTGCCCGAGGCAATGATGAGCCAGGCCACGCCGAGGCCGCTGAAGCCGCCGAGGGTAGCGATGCAGCACGACTCTATCAGCACGAGCAGCAGTACCAATCGGTTAGAAAAGCCGATGGCTTTGAGCACGCCGAGTTCCTCGCTGCGTTCGCGCACTGACTGCACCATGGTGTTCCCGGCCACTAGCAGGATGGTGAAAAACACCGCGCCGACCACTGCCATGACGATCGATCCGATGTCGCCGATTTGTTGCGCAAAGCCTTGGGCAAAGGCCCCCTCCGCTTCGGTTTTCGTCTCAAAGGGTGAGTTGGCGAATTCCTGATCAATGGCCGTGGCGATCTTTGCTGCGGCGTCTGGATCGGATATGCGAACGGTGTACCAGCCGACCTGGCCTTTGTCGCGCTGGCGGGCCTCCTCGAAGTAATCATAACGGAAAAACATCTGGCTGGTATCGGTGGCTTTTTTTTCACCGTCGAAGATGCCGACGACGTCAAATTCCCACTGGCTCTGGCCGATAGGTTCGCCCCAGATGGGTGCCCGCAACGCGATCCGATCACCAATCTTCCAGTGGAATCGCTTGGCGGTGCTGCGCCCAACCACCGCCCCGGTGCGGGTGTTGAGCCATGCCCGCTTCTCCGCATCGCTAAGCACAAACTCCGGAAACATCGCACAAAATTCCTCCGGCTCGACCGGCATGTTCGGAAAAAAGTTTTTCGGGTCTTGATAGATGCCACCGAACCACGTTTGGTGGCACACTGCGGCCACCCCTGCGACGCCTTGGATGCGCGCCTTGTAGCTTTGCGGCAACGTCTGAATGAGCGACACCTTGTGGCGGACGATGAGCCGGTCCAAGCCCGCCATGCTCACTCCGCCACCCAGTGCTTGCTTGAGTGCGCCGAGGAACGCGAACAGCAGAAATGCGATAAAAATGGATAGAAATGTGAGGGCAGAGCGCAGTTTTTTGCGTTTCAGGCCGGCCCACACCAGAGGAAGGAATTTCATGGTGCGGGATGCCTCAGGCCGTGGGGGTGTTAGAGAGTTGGCCCTTATCCAGATAGACCGTTCGGCTGGCGCGGGCCGAGGCGTGCGGGTCGTGAGTGACCATGATGATGGTCTTGCCGTGGTCGCGGTTGAGGGATTGCAGCAACGTCAATATCTCATCGCCCGACTTGCGGTCCAAGTCGCCGGTGGGCTCGTCGCAAAGCAGCAACGTCGGATCGGTGACAATGGCCCGGGCGATGCCCACCCGCTGCTGTTCGCCGCCAGACAGGGTGCGCGGAAAATGCTTGGCTCGATGGGTCAGCCCAACTGCCTCAAATGCCGCCGCCACATGCCGCCGCCGCTCCGCCTTGTTCAGCCCGGTGAGCAGCAGCGGCAGCTCGACGTTGCGCTCGGCGTTGAGCGCAGGCAGCAAGTTATAGAATTGAAATACAAAGCCAATGTGGCGGGCACGCCAGGCTGCCAATTGCCTGTCGGACAACTGGTCCACCCGATCCCCGCCGATGGCTAGGCTGCCGGCGGTGGGGCGGTCGAGCCCGCCGATGAGGTTGAGGAGGGTGGACTTGCCGGAGCCTGACGGGCCCATCAGGGCGAGAAATTCGCCGTCGGCAACCGCCAGTTCGAGGCCGGTTAGGACGTGGACGTTCTCGGCGCCGCGGGTAAATGTGCGGGTGACGTTATGGATGCTAACAAGAGGTTGGCTGGATGCATTCATCGGGAAGATTGGATGGTCACGGCGCTGCCCTCGCTGAGGGAGGAGGGAGGATTGAGCACCACGGTTTCGCCTTTGGCAAGGCCGGCGCTGACGGTTACCTGGGTATCGTTGGAGGCGGCGACGGTCACTGCGCGGCGTTCGGCCTTGCCATTGCTAACGACCCAGGCGATATCGCGGCCGTTGATGGATTGGAGCGCCTCTTTGGGCACGGCCACGGAGTTGTTGGTGAGGGTTGGAGCGGCAGGGGAGCTGCCTTGGAAGGCGACTTTCACGCCCATTTGTGGCAGGATGCGCGGATCGAGTTTGGAGAAGCCGACGCGCACCTTGACAGTGGCTTTTTGGCGGTCGGCGGTGGGGATGATGGCGGTGACTTGGCAGGGGATTTTCCATTCAGGATAGGCATCAAGGGTGGCCTCGACCGGCTGGCCGGCCTGCACCCGGTTGATAAAACTCTCGCCCACATCCACCTCGATTTCCAGCGAAGCCATGTCCACCAGCGTGCAAATCCCGGTGCGGGTGAACCCACCCGAGGACATCGGTGAGATCATCTCGCCGGGTTGCGAGTCCTTGGTGGTGACCACCCCGGCAAAGGGCGCGCGGATGATCGTGTCATCCACCTGTTGTTGCCATTGCTCCACCTGGCGCTGCGCCACTGCCACTTCGGCGCGTTGGCGTTCGAGTTTCGCCTTTTGCACGCCTGCCTCGGCCTCCGCCTTGCCCAAATCGGACAAACTCACCGAGCGCGGCGAGTCGAGAGTGGTGAGGCGTTTGAGTTCGGCAGCGGAGAATTTCGCAAGCGGCTCACTTTCCGCCAGGGCAAGTTTTGCGGCGGCCAATTGCGCCTCTGCCAGGCGCAGGCCACTTTGCACGTTGGAGTCATCGAGGGTGGCGAGGATCTGATTTTTGTCCACTTGCATGCCCTCCTCCACGCGAATCTCGGCCACCTTGCCGGTAATCTTCGAGGAAACCGTCGCCTTCAGCCGCGTCGTCACGTAGCCGGATGCGTTTAATAAAGTGCGCCCGCCGCTGGTGCTGGCGGCGCTTGGTGCCTGCACCAGCGCGGTTTTCACCCCAATTCCGCTGCCCCGGATCAACCCCCATCCGCCTGCCACCGCACCTGACAAAATCAGCAACGCCGCCAGCCAGCGCCAAGTGCCGCGCGGGGACGTAGGCGCGGCTTGTGAGCGGTCGATGCGCAAGGCATCAAGGTTGGCGGGCTTGGCATGCATGAGGCTGACTGGCTTGGCTTGACCTTACGCACGCCCCCGGCGGTGCCAAGAAAAATCATGACGGCTTGGGTCCACAGGCAGGTTTCGAAGAAATACTGAATCCTCTGACCGCCAAAAAAATGAGGTGGAGAGCTGGGCGGCTGATGCGTGCCCGGTCCCTCCACCTCTTGGTTAGATGCAGTCTGTGGTCAGGTATCGATTATTCGCCTGGGCTCCAATCTTCGGAGGCGGCGGCGGCGAGGTTGAACGCTTGTTCGAGGCCGACCATTTCGCTGGACGGACGGAGGCTTTCGAAGTTGGCGCTTTCCTTCTTGAGCTGCTCGTCGCTGTAATTGACGGCCTTGATGGAGAGGCCGATGCGGCGCTCGACCTTGTCAACCTTGATGACGCGGGCTTCGACGGGTTCGCCGACCTTGATGATGTCCTTGACCTTTTCCACATGGTCCTCGCTGAGTTGCGAGATGTGGATGAGGCCGTCGATGTCGCCATCGAGGCTGATGAAGGCACCGAAGGAAGCGATTTTGGCCACGGTACCGCGGACGAGGTCGCCGACTTTGAAGCGGCCGTCGATGAGGCTCCATGGATCGTCTTCGGTTTGTTTGATCCCGAGAGACACGCGTTGGTTGGCCTTGTCGATGGCCAGCACGATGGCTTCCACTTCGTCGTTCTTTTTGAGAACTTCGGACGGGTGGTTGATCTTGCGGGTCCAAGACATGTCGGAGACGTGGATCATGCCGTCGATGCCTTCTTCGAGTTCCACAAACGCGCCGTAAGCGGTGAGGTTGCGGACCGGGCCCTTGATGGTGGCGCCGACCGGGTAGCGGAGTTCGATTTCATCCCACGGGTTAGTATCGAGCTGGCGAACACCGAGGGAAATTTTCTGTTCCTCGATGCTGATGCCGAGGACCACGGCGTGGATTTCCTGGCCGATTTCGAGCACATCGCTCGGGCGGGTGATGCGCTTGACCCAGGAGAGTTCGGAGACATGGACGAGGCCTTCGACGCCGCGTTCGATTTCGACGAATGCGCCATAAGGGAGCAGCTTGGTGACGCGGCCGCGGACGTTGTGGCCGATGGGGTACTTGCGCTCAATGTCTTCCCACGGGTTTTCCGACATTTGCTTGAGGCCCAGCGAGACGCGTTCCTTTTCGCGGTCCACGTCGAGGATGACCACATCCACCGACTGGCCGATGTGCAGCAATTCGGAAGGATGGTTGATGCGGCCCCACGACATGTCGGTGATGTGCAGCAAGCCGTCCATGCCCTGGAGATCGACGAATGCGCCGAAATCCGTGATATTCTTGATCGCACCCGTGACCTTGTCGCCGATTTTGACGGTTTGAAGGAAACGTTGGCGCAGTTCCGAGCGCTCGGCCTCGATGACCTCGCGGCGGGACAGCACGATGTTTTTGCGCTCGTCGTTGACTTTGACGATTTTGAATTCGTAAACGTTGCCGACGTATTCGTTGAGATCCTTGGGGGGAATAATGTCCACCTGTGAGCCGGGCAGGAATGCTTCCACACCGACGTTGACCGTGAGACCGCCTTTGACGACGGCTTTGACTTTGCCGCGGACCAGGCCGCCGTCTTGGAAGACCTTGACGATCTTTTCCCAGTTCTGCTTGTGGGCGGCTTTTTCCTTCGAGAGGACAACCATGCCCTCTTCATTTTCTAGCTTTTCGAGAAGCACTTCGATTTCGTCGCCGATTTCGATTTCGTCGTCTTCGAATTCATTGGAGGGGATGGCACCTTCGGATTTGTATCCGACGTCCACGAGAACGACTTGGGGGCGGATTTCGAGAATCGTGCCCTTGACGATCGACCCTTCGCGGAATTCGCGGAATTTGGAGTCGATCAGGTCGTTCAGTTCTTGGTTGGTGGGTTCCGCGATGGCGGTACTCATGGGGTGTGTTTGGTTTGGGGTTGTGTTGGGGGTTCGTTTTCCTGCCGATGTTGCCCCGGGTAAGTGGCTTCTGGCGAGGCACCGGGGCTCCATCCGCCTGCCAGAAGAAAGAAAAACGGAGGCCGAAACTAGCCCCCGTGTGGCCCTTGGCAAGACCAAAGAACGGATTCTTGGGAAAAAACCCGCCGCCGGCAAAATGCCCGCTCTGGCGGGTGGCTGCGTGCCTCCGGCCGCAGCGCCAAGGAACAGCCCAAGGTGGACCCCAGATCGCGGGCGGAAGCGAACGGAAAGCAGATTGAGGACCGATGATGGAAGGCGGTTACCTCGGCAACGCGACGCGTTACGATCCGCCTGGTGCGATGATGGCCTTGAGCATGTTCTCAAGTGCCTCGTTATGCGGATACAGCGACAGCCCAAGCTCGAGAGTGGAGCGGGCCTTGGCGGGATTGTCCTGATCTTTGTAGATCTTCGCCAACAGGGCGATCGCGCACGACTGATACCGGCCGTGGTCGTTGGCCACCATTTCGCGGCAGATTTGGGCGGCTTCCTCGCGCCGATTTGGACGTTGTGAGAGCAGGTTGGCGAGTTCGAGATGGGCCGGGTCGTTGAGCAGCACGTCCTTGCTGGGGGCGCCCAGAATGAATCGGTAGGAACTTTCCGCAGTGGTGAAATCCTGCCGGAAAGCCGCGATGCGTGCCAAGGTCAGTCTTGCCTGCAAATTCCATGGGGCCTCCTGAATGACCTCGTTGGCAATGGCTTCCGCCTGATCGAAATAGCCGTCAGTAAACAGGAGCACTGAAGCCAGGCTCTTGGGTTGGAACTGGAAGGGTCTGGTTTCGGACGAGAGCAGCAACAATTCCACCGGATGGGCCCAGACTCCAGCCCAATACCGGAAATAGCAACCGCAGACAGGCACGCGGTAGATCAGCAGCAGACACAAGACCGTGGCGTAAGCCAGCACGCCGGATCCCGCCTCCCGGCGGCGTTGCAGAACCTGCTGGAGCAACAATTCGCAACCCACCGCAAGCACCATCGCCAAGCCAACGGACGGAATGGTCACGTAAGCATCAATGATCGGTCCGTTGAAGCAGGGCAGGAAATTGCCCGAGGGAAGGCTTGCGACCACAAAGAACAGCAAGCCATACGCGATGGCCGGAAACCGCTTCCAAGTCAGCGCGGCGGTGCCGCACAACCCGAGCAGGAACAGCCAACCGAAGACCAGGGAAGCGGCCGAAGCCGAACGCATCCACCCATAGCTGCCAAACACCTCAAGGGTTCCGAAGGGAAAAACCCACATCAGGAAATGCCGCCAGAGGAACCAGGGCGCGGAAAGGCTAAGGTGAATGGCTTGAGTGTCAGGCGAAAAGCCCGGATGGAAGTGGCCATAATCGCCGATATTCCTTGCGGAGAGGTGATAGCGCAACAGGAGGAAGGCGAGCACCACCAACGAGTAAGCGCCATAGAGGATGAACGTCCGGCGGTTGTAGCCGAGTCGCCGCTGTTGCACATCCCGAATGAAGAGCAAGGCCGGGATGGCGATCAAGGTTTCATAACAGAGCAAGGCCAGCGCGCAGCCGAGCACGCAAGCGACGAGGGCTGCGGGCGAGGGGCGGAGCGCCCAGCGCTCGTGGAAGTGCAAGACGCACGCGGCAAACACCAGGCCGATGCTGATGTTGGCGCAACTCAGCCAGATGGCCGTGGACACGCAGGCGGGACTCAAGGCCCATAATCCCGCTGCCAGCCATGCGGCACGTCTGGACACCAGGCAGATCGAGGCCATGCGGAAAACCCCTAGCGTCGCCGCCAGATAGGCAAACAAGCCAACCCAGTGCCAGGCCACGAGATGATTCTCCAGTGGGGCGGCAGCCATGAACAACGCGTTCTTAACCGGCCGGAAAAAACCGAAGACGTCGGTCCCGAAAACCTCGGTCCAGGAGTGGAATTGTTTGGATTTCGCGAGTTGGAAAATGTCGTCCGAGAAGAGCGGCGCACGCATTCCGGGCCAGGCGAGCAGGCAGATCAGCGCGAGAAGCAGCGCGGCGGCGAGCCCATCGCCCCAAACTGGAGACCAGCGCTTGTGGTTGTTAGGAGTGGAATTCATGCGGTGCGACGTTCGACGCTGGGAACAAAGGCAGGATGGTTAGGTCGGAAGTCTCCCAACGGGGCGGCTTGGGACCCACGGGTAGTTGAACCTAAACTCGTTGGCAAGCGACTTTTCCGCAGGCCTGCCCAGATTGCGCTGGGCAGGCCTGCTGGATACTGCTAGGAAATTGCTTTTCACGATTGGTGCGCATGAGGGGCTAAAGAGCGGTTCGGAGAGCGGGAGAAAAGGGGTTATTCGCTGATTTCAGCCGGATCGAAAAAGACGCCGTTAATAAACGCATCCTGACCTGGGGTGGTGACAGTGAACACCACTTTGCCGCGAATGCGCCAGATCAGGTATTTTCCACCGGCAAAATCGGTGACCGTTTGCGTGTCGAGAATCTCGCCCGCGAAGCGTTGCACTTCGATGGTTTGCGTTCGTTTATTCTTTTCCCAATCCACCATGTAAAGCGCAACATTGTGGTAATTGTCGCCAACATCCAGGACCAGTCGGAGCGGCAGTTGCTGGCCGCCCATCTTGCTGGAACAGTAGCGCGCGGCGGCAATCCGATCCTGCCCGGAACCCGGGCTGGGATAATGCAGTGCGCGAACGTCGTTGATCGCTTTAGCACTCCACAAGATGCTGTTTTGCCACTCAAGAAGTTGCACATACGCCGGTTTTTGGGCGTCCTTGCCGACAATTTCATAACCTTCCGTCCCGTATTTCCTCTCCCAATTCCCCTGCGTTTCGGCGTTGACGCCAATGAATTTGATCTCCGGCGGTTTCGGTGCAGTGCGGGAAATATTGATGTAAACCCTGTCTTCCTTGTAAACCACGGTGTCCTGTCTCAGCGATTCCCACACCGTATACAACTTCCGCTGTTCTTTACCCGGATCCGGCGTTGTGAATTGGATCGTTTGAGCGATATGGAAACCCGGTTCCACGGTAATGTCTTTGACCGTGCCCGAATCCACCACATCGCCCGCGGCCGAATCCCAACGCAAGGTCCAGCGTAGCGCCAGTTGATTGCCAGTGAGTCCGCCATTGAACATTTCAACTTTACGCGAGACTTTCTCGCCCGGCAAAATAGTCAGCACCGTGACCGGCCACTTCGGACTGTACCCCCGATTTTGCTCGGAAAACATCCGATTGAACTGTTCGGTAAAAAGATCCATGACCAAATACGGCGCATGGCATCGCTGGACAAATTCAACATCCGGCGACCCCCAACCGTCTTTACCATCCACTTTATCGAGAGCGATCATATTGTTTCCCCACTTCTGGCAGTTGTGGTTATCGCGATGCAACCCCTCGATCAAATTCGGCCAGTAATTCAGCCAGCTCCATCCCGCCATATGCGCCAGATCAAAATCACGATACCACTTGTCCCGGTCAGCGCACAGGGTCATGCTCATTTCCTCAAATGTGTGTTCGCCCATCAGGAATAATCTGGTTACCGGCTGATACATGGATGTATAGTGCTGGGTGGTGACAGCGTGGCCATTTTTTGTCTTCACACCGACATACCCTTCCGTGATGACCGGTCGCGTGGGATCATGTTCCAAGAGAACATCCAGCATCTGTTCCGCCGCCTTGGGGGAAGGAACGCCTTCATTCCAAAGGCTGTACCTGGCAACGCTGGGATGGTTCCGGTAATGTTCGCCGAACTTCTCGAAGTTGTATTGCACGGTGACCGTATCGTTTTCGGTATGATGGCACTGGTAATCGTAGGTGGATTCAGCCTCGAAAAGAAATCCCAGTTCATCCGCCGTGTCCAGCATGTGGTCCGTGGCGATGGAAAGGCAAAGCCGGTTCATATTGATGCCCAGGCGCATGTAACGTTTCCATGTTTCAGCGCACCCGGATAAGAAACCCTCCTTTAATGAATACGCGCCATTGTCCATTTGGTTTTCGCAGGTGCCATCGCCGATCGTGGTCACTCGCACGCCATTCACGGTGTAATACCACGGTTCGTTCGATATCGGATGATTAGGTCCCTCCAGATGTTCGACAAAACCAAAACGGAGCGTCGTTGTATTCAATATTGCCGTCCGCTCCACAAGTGTCAAATTCAGATTGTGCAGTTCCGCCGCGTAATCTTCGCGGAACGGAATGTTCGGCCACCAGTAACTGGTAGCGCCAAGCCCCCACTTAACCGGCCCCACCGTAACTTTCGTCGTGGCGTTGGGCGGCAGCGTCACGTTCACATCGGGCAGCGCTGGATACGCCCATGTGCGGCGATTCCAGGATGTAAGGCCCGACTGCAAGACGATGGCCTTCTCCGTGGTGCCGTGATTATGAATCCAGACATCACAACACAGTGTGTCATTTTTCACCGAGGGTTTGACAAACAGATTCTCCACAAACAATTCCGGGTAGACGGCCAATTTGACATATTTGGTAATGCCGTGTTCGTTCCAGGTTTGCCCCAAACGGTTGATACCGTCTGGCGCCCGGGCGTGCCATTTCTTACCCTTCACCTGCTCCATGTCGAACGACTTGGGCGTGATAGTGTTAACGTGCCAGCGATTATAGGCTTTTACTGCCAGCGTATAGGTGTTTCCTGGTTTGGTATGCCCAGTGAGATCGACGGTCGATGGCAACATCACTGAGTGAGCTGAGAAAAGGTTTGGCGAGAAGTGTAAACGCTAAAGCGAGCGAGAAAGACCGGCAGCGTGGGTCAATGGGATGAAAAAGAGAGGGAGCTTGCGGCGCGGTGCTTTCGCGACACATTGGCGGGCGAGTCTGGAGACTCGCGGTCCTTTTTTTGAAGGACAGGGTAACATGATGCTAATTTGCAAATGCCTGCAACTCGCCGCACGACGAGAATGCTTGTTTCGGGTTGTTGCCACACGCAGGCACGCCAATGACGCGCACGGCAGCGGCCTTGACCGGTTCTGCTAGGCGGAGGGTGAACGTCTGGCCCGGCTTGAGGTTCTTGTTATCGGTCGCGGTGGTGGCGGGATAGTCGCTCAACTCGCCGAGCGTTTCCCACGCGCTGCCTTGGGCGCGCTGGACTTGCACGCGCGGCTTGCCGGCACTGGCGTCGAACCAACCGCCATCGGGGAAGTTTTTCCCGTGCGCGAAAACAACTCGCCGCACGCTCACTGGCGTGTCGAGCGTGACGGCAAACCAGTCATCGTTCGGTCTTTGACCGCCGAAGGTCACGACGATGCTGTCGAAGTCGTCATCGTTGATAGAGCCGTGTTGGTTGCCAGGACGCGACCTGCTTTCGGTGCCGCCGGCAAGCAGTGAATCATTGTCCGCCGCCGCCACACCGGGCGCGCGCAGCCAGACACGATAGACACCGCCCTTGGCGCCGGCATCGGCGAAGGTCACGAACGTCGCCGGCTTTGCTACGCTCCCGGTCCCGGCGACCACATTCGTCACGAACGCCAGATCGGCGCCTGGCTTCAATGCAAAGGCCGGCTGCCCATCGACCAAGCCGAGCGCGCTGGGTACGGGAAGATCGGGATTCAGCTTTTGGTCGTATGCGAGCACGAACGGCCCCCACGTGAGCGCGGCACGACCGGCGTTGCCGTATTCGCCGGCGACGAGGCGCGCGGCGAGGTTGAATTTGATAGAGATGCGGTCACCATCCTTCCACTCGCGTGCCGGCAGAACTGCCCAGCCGGCTTGGACGGCGGCTGATTCCACCGTCACGGGCACGGCCCATGTCGGGACACGGATTTTGACGGCAAAGGTCGCCGGCTTCGCAAGGCGCAATGTCAGCACGGACTCCCCTCGGCGCGGAAACTGGCTTTGTTGCTTGACGGTCACTCGCTGGCCGCCGATTTCCAAGGTGGCGGACGACGTCTCGAACGTGCTCACGAGCAATGCGTCGTGGCTGGCAAGATATGCCGACTGCGGCACGAGCGCCATCCCGCGGGGACCGCTGGAGTGGCAACAACTGATGCCTTTGTCGTAGGGCTTGTGGCCCTCGAGTGCGGTGTAATAACACCAATCGTGCCCCTGCGGATGCTGCGCGGCGGCGAGATGGTTGTAGAACGCGCGCTCCAGTTCGTCACCGAACTTCGCCTCACCGGTAAGTCTCAGCAGTTGCAGATTGAACTGGATCCACGTCGTCGTCACGCACGTCTCGCCGATGTGGGCAACCGCGTCGTTAGGCAATGCATGGTCGGCCTGAAAACACTCCCCCTGGCTGGCGCTGCCGGTGAGATAGAGCCGCTTGTCCACGATGTCCTGCCAGGAGTTGAGCACGGCCTGGAGCATCTCGCGGTCGCCGGTGACGCGCGCCAGTTCGCAGATGCCCACCAGGTTGGAAAGCATCTCATAGGCTTTGCCGTTGGCGACCTTGTTGACCTGCTTCTCGGTGAGCAAGGTCTTGAGGATCGCCGGCCCCTTCGGCTCATCCCACGACTTCACGATGTAGCGCGCGAAGCCCAGATAACGCTCGTCACCCGTCAGGCGGTAGAGCATCACGACCGGTTCCAGCACGCTGGTGGCGGCCATGCCGAGGTGCGTGCCGGCGGCCAGAATACTTCTCTTCGCCGGGAATGTTGCGATCAGCAGGTCACCCATCTTGCGGCATGCGTTGAGCGCGGCGTCGTTGCCGGTGTATTGATAGTAGGTAAGCAGGCCGATCAGGTTGTATTTGTGCGACCACACGTCCCAGTCGGCGCCATGGAACAGACCGAACCGCTGCTCCGGCACGTAGGTGCCCAAATAACCGTCCGCCTCCTGCGTCGCGATCAACTCGGCGGCGACACGGTCGAGTTTCTCGCGTAGTGCGGCATCGCCGGTGTTGGCCCACGCGAGCGTGGCGGCGTGCATCCACTTGCCGACGTGCTCGCCGATCCACGGGTGACTGCCGGGTTTCTTG
>Ga0118677_10004960_pt1 | contig 23746 bp, 23 predicted proteins | sample AliMusrvi5mmetaG_FD_86154 | JGI IMG/M metagenome (GOLD analysis project Ga0118677, IMG submission 86154)
GGCAAGTCGACATTCTTGAAAGTGCTTGCCGGTCAGACCGGGCCCACAACCGGCAGCCTCACCGTCGGCGCCAGCGTCATCCCCGGGTATTTCAGCCAGCATGCCATGGACCTGCTGTCTCCCGACAAGACCGTGTTTGAAACCGTGCAGGATGCGATCCCCATGGCCACTATCGGCATGGTCAGAAATCTGTGCGCCGCATTTCTGTTTCAGGGCGATGCGGTCGACAAGCGGATTAAGCTTTTATCGGGCGGGGAGAAGAGCCGGGTTTTGCTGGCAACGCTGCTGGCCCGGCCCATAAATCTGCTGATCCTTGATGAGCCGACCAACCACCTTGATTTTCAGTCGCGCCAGATACTGCTGCAGGCCCTGGCCAAATTCACCGGCACCGTGGTGCTGGTGAGCCATGACCGGTTTTTTCTGCGCCAGCTCGTCGGCCGCGTGTTTGAAATCGACCACGGCGAAATGATCATCTATGAAGGCAGCTACGAGTACTATCTCAACAAAAGCGAGCGCTGCGTCCAGGCCGCCTGAGGCAGTGCACAGCACTTTTTGCTTGATACAGAAAAAAATAATCGAGAGCAACTAGGGGATAATCACATTTAAAATTATCAGTTGAAATCATCCTCCCCTTGATCCCCTCCCATCAAGGGAGGGGAGAAAATATGAACTTCCGGATGGCCATTAATAATTCCCGTCCATATTCTCAGGGATTTTTCATTGACACACAACTATTCCGAACCTATATCTTCAAGCAGACACTGCGAGTGCATAACAAACACATTCTGCAGACCGGACTGTTGTTTTGCATGCAGGGAAACGCCAATACACTACAGGAGGTACAGGCCATGAAGAAGATAGACATAACCCGCCCATCCCTGATTGCCGCTGCAATGCTTTGCGCCATTTTCTGTGCGGGGTGTACTGCGCCGAATCCGCCCGACACGGTCGCTTCAGTGAACCTGGAACGCTACCTTGGCACGTGGTACGAGATTGCCCGATACCCGAAATTTTTCGAAAGAGGCCTCGTGGGCGTCACGGCGGTGTATGCCCTGAACAACGACGCAACCGTGAGCGTGACCAATCATGGCTTTAAGGGGGCGCTCGATGGACCGGAATCAAGTATTCACGGCGTTGCAAGCGTGGTTGACACAACGACCAATGCGAAGCTGTCGGTGAAGTTCGATCCGTTTCCGGCATCTCTTTTTCCGGCTAATTACTGGATTATCGAGCTTGGGCAGGAGTATGAGTACGCGGTCGTGTCCGACCCGCGACGCACGACCCTGTGGATTCTTAGCCGAACTCCACACATGGAACCCGCTGTCTATGACGGCATCATAGCGAGCCTGAGCGAGAAGGGGTTTGATACGGCCAAACTTGAATTGACGCTGCAACCGGCTCAGTGAAATTTACCAGCAGCGATTCTCTGGCGGTAAAAAGAGCTTTTGACTGATGACCAGGGGCATCCTATAAATTCAAGGTACTGCCGGGCGGCTGATGGATTTTCCGTCCGCCGCTTTCTTTTTTTTGGCGTTGTCCTGGCCGCGGCGAAACGTGATACCGGAATATATGGATTATTCTCTGATGGTTGACAAACGGTTTTTAAAATGTCAGTGAGTAATAAGAGTTTCGCACAGAACTGACATGCCAGTTTTGCCTGCAAACCGCCTGCTGCGGGCGGCGCCTGTACACCAGGGAGGAAGTCTGGTCATGGCAGAAGAATCTCAGACTATATATTCTCTCAGCCCTGCTACGATCCTTCGCGTGCTTCCGCAAATACCGGACCACCGGTTGTTTCAGCTCGAGCTGGACGACGAGGCGGACCGGCAGCGCTTCATGCATCAACCCGGCCAATTCATTGAGATTTCCGTTTTCGGCAGCGGCGAAGCGCCCATCAGCATCGCATCGCCTCCCACCAGAAACAGCACCATCGAAATTTGCGTGCGCCGTTCGGGCAAGCTGACACAAGCCTTGTTTCAGCTCGGCAAAGGCTCGCCGCTGCATATTCGCGGGCCTTATGGCAGGGGCTTTCCGGTTGAGCTTTTTAAGGGGAAAAACCTGCTCCTTGTGGCGGGCGGCCTGGGCCTTGCGCCCCTGCGGTCCCTCTTGCTGTACGCCCTTGACCGGCGGGATGAGTTTAAAGACCTGACCCTCATGTACGGCACCAGCAGCCCGGACACGGTACTGTTCAAGTATGAGCTGCTGGGCCTCATGGACCGCAAAGACCTGCAGTATCTCTACAGCGTTGACCGTGACACCGAAGGCATCTGGCAGCAGTATGTGGGCGTGGTCACCGGCCTGTTCGACCGCGCGACCCTTTCGGCCCCTGACACCTATGCCGTGCTGTGCGGGCCGCCGGTCATGTACCGCTTTGTGGTGGAGCGGCTGCTGGCCCTCGGCTTTCCCCGGGAGCATATTTATGTATCGCTTGAGCGGATGATGAAGTGCGGCGTGGGCAAGTGCGGCCACTGCGCCATAGGCGATAAGTACTGCTGCACCGACGGGCCGGTGTTCAGCCTCGATGAAATTACCCATATACCGGAGGCCCTGTAAAATAGTGGAGCGCATTTCATCGATTTGCCCCTTTTGCGGCTGCGGCTGCGGCATGCTCCTCATGGTCGAGTCAGGCAGGGTCATGGGCGTTGAGCCCAGCCCCGGGCATCCGGTGAACAGGGGCATGCTGTGCGCCAAGGGCTGGGGCTCCTATGAGTTTGTGCACTCGCCCGACCGGCTGACCCGTCCCCTGATCCGCAAGGGAGGCCAGCTGCATGAGAGCTCGTGGGATGAAGCCCTCGACCTCATCTGCTCGCGCCTGACCGGCATCAGCAGCCACTACGGTCCTGACGCGCTGGGATTCCTCAGTTCAGCCAAGGTGACCAATGAGGAAAACTATCTGTTTATGAAAATGGCCCGGGCGGCCTTCAAGACAAACAATATCGATCACTGCGCCCGGCTTTGACACAGCCCCACGGTGGCCGGTCTGGCCGCAACATTCGGGTCCGGAGCAATGACCAACTCGATCAGCGAGTTCGATGATGCCGATCTCTTTCTGGTAATGGGCTCCAATACAACCGCACAACATCCGCTGATCGGTTCCCGCATCATCAATGCCGTCGAGGGGGGGGCAAAGCTCATCCTCATCGACCCCCGGGAAATTCCTCTAGCGGCCTTCGCCGAACTGCACCTGCGGCATACTATAGGAACAGACATCGCGGTGCTGAACGGCCTCATGAACGTCATCATAGCCGAGGACCTCTACGACCGGCGCTTTGTGGCCGAGCGCACCGAGGGCTTTGAAGAGCTCAAGACCGTGGTCGGCCGCTACACGCCTGCCGTAGTGGAGCAGATTACCGGCATCAGGCCTGCAGAGCTTACCCGCGCAGCCCGGATGTACGCCCGGGCCGACCGGGCAATGCTCGCCTATGCCATGGGCATCACGCAGCACATAAGCGGCACGGACAATGTGAAGGCCTGCGCAAACCTTGCCATGCTGACGGGGCATGTGGGCAGGCCCTCGACGGGCGTCAATCCCCTCAGGGGCCAGAACAATGTGCAGGGCGCCTGCGACATGGGCGCTCTGCCCGGCGTTTTTTCCGGATACCAGAGCGTGTCCGACTCGGAGGTCAGAAAAAAATTCGAGCATGCCTGGGGCGTTGAGGGCCTGCCGGCCCATGCCGGCCTCACTCTTGGAAGCATGCTGGAGGCGGGTCGGAAGGGCGAGCTCAAAGCACTTTATGTCATGGGCGAAAACCCGCGCATGAGCGATCCCAATCTCGGCAGCGTGGACCTGGCCCTGTCAAACCTCGACCTTCTCATCGTGCAGGATATTTTTCTGTCGGAAACAGCGGCGCTCGCCGACGTGGTGCTGCCCGCGGCCTGCTTTGCCGAAAAGGACGGCACCTACACCAATACCGAGCGCCGCGTGCAGCTTAGCCGCAGGGCAGCGGCGCCGCCGGGGCAGGCACGGCCTGACTGGGAAATCATAGCAGAGCTCTGCGGAAGGTGCGGCCTTGAGGCGCCCTATACCCATCCCGGGCAGATCATGGAGGAAATCAGCCGGATGACCCCAACCTATGGCGGCATAACCCACGAAAGGCTCGCACAGACCCATGGCCTGCAGTGGCCCTGCCCGAACAATGACCATCCGGGCACAGCGTTTCTCCACAGCGGTCAGTTTACCCGCGGCAGGGGCTCGTTTCAGCCTTCAGACTTTATGGCCCAGGCTGAGGCGCCTGACCAGGAGTTTCCGTTCACCCTTACCACCGGCCGGATCTATTGCCAGTTTCATACCGGCACCATGAGCAGGCGCGTCAGCCTGCTTGAGCGCGAGGCGCCCGAGGCGCTTGTGGAAATACATCCCGAGGACGCCGCGCGTCTTGGCATCCGCACCGGTGACCTGGTGGAAGTATCATCGCGCAGGGGCGCGATCAGGCTGAAGGCCGAGGTCACGACCCGCGTGCCGCGCAAGGTCCTCTTTACCACATTCCATTTCCATGAAGCGCAGGTGAACCTGCTCACCAATCCCGCCTGCGACCGAAGCGCCGGCATTCCGGATCTGAAGGAGTGCGCTGCGGCAATCAGGAGGTGCCCGTGAAGCTGCTTGCAAAAAACGATGTGCCTGAAATTCTGCAGCAGTGGTCGCAGCGCTACGAGGTGCTCTGCCCCGGCACAGCAGAGCAGGGAGACTGCATTTTCGGCGCCTTCCGCCGCGACTCGTTTACCTTGGACTATCGCAAGCCGGCCATGCCGCCCAAGGCCAGCCTGCTGCCGCCAAGCCAGGTCCTGTTCACCGTTGACAAGGGGCGCTATGCTGCCGCGCTTTCGGCCGGCGCAGCGCTGCTGTTCGGGGTCAGGGCCTGCGACGCCATGGGCATGCTGCAGACGCGAAGCTTTTTTCAGCGAGATTGCCCTGACAGCTTTGTCGGCAGCCGCGCTGACGGGACCGTGATCATCGTGAACGCCTGCAGCGGGCCTCAAAACGAAACCTGCTTCTGCACCACCATGAAAAGCGGCCCCTGTGCCGACCGCGGCTTTGACCTGCAGCTGTATGACCTGGGCGAAGCTTTTCTTGTGGAAGAGGGATCCGGCCGGGGAGCTGAGCTAGCCCGGTCCCGGTTTTTTTCCGGCGTCAATGATGCCGAGGCTGCCGCGAGCATAAGCGCATTTAAATGCAGGGCGCACACGGCCATACCCCTTGTGGCTGACGTGCCCCGGGCCATGGATTGGCTCAGGGCCGGACAGCCCTGCGACAGGGTGTGGGAGCGCCTCGGCGCAAAGTGCATCATGTGCGGCGGATGCGCCTATGTTTGCCCGACCTGCACCTGCTTCACGGTCAGCGACAGGGTGCACTCTGCCATGAGCGGCCAGCGCATACGCTCCTGGGATGCCTGCCTGTTCAGCGGTTTTACCCGCGAGGCTTCAGGACACAACCCCAGGCCCAGCCAGGCCCTGCGCCTGAGGCGGCGGCATGAGCACAAGCTGCTCTACTATAGCGTTGCTGACGCACAGGGCATGACGAGCGGTTGCGTGGGCTGCGGCCGCTGCTCGGACTACTGCCCCGTGCATATCGGCACTCTTGAAGTGGCTAAAGAAATAGCAGAGCAGGCCTGCCGCGAGGCAGGGCCTGCCGGCGGGAGGGAACCTTGACGGAAGCAAAAAAAATCATTATCGTCGACGATGACCGGGATTATGCCGATGCCATGCGGCTCGTGCTTGAGAACAGCGGCTTTAACGTGCGGCATGCCCCGAATCTGCGGGAAGCACGTGCCATGATAGCATGCGGCCGGCCGGACCTTATCGTGCTGGATGTCATGATTGAAAAGCATACTGACGGATTCGACTTCTGCGCCGAGCTGAAGCAGGCCCCGGACCTGGCAGCCATTCCCGTTCTCATCATAACCTCTGTCACGCACATGACGGGATTTAAATTTTCGCCTGAAACCGATGGCGAGTACTGCCTGGCGGATGACTACGCCGCAAAGCCCATTGCCATGGCTGATCTGCTGGCGCGAGTAGAAAAGCTGCTGGCGGGAGCTGCCGCCAGGCGACCAGGCGCATCGTTATAGCAGGGCTGCGAAGAGTTCACGGGCCTTGCGCCTGCTCATCAAAACTCAGTATAATAAAATGCGGAACCTTGAGCATTTTCCTTTTTTTCGTAGCCGTTTGCACAGGCAAGCTTTTGCTTTGTTAGCCCGTGCTATGATTCTCGCAAAAGAAGCCGGCGATGGTGGAATGCCAATGGCTCGAACCGCACGGGCTGCCTTCACCAAAAGCTCACCTGTGCCTGTATGGCTACAGTATTTTGAAAAATGCTCTAATCATGATGAAGGCCCATGCATGCAGAGAACGATATTGTTTATGTGCATTTCGCGGCATTGACCCACCTGTTGCGTGATGTTGGTTGGGAAGAAGCAGGGCGCTAGTGCAGTGGGGCCAGGATATGCGTCAATACTTGAACAAGAAATTCAAATCATTATTTGTAGCAGGCTGGACAAAGCACGGGTCCGTATCCGCTACACGCCGGTTAATTCACTCGCCCGGCTGGTTCCGGCACTATCTGTGGTGAATAATTCAAGCTATGCGGGTACGCGCACCGGATAAAGTCCGCGGCAGACTGAGGAAGGGCGCCAACCCCCCGTAATTAAATACATAACCAGATTGCGCCGCTCTCAGTGTTTCCCGGGAGAGCTATCGGCGAGCCGGAAAACGTCAAGGCAGCGTTTGACATCCTGCGCCTGCCGCAGTGCCGCCTGCAGCGCATTACTGGATTTTTGCTGCTCATCGGCGCCGGCCGGGCTTACGCAAATATCCTGCAGGGAAAGCAGCAGGCCTGCATTCTCCTGCCTGATGCTGCCGATAATCTGCGACAATCCATCAATCATGCTGTTGATGCAGGCTGCTTCATTTTGCAGGTGGTCGTATTTTCGCAGATGCACTCTGCGGGTCAGGTCCCCGCTTGCTATTTTCTTGAAGGTGTTTGAAAAGTTTACGATCGGCCCGCAGAACTGATGGGTGATAATAACCTGATGAGCAATAAACAGAATCAGCACGAGCACTAAAGCAACGGGCAGCTGATCCGTGATGGCGATAAAAAATAATGCCGCGTGGTACTGATTTTCAAGGTCGGCGGACTGCATTAACAGAACATAAACCGGGACCATCAGCGCTGCAATTGTTATCAGGACAACAAGAATCATGTGTATGAAGTTAATGGATATGAGCTTAAGCTGAAAATCTTTTACAATAAGATAGCTTTTCAGCTTTCGCCTGTTGAGCTGTTTTTCCATAGACTACCTTTCTGTTATTGTTCCTGTGCGCACGTCACATTCAAAAATAATCCCTACCCCCAGCTGCCGGGCCTCTGCGGTAAACGGATCATCGTTTGTGATGGTAATATACGTATTTTTTGATGGAGAGTAGTCTGGCAGCGTAAATGTGGACTGGACACCCGGCGCATTGCTGAGGATGTCGCCGGGTTTGCCGATAAAGGCATTGTTCTCGGTGAGATAGACCTGTTCAGCTTCAAAAAATTTCTTGAGGTCGTATCGGGCAATGGTAACGCAGGCCTTGTATCGCATTGGGGCAAACAGTGCCATTCCAATCGTCGCCAGCAGGGCAATGATCAAAACAACAATCATTAATTCGACGAGCGTAAAACCTCGTGGGGATACAATATGACGGAGACGGGAAGTTTTTTTGCTTGTAGTCATATTCCTCCACCCCTTTTTTTTGTTGCGGCGCTTTTCCCTGCCGTGCACGGCCTTATTATTTGCATGGATGGCGCGCCTGAACCCTGGCGCAACATCCTGATCCGTATGCGTTACACTTACGGTAAGATATTTTTTTTAGCTCCTTTTTCGTGAAGCTGTGAATAAATGACGTCTCGGATATGGTGCAACAAGCCTGCAATAAAATTACTATAAGACGCGATTTGAAAGTGTGTCAAGGTAAATAAACATAAGCTAACTACCGTGCCTATGGGCCTTTTCGGCTTTCTTGCATGTGATAGCGGCATTGAGCGGCGTGCGGCATGCGGGATGTGTGCTGAGCAGTCAAAAACAGATGAACCTCAGGATAAAGTATGATAGGGTAGCACCTACAGCTTATCGTTTTTCGTGAAGCATTGCCTGTGGCGATGGTTGCCGAAAGAAGGCAATTCCACTATTTTGTGTTTTTTGCTCCCGCCCTTTCAGGGCGAAATCAAGCCACCTGCTGCGCGGGTGGCTGTTGACTTGCAGGACGAGCTTTTCTATGTACGGCACCTACACGATTCCGGTAACTATCGAGTCCGACGGCATCTCCATCAGCATTGAACGACAGGGTAGCGCACTGGTGTACCGGCGCAGCCAGGGCGATGATATTTCCGAAAAGCTGCTGCTCGGGAGCGGCCTCGGGAATATCGTCATCAATCCCGTTGAGCCCTTGAATCTTCCCCGCGATCTGACACCGTATCTGTATCTTGATTTTCAGCGCCCGGTGGCGCTGGGTGCCAGGGCCATTCGCACCGTGTATGTCACCTTTCCGGTTGAGATCGGCGTCTTTCTGCAGGAGCACGGCGAAGTTGAAATACTTGATATAGTTTCTTGTGCCCGGCAGAAATACACCCTGTACGGAGATCCGCGCAACGGCATTCTGTGCCGTTACTGGAGCACGCAGGTAGACACCGTGGCACCGACCCCCCCCCGGCTGCAGGAGGGCGTACTGGAGCTCAAGCTTGAGAACACGACCGGCTCCTGGGTGGAAGTGCAAAAGGCCGTGTTCAGCGCCTACGGCATGAAGCTTTTCTATAATGACAGCTTTGTGGGCATGCGGGCCGACATGGAGGTGACCGGAGCAACAACAGCTCAGACCGATATCAAGGACGCCTTTCCGGATCATGATATGAAAAAATCCCTGGAGTTGTACACGGCGCGCAAGCTTGTGGTCCTTTTCCCGAAATTTGCCATGGCGGACGGCATATGAGCGCAGAGCTTCTGAAGTTGCTCAATACGAACATATATAAAAAGGTCTCAACTCTTGAGCTGCTGATGGCCGTGCTGGTGCTGGCCGTTGCCATGATCGCTGCGCGGCTGGTGGGGGCCTATATGCGCCGGGCTCTGCGTGACAAGGTCCGCAAGGACAATCTTGAAGTCGCAGTCAAGCTCATCAACTGGACCATGATAGTAGTTGCCGCCATATATGCCCTGGGCATTCTCGGGTTTAAACTATCGGGCCTTCTGGTGGCCGGAGGCATGGCCGGCGTGGTCATCGGATTCGCCAGCCAGAGCATTGTCGGCAATCTTATTTCCGGCATCTTTCTGATGATCGAAAGGCCCATAAAAATCGGGGACCAGGTAAATATCAATAATTATTCAGGCTTTGTCGAGGAAATCCGGATAATTTCCACAACGCTGCGCACTTTTGACGGCCTGTTTGTGCGCATCCCGAACGAAAAAATTTTTTCGGCGCCGATCGTCAATTATGTCAATCATATTGTTAGGCGCATCGATTACACCATCGGCATACGTTACTCGGATGACGCAGACAAGGCCATCGGCGTCATCAACCGTGTCCTCGACCTTTATCCGTTTGCCTTGAAATATCCCGAGCCGGTGGTGTTTGTGGAGTCGCTCGGGGACAACAGCGTCAATATCGCCATTCGCCTCTGGGCGCCGGTTGGGGAATGGTATGGGGCGAAAAAGGAACTTTTGTGGCGCATAAAAACCGAGCTAGAGCGCGAGGGAATGGGAATTCCATTCCCGCAGCGCGTGGTGTGGCTCGGCAATGAGCTTCAGGTAAAAACAACTGCCGCCGGAGTCTGAATCAGCAGGACGTGTTGGGTTCCCCGCCGCGGCGGATTAATCCAATTTGCAAAAAAATGACTTTTCGTTTAGACAGAAACCAGCGCTTGTCTTGACGGACTGAGGAGCATAAATATGAAAATGCTGCTGAAAACATTTTCAATCTTTTGCGCAGTGGCCCTGCTGTTTTTGCCCGCAGCGGTATCCGCCCGGGAGGAACTGCGGCTGGCAGCCGCCTATATGTGCGAGCAGATAACCGATGCCGGCCCGGAAAACAGGGCCGTGGTATTCTCGGCCTCCGAGGGCAAGATCTTCTGCTTCTGCTATTTTGTGACCGTGCCTGAAAGGATCACGATCTATCATGCCTGGTATCACAGCGACCGTCTGGTCGCGCGGCGCAAACTCAACCCGGAGCCGCCCGGCTGGAAAGGCTATTCCACCATACAGCTTCGGGAAACTGATAAAGGGCCCTGGCGGGTTGAAATTCTTGGCTCGGATGGCAGGCGCCTCGATACCGTCCGGTTCAGCGTAACGGACTAAAGAACGGCAATGGAATCTCTTATAGCTTTTTTGCGAACCGTCAGGTGGCAGGATGCAGTGGATATCCTGCTCAACAGCTATATTCTTTTCCGGCTGTATGTGTTGTTTCGCGGCACGGCGGTCTGGCGCGTTCTGGTGGGCATATCGCTTCTGCTGCTCGTCAAAAGTATTGCCGAGTTTCTCGGCCTTATCATCACCAGCTGGGCCATTCAGGGCATAACGGCTGCAGCCGCGCTTATAATTATCGTTGTTTTCCGTAATGAGATCCGCTCGGTGCTGCAGGTGCGCAACCTGCGGGCCTTTTTCTGGGGCTCGCCCCAGCGCGAGGTGCGCGGCATAATCGGCATCGTTGCCGATTCCGCAGTCGAGCTTGCTCGGAAAAAAGCAGGGGCCATCATCGCGCTGCAGTCACAAGACGATCTGTCTGACCATATCCGCAACGGCATCACCTGGCAGGGATTGGTGTCCCGGGAAATGCTCGGGAGCATTTTTTGGGATAACAACCCGGTTCATGACGGCGCCGCGGTTATTGTGGGAGACCGGATCACGACCGTAGGCGGGGTGCTGCCGCTTTCCTCTCGCTCGGATTTGCCCAGCTGCTTCGGAACGCGGCACCGCGCAGCCGCCGGGCTTGCCGAATGCACCGATGCGCTTGTCGTGGTCGTGTCGGAGGAGCGTGGGGAGGTGTCGGCTGCAAAGGGCGACCTGATCGAGCGCTGGGTAACAAGAGCGCGGCTCGTCGAGCTGCTGGAGGATCATCTGACGGGAATTGACCGCTACCGGCAGCCCCGCCGCAGCCGCATCCGCGAACTCAGCTTTGCCGCCCTTGCGGCATTCATCACGGTGTCAGTGCTGTGGTTCAGCTTTACCAGAAGCGGCGATACGCTTTTAGGGCTCGATGTCCCCCTTGAATTCACCAACCGCAATAAAGCAATGGACATTATCGATGCTTCGGCCTCGACCGTGCGTCTGCAGCTCTCCGGTTCCGGAACGCTGCTGAAATCGGTGCAACCCGAGCAGGTGCGCGTGCAAATCGATCTTGCCGAGGCCACCGCGGGCCCCAACCGGCTTTCGATCTCGCAGGGCCAGGTATCACTGCCCCCGGGAATTTATCTCAATAAGGTCACCCCGGCCGCAATTGATGTAACCCTTGATGAGATCATTGAAATGCCGGTTGCGGTGCAGGTCGATTGGTCCGGAAAGCTGCCCGAACAGCTCATCATGGTCGCAGCCGAAGTCGAGCCGGCAACCCTTGACATTACCTGCGGCAAACATGCCATGGAAAACCCCTCGACCCTGTTTACGGAAAAGGTGTTTCTTGACGGTATAACCAAAAGCGGAGAGTTGAAGGTACGCGTTAACCTTAGGCCCGGGTCGGCAAAACTTGCGAAAAATGACTCAGACACGGTGACCGTGCGCTATCAGGTGCGGTCCCGGAATTGACCAGCGGTTATTCCTGTTGCTATTAGCGTTAGCCCCTCATGACCTTTCCTGGAAAGAGCAGCAGGCTCAGACCCCTTCTGGCGCCCCCTTGGCAAGGGGGAGTAACAGCTCTCCTGCCTGGCAGAGAGGTGTTAGGGGCGGTCTTGAGAAATTTTTTTTCATCCCTTTGAGGAAGGGGGTTAAGGGCAGGATGAATTAAGCGGGTAATTGTAAATGTCAGGGCCTGCTACTGCTGCCTATCGATTTTTTTCATCAGGCCGGGGTAAAGCTTATGCATGCACTCGGGGCAGATGCCGTGCGTGAATTCAGCCTCGGTATGCTGGTGAATATAGGTTTCCAGTCCGTTCCAGTATCCCTTGTCATCCCGGATCTTTTTGCAGCTTGCGCAGATCGGCAGCAACCCCCGCAGGGTTTTGATGTTTTTCAGCGCCTCCTGCAGCTCTTTTATAAGATTTTCCCGCTCGGCTTCGGCATGCTTGCGGTCGGTGATTTCCTTTGCAACCCCGCGATACCCGAGCAGCGCCCCGTTTTCATCAAACATCGGCATGGCATTGAACAGCAGGCAGATCTGGCGGCCGTCCTTGGTGAGGATCCACGCTTCAAGATCTACCCAGGGCTCACGCTGCGAAACGGCGCTCATAAAGGAGTCAAGCGCCCGCACCTTTTCCTGTGAGGTGAGCAGATCAAGAAAGTTATAGTCCTTCAGCTCTTCCGGGTAAAACCCCAGTATCTCCCGTGCCCGGCCCGTAGCAAAGGTGTAATTGCACTGCTGGTCCATTTCCCATATCCAGTCCGCGGAGCTTAAGGCAATATCCTGAAAGCGCTTTTCCGATGCGCGCAGGTTTTTTTCCGCGCGATTGCGCTCGGCAAGCTCACTCAGGGCCTGCTCCCGCAGGCCGTTAATCTCCCTGAGCTGCTCAACGGGCTGGGTCATATCGGTTATGGTGATGAGGAGCCTGCGGCCCTGCTCCGGGCTTTGCGGCGCAATGGCGGAAATGATTGTCTGCTGCACGCGCAGGCGCCTGCCGCCAAGAATCGCCGGGATAAAATGCGGATGCAGCTGCGGAGAAAATATGACCGGCAGCCCGCCGTCAAACACGGCGTCGATCCTGCGGACAAAGCGGTTTTCAGACAGCAGGGGGAAGCGCTCGGTGAGAATGTTGCCGAGGATTTCATCTCGGGGTATGGCGGTCCAATCCTCAAGAATGCGGTTCCAGAATACAATACGGTAGTCTTTTTCAATAATGCAAACGCCGAAAGGAACCTGGTCAAGAAGGCTGTACTGGAAATAAAAGTCGTTTTCTCGGCTCATATGCCCTTATTTGTTTGAAATGCGGGCTATCATGTCCCGGAGCAGGCCGGTGCTTTCCAGCCTGAAGATTACCAGAATATAGCCGCTGATGCTCAGGGTCTTGATTAAAAAATTGGCCTCCACCAGCATGATAAGGCCCGCCTGGCCGCACAGGGTCGGCGATGATTCGATGAGCTCTGTCAGCCCCTTGGCATCTCGGTATTCGGGAAGGGAAAAATTCAGCGAGCATTCAAAAATATTGCACATGGTTCCGAGCAGGCTGTTGATGATGATATTGCCGATCTCCATGAGCGTGCCGCTGCGAACGGTATCAAGGTTTGTAGCCGTTATTTGCTCCTCCGTAATGGCGGACACGAGTTTTGCCGCGCTTTCCGGGGGGAATAGCAGGGCAGCAGATCCCGTAAAGTCGCCCCGAAAGCTTTGGATGACCGAGGAGACCCGGTCGTTTTCAAGATGCTGAAAAGCTGTCGGCAGCTCACCAAGGGGCACCAGGGCAATGCTGGGAACTTTCAGCTGAATATGGCTGCCGATAATGTCATTGAGAGCGCTTGCAGCCCTGCCGATACCGATATTAATGATCTCAGTGAGCGTATCTATTTCAAGGGGACTAAAATCCTTCATGACGGGGCACCTTTCCCTATACCTAGATTTTGCAGCACCTCAAGAAGCGCCGGCCCCTGAAACGGCTTATTCAGGAGAGTTTTAGCCCCCAGCTCAAGCACGCGCCTGCGGGTGGTTTCCTGAATGTCAGCACTCATAATGATGACGGGAATTGCAATTCCCTGGCTGCGAAGGCTTTCCAGAAGCTCAAAGCCGTCCATCTCGGGCATGAGCAGGTCGGATATTATAATATCCGGGGAGTGCTTAATTATCATGGCGAGGCCAAGGGCGCCGTTATCGGCTTCAAGCACCTCGTACGCATTGGCCTTCAGAGCTTTTGCAATGCTTGAGCGGGTAAAACGGGAATCTTCAATAATCAAGATCGTAGCCATAGTCCTCCATAGCTTTTGTTTGCGGTGTCTGGCACTATAAAATTACCGGGAAATCCTGTCAACAGAAGAAATAAGATGCCGCCAGCATGGCAGCCATTCCGGCTGAGCAGGTTTTGAGCGGCTGCTGGCGTCCTCAGAAACACCCGAGCTGGCAGCTTTTAACCTTCAGGCCCAGAGCATCAAGAAACGGCTTCATTTTATTCATGTCAATACCGTTATCTCGGGCAAACTGCTGGGCAGCGGCGCAGGTGATTTTTGTGTCTTTTGCAGCGGCCCTGATTTTCTCTATCAGTTCATCGGTCATCCAGTCTTCCCGAACGGGATTAGCAAACATATCGGCTCGCGTCATGTTCGTGCTCCGGCAATCAAGTTTTGATGGTTAAAAGATTGTTACAGGACACAATACCGCCCACGGTTTTCCAAAGCAATCAATAAAAATAGCTCCGCCTGCATCAAAAAAATGATTGAGTTACAGTTCTGCGATACAAAGGGTGGCGTCAGACGTAAAAAGGTATCTCTGACTTATGGCGTTTTGTACAAACCTGCTTACTGCCGCAGCCGGTTTAAAAAACTTTGTGTGTCGAATAAATTTCACCAACAGCGCCTGCTTATGCCCGCAGGGTGATCGTGAAGCAGCTTCCTTTGTTGAGCTCGCTGGTGACGGAAATCGTACCGCCATGGGCTTCAATGATGGATTTTGCAATACTGAGGCCCAGACCGAAGCCCTCGCTGCTGCGGGATTCTTCGACGCGGAAAAAGCGGTCGAAAATAAACGGGATATCTTCTGCTTTAATGCCGATGCCGGTGTCGCGAACAGCAACCGTTGCGCATTTCTCGCCCGGCTGAACGGCAACCGATACGCTGCCCCCCTCGGGGGTGTATTTTACGGCATTGCTGATGATATTGATGAGGACCTGGCGCAGAAACTGCCCGTCAGCGGCAACGGCGACCGGGCCTGCGGCCGTGCAGGAAAGGCGTATGCTTTTCTGGGAGGCAAGAATCTGCATGTCTTCCAGAACGTTGCAGGCAAGCGCCGCAAGATCAATGCGTGCGCGCTGCAGAACTATTTCCCGGTCATCAAGCCGCGCGAGGGTCAATAAATTATGCACGATGCTGGTGAGCCGCTCGATTTCCTCCAGACAGCTTCGGAGCACCACCTCATATTCCTCCGGGGAGCGCTGCCGCTTGAGCGCGACACTCATTTCCCCCTCCAGAATGGTCAGCGGTGTTTTCAGCTCATGGGAGGCATCCTGCAGAAAGTGCCGCTGGGATTCAAAAGCCCGGTCAAGCCGGGCGAGCATGTCATTGAAGGTGACGGCAAGCCGCTGAATTTCATCGCGCGTATCGGGCTCCGGAACGCGCTTTCGCAGGCTCTGGGCCGTTATTTGCTGCACGGCCTTGGTCATGCGGTCTACCGGCCGCAGGCTCAGCTTGGCAAGGATCCAGCCCACCAGCCCCGTAAACAGTATGAGCAGCGGCAGCATGACGGTCAAGAGTTGCTTGAGATCGTTCAGGGCGTTTTCAAGGGCCGTGAGCGGGCTTGCCACCTGTACGATATAGGTCGCGGCATCATCTTCAATAACGGGCTTGGTGAACACGCGCAGAATGGTCAGGCGGTCCGAGGTGAACGGCACGGCGACGGTATCGAAGCGCTCATTGCCCAGCAGCGCCGTCTGAAAGAGATCATCCGGGAAAATCATGGCGCGGCCGATATTTTTTGATGAGGCGATGAGCCTGCCGCGGGCGTCAAATATCTGGACGATGATATTGAGCAGGTCCGGCTTGTTGGATTCCTCCGTGACCCAGCGCTGCGCGATTTTTGTAAAGTTGATATTACCCGTTTTTTTAAACGCGCGTATGTCCGCGCCATCGCGGCTTGCCTCGATTTTTTCAACCTCCCAGTAGGTGTTGATGGCGTCGGTGACTCCCGCGGCGCGAGACTGCAGCAGGCTGTCAAGCTGGCTGTAGAGATCGGAAAACAGGCGGTCATACAGGATAAAGCAGAAGATCAGCATCATCAGGGTCAGCAGCGCCATGGAGGATAGTGCGATCTTTACCCTGAGAGAGCGTGGCAGCATATTAATCCTTGAGCGTGTACCCCCGGCCGCGGATGGTCTGAATGAGCTTTTTGTCGAAGTCGACGTCGATTTTATTGCGCAGGTAATTTATATAGACGTCGATTACATTGGTGCTCGTGTCAAAGTCGATATCCCAGACATGCTCGGAGATCATGGTGCGGGTGACGACCGACCCGGCATTGCGCATGAGGTATTCCAGCAGGGCAAACTCGCGCGAGGACAGCACGATTTCCCTGTCCGCGCGGGTTACCTTGTGGGAGAGCAGGTCGAGCACCAGATCCGCAACCTGGAGCTGCGTTGCCGGCTGAACGCTTCTGCGCAGCAGCACGCGCATGCGCGCCAGCAGCTCTTCAAAGGCAAAGGGCTTGGTGAGATAATCATTGGCCCCGGCGTCAAGCCCCGTCACCTTGTCATGCACCGAGGTCTTTGCCGTGAGCATGATAATGGGGGCTTCAAACTTTTCGGCGCGAAGTTTTTTGCACAGGGTGATGCCGTCGCACTTGGGCAGCATGATATCAAGAATGATCAGGTCATAATCATTGACCGCCGCCAGCTCGTAGCCTTCCTCCCCGTCTCCGGCCACATCAACGGCATAGCCTTCCTCTTTAAGCCCGCGCTTTATAAAGCCGGCGATTTTTTTTTCATCTTCAACGACAAGTATGCGCATAATGGCTCTGGGTAAAATGTTGTTTTAAAGGGTGGGTGAAACCCACCGGCAATAACTTATGAAAAAGCACGGAGCCTGTGTGCACAGCCCGAGCCTGAGCGAAATTAACGGAGACAACCATATTGTAGAAAAACGGTGGGTTGCATCCACCCTGTCGCTTTTGCGGCGATCATTTCCCGGGAGCCGCTGCTGTTTCCTCTCGCTCGTCATCTGCGGCGGCCAGGCCCGCGGCTTCTTCTCGCAATATTCGGCGCAGATTTTTGCCCGCAAGATTGCGCGGTATGGAATCGCGGAAGATGATCTTGCGCGGCACCTTGTAGCGCACGAGCTCCTCTTTGCAGAATTTCGCGATTTCATCGGGTGTGGCCTGCGCGCCCTCCTTGAGCACGACAAAGGCATACACCCGCTCGCCCCTCAGCTTATCGGGCATGCCGATGACCGAAGCATCGGCCACTTTGGGGTGCGTCAGCAGAAATTCCTCTATTTCCCGCGGATAGATATTGAAGCCCTCGGAAATGATCATGTCTTTTTTGCGCTCGACAATGAAAAAATAGCCCTCGTCGTCCATCTGGGCGATATCGCCGGTAAAAAGCCAGCCGTCGCGCAGCGTGGCGGCTGTTTCCTCGGGCCGGTTCCAGTAGCCCTGCATGACCTGCGGGCCCCGGATGCAGAGCTCGCCCGAGCTTCCCTGCGGCACATCCTGCCCGGTTTCCATATCGACGATTTTACAGTCCGTGCCGGGAACGGGCAGTCCGATGCTGCCGTCCTTGCGCTTGCCGCTCAACGGATTGCAGTGTGTGACCGGCGAGGCCTCCGACAGGCCGTAGCCTTCGATAATGATGCCGCCGGTGAGGCGCTCGAAATCTTTCAGCACCGGGCCGGGCAGGGGCGCGGCGCCCGAGATGCAGAAGCGGATCGTGGAGACATTGTATTTGGCAATATCGCGAAAATTCCCCAGCACACTGTAGATTGTGGGAATGCCGGGCAGCACGGTCGCCTTATGGGAGTCGATGGCCTTCAAAATGTCCTTTGCCACGAATTTGGGAAACATGACGATGGTTGCCCCAGCGGATAACGGCAGATTCAGCGCTGTGGCCATGCCGTAGGTATGAAAAAAAGGCAGCACGGCAATGAAAATCTCCCTTCCGGGCCGCAATCCCGTGTACCAGTGTTGGATCATGATATTATTGATAACGATATTTTTGTGGGTGAGCATCGCCCCCTTGGCAATGCCGGTCGTGCCGCCGGTATACTGCAGAATCGCCAGATCTTCGCCGGTCACGCGGGGCAGAGCACAGTCCGGGGCCTTGCTTTTTGCCAGTTTCTGATAGAACATAACCCCGTTTTTTTCCTCAAGCGGCACATTCTCTGTTCCCTTTTGGGCTATAATGGGGTAAATAAACTTCTTTAAGGGCGGCAGATAATCTTGAATTTTGCCCACAATAATGCGCTTCAGCCCCACCGAGGGCTGCACTTTGTAAACTTTCGGATAGAGAAGGTCAATGGTTACCACGGTTTCGGCGCCCGAATCCTTAAGCTGAAATTCGAGCTCTTTTTCGCTGTACAGCGGATTGGTGGGCACAATGACGGCCCCGAGCCGCAGGGCGGCAAAATAGGTGACCACGAAATGCGGGCAGTTGGGCAGAAACAGGGCTACCCGGTCGCCTTTGGCAAGACCGAGACTGTGGAGCACCCGGGTGAATTGCTCGATCTCCCGCCACAGTTCCGTGTAGGTCAGGGTGAAGCCGAAGAAATCAAGAGCGGTCTGCTTCGCGTACGGGGGTATGTTTTTTTCAAGCAGCCCGGGGATGGTGCTTTCGTCATACTTAATTTCGGGCGGCACTTCGGAATCGTAGGATTTGAGCCAGGGCTTCTGTGTCACGGTGCTCTCCTTTACTGAACATATCGGACATTGTGCGTACTGTATCAAATTACCCTTCAAATTCAAGCTTTTTATGGGAAATGAAAAGAACTGACGCCCTGCTTGCAGCAATTTCGGGCCTGCTGCTGACGCTTATTTTCCCCCGGCTGAACCTGTGGCTCGTTGCCTGGGTGGGCCTGGCGCCGCTGCTTGCGGCAGCAGACGGCAAGACCGGCGCCGCGGGCTTTAAGCTCGGCTGGATTTCCGGCGTCATTTTTCATACGGGCCTGGTCTACTGGGTAACTGTTTCCATGACCACCTATGGCAAGCTGCCCCTTGCGGTTTCGATACCCATACTGCTGGCTTTTGCCGCATTTCTCGGGCTGTTTACCGGGCTGCCGGTCTGGGCAGCCTGCCTGCTGCAGCAGCGCCGGGGCTGGGGCTTCAGCCTGACCCTGCCGTTTTTCTGGGTCGCTGTCGAGCATCTGAAATCATGGTTTCTGACCGGGTTCCCCTGGGACCTGCTCGGGTATTCGCAGTACCGCATTCTGCCCCTGATACAGATTGCCGATATCACGGGCGTGTACGGTATAAGTTTTCTCATAGTATGCGTCAACTGTGCGCTGCTGGGCATTATACGCAAGCTTATGCACAAGGGCCGCATGCCCTGGGCTGAACTTGCACTCGCCGTCCTGCTGTTCGCGGCTGCCTGGGCTTACGGCGAAAAAAGGCTGCAGCAGCTGCGGGACGGCCCCGCGGGGGACAGGGTGCAGATTGCGCTCGTGCAGCCCAATATTTCCCAGGATGTAAAATGGGACCCCGCCTATCTGGACGAGACGCTGGAAAAGTTTTCGCGCCTGACGAGGCAGGCCGCGGCGGGCAGGCCTGCGCTCGTCATGTGGCCGGAATCGGCAACCCCGTTTTTTTTTCAGTCCGAGGATACCTACCGGGCCCGGGTCGCCGATATCGTGCGGGAGCTCGGCGGGGCATATTTGCTGTTTGGGAGCCCCTCATGGCAGCAGTCCGCGGGCGGCAGCCTGAGCTATCACAACAGCGCCTTTCTCATCGGGCCCGGGGCTGAGATCGCCGGCCGCTATGACAAGCAGCACCTGGTGCCGTACGGCGAGTATGTGCCCTTTGCCCGGTTTTTTCCCTTCATACAGAAAATGGTTGAGGGTATCGGTGATTTCAGTCCCGGCGAACCGGCAAAGCTTATAGGGCTGCCCCGGTGCCTTTTGGGCACCGCAATCTGCTATGAAATTATTTTCCCGGATCTGGTGCGTCAGTTTGCAAAAGCAGGGGCCCGTATTATAATAAATATCACCAATGATGCCTGGTTCGGCCAGACCAGCGCCCCGTACCAGCATCTTGCCATTGTCGCGCTGCGCGCTGTCGAAAGCCGTCGGTATATCGCGCGCTGCGCCAATACGGGCGTGAGCGCGGTCATCGACCCGACCGGCGCCGTAGTGCGCCAGACCGCGCTTTTTAGCGAGGCCGTGCTTGCCGAGCCCCTGTACTGCCGCGACGAAATAACATTTTATGCCCGCAGCGGCGATGTGTTTTCATGGTGCTGCTGGGCTTTCAGCCTTGTTGTATTACTCACCGCCCGCAGGCGAAAAACTTTATAGTATAAGGAGATAGTCACATGCTTAACCAGTGGAAAGAAAAAATAAAGATGCTTGAGAAACGTATGGAAACCATCAGAGGTTATCTTTGACATCCCGGGCAAACAAACCCGGCTGGAAGAGCTTGAAACAATAAGCGCCGATCCGGATTTTTGGCGTGATACCCGGGAAGCGCAGAAAGTAAACCGCGAGCGCAAGGTAATTGAAACCACCCTTGCGGCCTGGGGCAGTTTGCAGAAAAACTCGGAAGACTGCGCGGTGCTGCTGGAGTTGGCGGGCGAGACCGAAGAAGACGCGGACCTAGAGGCTGAGATGCATATCACGGCCGACGAGTTCGAGCGGACGGTCAAGGAAATGGAATTCAAAAAAATGCTCAGCGGCGAAAGCGATGAGAGCAATGCTTTCCTGAGCATTCATGCCGGCGCCGGCGGCACCGAAGCGCAGGACTGGGCAAGCATGCTCATGCGGATGTATTTGCGATGGGCCGAGCGCCGCGGTTTTAAAACCGCGCTCATCGACGAGCTTGAGGGAGAAGAGGCCGGCATCAAAAGCGCCACCATACTGGTGACCGGCGATTATGCCCATGGCTATCTCAAGGCCGAGGTCGGCATACACCGCCTGGTGCGCATCTCGCCCTATGATGCCAATGCGCGGCGCCATACCTCGTTCGCCTCGGTGTTCGTGTACCCGGAAGTCGATGATACTATCGAAATAGATATCGATGAAAAGGATTTGCGGGTCGACACCTTCCGGGCAAGCGGCGCGGGGGGGCAGCATATCAACAAGACCTCATCGGCCATACGCATAACCCATATCCCGACCAATATCGTCGTGCAATGCCAGAACGAGCGCTCCCAGCACATGAACCGGGCCATGGCCATGAAGATGCTGAAAGCCCGACTCTATGAAGTTGAGCTGAAAGAGCGGGAGAAAGAGATGGACAAGCTGCATGCCGATAAAAAGCAGATAGCCTGGGGCAGCCAGATCCGCTCCTATGTGCTGCAGCCCTATCAGATGGTGAAGGACCATCGCACGGATTTTGAAATGGGAAATGTCAATGCCGTGCTTGACGGCGATATCGACCGGTTTATCGAAGCCTATCTTATGAGCTGACGGAGGCGCATGTGAAAAATATAGCAAATTTTTTGTTTGAAGTCGGGATGCTCAAGCGCACGCCCCGCACGGGCCATCAGTTTTTGGGCTCCGGCAGCGAGAGCGTGGCCGAGCATATATGCCGCGTGATTTATATCGGCTATGCCCTTGCCAAGCTTGACGGCGCGGCCGATGAGTCAAAGCTTCTGAAAATGTGCTTTCTTCACGATCTGCATGAGGCGCGCACCGGCGACATGAATTACATGAATAAAAAGTATGTGACCGTCGATGAGGACAGGGCACTGCGGGATCTCTGCGAAACGATTCCGTTCGGCGATGAAATTATTGCCGTAACCGATGAATTCAATGACCATAAAACCCGCGAGGCGCGCCTTGCCTATGATGCCGACCAGATCGAGCTGATCCTGATGCTCAAGGAGTACAAGGACCTCGGCAACAAATATGCCGACGAATGGATAGAGTTCGCCCTGAAGCGGCTGAAAACCGATGCGGGAAAACAGCTCGCACAGGTTGTTATCGAGACCGACTGGACGATGTGGTGGTTTAAGGACAAAAGCAACTGGTGGGTATCCGCGGGCAATCCGCGGCTGACGGAGCCTCCTGGGGATACGGAGTAAGACAGCCGCAGGCGCTACAACCTATTTCAGTTTGATCCGGTGGGTGTTGCTGCGCTGCGCCCACCCGCGAATTGGTCTAGAAAGAAAAAGGGGCTGCACAAAAAGCCCTGATGGTTTTTTCTGAAGACTATAAATCTTTTATTGAGGTCGTGAGGTATCCGTGGCCGTTATTAATGCAGATAAACGCGAGATTGATTTAAAGATAGTGTATTGCGGTCCGGCGATGTGCGGCAAGACAACGAATGTGCAGTGCATTCATAAGATGCTGGCTCCCCAGCAACGCGGAGAACTTGTGTCTCTGGCCACGAAGGATGACCGGACGCTGTTTTTTGATTTTCTCTCTGTTGAGCTTGGGGATGTCCGGGGGTTTAAGACCCGCTTCCATCTCTATACCGTTCCGGGGCAGGTGCATTACGCTCTTACCCGGCGCGCCGTGCTGACCGGCGTCGACGGGGTCGTACTTGTTATTGATTCGCAAATCGACAAGCTTCAGGAAAATATTGAAAGCCTGAAGGATCTCGGGAAAAATCTCCGTTATTACAAAAAGGATATAACCACATTCCCCCTCGTGCTGCAGTACAATAAGCGCGACCTGCCCGATATCATGCCTGCCGATGAGATCAATACCATGTTCAATATCCTGGATGTTCCGGCTTTTGAATCAAGCGCGGTTACCGGCATGGGGGTGATGGAAACCCTGACCGCAATTTGTAAAATAGTGCTGACGCAAATGGATAGCGGCATGGCAAAGAATAAACGGTAATTCAGTGGCTGTTTTTTCTGACCAGGCGCGCCGACGGCGCTCCACAGCTTTGATTTTCAATTAAGTATTTTGTGCTTGTGGGACAGGGCGGTATTTGAGTAGTATCAGGGGCTATGACACAAACTGCCCTGCCTGTACAGCTTCTTGAGGTTGCGGTCCCCCTGCCGGTGAACGCCACGTTCACCTATAGCGTACCCGCGCAGTTCGCCGCTGCGGTCGGCATCGGCATGCGCGTGCTCGTGCCGTTCGGCAGGCGCCTGCTCACGGGCTATGCCATCGGATTTCCGAAAGAAGCGCCGCCAGGCCAGCAGATCAAAGAAATCTGCGATGTGCTTGATGCTGAGCCGCTCTTCACCGAGACGGACCTGCTTTTTTTTCAGTGGATCGCTTCGTACTACCTCCACCCGCTGGGCCTCACGATCCGCACGGGTCTTCCTTCAGGACTGAATATTGAATATGTCGATGCCTTCGGGCTCACCGATGCCGGTCGCGACGGCCTTGCCCGCGGCGGCGTGCCCGGCTGCGGCCTCGCCATTGCCCGGGCCCTTGCCAAGGCAAAATTTTTGTCGTTTACAAGCCTGGCGAAAAATGCGGGCAGACAGGGCCTTGCCTACGGCCTGCGCCTCTTGCAGGAGCAGGGCTTCGTTGCGGCAGCCCGGCAGAAGCGGGCCGCGGGCGTGAGCATTAAAATGGAGAAGTGGTTTGCGCCTGCCGACGGGGCAAGCCCGGAAAAGCTGAAGGGCAGGCAGCGCGAGGTGTTTGACCATATAGCCGGCAGCGCGCCGATAGCACAGAGCAGCCTGCGCCTGCAGATCGGGCCGTGTTCGGCTCAGATTGCCGCGCTGGAAGCAAAAGGGCTTCTTATCTCAAGCGAGCGGGAGTTCCTGCGCAAGCCGCCGGGCCAGGCGCGGATATTTACCGAGCCCGTGCATGTGCCCACGCCTGAGCAGCAGCAG
>Ga0118677_10004961_pt1 | contig 23744 bp, 24 predicted proteins | sample AliMusrvi5mmetaG_FD_86154 | JGI IMG/M metagenome (GOLD analysis project Ga0118677, IMG submission 86154)
GGACTAAATTATCTTGTGCCCCGGCACGCGGTCTGATATGAGGTGTTATGTAAACCTGAAAGACTGCTTTTGTGCGCAGCCCTCTTAACAAGCCTGATTTTTTAAATTATATATAGGCTTCAAAGGGGTAATCGGGATCGACGTTGTCATATGACGGGATTTGCTCATCGGCATAATATGCCGATGGCGGCGAGTTGATCTTCGGCGGTGGGCGTTTTTGCATCTCCCACAGCCCCAGATGCTGCAATATGTGTTTTACTACCTCGGGCTGGTCTATGACGCTGATGACCTTCATTGCTCCCTTGCATTGCGGGCAGGTGAGCGGATCGACCTCATAAATTTTTTGTATCAGCCGAGCCCATGCCTTGCGTTTTGCCGGTGACGCGGCATCTGCTTCAATGATGCAGGGTATTGTATCATCAGTTTTTTTCTTTTGCCGGTCACCTCGGCAGACATTGCTGTAATAGCCATAGTAGCGAACCATCTGCTCGCCCCGGTTGGGCACATGGGAGCACATGGCGGCAAGCCATTCATGAGCATCAAAGGTTTTGGTCTCCCGGCCTTTTTTAGCTTTATAAACAACCTTTGCCTCATCCCGCAGATAGGTCATTCGCTCCTGAGAAAATGACGCCCGGATGATATACCGAGCAAGATTCTCCATTGCTGTGTTGTCATGGGGATAGATGCGGTCACCGCAAAAGACTGTGAAACCGGTATGCTTCCAGGCGTCGAGCATGCCAATTATTTCCTGGGTGATTTTTCCTTTTGCAAGAAGAAGCTTGAGCACCTTGCGCCGGAAGAGCTTCTCAAGTCCTTTGCTATCAGGGGGCGGGGCGACCTTAAATGAGCCGGTTTCGTAAAAGCAGCCGTCGCTCGCCAACACATGACAATGGGGATTAAATCCGAGAAAGTCACCGAATGTCTGAATGGCGATGACCGCACCCGGCATGGCGTTTTCCTTGACCGAGGCCAATTGATGAAAACTTTTCAGCGTCTCCCAGGCGCAACGGCTTAAATCCGACAACAGGCTTCGGTCATACAGGAAATACCGGCGCAGAATTTTTGGTATGCTGAAGACAATATGGCGGTGAGGGACTTTTTTAACGACCTCCATGCAGAGCCACTCACCAAACTCAACCACCCGCTTCTGATGGCATGACGGGCAGAAGTGGCGGCGCTTGCAGGAGAATGCCAGCAGCCGCTCATGGCCGCAGTCGGGGCACTTGATGCGGGCAAACCCGCCGTGCAGGTCGCCGCAGTCAAGATAGCGAAGCATGACGTCTTTAACATAGGGCCGTAGAAAGCCATAGCGCGCGCTGAACCGTTCATCATAGCCCAGTTCAAAGCTTTCAAAATGATCCTCGACGCAGCGGTAGTAGTGCGACTGTTGCGGACTTCGCGGTTTATACTCATGCGGAACAATGGCTGCGGCTGCTTCCCCCATGCCCCCACCTTTTTGCTTCAACCTATAAAGTATAACAAGTGTTATACTTTATGCAACCACAAAAATAGGGTCGTCTAAATGCACATTCAACCGATAATGCCGCTCTTTGGAGGGGCGAAACCAACAAAAGTTACCAATCCTGGCGATGACATTAAAATAAAAAGGCCTTAGTCCTTGGCGGCTGCGTGGAATTTGTGTTTTAAAAGAGAGGAGGAAAATCAAGGTTTTAAAAAGTAATTGTTCCAGCGCCCCCAGACGTATCCGCGCCGGGGAGCCAAATTTAAAAAGCCCGATTCCGTAAGGAGTCGGGCTTTTTTTCATAAAGGTTGAATGTATTTATAGATTCACCGGCGGGAAGCCGTATGCTTCAATCATCTCCATCGGGATATTGTTCTGCCGGGAAACCTTCACTCCGTAATCCTGTGTCAGCATCCAGTCGTTGATTTTTAAATTATTTTGCTTCTGCGTAAAATCTTCAGTAGCAGGGGCTGGGGCTGCAACGCCGATAATACAGGCATATGTATTCAGCGCAGCCTGTAGAATTTCTACTATCAGCGCAGCACCGCTCCGCGCAAAAAAATACTGTGCGCCGCAGCTCATGATGAGAACTACCCTGCGGCTACCGTTATCGCGGTAGAACCTAGCGGCAAACTGCAGGGAGGCTAGAAAACTAATTAAGCGATGCCGCACTATGCGTCAAATTATGATGCAGCAGCTGTATCTCTCCGTTTTTGATTTCAATTTCGAAATCAAGCTTTCCGGAAAAATTTTCCGGATCAATACGGTATTTCCGAAGGATGTAAAACAAAAAAGTTTTCAGCGCTGCCATAGGAGTATTCCTTTTCGAACTTGAAATTATCTAACCGGGTTGCCATGAGAACACATCACTGCCATGGAGAGCAGTGGCGCCCGACAGGGTGCGCGGCCATACTCGCACCCTCATATCTTCATGAGATGCACGAGCTCAAAGCTCAGCGCAGCACTTTCTGGAGGGAGATGTACTGCGACAATCCCGGCCCGCCGGCCGCGACTGTCGCATAAGAACTCTCATGGCGCTGCTGCCGGTTCTTTTGGGTGTCGATTAAATTTTGCAGAAAATCAATATAATCCTTCATGTGATCTGATTCAACCCTGAGCTGCTCAGCGGCTGAGGCTAATTCTTCGGCATTGGCTGAATTCTCCTGGGTCACCCTGTCCATCTGGGCCACGACGGCATTGATCTGGCCGATGCCTTCGGCCTGCTCCCGTGAGGCTGCTGAAATATTTGTCACCAGCTCCGCGGCTTTTGCCACCTTTTCCGACACTGCTCCAAAGGCCTCATTTGTCCGGTTCGCCAGCTTCGAGCCATCATCAACTTTGCCGACCGTGGTTTCAATAAGGCTTGCCGTACTCTTTGCCGCCTCGGCAGCCCGCATGGCAAGGCTGCGCACCTCATCGGCAACAACGGCAAACCCCCTGCCCGACTCTCCCGCCCGGGCTGCCTCTACCGCGGCATTGAGGGCAAGCAGATTTGTCTGAAAGGCAATTTCATCAATTGTTTTTATAATCTGCGAGGTCTCCTGGCTTGACCGGGAAATGGACGCCATGGACCGGGTCAGCTCGGCCATGGACTCATGGGCTTGTTTGATCAGCTGATGGGCCTCGGACATGAGACTGTCGGCCTGCGTGGCATTGGCTGCATTCTGCTTTGTCATGGAAGACATTTCTTCAATTGATGATGAGGTCTCCTCCAGGGCCGCAGCCTGCTCCGATGAGGCCTTCGACAGCAACTCGCTTGATTCGGAAAACTGCTGGGCTGCGCTATTGAGCTGCGTGCCGATCTGTAATAACCCGTCAGTGGCTGCATGCAAGGGCCGTGACATGGACTGGAAGAGCAGCTGCAGCACCAGCACCACCAGGGCTGCAAAAAGGACGATCAAAGTATAGGTTGTATTGCGTGCGGTTTTGAGAGTTGCGATTGCATAATCGATGGAAAACCGGGTCCCGAGTATCCAGCCCCAGGGCTTGAACATTTTCACATAGCCGTAGTTTTTAACCGGCGAGTCTGATCCCGGCGGAGTAATATAATATTCCAGAGAACCCTCCCCCTTGTCCCGGCACAGAGCTACCGCATCCGCATACACCATCTTGCCCCGGGGATCCCGGAACCCGCTCAGATCAGTGCCCACCAGCTGCGGATTAATCGGATCGATGATCATTTTAGGAGTGCTGTCATTAATCCAGAAACCCTCCTTGTCGTCATAGCGTAAATTATTAATGGCTGCCGCAGCGCGTTTTTGAGCTTCTTCAAGCGTCAGCTTGCCTGCCTGAACAAGATCGTCATACTCGACGAAAACGACAAAAGCAGAGTTGACCACCTTCACTGAGGTCTCGCACTTTTCCGACAAAGCGCTTCTTTGCAAAATGTAGGCCACCAGGGAAATAGCAAATATGAAAAATGGTATCAGTATAGCGGTTAAAATTTTTGTTTTTGTCTTGAGGCTTTTTATTTTTTTCATAGTGCCCTCGTAAAATAGCGGACCGTCTCAGGAGGCTAAAGATCACAGCGCATCCCAGCACGCATGCGCAATTCCCCGCATATAGTGAAAATACACCATGTGCAGCGGTGTGATGCGTATGACGCGCACCATGCCGGGCGGGAACACCACCGGCGCGCCGGTGCGGCTCTCAAAATCGTCGAGCATGGGCTTGAACAGTTTAAGGGCATGGGCAAATTCGGGCTGATCTTCGGTAAACACTTGAGCTGAGCCCTGAATATTCAGGCCCCGGACCGAGGTTATGGTTCGGGCCGATGTGCCGATGCCGACCCCAACCCTGTTGTTTTCTTCAATATTGGTAAATTTCCCGCCGCCCTCGCTGAAAATATAAACCGTGAGGCCTTCATTGACATAGTCAACGACTGAAGCACGGGGCGCGCCGTCGGCTCCGCAGGTGGCAAGCGTGCAGGGATGATTTTTGCGCAAATAGTCCTCTATTTCCGTTTCCAGCTCACGGCGCGTCGGATGCCATCTCTTGATGTTCAGCCGGGTAAACAGGCCATCAAGCATCCGCTCCCGCTCTTCATCGGTCAGCTTATGGATTTCCATGCCGGACTACCTCCCCTCTATCTTTCTGCCGTCCGCCCAGAGCAGCAGCTCGGCCTTGCCGATAGCCTCTTCAAGGGGCTTGCGAGCATCAGGCTTGTCATAGGACCTGAGCGATATGTGCACCGCGCCCGGATCGTCCGGCATTTCCGCTGCGACAACATGCATGGTCATGTCCTTGCCGTTGATATTTTTGACCGCATGATAATAGACATTGAAAAAAGTTTTTCGCTGCTCGTTAAGCGTCACGCCGTTTTGCTGCGCCCAGGCGGCAATCAGCTTTATTGTTCCGTCCAGATCGCCTTTGATCCGGAAGCGGCTGTAAAAAAGCTTTTCCGTTGACGTATGCACGGTATAGGCCCGCACGGTGTATTTCTTTTTGGCGGGGTCGGTAAGAGAGCCGGGCTGCTGCGACTGCCAGAATCCGCGGTATTTCCGCACATCGTCAAGGGGTTCAAGGCCGAGCACTTTTTGCCGCACCGCAGTGCCGAACGCCTCGACCCGCTCCGGGACCAGCGATTCATAGATATCAAGGCCCGACCAGGGAGCTCCTTCCTTGGCAAGTTTTTCAAGCATCCAGATCATAAAGGCATCAACGCCGTGCAGCGCGGGCAGCACCTGCCGGCCGCCGAAACCGGCGATGACAACCGGTTGTATATTCGGGTATTTGGTCATGAGCTCATAGAGATAATTTCTGCCGGCAATTTGATGCACCTCTCTGCCGGGGACCTTCAAGAGCATGGTCTCGTCCCAGTCGCCGCAGGTGAGAAAATAGCAGACCTGCTTTTTGGGCAGCTCATTCCGGTATTTCTCGACAAATTTATAAATGCGCGGTGAGGGCTTTTCCCATTTTGAATAGCTGCCGATCAGCACATAGTCATAGGGCGCAACCGTGATTACCTGATCGACCCGCTTTACATCAAGGGGCAGCTCATCGCCGACAATGGCCTTGATCCAGTAGGCAACCTCGGGGGTGGAGCCGTAGATCGAATCATAGACCAGGAGGCCTTTTTTTGCCTCGGCCGTACCGGTGGCAGGAAAAAGAAAAGTCAGTACGGCAATAGCAATCGCCAGAAAAAATTGGGTTGTCTGTTTCGGGTGTTTCATTTTGCGTCCTTTTAGCGTGCTGCACAAAGAGCCAGTACTGGTTGTCCTGCTTTCGGCAAGTTACGCGCCACCGGTCAGTCGCCCAGCGTGCGTGACTGCTGCTTTATCAGTTTTTCCCAGATGTCGGGCCGCTCCGTCTTAATACGCTCGTCGTGCTTGTGAATCGCGGCCCACATCATGCGCGGCGAGTCATACTGGCTCCAGCTGCCGTTCATCACCACGCCGTCCAGAAGCGAAAACAGATACACGACCTGCTCGTCCGTATAATAGGGGATGAGCGCGTAACCGGTTGTTACCTGCATCATGCCATCGTCGTTGAACTCAAAAGTTTCAAGCCAGGTTTTGCCGTATTCGGCAAAGCCCGGTTTACCCTCAAGCTCTTTTGCAACGGCATCGGCCGCCCAGAAGCCGCAATTGAGCGCTCCCTGGGCCTGCACTTCAACAAACGCCGCGGCATCGCCGATCATCAGGCAGTTGCCGCGGTACGGGATCTTCATGGGCGCGAAAGCCTTGGTGGTGCAGCTGTGCGAGCGCTCGATCTTGGCATCTTCAAACATCCAGGCAACGGGGCTCTGCTTGGTGAAGTAATCAAAGAGGCCCATGGGCTTTTTGTCAAGCGAGCCGACCAGAATCAGGTCCGCCCAGTCAAAATGGCCGGCCGGTCCCGTTCCCAGAAGCGGGGCAAAGGCGGAACCATAACACAGCCCCCAAAAGCCGACCCATTCATTGGGGCTGTAATTCTTCACCCCCGACATATACAGCGCCACAACCGGCGCGGAGGTGAAATACATGCGGCCGTCATTCATCCCGAGCGATTGGGCGATCTGGGCGCTTGCGCCGTCGGCAGCGATGAGCTTTTTTGCCTGCAGCCTGAAGCGCTTGCCTTCGCTGACGCACTTAAGCGTCACGCCGTCGGGCGCATCTTTTGCCTCATAGCAGGTGGTATTGCTGATATAATCGATTCCAAGAGCAAGGCCGTCATCAAGCAACTGTTGCTGCAGGCCCCCCTTATCGTATTTCCAGGCAATGGGCTTTTTGTCTGGCCAGGCGTAATGGGCATTGTGCTTGAGGTCCGCCGAATAATAATATTTATCCAGGCAGGGACACAGCGGCCCGTTATAGGTTATTTCCCAGCCGAATTTGGCTGATCTGATCTTGTTATCAGGATTTGAGGGGACCATGCGGTTGGGGCCTTCCATGGGACGGCCCGGCTCCACGATGATCGTGTCGCCGTTATAATTTTCATCAAGGATGATATGCTCGCTGCAATAGCGGGTTATCTTGCCGATATCCTTCCGCTTCTCGATCAGCGCTACTTTCAATCCTTTTTTTGCCGCCCATTTTGCCGCGTGGAGTCCGGCTGGACCCGCGCCTACGATTGCCACATCATATGTCATAAAATAACCCTCCTGAATTTTTTCTTACCTTACTTCACCAGTTCCAGTACCGTTGCCATTGCAGGGCCGCCGCCGGCGCACAGTGATGCGCAGCCAAGCGCGGCTCCCGAGCGCTCCATTTCATGCAGCAGCGTCACCAGCACCCGAAGGCCCGAGCACCCCACGGGGTGCCCCAGCGATATGCCGGAACCATTGCGGTTGACGATATCCATGTTAAGCTTGTAGCCGTGCTCTTTTGCAAGCAGGTGCTCCACGCCCAGAAACTGGGCGGCAAAAGCCTCGTTTACTTCCCAGTAGCCGATATCGGCAAACGAAAGCCCGGCTTTTTTCAGCGCCCGCGGTATGGCGTATGCAGGGCCGATGCCCATGACCGCAGGCTCAACGCCAACGCTTACTGCGGCGCGGACGCGGGCCTTGATCTTCAGGCCCAAATCGCGGGCTTTCTGCTCGCTCATAAGCACCATGGCAGCCGCGCCGTCATTGACGCCCGAAGCATTGCCCGCTGTTACCGTGCCGTCTTTCTTGAAAACCGTTTTGAGTTTTGCCAGTGTTGCAAGCGAGGTATCCGGCCGGGGATGCTCATCGGTGTCAAATACAATGGTCCCCTTTTTCTCCTTGACCTGGACCGGCACGATTTCCGCTTTAAAAGTACCTGCCGCGATGGCAGCGCAGGAGCGGCTATGGCTGAGCACGGCAAGCTCGTCCTGCGCCTGCTTGCTGATGCCGAAGCGCTCGGCCACGTTTTCAGCCGTTACGCCCATGTGGTAGTGCTCCATCGAGCAAACCAGCGCATCAAGCAGCATGGCGTCTTCAATGGTTGCCGGCCCCATGCGGTAGCCTGTGCGGCCCTTCTGCAGGAGATAGGGCGACATGCTCATGTTTTCTACGCCGACAACAAGGCTGATGTCGGTCTCTCCCAGCATAATGTTGTGGGCGGCGATTTCAAGAGCGCGCATTGAGGAACAGCACAGCTGGTTGACCGTGCATGCCGGGCTCGCCCATGGAATCCCGATTTCGGCCTGCACCTGCCTGCCGATATTGCCGCCGACGCCTGCCTGTATGACATTGCCGCAGACAAGCTCATCGACCTGCTCAGGCTTGATGCCTGCCCGCTGCAGTGCTTCCGCGCCGACAATTCTGCCAAGCTCCCGCGGAGGCGTTTCTTTTAATTTTCCGAGAAAGTCGCCTATCGGCGTGCGACAGGCGCTGACGATTACCGCATGATTTGCATTTGCCATAAAAATCCTGACTGTAGAGAGTTATCGTTTCTGTTTCAGAGCCGGCTTACTTGCTTTGCCAGTTAATGAACTTGCGGAAATTGTCGCCCATGATTTTGTTTTTGAACTCCATCGAGAGCGGCATGGTCATGATATTGCTCACCATCGCGCCGTAGCACGGCAGCGTCAGCGGGAAGTCCGTCCCGTAGAACACCTTGTCGGGAATGAAAAACTCCAGGAACCGCATATGGTCCATATCCCAGTAATACTTGAACGCCATCAGCGTCGGGTGCGGGATCGTGATGTCGGTATACAGATTGTCATGCTTCATCACGTTCCACAGCCCCATCATCGGGTTGTTGAACACGCCGCAGTGCAGCTGCAGTATCTTCAGCTTCGGGAAATCCATGGCCACATCATCCACATACACCGGATGCTGGTACTTGGCCCGCGTGCCCGGAAGCTCTTCAACGCCCGTGTGGATCTGCACATGCAGTCCCAGCTCTTCGCACTTGGCATATGCCGGGTACAGATCGGGGTTGTTCGGATAGCCGATCGTCGGCGGATGGATCTTGATGCCCGGGAATCCGTTTTCCTTGGCCGATATGACCATTTCAACCGCCGCCTGCTTGCCGTAGCGGGCATGCACGCCGCCCACCGCGGTGAAGCGGCCGGGGAAGGCGTCGACAAAGTTCTTCTTTACATATTCATTGGGCACATACCACTTCCAGCCATTGGGGTAGCCCGGGGCCGGATCGGTAACGCCGTGAATGCACTGCAGGCACATGGCCTCGACATTGGCCATGTCCATGTACTGAATAAAAACCTCGGGGGTCATATTCGGGCACTCTTCGGCTTTGCTGATGAAGCTGAAGGGGGCGGGATCGCCCAGGAAAGCGCGGGCGCCCATCATGGAGCGTGACACTACCGTGTTGCCGCACCAGAAATCGATGCAGCCGGGGCGGTCTTCAATGCCGATTTTCTCCAGGCCCGGATGCCCGTGGCTGTCGAAAACCTTGAACGGTTTGGTCTGCAGCATTTTCTCAATGGTTCCCATTTCTTCGGACATGATGTCTCCTTTCTGAATTTTCAGAGTCGCTTCATTATTTTTTTAATTTATCAACTGCGGGCTCATGGTACAAAACAGTATCGGCATACAGAGACTGTATCCGGCTGTCGCTGTAGCCAAGAAAATCTTTCAGCACATCGCTGTTATGCTCTCCCAAAAGCGGCCCGTGCCCTGCAATAGCGCAGGGGGTTTCAGACATTTTGAGCGGGCTGCCGTACATTTTCATTTTCCCGACAAAGGGCTGGTCAACTTCCACCATCATTTCCCGCGCGATTATTTGCGGGTCCGTATCGGCAAGCTCTTTTATAGATTTTGTCCGCAGGCAGGGCACGCCTTCTGCCTCAAGTCTTCGCTCGGCCTCTGCTACCGATTCCAGGGAAAGAACCCAGCTTTCCAGCAGCTCATGAATAAACGGGGCGCTGTTTTTCGTGCACCGCGTTGAAACGTCGGTACAGCGGGGGTCCTCCCGCAGCCAGTCGTACTCGGGCCCCAGCACCCGCAGCAGCCCCTGCCAGCGCGGCTCGGTCAGACAGGCAATGACGATGGTGCCGTCTTTGCCCCGGTAAATGCCGTAGGGAGCGTATCCGGGGTGCAGCCTGCCGATTCTCGGGGGGTCGACCGGCTTGCCGATGGCGGAGGTAAGCAGATACCACGGCAGGGTGTTTTCATGGAGCGAGAAGAGGCAGTCCATCATGGAGATATCGATATTCTGCCCCTTGCCCGTTTTAATGCGGGAAAACAGCGCCGCTATAATGGCAAGCGCTGCATGCACGGCGGCATTCATATCGCCGATGGAAACGGGCGCGATCTGGGGATTTTCGCTCTGGTCGGTCCAGCCGCTTGCGCCCTGCGCGATCATGTCATAGCCGGGCTTATGGGCATAGGGGCCCCAGTGGCCAAAGCAGGAGACCGAGCAGTAAATAATATCGGGCTTGATTTTTTTGACTGACTCATAATCCAGCCCAAGCCGCTCCATAACGCCGGGAGCGAAATTTTCCATGACCACGTCGCTTTTCCGTATCAGCTCATGAATGAGCTGCATTCCCTGGGGCTCTTTCAGATTGATGCAGACGCTTTTTTTGCCCCGGTTGCAATTGATATTATAGGAGCTCTGCTCGACGCCCTGGCTCTCGCAAATCAGCGGAAGAACCCGCTCGCTGGTGCCATCCTTGTAGCGCTCAACCTTGATTATGTCGGCGCCCATATCGGCAAGCGTTCTGGTTGCAAAGGGGCCGGCAAGGACCCAGGTGAAATCAAGCACGGTCACGCCGTGCAGAGGTCCGTTCTTTTTGTTTTCCATAACTGCCTTTTCAGATCGAGTGGTTGCAGATGAAGTCAAGCGTGCCCCCGTTTGGTGGCACGCTTAAGCAGCATGTTTCGACAGAGATACAGTGAATGTATGCCCGATTATTTTGCGGGTCGATCCCAACGTTGCCAGGGGCGTAAATTTTCAGCCCTGAACTTGGCATTGGTTATGGTTGCCTGCTCTATGGTAATTTCACTTACCACCATTCGCGCTTTGAGCATTTCGATATATTTGGCGGGGTCCATTTTCATGGCCTTTGCACGCTCTTCGGTCGGGGTGCATTCACGGATGATTCGGTCAAACTCGGGGTTCGTGCCGTCAATAATTTTTGCCTTGCCAATAAACTGAATGCAGAGAGTATCGGCAAAGCCGGTAAACTCATGGTGCCAGTTGAGGCTCACCCTGGGATTCTGCTGGATTTGGAGTAATTTTTGTGTTCCCTTTTCATGAACGCCGTGGAGGGTCATTCGGGTTTCGTCAAGTGCGAACTCAGCAGTAGTGCTTAGCGGCACATTATTAAGACAGGTGGCCAGTATGCAGGTCTGGTTCTTCTTCTTGCCGCCCATAACCTTGATGATCTCCTGCTTTACCCGATCATTGTCCATGACACCCTGATTTGCGGTAAAACCGGCATAATCACCCTTGAGCCACGCTTGAGTTGCGGTTGTCTTTGCATCAAGCTTCACTTCATGACAGTCGTTGCAGGTAACGCCTGCGGGTATCTCGGGATGGTTTTTGCTGACAACGCTTGATGCAGCGTCAATCTCTTTTGCCTTTGCATCCGCCTTTTTTTCAGCTGCCGCAGCAGTTCCGTAAGCTACAAAGCAGGCCAGCACCATAACGCAGATAACTTTTTTCATTTTTGTCTCCTTGTGTTTTAATTTAGAATTCAGCCCGGTAAAACGGCGGCAGCCGTTCACCGGGAAGTGCGCAAAACGTTTTTGCAGACAGAGATCACAGCTTCTTATAAAGCCCTGTTTACCAGATCAACCAGGCTCATCATTTTCAGCGGACTGCCGATCGCGTTGATGGAATCCCCGAGGTTTGATTCGCACCACGGGCAGGAGGTCACCAGCGCCTCGGCACCTGTTGATTCAGCTTCTTCAATGCGCTCGCGCGCTGTTTCCAGAGCAAAATCCGGGAAAGCCGAGCGCACGCCGCCGCCGGCGCCGCAGCACCATGAAAATTCCCTGATGCGCTCCATCTCCATGAGCTCGACGCCCGGAATGGCTTTTAGTACCGCGCGCGGCGCGTCGAACACGCCCTGCGCGCCGTAATTGCGCTCGCGTGGCGGCTCCGAAATACCCCACTTCACGCGCACGCCCTCCCACAGGTCCTGCGGCTCACTGCCGCGGCCCAAGTGACAGGGGTCATGCCAGGTGACCTTCATGGGCATCTCTTTGGTAAACTTCAGCTTTCCTTCCTGAATGATCTGGGCCAGATACTCGGAGCTGTGCTTTACTTCAAAATTCATTTTCCCGACGCCGGGGTACTGGCTTCTGAGCACGCCGTAGCAGCCCGCGCATGAGGTGACCACGGTCTTTACGCCAAGGCTGTTGAACAGCTCGATGTTTTTTGCCGCGTGCTCGCGAAACATGTCGGCCATGCCCACTTTCAGCACCGGGCTTGCGCAGCAGGACTCGGCGCTGCCGAGTATGCCCACATCCACGCCGGCATTCTGCAGTATTCCCAGCGTCGATCTGGCCACATCCTGCAGGTTGGCATTATAGGAATACGTGCAGCCGGCATAATACAGCACCTCGGCCTTTTCCTTCGTGAGGTCTTTGACCTTCATTTTCCGGGCCCAATGGCCGCGCCGCGAGCGGGGCTGCAGCCAGGGGTTGTTGTTCTGGCGGATGCTGTCGACCGCGGGCATATGGCCGGGCAGCGGCCCCTTGCCCTTTGAAACAGCCAGGGCCCGAAGCTCCTGCAGAATCTCAAGGGGCTCCATGTCGCGGGTGAATTTGCAGGTCACGTCGCAGCCGCCGCACAGGGTGCAGGAATAGATGACCTCGGCGGCTTTGTCCGTCATCTCCACTTCGCCCTCTAAAAGCGCTCGCGCCAGATCAAAGCGGCCCTGCGCCGAGTAGGCATCGTATTTGTATTTCTGCATCGACGGGCAGATGCGGGCGCGGGCTTTGCTGTTGATGCTCCACGGGTGCACCCATTTGCACATGGAGCAGCGCTCACAGTTCACGAGATCCCAGCGGTATTTTTCAAGACTCATAGCAATCTCCATATTTTTTGGATTTTGGAATTTGGATGTGCTGATCCGCGTTCCGCAATTTACAGTCCGAGCTTTCCCGGATTCATGATATTTTTTGGGTCAAGCACGTCCTTGACCATTTTTGCCGTTTGAAACTGCACGGCGCTGCCGCCGGCAACCATTTCGGCCCAGGGCCCATAGGCCCGGGTAAATAGAGCGCCAAGCTCGTACATGCGACGGCTTGCCCGGCAGTGGGCTTGGCGCATGCGCCGGCAGTCATCGCCGTCCGACGGATCATAGGGCAGCATGAATTCAAGATGGCAGGCCCGTCCGTTTTCGATGGGCTGCAAATAGATTCCCATGTCGTCGGCTGCCACCGGGCCCGTAATCGTTTCCTGGTGCATTGCATCGACAAACCGTGAAGCCCGGTTCATGGTGGTGACAAAGAAAATATCCGAGCTTGCTCCCCGCAGGCGATCTTTCCAGTACACCTCGCCATCCCAGCACCGCAGCAGGTTAGTCTCAAAAAACGCTGCTGCACGGGGCGCGGCAGCGATGGTGGGCTGCGGCGCAAGACCGCACTCGCGGGCGGTTTCAAGAAAATCGGCTTCCTGCCAGGCGATACGCTCCTGGGGCAGGCGCCGCAGTCCGCCGATACAGAAAATCTGCACATAGGAGGGCAGGCGCTTTTTCAGGCGCTCGTAATCCCCGGGCATGCTCTGCGCAAGGATCAGCGCCAGCGCCGTGCGGTTCAGGATAAAGCATTCATATCCGAGCCACTTGCGCTGAACGCGGTAGGTGAAATCAACCAGTTTTTCAAGATTTTCAGAAGCCGTAAAAAAGACCTTCTGTTTGGAGGGAAGCGGCTCGGCCATGATATTCATCCAGGTGACGATGCCCAGAGTTCCCTGTGAGCGGGTATAGAGCCGGTTCCAGTCAAAGCCCGGCCCCCAGGGGCCGACCATGTCCGACTGGTTCAGCTCGGGCGGCCCGAGGGCCGCGGTGCCCGTGCGGAAAATATCACCCTGAGGCATGACGATCTCCATGGTGTAGACGGGCTCGCTGAAGTTAAACTCGGGAATGAGCTTGGGCTGCGCCTCAAGATTTGACGTGAGCACGGACTGGTCCCTGCGGGGCAGCAGCGGAAACAGAGCCCGCAGATTTTCTTTGGCAAGGGCTGCCTGCAGCTCTCCATAGGTGATGCCGGGCTGTATGCGGGCGCTGCGGTTTCTATGGTCGATTTTTTGAATCTGCTTCCAGCCCGACAGGTCTACCGCCGCGCCGCCCATGCGCACCAGAGCGTTTCCATAGGTATGCGTGCCGGAGCTGAGCGGGGTCAGGGGCAGTGACGCATCGTTGGCGTATTTCACCAGCGCGCAAAGCTTCTCAAGATTTTCAGGCTTCAGGATAAAGTTGGGCCGGCCCGCCTCTTCAAGGCTCGTATCCCGGCTGAGCGCGTCCAGGGCCGCGGGCTCTTCGCATACATTCTCCGGGCCCAGTATTTCTTCCAGGCGTTTTTTCTGCTGCGCGGCGTGCTGCTGCCGCTCGCTTACCACCTGGCTGTAAGGTTTATCTTCCAGGGGCTTTAAATAATCAACTTTTGCAAGCACGGTATCTGCCATATTTCCTCCCAATCAATATTGTAATGCGCAATCCGCGATCTCAAATCCGCATCAGCCTTTTGGCGGCTCCTGCGGCACGGGATAGTCGGGGTTCGAGGTCAGCCGCGGATCAACAGCCTTTTTAATTTTTAAAACAAGCTCATGATAGTTGCACATGGTCGGGCCGGAGATATAGTTCATGGGCCCCAGAGGCCACGTGGTGCACATCCGGCGCTTGACCGCTTCGACAACGGTCTGGGCATAGCTGTTGATGAAACTTGCGCCTGCGTCAAGATCGTGCTCGAAATAGATAAGTGGCTCGGTCTCGGAATAGTGCCCCAGCTGATAGGAGTTCAGCCAGTCATTGTGCGTGTCATCGGGAACGAAATGCCCCTTTTTCTGGCCCTGTTCGATGAGGGGCCACATGTAGTCCTCGCTCATTTTGTAGCTCTGGTCGATGGAGTCGAACCCGAAGCCGCCGATGACAAAGAAGTCGCCTGCTATGCGGAACAGCCGGTTTGACAGGCCCGTGCGGATTTGCTCGCCGATATTGTCTTCGCCGATGCGCCACAGCTCCGAGCCCTCCTCAATATAGGTTGCGCCAAGCTCCTTGACGATCGCGTCAAGAACCTTCTGCTCATAGGCTATCTGGCGGGGTGAGGAGAACCCGATAAGCGTGACCGAGAGCACATTGCGCCACTCTCTCATGAAGTCGGGGTATTTCTTCCAGAAAAATTCAACCGAAGGCGATGCGCCCGAAAGCACCATGGTGGCGGGCTCTTCATGAACGGCGGCGGCGATTTCAGCGTGACCGATTTCATAAATAGCCTCGATCAGCTTCTTGCGGTCCGGGAATTTGATGAGGTTGAGCTTGAAGCGGTCTTTGGGGAAATCGACCTCGAAATTCGGGTTAGCGCCCTTGACCGGGAAGGTTTGCGGCCCGGGGTAGGGGAACAGCTTCACCGCCATGCGGGTAACCATGCCCATGCCGCCGCAGTGACCGGAATCAGCGCGCAAAAGGCCCTTCAGGTTCATCCCGGCGCAGTCGCCCCAGAACCAGTCGCCGCCGGCATTGCCGCGGGAGCCGATATGGAGAATATCGCCGTTGGGGAGCACCCAGTCGCACCCCAGCACACCGCGGTTATAGCCGAATTTATGGCCTGTGCCGCCCATGCCCTGAAACATGTTGTTTGCGATAACCGACACCTGCGCGCCCGCCTCGGCAATCGTGATCGTGAGGCCGTGCTTCATGGTCTCGGCCTGGAGCTGCGCATAGGTCACATACGGTTCGACAACGGCATACATGTTCTGCGTGTCGATCTCGACAATGCTGTCCATCCGTTTGGGGTCGATAATGATTGTATCCGCACGCGCCGGTATGGTCGGAGGCAGCAGATTGGTGCCGACCGGAATGTAATTAAACTTATACCGGTTGGCGATCTTGATGATGGTCTGCACATCCTTCGTGGTGCGCGGCAGCACCACCGCTGCCGGCCGGTAACGGCCCGACTGGGCATGGGTACTGTAAATGAGCCACATGTAACTGTAGCCCGAGGTGACAGCCGGATCGTCGCAGATGTTCTCGGCGCCAAGCGCGTCTGCCAGCGCCTGGTAAGCTCCTTGTGGAAGCCCCATAAAATCCCTCCTGCAAATAGTTTCAGCTTAGTGATTTTTTATCGACTCTAAAATACTGTTGATCTGGAAATGATTCTGATCCTCCAGATCAAACTCCACCTTCATGACAAAGCGTGTAAAAATGACGCCGATCGAAAGAAAATAAATAGCCCGGGCAAGCTTCTCGGCTTCAACCTGCCGGAATGAGCCATCTAAAATCCCCTCACTGATAATACCACCAAGCGTTTTGATGTATTTATCGAAGAAGGTTGTGATCATTTCCTTGGCCTCTACCCGCTCAGCTTCTTTGGCCATAAACTCAATATAGATTTTGAAAAAATCGCTGTGCTCGCCGATTATTGCAATGGCGCGGTCAACAAAAATCTTTACCCGCTCCTCGGCATTCTTGCCGACATCGGTGCCAGCCTGAATCTGGCTGAAATATTTATTAATGCCGTAGTGGAAAATCTCTGTGGTAATCATAAAAGACTCCTTTCTGCAAGGTTTACCGACTAGTCAGTTTTATATTTTCGCAAAAAGTTCCCGTGTGGTTTCAGCCAAGATTAAATTTACCGACCGGTCAGTTTTATAATTAACAAGTAAAAAACTTTTTTGCCTTATTATTTTTTAAACTTTAAGGGTTCTGATAATATTATTCAGTTGAAACGAATGCTGCTCTATCAGATCGTATTCTACGTTTACGGAAAAATAAGTGAAAAATACACCGGTAAAAAGAAAATAAATGGCAAGGGCAGTCTTTTCAGCATCATGAGGCTTAAATAAGCCGCGCCTGATAGCTTCCTCGGTATAGCTTTTAAAGGTGCCGACTGATTCCCGATAAAAAGCACTCATCATTTCGCGTATTTCAGTATCGCGCACGCCCATGGATAAAAACTCAATGCAGAATTTAAAAAAATCCGCATTTTCTTTTTGTATTCCGCTGGCCTTATTGATAAATACCAGTAAACGCTCCTCAGGATTATCGATCTCTGCGGTATAGGATTTAAGAAAGTTGAAATATTTATTGACCCGGTAATTAAAGAGTTCCAGAAAAAGTGCTTTTTTAGATTTGAAATGATAATAAATTCCGCCCTTGCTGATTTTTGCTTCTAAAGCTATACTATCTATAGTTGTCTCAAAATAGCCTGTTTTGTTAAAGCACAGCACAGCGGCTTCATAGATATCTTCTTTTCTATCTCTTTTTTCTTCCATGATTTTCCCAAAAGATTACTGACTAGTCAGTAAATACTATTTTTAGCCCATCTTGTCAAGCTTTTTTCTTTTGAAAATAAAAAGACAGCAATAACGGACAGTTATAGCATAAAAAAATTAAACTTGACTTAATTCTCACAATAGCTACAATCCGACCAGACGGAAGGATTATTATGTATTCTCAGGAAGCTTTGCAAAAAAAGAAAGAGATGATTTATGAAGCGGCTCTGAGTTGCTTCAATGAGTCGGGCTATGATCTGACCTCTATTGACAGCATTGCTCAGCGCTGCGGCATCAGTAAGGGCGGTCTCTATCATTACATTCGATCAAAAAAAGAGCTGTTTCTCGAACTTTTTGAGTACAAGGTCAATCAGTATTTCGATCAAATGAAGGCCCATATAAGCACTGAGCAACCCCCCGAGGATCAGTTGCGCATACTGGTTGCAAAAGCAGGTGAAATCCTGAAGCAGAACGAGGATTTCTACCGCTTCTGCCTTGAATTTTTATCCATGGGCGTGCGAGATGCCGAAATCCGGCGCGTCATGACTGATTTTTACCGGAACTCGGTTGCAACTTTCAAAAATATTATTGATGAAGCCATATGCACGGGCCATTTCGCCGCAGTGGATTCCGGCAAGGTGGCCCGCTCGCTGTATCTTGCCGTGATGGGCGCATTTTTTACCTATTTTTCCGTAGATGTCGATTTTGAATTAAGCGAACAGCATGCCTTTGATGTAAACAATATACTTGGCAACCTGAAAAAGAAGTAAATTTTTTCCTTATATGTCTTAGAGCCTGTACGAAAAGAATAAAAAAATCGGATATAAAATCCGTCATCGAGTATCCGCTCACGATGTTCAACAAAGACTATCTCCAAAAAAACGGCTATTACTCTGCGAAAATCACCCTGCTCTCTTGGTGCTGACAGCGCGCTACTTCGCGGTTGATTTTTTCCCGCTTTTCTTTTATATCTGTGCACCTGCCGCAGGAACGGTTCAACAGGGTTGAGACTCTCCCTGCGAAAAGCTGCGGTCAAGCAGGGTCACTATTCGAAAAAAGGAGGATGCCATGTCTAACGGTGTTGTGCTCAAAACAGATTTTTCCGGCCTCACGCTCGTCAACCGCGGCAAAGTGCGAGATCTCTATGACCTGGGCGACAGCCTGCTCATCGTTTCCACGGATCGCCTTTCGGCCTTTGACGTTGTGCTGCCGAACGGCATTCCCCGGAAGGGCGAGGTGCTCAATAAAATGGCGCTTTTCTGGTTCTCACAGGTAGAGGATATCATGCCCAATCATATCATCACCGCCGACGTTAACAAGTTCCCGGCGGCCTGCCTGCCCTATGCCGACATGCTCGCGGGCCGCAGCGTTGTCGTGAAAAAAGCAAAGCCCCTGCCCGTTGAATGCATTGTGCGGGGCTATATTTCCGGCTCGGGCTGGAAGGATTATCAGAAGACGGGCGCTATCTGCGGCATCCGGCTTCCCGCGGGCCTCTCCGAATCCGAGGTGCTTCCAGAGCCGATCTTTACGCCCTCGACAAAAGCCGAGGTTGGCGAGCATGATGAAAACATCAGCTTTGACGCAGTATGCGCCACCATCGGCTCGGCCATGGCTGCGGAAGTTCGCCGCCTGGCAATTGCTGTTTATCTGCGCGCCAGGGAAATCGCTGAAAAGCGCGGCATCATTATTGCCGATACAAAAATGGAATTCGGGACATCCAATAATCGGATCATTTTAATCGACGAGTTGCTCACGCCCGATTCATCGCGCTTCTGGCCGCAGGACTCATACGCCCCGGGCCGCTCGCAGAACAGCTTTGACAAGCAGTTCGTGCGCGATTATCTGCTCGCCCTTGACTGGAATCAGAAGCCGCCCGCGCCAACCCTGCCCGCTGATATTATTGAAAAAACCTCGGAGCGCTATATCGAGGCATACCGGAGGCTCACGGGACTTGAGTTGTAGGGCATAAAACAGGAAGCAGGGAGTCAGGAGTCAGAATAAAATCTTTTTCTCCTGACTCCTGAGTTCCGGCTTCTTTTTTTTATCGACAGACCAGCCGCAGCCATGGCATATACAGAGCATGGCCGTACCTGCAACCATACTCTATCTTATTACCAGCACCAATGCCGGCGGCACGGAAAAAGCCCTGTGGGAGCTGGTGCGCAGGCTTGACACGGGCCGCTTTAGCGCCCATGTCTGCTCGCTGAAAAAACCCGGACTGTTCGGGCCGCGCATGGCCGGGGCAGCCGCGGGCTTTTACAGCCTTGATCTGTCCGAGGCAGGCGGTCTCGGAGCAGCCTTGAGTTTTGTGCCGGGCTGCCTGCGCCTCGTGCGCCTCGTACGCACACTGCGACCGCAGATCCTCCACTGCTTTCTGTTTCGCGCCAATATGTACGGCAGGCTTGCAGGCCGGCTCTGCGGTGTCCCGGTGGTCATTTCCTCGCTGCGCGTCACGGAGACGGGAGCTTTGCCGCATTTCATTGACGGGCTTACAAAATCAATGGTAGATTTCCATACGGCTGTGTCCGAAGCGGTCCGGCAGGAGGCGATTAACCGATCCGGTATTGCTCCGGAAAAAATTCTTACAATTCCCAACGGCATCGATTCCGCGGAGTTTCCGGTTGCGCCTGCGGATTCAGAAACAGCCGCTGTTTTTACCGTGGCCCTAGCCGGCAGGTTTCACCGGCAGAAGGGTCATGCGGTGCTGCTCGAGGCACTGAAACTCTTAGAGGGGCAGCCGCCGCGTATTCAGGCTTTTCTTTTTGGCGAAGGCCCTGATGAAGGAGCCCTGAAAAAAATGGCTTCGGCCCTTGGAATTGAGGACCGGGTTCATTTTATGGGCGTGGTTGCAAACGGGGCGGAAGCAATGCAAAATATGGATTGCATAATTATGCCCTCACTCTGGGAAGGCATGCCCAATGCCGTTCTTGAGGCCATGGCCCTCGGGAAACCCGTTATTGCCTCGCGCATCCCCGGCATGGACGAGCTGGTGCAGGACGGACGCACCGGCCTGCTGTTCACCCCCGGCAATGCCGCGGAGCTTGCCCGGGCCCTCTCCGGCCTTGCCCGCGACCGCAACCGCGGCCGCGCCATGGGACAGTGCGCAAAGGTGCTTGTCAGTCAGAAGTTTTCACTGCATACTACGGTTGCGGCAACCGTAGCCCTCTATGACCGGCTGCTTGGCCGCTCGACAGCAACGCAGGAGTCATAATGCAACAGCTATTGCAGGTTGAATTTTTAGGCGAATGTTTTTTTTCATTTCTGCTGGCCATAGGCCTCAGCCTGTATATTACCCCTATTGTAATAGAAGCGGCCCTGAAATATGATATTGTCGACCGGCCCGACGGCATGCTTAAAAAGCACGCGCGGCCCACGGCATATTTAGGGGGCCTTGCCGTCTATCTTTCCTTTCTCTTCACCCTTGCCCTCACCTTTGATTTTTCAAGCGAAGTGCTTGGAATACTTCTTGCGGGATCCATGGTGGTCATGCTCGGCATTATTGATGACCTGCGGCCCCTGGGCCCCCAGCTCAAATTAATAGGGCAGGCCATAGCAGTGCTGGTGCTCATGCGCTCCGGGCTATATATAAAAATCGCAGTGTTGCCGCCGCCCGTCTGCATGGTGCTCACCTTCTTCTGGCTTATGACCACCATTAACGGTTTTAATATTATTGATATCATGGACGGGCTTGCAACCGGCATTGCCGCCATAGCTTCGACAGTGCTGTTTATGGTTGCCGTTGAAAACCGGCAAAACATGATGGCTATCCTTACGGTATCCCTCTCCGGTTCGCTTTTGGGCTTTTTGCGTTACAATACCGAGCCTGCCCGCATGTATCTCGGAGATGCGGGCAGCATGCTGCTCGGGCTGACGCTCGGGGCCCTTGCCATGATGGGGAACTACTCAGACTTTAATCCCGTTGGCTACTGCGCCCCGCTGCTGATACTTGGGGTGCCGCTGTTTGATACGGCCTATGTCATGTTTCTTCGCTGGCGCCGGAGCATGCCGGTCATACAGGGCAGCCCTGATCATTTTGCCCTGCGGCTGCGGCGAGCAGGCCTTTCCACCAAAAAAACCGTAAATTTCTCCTATGCAGCAAGCGTCGCGCTCGGCGTCTGCGGTCTTGCCTGCATGCTGGTGAAAACCGCTGCAGCAGCACTTGCAATTTTTTCGGTTGCCGCAATGGTACTGATCGCTTTCGGTATCTATCTTATGAAATTTGATATGACGCAACAAGCGGACTCACATGAAACTGACTGAAAATATCTGGCAGGTAGGCGGCGACGGCATATCAGCTGCCGGCGACGGGGCTGTATATCTGGTCGTGTTCGGCTCGCAGGCGGCCCTTATCGACGCAGGCTGCGGCCATGGGCATGCAAAAATAGTTGCCAGCATCAAACAAGTAATCAGCCTGGCCGTGCCGATCAAATATCTTTTCCTTACGCACTGCCACTTTGACCATAGCGGCGGGGCCGACGGCCTGCGCCGTGAATTCCGCTGCCGCATTGTCGCCCATGAGCAGGACGCTTCTTTTCTCGAAGCCGGTGACAGCGAGGTAACGGCAGCCTCCTGGTATCAAGCCAAGCTTACAAGGTTCAGGATAGATCATAAAATCAAGGGCGATACGGAGAGCTTTACTATCGGCAATGGGGCCATAACGGCCCTGCATGCGCCAGGCCATTCGCCGGGATCCATGGTGCTGGTGACGCAGTCCGCCGGCAAGAAGGTGCTGTTTGGCCAGGATGTGCATGGCCCCCTGCACCCGACACTTTTATCAAACCAGGACGACTATGTCGCCTCGCTTAAAATGCTGGCAGGCCTTGAGGCTGACATGCTGTGCGAAGGTCACCTGGGCGTGTATGAGGGAAAAGACAAGGTGCGGCGCTTCATTGAATCATTTATTGCATAACAGGACGAACCGATGGCTAATAACGATATTCTAAAAAAACTAAGAATTGCTTTAAAGCTCAAGGATACCGATATACTGGAAATACTCAAACTTTCGGGCATGGAGCTCTCCACTGCCGAGCTGAATGCGTTTTTCAGAAACCCGGACCAGAGAAATTACAAGGAATGCGGCGATCAGGTGCTCCGGCGCTTTCTCGACGGCCTTATTATAAAAATGCGCGGCCCCCGCGAGCCCTCCACGGTACGCACGTATAAAAGCCCGGAACAAAAGAAGCTGATCCGCTAAGTTATGCCGCTACGGCCAAAAAATAATTGATTAAACACACGGTTTATGATAAGAATACGAAGTTAATTTTGACGGTGAATTCGACGTATATTCTGGATCGCTAGCTCAACTGGCAGAGCAACTGACTCTTAATCAGTAGGTTTGGGGTTCGAGTCCCCGGCGATCCATAAGAAATATTAAGCACTTAGCCAATTTGTCGGCTGAGTGCTTTTTTGTTGTGGCCCCCTATTGGCCCCCTACCTCAAAAAAAAGGCCACTTATCCACAGATCAGCAATTCGGTTTCAGGCTGGTAAATGGCGGGTAACTTGCCAAGGGTAGGCAGATAAAGGCAGTTTACAAGGCGATTGTGTGCGCCTGACGTGGCATGGTGCAGCAGGGCAAGGGGTTCAATGAAATGAACAGCCCCACACACAGCCGCAGCATATACAATTTCAGCTTTTCAGTTTTTGGCAGCTTTGCTTTTTTTTGAGCCAGATGGCAAGCGCAATAATAATAGCGCCAATGACAATAGCAACGCTTGTTGGCAATTGAGCTATTCCGTAATAAATTAAATAAACAACCCCGCATAAAATTATAACAAGCGTCAGTTCCCACATGCAAACACAGCCACATAAAGCAAAAGAACTTAGAATTAGCCAATTGGGCCAATCGGTTGGTTTCCCTTTAAACCCACCATTAAAAAGGCAACAGTAAATAATAAAGGCGCAGAAAAGACCTGTGGGGTATCGCTTGTAGAGCCGATACCATGAACTCTTATAAGCCTCCTCTTTTTCCTTCTGCCTTTGTTCCTCGGGTGTATATATTATTGTTTTAATTTTTCTAAAATAAAGCCCTAAGCTAATACACAGCCCAACCACAAATATAATGGGGTTAATGAAAATAATCGCGTCTACTGTTCTCGCTTTTAGTGAAATTGGGTTTTCTGAAGAACCAAAATACATCCAAATGGATACTGTAATCATTATAATTAGTGTGATCAACAAACCACACAGCGCTTCTTTTATGCGAGTTGCCCTTGGGTATTCTACAATTTCCACAAAGCACCCCACCACTGCACTTTTAGCATTAATCCAATCCAACACTCATTCAGTCAATATAATGGGAGCGCTTGTGTGTCAAGGCGAAAACTGGGGGCCCCAAGGGGTAGACGGGCGGCAAGGCACAGAGGTTAATTCAGCAAGCGCAAAAATAAAGCGGCAAAATGGATGATAACGGCCCATTATGAAAGAACGCAAAAGGCATGACAGCAGCTTTATCGCTGGCATGAGCTTTTGTTCCCTGATTTCATAATGT